>Ga0210390_10000059_pt1 | contig 110857 bp, 95 predicted proteins | sample IncBWH11OmetaG_FD_161050 | JGI IMG/M metagenome (GOLD analysis project Ga0210390, IMG submission 161050) | Forest soil microbial communities from Barre Woods Harvard Forest LTER site, Petersham, Massachusetts, United States - Inc-BW-H-11-O ...
AGCCGCCGTACCGACGCCAGCCGCCGTACCGACGCCAGCCGCCGTACCGACGCCAGCCGCCGTACTGGCGACACAGCCGTACTGACACCGCAGCCATACCGATCAACTCCGATTGCGAACGGTGTATCGCAGCCGCTATACAGCAGTCGTGACGAGTAACTCGCCACGACCTCCCGGTCACCATCCGGTCACATAGTGAGCACGATCTTGCCGAGCTTGCCGCCGGCGGCGAAGCGCTCGTAGGCCGCCGCCGCCTGCTCCAAGGGGAAGGTCTCGGCGATCGGGACGCGCAACGCGGGTGGGCTGGCCGCAAAGAGCGGCAGCACCTCGTGTTCGAGGCGGCGCGCGGTGAGCGCTTTCTCCTCCAGCGAGCGCGCGCGCAGCGTGGAGCCGAGGATGCGTGCGCGCTTGCCCATCAACGCCAGCAGGTTCAGCTCGCTCTTGGCGCCGGCGGAGACACCGATGACCACGATCCGTCCGCCGGTGTCGATCGCGTTCAGGTTCTCCGCCATGTTCGGCGCGCCGACCAGCTCCAGGATCACATCGAACGGACCGCACTCGGCGAAGCCCTCGGGGGAAATCGCCTCGCAGCCGAGCGCCGACACCCGCTCGGACAGCTCGTCGCGGTGCACGGTCGCGGTCACCCGCGCGCCAACCGCACGGCCGAGCTGGATCGCCGCGGTGCCCACGCCGCCAGCCCCCCCATGGACGAGCAGGCGCTCACCCGAGCGCAGCTCCGCCTGAGCGAACAGCGCGTCGTGCGCGGTGACGAACACCTCCGGCAGCGCGCCCGCCGCCGTCCAGTCCAGCGCATCCGGCACGGGCATCAACAGGCGCTCGTGCACCGTCGCCAGCTCCGCCTGCGCGCCGCCGCCGACGATCGCCATCACGCGCGCGCCCACCGCGAAGCGCTCCGCCCCAGACCCGAGCGCGGCGACCTCACCGGCCAGCTCCATGCCGGGGATGTCCTGCGGCGAGCCGGGCGGCGCCGGATACAGACCGCGCCGCTGCATCATGTCCGCCCCGTTCAGCCCTGCCGCGCGCACCCGCACCAGCGCCTCTCCGGCCTGCGGGACCGGATCGTCGTGCTCCTCGATCACGATCTCCTGCTCGCGAATCGTTGCGGCGCGCATCGGCCCAGCCTATCTGCAGTCCAGCCGCGACACCGCGGCGGTCGCTCAGCTCGCCTGCGCCTGAGGCGACGTGCAGAATGCGCACCTGCGCGCCTGCCGGGGGATCTCGCTGAGACACTCGCTGCACGGCCGCGTATCGGACTCATCGTCGCGCCCGGTCCTGCGCCGTGCCATCAGCGCGTTGACCGGCTTGACCACGAAGAAGAACACCGCCGCCGCGATCGATATGAACGCGATCAGCGAGTTGATGAAGGCGCCGTAGCGAAAGGCGCTGTGGTTGATGGTGAAGACCAGCGCGGAGAAGTCGGGTTTGCCGATGATCGCCGCCACGATCGGCGTCAGCAGATCACCCACCAGAGCTGTCACCACAGCTCCAAACGCAGCCCCGATCACGATGCCAACGGCAAGATCGACGACGTTCCCCCTGAGCAGGAACGCCTTGAATTCCTTGGCCATCCCAGTCCTCCCTTGTTGGGGTCAGCCCGGCTCGCGCAGCCCGCAGAGTCGGATCTGTGGATCTTCGCAGCCGGCTACGACGTGCGTTACAAACGCTCGAGGAGCGCCACGCACTCGATGTGGTGAGTCTGGGGGAACATGTCCACGGGGCGGACCTTGCGCAGGACCCATCCGGCCTCGACCAGTTCGGCGGCGTTGGGGGCGAGCGTGGTGGGATTGCAGGAGACGTACACAATGCGTTTGGGCGCGGCATCGATGATGCGGTGCACGACCTTCTTCGACAGGCCCGCGCGCGGAGGGTCGACGACGAGCACGTCTGGGCGCCCGGCGCGCTCGAGCAGCTCCGGCAGCGCCGTTCGCGTGTCGCCCGCGAAGAAGTGCGCGCCCGCGATCTCGTTGCGCCGCGCGCACGCGATCGCGTCGGCGACCGCCTGCTCGACCAGCTCGATCCCCCACAGCTCGCCCGCCCGTGGGGCGAGCGTCAGCGCGATCGTGCCGATCCCCGAGTACAGGTCGTACACGCGCTCCCAGCCCTCCAGCGCCGCGAACTGCGCGACCACGCCGTACAGCAGCTCCGCCATCTCGGTGTTCGTCTGGAAGAACGCCTCCGAGGAGATCAGCAGGTCGAGCTCCCCCAGCCGCTCGGGCAGCTCCGCCTCGCCCCACACGAGCTCCGTCTCACCGCCCGCGGTCGTCTCCGCGAGGCTGCGCGTGCGCGTCCACAACACGCCGCTGAGGCTCTCGCCGAGCTCCCCGCTGAGCGCCGCCGCCAGCGATCCCGCCTCCAGCTCGCCCTCGGTGGTCACGATCCGCACCTGCAGCCTGCCCGTGCGCCGGCCTTCGCGCACGACCAGGTTGCGCAGGCGCGCGCGACCGTCGGCTGCCGGCCCCGTCCGCTCGCCCCGCGCGGCGCGGCGAGCGCCACGCTCGCTGTCGGACTCCCCGTCCCCGCGCTCGGCGCGACCGCGCTCCCACGCGGTCAGCCCCTGCTCGCGGCACCAGCGCAGCGCAACCACGCGCGCGAGGTTCCCACGCTCGGACGCCAGCAGACAGTCCTCGATCGGCGCCACGCGATTGCCGCCCGCGGGCACGTGAAAGCCGCACACCAGCTCCGGGCGGGCGGGATCGCCGCCCTCGCCGAAGGAGTACTCGAGCTTGTTGCGATAGCGCCACCGCGCCAGCGCCGGCACGATCTCCTGCAGCTCGAAGCCGTCGAGGTGCCCGATCCGCCTCAGCGCCTCGTCGACCTGGCCCCGCTTGATCTCCAGCTGGCGCTCATACGGGATCACCTGCCACGGCACGCCAGGGTGCTCGGCCGTCGGCGCGATGCGCTCCGGGCTCGGCTCCAGCACCTCCACGGTGCGCGCGTGGGCGTAGCTGCGCTTGCGCTTGTGCACGACCGCGCGCACGCGATCCCCGGGGATCGCGCCCGCGACGAACACCACATACCCACCATTCCCAAGTCGCGCCACGCCCTCGCCACCGAACGCCAGCGAGTCGATCTGCAGCTCCAGCTCGTCGCCGCGCTGAGGACGGGGCGAGCCCTCGGGCGGCGCCGGGGCCTCGACGTTCACGACGGCGCCACCAGCAGCTCCAGCAGCGCCTTCTGCGCGTGCCGGCGGTTCTCGGCCTGGTCCCAGATGTGCTCGCGGGAGCCGTACAGGACCTCCGCGGAGATCTCCTCGCCGGGGTGCGCGGGCAGGTCGTGCAGGGCGAACGCGCCCGGCGCGGCGGCGTCCAGCAGCGCGTCGTCCACGCGGTAGCCGGCCAGGTCGCGCCGGCGCTGCTCGGCGGTCGCCTCATCGCCCATGCTCACCCACACGTCGGTGTACACCGCGGCCGCGCCCTGCACCGCCTCGTACGGGTCGGAGTGGTGCGTCACCACCCCGCTGGCCTCGGCGGGGAGGTCGAGGTCGCCCTCGAGCGCATAGCCCGACGGCGACGCGAACGCGACGTGCATTCCCGCGAGCGCCCCCAGCACGGCGAGCGAGCGCGCGATGTTGTTGCCGTCGCCCACATACGCGATACGCAGACCCTCGAGCGCGCCGCAGCTCTCACGCAGCGTCAGCAGGTCCGCCAGCGCCTGGCAGGGGTGATGGCGCGCGCTGAGCATGTTCACGATCGGCACGGTGCTGTAGGCGGCCAGCTCCTCGAGGATCGCGTCCGCCCCCGTGCGCAGCCCTACCGCGGCCACGTGCCGTGAGAGCACCAGCGCGGTGTCGCGCGGCGCCTCGCCACGCGAGAGCTGAAGCTCATCCGAGCGCAGCACCACAGCGTGGCCGCCGAGCTCCTGAATGCCCACCTCGAAGGACACCCGCGTGCGCGTCGACGGCTTCTCGAAGATCAGCGCCACGCTGCGGTCGGCCAGCGCGCGGGAGGACAGCGGCGCGCGCTTGAGCTCCAGCGCGCGGTCCAGCAGCGCGTCCAGCTCGGCGGCGCTCAGCTCCATACCGGTGAGGAAATGACGTGGGATCATCGAATCGGCCAGTGTAGGCGCTATCTGCGCCCGGCCCCGAGAAAGGAACGCGACCGATGAAGACAGGCCTCACCGCCGCGATCGCCTGCTGCACGCTGGCGCTCACGGCCGGCTGCGGATCGTCGAGCAGCCCCACCAGCGGCTCGACCGCCACAGCGACGACCGGCGCGAAGGCGGCGAGCACCTCCATCTCACCCGGGGAGAAGCTGCGGAGCGACACGACGCCCAAGTTCGCCTCCCCCTCGCCGTCCGCGCCCGTGCAGAGCGGGCTCGTGCAGATCGCCTATCGCAACATCGCGATCGACCCCGACACCGTCAGGGTGAAGGTCGGCAGCACCATCAGGTGGACCAACTACGACTCGACCCCACACAACGTCACCAGCGAGGGCGGGCCGCAGAGGTTCGCGTCCAAGGACTTCGGCGAAGGCGGCACGTTCGAGATCACCGTCGAGAAGCCCGGGGTGATCCACTACGAGTGCACGCTGCAGCCGACGACCATGAACGGCACGATCGAAGTGGTCGCGTGACGGACCGCCTTGGCGGTCAGCTGAGCCCCGCCTCACCGTCGCCGAAGTCGGGCAGGCCGTGCTCGGGCGTGGACGGGGTCGCGTAAAGGCGGCGGGGGATCCGTCCCGCGCCGCGCGCCAGGCGCCCGGCCTGCACGGCGGCGCGCATCGCGCGCGCCATCGCCACCGGGTCCTGCGCGCGCGAGATCGCCGACGCTGCCATCACCCCGTCGCAGCCCAGCTCCATCGCCAGGGCGGCGTCGGAGGCGGTGCCGATGCCCGCGTCGAGCACCACCGGCACATCCACCGCCTCGCGGACGAGCGCGATGTTGTAGGGATTGCGGATGCCCATGCCGCTGCCGATCGGCGAGCCCAGCGGCATCACCGCCGCGCAGCCGAGGTCGGCCAGGCGGCGCGCGAGCACGGGGTCGTCGGTCGTGTACGGGAGCACCACGAAGCCGTCGTCGACGAGCTCCTCCGCCGCGCGCAGCAGCTCCGGCGCGTCCGGCAGCAGCGTGTCCTCGTCGCCGATCACCTCCAGCTTGATCCAGTCGGTGGCGAACGCCTCGCGCGCGAGGCGCGCGGTGATGACCGCGTCGCGCGCGGTGCGACAGCCGGCGGTGTTCGGCAGCAGCTGCACGCCTGCGTCCGCGAGCACGTCGATCAGTGACCCGCCCGCGCGAGCGGGACTCACGTCCACACGCCGCAGCGCCACCGTCACCAGCTCACAGCCGCTCGCCGCGATCGCCTGTGCCAGCAGCTCCAGCGACGGGAAGCCGCCCGTTCCGAGCAGCAGCCGCGAGCGCATGCTCCTGCCGGCGATCGTGAGCGTGTCAGCGTCCTCTACCGGCTCGCAGCCCTCGCGCGTGCCGCCCTCCGGCGTGCTGACGGTGTCCCGCATACACGCATCATCCTCCCTGCATCGCCGTCAGCACCTCCACGCGCGCGTCCTCGCCGACGGCATAGGACTGCCACAGCGCGCGCGGCACCACCTCGCCGTCGACCGCCACAGCAACCCCGCGCGCGTCGACGTCCAGGCCAAGACGGATGAGGACCGCGCCAAGCGTCTCGCCGGCGTGGACGTCCGAGCGCTCCCCGTTCAGCAGGATCACGCAACCGCCTCCGCCGGCGCGAAGCGCTCGGGCGCGCACGCCGCCAGGATCGGATCACCTTTCGAGCCCGCCTCCTCGCCCTCCCGCCCTCCCGCCAGCAGACTCACGACCAGCTCGGCCGTGAGCGGGGCCAGCAGGATGCCGTTGCGGTAGTGGCCGGTCGCCCAGATCAGCCCGTCCACCGCGCCGCGGCCGATCGCTGGGCCGTTGTCGGGAGTGCCCGGGCGCAGGCCCACCGACAGCTCCTCGATCTCCAGCTCGCTGACGCCCGGCACCAGCTCGTGGGCGTCGCGCAGCAGCTCGTACACGCCTCCCGCGGTCGGCGCCAGCTCGAAGCCACGCTCCTCGACGGTCGCGCCGAGCACGTAACGCCCGTCTTCGCGCGGGACCAGGTAGCCGTCGCGAAAGCGCACCACGCGCCGCAGCAGGCCCGGTCCGGCGGGATCGCGCAGGCGCAGGAGCTGGCCCTTGACCGGACGCACCGGCACGCGCGCATCGGGGGGCAGCCCGTCGATCTGCTCGCTCCACGGGCCGGCGGCGAGCACGACCGCCGCGGCCGCCAGGCGCTCACCGTCCTCGAGCGTCACACCGGTGACCCGCCCGCCGGCATCGCCCACGCGCGCGCCGTCGCCGTCACGGTGCAGGCCGGTGCCCTCCGGGCGCAGGCCGGCGCCGTCCGCGCGCGCGTCGCCGAGCTCGACGCGCGCGACTGGCGAGCGCTCGCGCACTTGCACGCCGGCCACGTCGCATGCCCGCCGCAGCGCGCGGAGGACCAGTCGCGGATCCACGGAGTGGTCGTCGGGCGCCTCCAGCGCGAGCCGCACAGTGGGGGTCAGCGACGGCTCGCGCTCGCGTGCCTCGCTCGGGCGCAGGCGCGCGACAGCCAGCCCGAGCGACTGTCGGAAGGCGAGCTGGCGCTCTAGCTCACGCGCATCGTCCTCGTCGCGGGCCAGCAGCAGCGTGCCGGTTGCCATCAGGCCGACGTGCTCCCCCGTGCAGGTCTCCAGCTCGGCGGCGAACGCCGGCCACATGCGCGCCGAGCGCAACCCCAGCTCCAGCAGGCGCCGCCCGGCGTCGCCGAACTCGACCTCCACCACCGGCGCGAGCATGCCGGCGGCCACGCGCGAGGTGCCCTGCCCGGTGACGTCGCGCTCGAGCACCGTCACCGACATCCCCCGCTGGCGCGCACGCCAGGCGATCGCCATGCCGATGACGCCACCGCCGGCGATCACCAAGTCGACCTGCTGGTTGTCGGACATGCAGATGATGCTAGTCCGCGCCTGTGCCAGAGGGACATCGCCGTGCGAACGCAGCCGCTCCTGCCAGACTCCCGGACCAATGTCGACTCACGACACCGCCGCCGCCGGCGCGAACACAGACCGCCGCGCCCGCCTGGCCGCCGCGCGTCTGTACCTGGTGTGCGGCGCGAACCCCGACGAGCGCGAGCTGCCGACGCTGCTGCGCGCGGCGATCGCCGGCGGCGTGGGCATCGTGCAGTTGCGCGAGAAGCACATGCCGGACGAGGAGCTGGCGTCGATCGCGAGCGCCGCGCGTGTGCTGTGCGAGGAGCTGGGTGCGCTGCTGATCGTCAACGACCGCCCGTGGGTGGCGCGCGAGGCGCGCGCCGACGGCATCCACGTCGGCCAGGACGACATCCCGGCGGCGGAGGTGCGCGGGCTGGTGGGACCGGAGATGCTGATCGGCCTGTCCACGCATTCGCCGGCGCAGATCGACGCGGTCGACGCAAGCGTGGTCGACTACATCGGTGTGGGCCCGATCCACGAGACGCCCACCAAGCCGGGCCGAGCGGCGGTTGGCATCGATCTGATCCGCTACGCGGCCGCCCACGCACCCGTGCCGTTCTTCGCCATCGGCGGCCTGGACGCGGGCAACATCGGCGAGGCGCACGACGCGGGCGCGACGCGCGTTTGCGTGCTGCGCGCGATCGCCGGCGCGAAGGATCCCGAGCTGGCGGCGCGAGCCCTGCGCGAGCGGCTCGACCACGGCCCCGCGGGGCCGTGAGGCGAGATGGCCGACGGCGGCCAGGGCGCAGGCCGGCGGACGAGCGGCCGCGGCGAGAGCGACGAGCAGCTGCGCGCCACCCTGAAGCCGCTCGCCGCGGGCGAGCGCCCGCCGGCGCTGCTGGTCGCGGTGGTGCTCAGCGCGCTGCTGGCGGCGGGCGTGCTCGTCGGCGGGCTGACCGTGCACGACCTGTCCGACCACGGCGGCTCGCTCCCCGGCGCAATCTTGCTGGCGGCGATCCTGGCGCTGCTGTCACTGGGCATGTATCGCCGCCGCTATCTGGCGGTGCTCGGCTTCCAGGCGCTGCTCACCTTCCAGATCATCGTCGCGTCACTCGCGCTGGTCGTCGCTTCCACGCTGGCCGCCGCCGGCGCGTGCCTGGTGGCGATCGGCCTCGGCGGCTGGCTGTTCTGGAAGCTGATACGGGTTATGAGCCGCATCCAGGCGACCGAGATCCAGGACGGCCAGTGACCTTCGATAGTGTGCGCGCCGATGGCCGAGAGCTCCTACGACTGCATCGTCATCGGCGCCGGGCCGGGCGGATATGTGGCGGCCATCCGCGCCGCGCAGCTGGGCATGAAGACGGCTGTGATCGAGCGCGACAAGCTCGGCGGGCGCTGCCTGAACTACGCGTGCATCCCCGCCAAGGCGGTGCTGCGCTCGGCTGACATCCTGACGGAGATCCGCGAGGGCGAAGAGTTCGGCCTGCGCGTGAGCGGCGTGGAGATCGACTACGCCGCGATCCAGGCGCGCCGCGCGAAGGTCGTCTCCACGCTCACCTCCGGCGTGGGTGGCTTGTTCAAGAAAAACAAGATCGACGTGATCGAGGGCATCGCCAAGCTGACCGCCGACGGCGACGTGGTGGCGGACGTGTTCGATGCCGAGCCGCTCGCGATCGCCGCTGGCAGCGTGATCCTCGCCACCGGCTCGGTGCCGCGGCCGATCCCCGGGGTGCAGTTCGGCGGGCGCGTGATCGGCACGGAGGAGGCGTGGGCGCTACAGGAGCTGCCCGCACGCCTGGCGGTCGTCGGCGCGGGCGCCTCCGGCGCGGAGATCGCCTCCGCGTTCGCACGCCTGGGCAGCGAGGTGCTGCTGCTGGAGGCGCTCGATCGCGTGCTGCCGAGCGAGGACGCGGACATCTCGCGCCTGGTCGAGCGCGGCCTCAAGGCCCAGGGGATCGGCGTGCACACGAACACGCCTGTGGCGGACGTGAGCGCGGGCGAGACGAGCGTGAAGTTCTCCTACGGCGCCGATGCGGCGGAGGTCGACTGGCTGGTGATCGCGGCGGGGCGCGGCGCGGACGTCGAGGGGCTGGGCCTGGTGGAGACGGGCGTCGAGCTGGGCGAGCGCGGCCTGGTGGCGGTCGACGGCGCGCTGCGCACCAGCCGCGCTGGCGTGTACGCGATCGGCGACCTCGTGCACGGCCCGGCGCTTGCGCACAAGGCCTCCGACGAGGGGATCATCGCCGTCGAGGACATCGCCGGGCGACAGACACACCCGATCTCCTACGTGGACATCCCGCGCGCGACCTTCTGCACGCCGAACGTGGGCTCGTTCGGGCTGACCGAGGCGCAGGCACGCGAGCAGGGCTACGACGTGGTCGTCGGCAAGGTCCCGTACGGGGCGGTCGGCGGGGGAACGGTGTACGGCGACCGCACGGGATTGGTGAAGGTTGTCGGCGAGAGCAAGTACGGCGAGCTGCTCGGCGGGCACATCGTCGGCTCGCGCTCGACCGAGCTGATCCAGGAGCTAGTCAACGTGCGCGCGGCCGAGGGCGGCTTCGCTGAGCTCGCGCGCACCATCCACGGCCACCCCACCCTGTCTGAGGCCGTCATGGAAGCCGGCCGCGCCGCCGACGGCTGGCTGATCCACGGCTGAGGAGCGCCCTGGCAGCGAGAGCGCCGGCGTAACGCCCGACGTCCGATTGATGCCCGGGACGAGCCAGGGATACGCTCAGGGCTGTGAGCAACTCGCCGGAGGCCGTCTTCTACTTCGACCTCGCCAGCCCGCTGGCGTACCTCGCCGCCGAGCGTGTGCTGCACGTGCTTGGTGGGGAGGGCTCCATTCCTGTCGAGTGGCGCCCGGTGCTCGCGCGTGAGCTGGCAGACGGGGGCGCGTTCGAGAAGTGTCGCGCCGCCGCGGCGCAGGACGGCTTCCGCGGCGAGCTCGCCGACCGCGCGCGCGAGCTCGGCCTGCAGCCAGTCCGCTGGCCCGAGCCGTTCCCGTTCGACAGCTCGCTGGCGATGCGCGTGGCCACGTACGCGGCGTCGATCGGCCGTGCGGTGCCGTTCGCGCAGGCGGCCTTCCGCCAAGCATTCGCCGGCGGGCACTCGCTGGAGGAGCCCGACTTCGTGCTGATCGCGGCGGCGGCCTGCGAGATGCACCCGAAGGCGGTCGTGCGCGGCGCGCAGCTGCGCTCGGTCGGCGAGCAGCTCAAGCGGAACACCGCCGCGGCGGCCCGCATGGGGGTCACGGAGGTGCCGGCGGTGACGGTGGGGGAGGACGTGTTCGTGGGTGAGCGCGCGCTGGAGCGCGCGGCGGAGCGCATGCGATGACAGCCGGCCACGCCTACCGCCTGATCGTCACGCGCGGCGGGCTGGCGCCGGCGCTGCTGGCTGACGCCACGCGCGTGGACCACATCGAGGTGGTGGAGATCGACAGCGGCGAAGTGGTGCTCTTCTGGGACCGCCCGCCACAGGCCGCGTCGAAGCTCGCGCGGGCGCTGCGCACGGATCTGGCGCAGCTGCAGGCGGATGAGTTCATGGCGCGCTGGGGTAGTGTGGAGCACTGATGCGAGACGCTGGCGATGCGGCGGAGGTCCGGGCGGACGAGCATCACGACGGCGCCACCACCGCGAAGGGCCAGACGACGACCGTGCAGCTGTCGCACACACAGCAGACGGTGGCGCGGCGCATGGCCGAGTCGAAGGCGACGATCCCCGACTTCTCGCTGCAGATGGACGTCGACATGGAGGAGTGCGTGAAGCTGCGCGCCCAGCTGAAGCTGCTGGCGCACCCCGCCGCACCGGCCGAGCCGGCGCCGCCAGCCGAGCCGGACGCTCCGGCGGCCGCGCTGGCGCCGACGTACAACGACATGGTGGTGAAGGCGAGCGCGCTGGCGCTGCGCGAGCACCCCAACGCCAACGGCAGCTACCGCGATGGCCGCGTGCAGCTGCACTCGCGCGTGAACGTCGGCGTGGCGGTGGCGGCGGCATCGTCCGGCGAGCTGGCGGTGCCGACGGTGTTCGACGCCGACGAGAAGTCGCTCGGCGAGATCGCCCGCGAGACGTACGCGTTCGCCGAGCGCGTACGCGCCGCGACGATCACCCCGCCGGAGCTCGGGGGCGCCACGTTCACGGTGTCCAACCTGGGGATGTACGGCGTGCGCGGATTCACGGCGATCATCAACCCGCCGCAGGCGGGCATCCTGTCGGTGGGCGCGCTGGAGCCGCGCGCCGTGGTCCACCAGGGCGAGCTGGCGGCGCGCAACACGATGACGCTCACGCTCGCGTGCGACCATCGCATCCTGTACGGCGCCGAAGCCGCCCAGTTCCTGGCCCGAGTGCGCGAGCTGCTGGAAGCTCCCGCCGCCCTGACGCTGTAAGAGCCTCTGGGAGCTGCGGTCAGCGGGCCATCGCCGGCGCGCGCGCGCCGATGAACTGCACGAGGGCCTGGTTGACCTGCTCGGCGTGGGTCCACGAGATCGCGTGCGGGCCGCCCTCGACGACCACGAGCTCCGCCTCCCTGATCATGCCCGGCAGGCGCTTGCCCGTCTTCTCGAGCGGCAGGACCCTGTCGGCGTCGCCCTGCACCACGAGGATCGGCACGTCGATCTTCGGCAGGTCCTCGCGGAAGTCGGTCTCCCACGTGGGAACGCACGCCACAGCAGCCACCGCCGACGCGGTGCTCGCGAGGTTCCAGCTCGCCTGAAACGCCTGCTCGCTGACCCGGTTTCCGCCGTACACGTCGATGTTGTAGAAGTTGTCCAAGAAGCCCTTCATCCACGCGGGGCTGTCCGCCGCCGCTTCGCGCATGAAGCCGTCGAACAGGCTGCCCGGCAGTCCCTCGGGGTTGTCGTCAGCCTGCAGCAGGAACGGCGGGATCGGTGAGACGAGCACACCCCGCTCGACCCGGTCGGACCCGTACGTGCCGAGGAAGCGGGTCACCTCGCCGGTGCCCATCGAATGCCCCACCAGCGTCACGTCACGAAGGTCTAGCTCCTCAACGAGCACGTGCAGATCCGCGGCGAACGTGTCGTAGTCGTAGCCGCTCGTCGGTTGACTCGACTTCCCGAACCCGCGCCGGTCGTAGGTGATCACACGACGGCCGGCCTGCAGCAACACCGGCAGCTGCTTGTCCCACGCCCTGCCGCTGAGCGGGTAGCCGTGGATCAGCACGACCGGCGCCCCCGAGCCGTGATCCTCGTAGTAGAGGTCGATCGACCCCGAGTTCTCATCACCGACGTGTACGTAAGGCATGACGCTCCCCTTCGTTGAGGTCTTTCGCCAGTCGTTAGGCCCTTCGTGATCGCCCACAAGTCCGCGCCGGCCATCGCGCATTCGGCCCGGCGCTACGCTGAGAGCACCTATGACGCTCGCCGACCGATCTGCGCAGGAGCTGTGGGTCTGCCATCTGGGCGTCGTGCCGTACCTGGACGCGCTCGCCATCCAGGAGCGCGTTCGCACCCAGCGCCAAGCCGGCGAGCTGCCCGACACGCTGCTGGCGCTCGAGCACCCGCCCGTGTACACGCGCGGCCGGCGCGCGGCCGCCACCGACCTGCCGTTCGGCGAGGACTTCTACCGCGCCAAAGGCATCGAGCTGCACGCCACCGACCGCGGCGGGCGGATCACCTACCACGGGCCCGGACAGCTCGTCGGCTATCCGATCATGGCCATCGAGGACGTCGGGCGCTACCTGCGCACGATGGAGCGCGCGCTCGTCGCCGCGCTCGGCGAGATCGGCATCCACGCGCGCACGCGGCCAGCCGACGGACCCGACTACACCGGCGTGTGGGTGCAGGAGCGCAAGATCGCGTCGATCGGCGTGCACGTGTCGCGAGGCGTCACCACACACGGATTCGCCGTCAACGTCGAGAACGACCTCGAGCCGTTCTCGTGGGTCATTGCCTGCGGGCTGCCCGACGTGAGCATGACCTCCATCGCGCTCGAGTCGCCCGGCGCGCGCACGACGACCCAGCCCTCCGAGCCGTGTGCCCCCGAGCGCACGCTCGCCTGCTTTCGCAAGCGCATGGCCCACGCCTTCTGCCAGGCGCACGGCCGGCGCCAGCGCCTGGTCTCGCCACAGCGACTCGGCATCGACACTGCGCACGCCGCCAGGCGAGCGGCCGAGCGAGCCCCCATCAAAACGATCGCATCCCCTCCCGCCGAAGCGGTGCCCGTATGAGCGACGCCGGCGGGACTCGATCCCGATCGAACCCGGGGGGCATGGACGTTCTCACCGTGCTCGGCCCGGACGTGAGGCCGCTGCGCGAGCGCAAGCCACCTTGGTTCAAGGTGCCCGCTCCCGGCGGGCAGCGCTACCGCGAGCTGACCGAGCTGATCCGCTCGGAGAACCTGCACACCGTCTGCCAGGAGGCCGCCTGCCCCAACGTCGGCGAGTGCTGGGAGCGCGGCACCGCCACGTTCATGATCCTCGGCGACACGTGCACGCGACGCTGCGGCTTCTGCAACGTCAAGACCGGCAAGCCCACCTGGAACGACCCGCTCGAGCCCGCGCGCGTCGCGCGCTCGATCGCGCGCATGGGGCTGCGCCACGCCGTCATCACCTCCGTCGACCGCGACGACCTGCCCGACAAGGGCGCCTCCGCGTTCGTCGGCGTCATCCGTCAGGTCCGCCGCCAGGCGCCCGGCTGCCAGATCGAGGTACTCACGCCCGACTTCCAGGGACAGGAGATGCCGCTCGCGAAGGTCATCGCCGAGCGCCCCGACGTGTTCAACCACAACGTCGAGGTCGTGCCGCGCCTGTACCCGCTGGCGCGACGCGGATCGGAGTTCGAGCGCTCCTGCCGCGTACTGCGCAACGCGCGCGAGCTCGGCCAGGGAGAGGTCGTGACCAAGTCCGGGCTGATGGTCGGCCTCGGCGAGACACACGAGGAGATGGTCGACACGTTCGGCGCGCTGCGCCAGAGCGGCGTGCAGGTGCTCACCGTCGGGCAGTACCTGCGCCCATCCGAGCGCCATCTCCCGATCGTGCGCTACTGGCACCCCGACGAGTTCGCCGCGCTCGAGCGCGCCGCGTACGAGCTCGGCTTCGACCACGTCGCCGCCGGCCCGCTCGTGCGCTCCTCCTACCACGCCGACCAGCACGTCCCGCAGGCGCGGCCCGGCGTCGGACCGCTGGCCACCCCGAGCATCGCCGCGGCCGAGATCTGATCGAACGGCCTATTCCCCGTATACGGCCCAGTCCACCCTGTCATCACTGACAGGCGACGTCGCTTCGACTGTGAAGCTTTCGCCGACTTTACGCGCCGTCACCGACACTCCAAGCGCAGCACCGCCTTCAGCGGAGACGATAATCGGCCCAGCCGCAGTCACAGCCGCACTGGCGATCGTGATTTTCCCGAGGACCATTTCTCCCGAGCGACCAACCGCCAGGGGTATGAGTTTTTTCAGCGAATCGGCCAGTCGTGATTCGGTGATCGTTTCCTTCTCCATCTGATTGGCCGTAACAGCTTCTGCTGCGATCTCGCTTGATTCGATCGTGTGCGCGGCTATCTTCTCGCTTGTCACCGCCCCTTTCTCGAGGTCTTCCGTCAGGACGACTTCGGGACTGAGTTTCCCTTCCACGCCAGTTGCCCCTTTTGGACCTTCTTTTCCTTCTCTGCCTTCAGGGCCCGCAGCTCCAGTCGCGCCGACAGCACCCCGCGGACCTTCCTCGCCTTCAGGACCAGTCGCGCCAGTTTCACCCTTCGCGCCCGACAATCCTCGCGGTCCTTCCCTGCCTTCCTCGCCTTCAGGGCCGGCAGCGCCAGTCGCGCCTGTGGGGCCTTCTTTGCCTTCGGGACCCGCCGCACCCGTTTCGCCCCTCACACCAGCCACCCCCTGTGGACCCTCCCTGCCTTCAGGGCCCGCCGCGCCAGCCTCGCCCCGAACGCCTTCCTTGCCTTCAGGGCCGGCCGTGCCACGAGGGCCTTCTTTGCCTCCTCTGCCTTCCGGACCCGATGCACCCTGAGGGCCTTGGTCGCCATCGTGTCCCACCGCACCCGGCGGGCCCTCTCTCCCCACTTCGCCGGCGGGGCCGGTGGCGCCCTTCGCACCAGGGGATCCGACCACACCTCTGGGGCCCGGTTTTCCTCTGAGGCTAGGTTTTCCCGGGCGACCGGCCGCGGCGACGGTGACTGTGGTGGCTGCTCCAAACTCGACCGGCTTGGACACCGCTCGCCGTTTGCGCGCGACGGGCGTGCTGGCTGGCTTGGCATGGCTACCGGCCAATCTTCGTCCGCCGTGCGCGCTCTCACGCTCCGGGGATCCCGGCGTCGCGCCATTCGCGAGCATTGTGCGCACGTGTGAGCCAGTCCGCTGCCGGGGGTTGACGAGCGTACCGCCGCCGGCGAGGAGGATGACCGCGAGCGCGAGCGCGGCGAGAATAGAACAGGAGAGAATCGCGCGCAACATGCAGCCTACTCGGAGCACTCGATGAAGACGTCACTACTGAGACGTCACACTGAGTGCGAACAAGCTCCTTCCTCCCCGATAGTCAGCGACACTCATTCCAATTCTCTAGAAGGCACCGGACGCCTTCTAGGAGATTTTTGCTACAGCCGGCGTTTGATCTCCCGCGCTGCCAGGGTCGCGGGCGCCGATACCAGTTTGTGGTAACCCGTTTGTGGTAACCCAAATAGGTGACAACGGCCAAACACGACACGTCGGACTCCGGTGACGAGCGCCTGCCCGCTATGGGTCCTCAGGACAGGCCGGCCCTGGTGAGCGCCCTACCAGAGATTTCTCGTCGCGCGCGCGAAGGGTTAGGCCATCTGGCTTACGATCGCGGCAAAGGCCGATTACAGTCACGGTGGCGCAGTCGCCCCCCAAACCATGTTCCCGCTCAAAGACAACGTCCCGCTCGCGCGGTTCCCGATCGTCACCGTCGCGCTGATAGCGATCAACGTGATCGCCTACCTGCTTGAGATCCGCCACGGCGGCAGCTTCTTCGCAGGGCCCACCGCCAGCGTCGCGTTGCACTACGGCGCGATCCCCTACGACCTCACCCACCACGAGACGCAGCCCGCGACCTGGAAGACGGTGCTCACGTCGATGTTCCTGCACGGCAGCTTCCTGCACATCTTCGGCAACATGATCTTCCTGGCGATCTTCGGCCCCACCGTGGAGGAAGCCGTCGGGCGCGCACGCTTCCTCGCCTTCTATCTGCTCGGAGGACTCTTCGCGCTCGGCGCCCAAGTGGCCGCCGACCCGATCTCCACCGGTCCCACGCTCGGCGCCTCCGGTGCGATAGCCGCCGTGCTCGGCGGCTACATCCTGCTGTACCCGCGGGCGCGCGTGCTCTCGCTGGTGTTCATCGTGTTCTTCTTCACGCTCATCGAGGTGCCCGCCGTGTTCCTGCTCGCCTTCTGGTTCGTCGAGCAGCTTTACTTCGGACTGGCCGGTCTTGCCGGTCCGGTCAGCGGCGGGGAAGGCATCGCCTACTTCGCGCACATCGGCGCCTTCGTGTTCGGGCTGCTCGTCATCCGGCTGTTCGTCAGGCGCGGCAAGGCGCAGCGGCCGCTCCCGGTTTACTAGAGGCAGCCCATGCTCCAGACACAGCCCATGCTCCCTCGCGCGAGAGCCCCCGCATGACCCGCCTGGTCGTGCTCGGCGCCGCGCTCATCTTCATCGCCGGCTTCGCCTTCCTCACCTACACCTCGATCGTCGAACAGGGCGGGATATCGCTCGCCAGCGTCGTGTCCGTGTTCATCCTCGTGCTGCTGACCGTAGGCATCGTCGGCGCGCTGCGCAATCCTCCCCGTGGATGAGCATCTCGCCCTTCCTCACTCCCGGCCACAGCCGCAACCGGCGCGCGCTCGCCGCCAGGCACCGGCGCAGGCGCAGGCTCACCGCGCTTGGCGCGCTCGTCGTCGCCGTGCTTGTAGTGCTGCTCGTCGAGTGGGCGCTCGCCAGCCGTTCGGGCGAAGGTCAGCATCGCTCCGCCCTCGCCGCAAGCGGCGTCAAGCCAGCGCCGGCGGCCCCAGTAAAGCTCTCGCCCTACGGCCTCCCTCTAGCCAAGCCCGCGCTCGCGCTCGCCGGCATCTCCACGCCGGGGAAGGACCCCGTGCATGTCGCCTTCCGCGACCCGCCGCGGGCCGGGCTGCTGTTCAATCTCACGACCGGGCAGGTTCTGTGGCAGCGCAACGCATACGTGCGCCTGCCCATCGCCAGCCTGACGAAGATGATGACCGCGCTGCTGGTCGTGAAGTCGGCGCCGCCGAACGCGCCCGTGCTGATCACCAGGCAAGCCATCGACATGCCCGGGTCGAAGGTCGGCGTGCTGCCGCTCGGCAGGCACGTGCCGCTGGAGAGCCTGCTCTACGGGCTGCTGCTGCCGTCCGGCAACGACGCCGCCGTCGCACTCGCCCAGCACGTCGCCGGCAGCGTCAACAAGTTCGTCGTGCGCATGAACCAGGAGGCCGCCAAGCTCGGGCTCGGCTGCACTCGCTATTCCTCGCCGTCCGGCTTCTACAACGCGGGCAACTTCTCCTGCGCCGCCGACCTCGCCGTGCTCGCGCACGTCGACATGGAGCAGCCGCGCATCGCCAAGGTCGTCGGGGCCTACGAAGCCATCCTGCCCTTCCCGATCCCAGGCGGCAAGCTCTACCTGGACAACAACAACCCGCTGCTCATCTACAAATACCCCGGCGTCACCGGCATGAAGACCGGCCAGACCGAAGCCGCCGGGCGCTGCGTAGTCGCGACCGCCGAACGCCACGGCGTGCGCCTCGGCGCGATCGTGCTGCACTCCCAAGACCCAGGCACCCAGGATCGCCAGCTGCTCGACCTCGGCTTCGAGGACGTCTACCACCAGCCGATCGTCCCCGAGCCGCCGTTCCCGCCCGGCGTCTGAGCCTCGCCGCGCGCGGTCCAGTTGGGCCGCGCGATGTCTCCCCTTACGCGCGCCGATAGCCATCGTCATACGTCGGTCCGTCTGAGCCTCGCCTCGCGCGGTCCGTGCCGGTACTTCTCATACGCGCACCGATAGCCATCGTTATACGGCGGTCGTAATTGGACACCACCACCCACGGGGTGTACCGTTCAGGTTCGCTAGATTGACTGGTCAGTCAGCCAAAGGAGACGCCGTGGATCTCGACGACACGCCCGAGCAGGCCGCCTACCGAGCCCAGGTACGCAGCTGGCTCGACGAGCACAAGGCCGAAGCGCCAATTTTGCAGGGTCCTGGAGCGATCGAGGACGAGGACGAGATCATCGCCGCGCGCCGCGTCTGGCAGGGCAAGCTCGCCGAGGCGGGGCTCGCGGGCGTGACCTGGCCAAAGGAGTACGGCGGCCAGGGTCTCGGTCCGATCGAGCAGGTCGTCTGCAACCAGGAGATCGGCCGCGCGAAAGTGCCAGGCATCCTCGACGCGATCGGCGTGGGCATGCTCGGCCCTACGATCATCGCGCACGGCTCGGAGGAGCAGAAGTCGCGCTATCTCGGGGCGATGCTGCACGGCGACGAGGTCTGGTGCCAGCTGTTCTCCGAGCCCGCCGCCGGCTCGGACCTCGCGGCCGTGCAGACGCGCGCGCGCCAGCAGGACGACGGCAGCTGGCGGCTGACCGGCCAGAAGGTGTGGACGACAAACGCGCAGTTCGCCTCCTACGGCCTGCTGCTCGCGCGCACCGACGCCGACGTGCCCAAGCACAAGGGCCTGACGATGTTCGTCGTGCCGATGGACGCAGAGGGCGTGACCGTGCGCGGCCTGCGCCAGATCTCCGGCGAGGCGGAGTTCAACGAGGTCTTCTTCGACGACGTCGCGCTCGACGAGGGCGCGGTCGTCGGCGGCGTGGGCAACGGCTGGGGCACAGGCCTGACCACGCTGATGTTCGAGCGCGTGACCATCGGCCTCGGCAGCGAGGGGATGGGCTACAACTCCACCCGCTTCGCCGGCGCCATCGCCGCCGACGCGCACGCCCGGCGCGACCCAGAGGTGCGCCACCAGCTGGGCGAGATCGCCAGCGAGCTGCTGGCCGTCAGGTTCACCGGCTACAGGACGCTCACCGCGCTGCAGAAAGGCCAGATCCCCGGTCCCGAGGCGGGCCTGGCGAAGGTCACGATCGTCTCTGGCGCGATCAAGGCCGGCGACCTGATCGCCGACGTGCTCGGCCCCGACGCCTTGACCGAGGACAGCCAGTGGGCGTACATGATCTCGTTCCTGCCGGGCCTGAAGTCCGCCGGCGGGACCGAAGAGATCCTCAGGAACACCGTCGGCGAGCGCGTCCTCGGCCTGCCGCCCGAGCCGCGTCTGGACAAGGGCATCCCGTTCTCGGAGCTGCGCTCAAAGGAAGGGGCACCGGCGTGAATCTCGCACTCTCAGACGAGCAGGTGTTCCTGCGCGAGGCCGCCCGCGGCGCGCTGTCGCGCTTCAAGACGCTCGAAGCCGCGCGCGAGGCGCTCGACGGCGACGCCAGCGCCATGCCCGACCTCTGGCCTACCGCCAAGGAGGCCGGCTGGCCAGGCCTGCTGATCGACGAAGACCACGGCGGCGCCGGCCTGGACGCCTTCGACGCGATGCTCGTGCTCGGCGAGTGCGGTCGCGTGCTCGCCGGAATCCCGCTGCTCGGCCATCTGCCGGCCAGCGCGATCGTCAACGCCTCGCCCAACGCCGCCAGCTGGATCGGCGAGCTGGCCAGCGGCGAGAAGCGTGCCGCATATCTGCCGAGCTGCCCGCCCAACGACATCGGCGGCGGCTGGAGCAGCGACTCACGGGGCGGCCTCGCGCGCGGCGAGCTGCCCGTCGCCACGGCGGGTGGGCGGGATTCGGATCAAGACGGCCAGACCAACGTGAGCGGTAGCTTCGCGTTCGTTCCCGACGCGCCCGGCGCCAGCGGTTTCGTGGGAGTGGCGTTGATTGACGGCAAGCCGACCGGCGTGGCGATCCTCAACGAATCCCCAGGTGTGCAGGTCGAGCCGACGATGCGCTATGACTCGACCCGCTCGCTCGGTCACGTCACGCTCGAGAACGCCCCCGCCATCGTCCTCGACGCGCCCGAGGAGTCGCTCGCCGCCGCCTGGTATCTCGCGCAGGCCCTGATCGCCGCCGAGTCGCTCGGCAGCGTCGAGACAGCGCTCGACGTGTCAGTCGCCTACGCCAAGGAGCGCTTCACCTTCGGGCGCGCCATCGGCTCATACCAGGCGGTCAAGCACTCCCTCACCGAGGTGCTGCGGCAGCTCGAGAACGGGCGCTCGCTGCTCTACTACGCCGGCTGGGCGCGCGGCGGCGCGCCCGCGGAGTTCCCGCTCGCCGCCAGCGCCGCGCGCTCGGTCGCCGGACGTGCGCTCGACACGGCCGCGCGCACGATGATCTCCGTCCACGGCGGCATCGGCGCCACGTGGGAGCACGACGCGCCGCTGTACTTCCGCCGCGCGCAGCTCTCCAGGCGCCTGCTCGGCGGCACCGCCCAGGCGACCGACCGGGTCGCCGGCGAGCTGCTCGCGCAGGCCGACGCCGCCTGAGCGGGCCGAAGCCGCCTGAAGCGGGCCGACGCCGCCTGAGCGGGCCGACGCCGCCTGAAGCGAGCGGGACGATGACTCTCTTCTGAAGTGCTGTATCGCCATCGCTATACAGCACGTTCAGGAGGAGTTACCCACCGCGGCGCGGGACCTGTGAGCGCCCCCGGCCACCACAGCCTTCGCCTTCGCCCTGGCTTCTTCGCTCGCCTTGGCTTCTTCAGCTTCTAGCGCCGCCAGCACGGGGGCCCCGTAGGCGGCCTGGACGGCTTCGATCATCGCCGGTTCGATCCCACAGTTGATGCAGAAGCCGTGCTGTGACCAGCCGATCGCGCGCGCGAGCACCTGATCGGCGTACGTCACGCCGGTGGCGTCGTGACCGTAGTAGGCGTACGCCGCATCCCACGATGATTCGTCGAGCGCGTATTCGGCGCCGTCCGCCGACAGCAGGTGGGCGGCTGCCATGATCGCGTCGAAGTCGTCGTAGATCGACGGGTGCGTGGCGGTCATGTGGTCGTAGTGCGCGGGGCGCTTGCCGTAGATGTAAGAGTCGGCGACCAGGTCCCACGTGGATGGTGTGCCCGCCCCCCCGTTGGTGACGTTGAACTGCATCGGCCCGCCGCAGCAGTGGGCGAAGTTCAGCCCCTCGTAAGTGCCGGGCGCGGTCGAGAACGCGCTCTCCTGCCTGTGGATCGAAGCCAGCAGCAGCCAGTTGACGCCGAAGGTGCTCTGGGCGGTCGCGTAGATCGGATAGAAGCCTTCCATCCAGCGCCTGGAGATGTGCGTCTGGGTGGTGTCGACGAACTGCCGGGCATCCAGGCGCTGCTGTTCGGCCGACGGCTGCGCGACGATCGCCGCATGCTTGACGCCGAGCGCGCCGGCGCCGGTCGTGGCGGTCGAGGAGGCTGGCGCCGGCGCGGGTGTCGCAACCGAGACCAGCACCGGGGGAGGCGCCACGGCTCTCGTCGTCTGGCCGACCACGCCGGTGAGCACCGCAACCAGCACGGCGAGCCCTACCACCCCGATCGCGCAGGCGAGGAGCCAGGCCCCCCGTTCCGACGGCGGAGCCGGCGGGGAGGCGAACGGAGCCGTGGGCACAGCACCCCATGCTAACCACGCCAGACTGGCGCGCGCGCAAGTGGACGGCCGCTACGCGCGCCCGAACACCCGGCCGGCCGCCGGGTCGCGCACCCCCGCCAGCACCGTCCACCCCTTCGCGGCGAGACGCAGCGTGGTCGCGCGGCCGATCCCTGTCGATGCGCCGGTGACGAGTGCGAGCGGCACGCCCGCGACGTTACTCGACGGCGAAGGTGTGAGGGACCTCACCGCCCGATTAGCGCGCGCTTAGGATGCGCGGCGATGGTTTCGCGCGTGCACATGCCCTCTCTCGCCGCCCGACCCGCGCGCCGCCGCGCGGCGGGCGCGGTGACGCTCCTCGCCGCCGTCGCCGCTCTCGCCGGCTGCGGCTCGGCGCTCAAGGCGAGCCCCGGGCCCACGTTCGCGACGCTCGCGCCCACCTCAGCGAGCACGGTGGTGAGCTGCCCGGCGACGGTGCTCGAAACCCTCTCCAAGGTTCTCCAGCGCGTCTACCGTGAGGGGTCGCACGGCGAAAGGGTCGGGAGCGCGGAGTACCTGGTCACGCACTCGCTGGCGCTGCGCGAAGCCGTCGAAAGCGACAACAGGGCCGGCGCGCGCGCCGCCGCCAAGACGCTGCTGGCGACCGGGCACCTCACCAACCTGCTCGTCACGCGCGGCACGCAGACGCTCGTCGACGTGGGTGGGCCCGCGCTGACGCCCCTGCGGGGCACGCTCACCGGCGCCAACGGAGCCACGATCGCCAACTACGTCACGAGCGTGTGGGCCGACAACGGCTTCCTGATCGAGGCGGGGGGCATCACCCAGGGGCTGGTCGCGCTGCGTGCCGGCTCGCAGAGCATCGGCGGCTCACCGGCGCTCGGCTCGGGAGCGCTCGCGAACGAAGGCGTGCTCACGCGTGAACACGTCGTCTACCGCTACACATCGCTCCCGGCCGAAGCGTTTCCGTCGGGCGCCGTGCGGATCTACCTGTTGATGCCGCTCACAGCGACCGCCGCCGTGTGCGGGCACACGAGCCAGGACACGACCGTCAACACGCTCACCCGCGTCGCGAAGCTCATCTACGCCGGGGAGATCGGCCAAGCCGCGCAGAAGCAGATCCGGCGCGTCCAGAGCAACAAGCCGCTGCTGCAGGCGGTCGCCCACCGCGATCCCGAAGCCACCAGGCTGGCGATCGACACACTGCTGCACGAGCACGTCGTGCGCCTTCGCGTACTCGACGCCGGCGGGCAGCTGCTGTCAGACGTCGGCGGGCCCTACGTGCTGGGCCCGATCAGCGCCCCGCTGCGTCTGAACGGGCACACGATCGGTAGCTTCGTGCTCTCGATCCAGGACGACGAAGGCTACCTGCGACTGACCCACCGCCTGGCGGGACTCGACGTGCTCATGTACATGAACATCGCCGGCTTCAGCCAACCGCAGCTGGTCAAGGACAGCCTTGGGCCGGCGCCCGGGCCGGCGCTCGCGAGCGTCCCCGCCAACGGCCCCTTCACCTACGAACGGCACAACTTCCGCGTCTTCACCGTCCACGCCGAGGCGTTCCCGTCCGGGCCGTTGACCATCCGCGTGCTCGTACCGGTCCCCTACAGCTGAGACGAGCGCTACCACCGTGGCGCGGCGGCGCGCGGCGCGCGGGCGCTCAGGCCGGCGCGAGCGACTCCTGCTTGGCGCACAGCGCCTGGCAGAGCTCGTGAAAGGAGGCCGCGAACTTCTCGACGCCCTCGCGCTCGAGCGTGTCGGTCACGTCGTCGTAGTCGACACCCACGCGCGCGAGCGCCTCGAACACGCGGCGGGCCTCGTCGAGGCCGCTCTGCAGTCGCGGCTGCGGGTCGCCGTGATCCTGGTAGGCCATGATCGTCTCCTCGGGCATCGTGTTGACGGTGTCCGATCCGATCAGCTCCTCCACGTACAGCGTGTCCGGGTAGTCGGGGTTCTTGGTCGACGTGGACGCCCACAGCACCCGCTGCGGGGCGGCGCCCTTGCCCACCAGGTACTCCCACCGCGGCCCGCTGAACGCCTCCAGGTAGTGCGCGTAGGCGAGCTTCGCGTTGGCGATCGCCAGCTTGCCCTTCAGCTCGTTCGGGGCGTCGACTTCGTCGAGGCGCCTGTCGGCCTCGGTGTCGATGCGCGAGACGAAGAAGCTCGCGACCGACGCCACCGTGCGCGGATCACCGCCCTCGGCCACGAGCCGCTCGAGGCCGCGGATGTAGGACCCTGCCACCTCCGCGTAGCGCTGCAGCGAGAAGATCAGCGTGACGTTGATCGAGTGGCCCTTGGCGATCACGTCCTCGATCGCCGCCAGCCCCGGCTTGGTGGCGGGGATCTTCACCATCAGGTTGGGACGAGCGACGCTCGCATGTAGCCGCATCGCCTCGCGGTAGGTCTGCAGCGTGTCGTACGCCAGTCGCGGATCGACCTCCAACGAGACGTACCCGTCGCGACCGGAGCCCGCGTCCCACACCGGCCGGAAGAGATCGCACGCGTCCTTGATGTCCTGTTCGGCCAGCGCCCAGAACGCCTCGTGCTCGTCTCGGTCGGTGAGCTTGTGCAGTTGCTCGTCATACGCGCTGCCCGAGCTCATCGCCTTCTCGAAGATCGTCGGGTTCGACGTCGCGCCGACGACCGAGTAGTGATCGATCAGCTCCTGCAGATGTCCTCCGTGGATCGACTCGCGCGAGAGGAAGTCCACCCACACGCTCTGGCCAAGCCCTGAAAGACGTGCGAGTGGAGGTGCGTCGGAGGGCATGGTCTCTCCTGTCAATGTCGCTGTTCGAATAGGGCCTGCGCTCGGGCGGTTATGTTCTCGACGCTGAAGCCCAACTCCTTGAGCACCGTGGAACCCGGTGCAGACGCGCCGAAGCGGTCGAGGCCGATGACATCGCCGTCGAGGCCCACCCACTTCCCCCAGCTGATCGTCGCGCCCGGCTCGACCGCCAGGCGGGTTCTCACCGCGGGGGGCAGAACCTCGTCGCGGTAGTCCTGGCTCTGCTCCTCGAACAGGTCCATGCACGGCATCGAGACGACGCGCACGCGCGTGCCCTGCTCGGCCAGCGCCCTGCCTGCCGCCAGCGTCAGCGGGATCTCAGCGCCCGTGGCGATCAGGATGATCTCCGGGTCGGGACCAGAGGAGTCCCACAGGACGTATGCGCCGCGCTCGACACCGCTCGCGCTCGCGACCTCGTCGCGGTCGAGCACCAGCACGTTCTGACGTGAGAGCAGAAGCGCTGTCGGGCCGTCTTCGCGCTCGAGCGCCACACGCCAGGCTTCCGCCGTCTCGTTGGCGTCGCCGGGGCGCATCACCCACAGGTGCGGGATCGCGCGCAGAGACGCGTAGTGCTCGACCGGCTGGTGTGTCGGGCCGTCCTCGCCGAGGCCCACCGAGTCGTGCGTCCACACCCACACCACAGGCAGGCCCATCAGCGCCGACAGCCGCACGGCGCCGCGCATGTAGTCGGAGAACATCAGGAACGTCGAGCCGTACGGTTTGACGATGCCGCCGTGGGCGGACGCGCCGTTGACGATCGCGCCCATCGCGTGCTCGCGGATGCCGAAGGGGATGTTGCGGCCCGCGTGGACCTTCGAGAACTCGCCGCCGCCCTCGAACAGGGTCTTGGTCGACTCGACCAGGTCCGCCGCGCCGCCGATCATCGTCGGCCCGTACTCGGCGAACGCGGCCATCACCTTCTGGCCGGCCGAGCGGGTGGCGATCTCCTCGCCCGGGACGAACTGCGGCAGCGACTCGCGCCAGCCCTCGCGCAACTTTCCCGCCCACGCGAGGTTCCAGTCCGCCGCCATGTCCGGGAAGGCCGCGCGCCACGCCTCGAACCTCTCGTTCCACGCGTCCTGGGCCTGCGTGCCCGACTCGCGCAACGACATGTGCTCGTACACGCGCTCGTCCACCGCGAACTTGCGGTCCGGATCAAAGCCCATCGCTTCCTTGGTGGCCCGCACCTCGTCTTCGCCGAGCGGCGCGCCGTGCGACTTGGCGGTGTCGATCGCGTGCGGAGCCGGGTAGGCGATGTGCGAACGGATCGAGATGAACGACGGGCGCTCGGTTTCGTCGCGAGCAGCCGCGATAGCCGCGTCCAGTGCATCCAGATCCTCTGCGTCCTGCACCCGCTGCACGTGCCAGCCGTCGGCCTCCAAGCGCTTGGTGTGGTTCTCGCCGTCGAAGGAGAGCGACGTGGTGCCGTCGATCGTGATGCGGTTGTCGTCGTAGCAGACGACCAGCTTGCCCAGCGCGAAGTTGCCGGCGATGGAGGCCGCCTCCTGGCTGACGCCCTCCATCAGGTCGCCATCCGAGCAGATCACGTACACGTGGTGGTCGACCAGCTCGTGCCCGGGGCGGTTGAAGCGATCCGCGAGGAAGCGCTCGGCCATCGCCATCCCCACCGCGTTGGCGAAGCCCTGCCCCAACGGCCCCGTCGTGATCTCGATGCCCTGCGTGTGACCGCGCTCGGGGTGTCCCGGCGTGAGCGAGCCCCACTGGCGGAACTGCCGCAGGTCCTCGATACTCAGCTCGTAGCCGCACAGGTGAAGCAGCGAGTACTGCAGCATGCACGCGTGACCAGAGCTGAGCACGAAACGATCGCGGTTGGGCCAGTGCGCGTCCGCGGGGTTCGCGCGCAGGAAGCGCCTGAAGAGCGTGTACGCCAGCGGCGCCAGCGCCATCGCCGTGCCAGGGTGCCCGGCGTTCGCCTTCTGCACGGCGTCCATCGACAGGCCGCGGATGGTGTCGATCGAGAGCCTGCGGATCTCGGCCTGCTCGCGCACGGCAGTGGCGGCCACCCCACCGCCCGTGGCGGCGGTGGCCCCGTTCGTTTCGGATGGAGCCGCCATTGCAGTCGATCCTACTAGCGATGTGGAGCGCTAGAGTCGCGGGACAGTGTCCGAGGAGCTCTGCGATGTCGGCCGGGGGATAACGCTCTGCTACGAGACCTTCGGCGAGCCCTCCAATCCGACCGCTCTGCTGATCATGGGCCTGGGCACGCAGATGATCGCCTGGCAGGAGGACTTCTGCCGCGAGCTCGCCGGGCGCGGCCTGTATGTGGTGCGCTTCGACAATCGCGACATCGGGCGCTCGACGCACGTCACCGGCCGGCCACCGACCGCCGCACAGCTGCTGATGCGCTCCAGGCGTGCCGCCCGCTACACCCTTGGTGACATGGCCGAGGACACCGCCGGGCTTCTGAGCGAGCTCGACCTCGCGCCCGCGCACGTGATCGGGGCGTCGATGGGCGGGATGATCGCCCAGACGCTCGCAGCGCGCCATCCGCGGGCGGTACGCTCGCTCGTCTCGATCATGTCCAACACCGGCAGCATGCGCAGCGGTCAGCCCTCGCTGCGCGTCTATCCGATCTTCCTGCGCCACCCTCCACGGGGACGCGAGGAGCTGATCGCGCACATGGAGCGCCTGTTCACCGTCATCGGCTCACCCGGCCTGCCGCGGGATGCGGAGGATCTGCATGCGATCGCGACGGCGAGCTACGATCGCGACCATGACCCCGAAGGCTCGGGGCGCCAGCTCGCCGCGATCATCGCCTCTGGGGACCGCACGGCGGAGCTGCGACGCATCACCGCGCCGACCCTCGTCGTCCACGGCACCGCCGACCCGCTTGTGTCCCCCTCCGGTGGAAGGGCGACGGCGCGAGCGATCCCCGGTGCCGAGCTGATGACGATCGAGGGCATGGGCCACGACCTGCCGCGCGCGGTGTGGCCAGAGCTGATCGACGCGATCGCTGCCCACGCGCTGCGCGCCGACGGCCGCGCCAATGGGCAGTTGTTCCTACCGGCCCGCCCCGTCGCGGGCCGGTAGGAAGACGGGATTCCCCCACCCGTCCCTGCCCCCCGGTCTCTCCCCCTCAGCGTCCCTGCGGCCGGCGGCTGCAGGCACGCAGGCCAAGCATCGAGTGCGTGCGCCCGCTGGTGCACCAGCAGTTCTGCGACTGCACCCGCACCAGCCAGTGCAGATCGTGGCGACAGTGCGAGCGCCGGTACGGCCAGCGACCGTGCAGCGCGCGGAGCATCCGGTGCTCGTGGCAGGCAAACAGCCTCATTTCCATCAGAGCCCTCCGTCCTCTGTCTGGTCTCGCCTCTTGCTTGACCGAAAGTCCATCGTCCAATCCCTTCCATCTAGGTCGGGAGCTTTTCCCGATCAACACATATAAATCAGGTTTTACGCAGCTTGTCAACTTTAGTCGATCGATTGACAATTGGACCGATGGCCGATGCCACGTACCGATCTATGCGCGCAAGCGGAAATCGGCGCCGAGAGGGAGTAGCGAGCTGACGCTGGGCCGGCGCCCGTCAGACGGACGCCAGAGCACCGCCTTGCGGCCAGCGTTGGCCGGGGACGGCGGAGGCGGGGAGGGAGTGCGCCCGGCGGGAATCGAACCCGCGGCCTGCGGCTTGAAAGACCGCTGCTCTTTGGCTCCCCGAAGAGAACCGTTGACCACTGAGCTACGGGCGCGCGCTGTGGATATGTATCCGACTAGACGTTCCGACGAGCACCTTATTCTACGCGGGCCCCCGCCGCATGCGCGCCCGGCGGCGCGCGCGTCTCCGACTGGGCCCGCGGGTCGTCGAGGGGCCGCGCGTGGCCGCTACGGCGCCCGTTCGATGATCGCGTCACGGGGCAGCTGGCCGCGCGCCACGCCGATGCCATCGCACAGCTTGATGCAGGGCACGTATGTCGGGTGGAAGCCGAGAAGCTGCGGGATCGTGACGATCCGGTAGCCGCGCGCCCGCAGGTCCGTGATGATCGTCGGGTAGGCGGCCAGCGTCTGCCCGCGCGGGCCGCCGCCGTCGTGGGAGATGATGATCGAGCCCGGCTGTACCTGGGCCAGCACGCGCTGCACGATCGCACCGGTCCCCGGCAGCGTGTAGTCGCTCGGATCGACGTTCCACAGCACCGTCGCCAGACCCAGCGAGCGAGCGGTCTGGACCACCGACTGGTCGTAGTCGCCGTATGGCGGACGGAACACGCAGGGCGTGTAGCCGGTGAGCGAGCGGATCACCGCGATCGTCTTGCGCAGCTGCGCGCGCACTTCGCCGCTTCCGAGTAGGTCGGGGTGGGTGAACGTGTGGTCGCCGAGCACGTCGCCACCCCGCAGCTCGCGCAGCAGCGTGCGCCTGTACGCGGCGCTCACCTGCTCGCCGATCATGAAGAAGGTCGCCTGCGTGTGGCCGCGTTCGAGCATCGTCACGAACGCGGGGGTGTCAGGCGCGGGCCCGTCGTCGAAGCCGATCGCCACCTCGCGCCGGGCCGGGCCGTGCGTGTACGCGCTCGTGCCGAAGCTGCGACACCCGGTGATGCGATAGAGGACGGCGCCCCGCGTAGACGGTGGAGTGGGCGATTCGCTGGACCCCTTGCCCGGCCCCGTGCCTGCGCCTGTGCTCGTGCCGCCGGTGCCGCCGGCGCCCTGGGTCGACCCGGCGATCCCCAGGAAAGCCGTCACCGCCAGGATCACCAGCGCGGAGCGCACCGGAATGCAGGATACGCCCGATCTCCGGCCCGCGAGCACCTGGCCCGCTGCACGGGGGCGTAGGGTGCGGCCATGGCCAGCTTGGTGGCGGCGATCGACCAGGGCACGACCAGCACCCGTGTGATCCTGTTCGACGCGGACGGGCGCATCAGGGCGCTCGACCAGCGCGAGCACGAGCAGATCCACCCGCGCGCCGGCTGGGTCGAGCACGACGCCCGCGAGGTGTGGCAGCGCACGCGCGAGGTGATCGACGGCGCGCTCGCGCAGACGCAGGCGCGCGCCGCGGACGTCGCGGCGATCGGCATCGCCAACCAGCGCGAGACAACGGTCGTGTGGGACCGCCGCACGGGCGAGCCGGTGCACAACGCGATCGTATGGCAGGACACGCGCACCGCCGCGCTCGTGCGCGAGCTCGCCGGGAGCGAGGGGGTCGACCGCCTGCGCGAGCACGTCGGGCTGCCGCTGTCGACGTACTTCTCAGGTCCAAAGATCGCGTGGATCCTCGACAACGTGAGCGGCGCGCGCGAGCGCGCCGAGAGCGGGGAGCTGGCCTTTGGCACGATCGACTCGTGGGTCCTGTGGAACCTCACCGGCGGGCCGCGCGGCGGAGTGCACGCCACCGACGCGACCAACGCCAGCCGCACGCTGTTGATGGATCTGCGCACGCTCGAGTGGCACGAGCCGAGCCTCGCGCTGATGGGCATCCCGCGGGCGATGCTCCCGGTGATCCGCTCCTCCAGCGAGATCTACGGAGAGCTCAGCGGCGGCGCCCTCGCCGGCCTGCCCGTGGCCGGCATCCTTGGCGACCAGCAGGCGGCGCTGTTCGGGCAGACGTGCTTCGCGCGCGGCGAGGCCAAGAACACGTATGGAACCGGCTCGTTCCTGCTCGTGAACACCGGCCAGGAGATCGTGCGCTCGCGGGCGCTGCTGACGAGCGTCGCCGCCAAGATCGGCGAGCAGTCGACGACGTACGTGCTCGAGGGCTCGATCGCGGTCACCGGCGCGGCCGTCCAGTGGCTGCGCGACCAGCTCGGGCTGATCGGCACCGCGGCCGAGGTCGAGGAGCTCGCACGCACCGTGCCGGACAACGGCGGCGTGTATTTCGTTCCGGCCTTCTCGGGGCTGTTCGCGCCCTACTGGCGCGATGACGCGCGCGGCGTGATCGTCGGGCTGACCGCGTACGCGCGCGCCGGGCACATCGCCAGGGCGGCGCTCGAGGCGACCGCCTGGCAGACGCGCGAGGTCCTCGACGCGGCCAACGCCGTCTCCGGGGTCGCGCTGACTGAGCTGAAGGTCGACGGCGGCATGACCGCAAACGCGACGCTTATGCAGTTCCAGGCGGACGTGCTCGGCGTGCCGGTGGTCCGCCCGCGGGTGACCGAGACGACCGCGCTCGGCGCCGCGTTCGCCGCCGGCCTGGCCGTAGGCTTCTGGTCGGACGAGGAAGAGCTGCGCGAGCGCTGGTCCGAGGACAGTCGCTGGGAGCCGCGGATGGAGCCGGAGCGCCGCGAGCGCGAGCACGCACAGTGGAAGAAGGCGGTCGCGCGGTCGCTCGACTGGACCAGCTGAGCCGCCTACTCGCTCCCACAGCGGCCGAGATCGCGAGCGATCGGTATCTGTGCCAATATATCGCCCGAACGAGCAATATATCGACCGATCGGTTTGGACAGCGAGCCATGCGAGCGCTCACATTTCAGGCTCCGGAGCAGGTGCGCATCGAGGAGCGCCCGATGCCCGAGCTGCACGCCCCCGACGACGTCGTCCTGCGCATCGACGCGTCCGGCGTGTGCGGCTCGGATCTGCACATCTACCACGGGCGCCTGCAGATCGAGCCCGGATTCACGATCGGACACGAGTACGTGGGCACCGTCGTCGCAGCGGGCGAGGCGGTCACGCGGGTCGAGGTCGGCGACCGTGTCGCCGGCTGCTTCTTGACGGCGTGCGGCACGTGCTTTCACTGCGTGCGCGGCGAGTACCACCGCTGCGTCGAGGCGCGCAGCTTCGGGCTCGGCGCCACGCTCGGCTCGCTGCAGGGAACCCAGGCCGAGTTCGCGCTCGTCCCACGCGCGAACCTCGTACTGCGGCGCATCCCGGAGGGCGTGCCCGACGACGTCGCCCTGTTCGCCGGCGACGTCATGGGAACCGGCTATCACGGCGTCTGCGCGAGCGGCCTGCAGGCGGGCGAGGTGGCGGCCGTGCTGGGACTCGGCCCGGTCGGCCTGTGCGCGGTGCAGGTGGCCAAGCTCGCGGGCGCGCGTGTGATCGCGATCGACTCAGTCGAGCAGCGGCTGGCGCTCGCCGAGTCCTTCGGCGCCACGCCCGTGCATCTGACCGAGCAGGACGTACGCGCGGAGGTGCGCACGCTCACCGACGGCCAGGGCGGGGTCGATGTCGCGATCGACGCGGTCGGGCATCCGGACGTGCTGGACATGGCCATCCGCCTGACCCGCAGCTGCGGCAGAGTCCAGTGCATGGGCGTATACGCCGAGCGCTGCGAGGTTCACATGGGCCTCGCCTGGCTGAAGTCGCTGACGGTCAGGGGCGGCCAGGCGAACGTGATCGCGCACCTGGACCCCGTGCTCGCGATGCTCGCCGACGGCCGCCTCGATCCCGCACCACTGGTCACACATCACATGCCGCTCGACGACGCCCCCGAGGCATACGGAATCTTCGACCGGCGCGAGGCGCTGAAGATCGTGCTGACGCCATGACCGACGCCGCAACGCCCACCGCCGCCACAGCGCTCGCCCACGCCGCACCGCCAGCCATCGCCGCAGCGCCTGACGGTCTGGGCGATGCTGCGCGCGCGTGGCTGGGGCGCACGCCGGTGCACGAGCTGGTGATCGGCGGCGAGCGCATGGCGGCCGCCGACGGGCGCACCTTCCACACGCTCGACCCCGCCAGCGGCCGGGCGATCGCCGAGGTGGCGCACGCCGGCGAGCAGGACGTGCGCCGGGCGGTGCACAGCGCGCGCGACGCGCTCGAGTCGGGCCCGTGGAGCTCGATGCCCGCGTCCGCTCGATCGGCGGCGATCAACGCGCTCGCGGACGCGATCGAGCGGCACGGCGCCGAGATCGCCGACCTCGAAGCGCTCGACAACGGCAAGCCCGCCAAGCTCGCTCTGGCGGTCGACGTCGCGCTGACCGTTGCGCACCTGCGCTACTTCGCCGGCTGGCCGACGAAGATCGAGGGCGCCGTGCTGCCGGTCTCCCAGGCGGACACGCTGTGCTACACGCGCCGCGAGCCGGTGGGCGTGTGCGCGCAGATCGTGCCCTGGAACTTCCCGCTGCTGATCGCCGTCTGGAAGATCGCGCCGGCGCTCGCGGCAGGCTGCACCGTGGTTCTCAAGCCCGCCGAGCAGACCCCGCTCGTGGCGCTGCGCCTCGCCGAGCTCGCGCTCGAGGCGGGGATCCCGCCGGGCGTGCTGAACGTGCTCACCGGCGACGGCGCCACCGGGGCGGCGTTGGTCGACGAGCCCGGCGTCGACAAGCTGACCTTCACGGGGTCGACGGCGGTCGGGCGCGAGGTGGGGATGAAGGCCGGCGGCGCGCTCAAGCGCGTGACGCTCGAGCTCGGCGGCAAGTCGCCCGCGATCATCCTTCCCGACGCCGACGTCGACGCCGCCGTCAAGGGCGCCTTTCAGGCGATCTACTACAACTCCGGCCAGGCGTGCAACGCCGGCTCGCGCCTGCTCATCCCCGCGGCGCTCTACGACGAGGTGCTCGGCGCGCTGGCCGACCGCGCGGCGCGCACCCGTCTCGGCCCCGGCCTGGACGCGCAGACGCAACTCGGTCCGCTGGTGTCCGCCGGGCAGCTCGGGCGCGTGCTCGGCTACATCGAGGACGGGCTGCGTGACGGCGCTGAGCTCGTCACAGGGGGCGAGGCCGCGCTCGGCGACAGCGGCGGCTACTTCGTGCAGCCGACGCTGTTCAGCGCGCCCGCCGACGATCTGCGCATCGTCCGCGAGGAGATCTTCGGACCGGTGCTCGTGGCGTCGCCCTATGACACCGTCGACGAGGCGATCGAGCGCGCCAACGCGAGCGACTACGGGTTGGCGGCGGGCATCTGGACGCGCGATCTCGCCACCGCTCACCGCGTCGCCGAGCGCCTGCGCGCGGGCACCGTGTACGTCAACCGCTGGGGCATGAGCGACCCCGCCGTCCCGTTCGGCGGGATCAAGTCCTCGGGCGTCGGGCGCGAGCACGGGCGCGAGGGCCTGGACTCATATCTGGAGACAAAGACCGTGTGGACGTCGCTGTCATGAGCACCGATCGCTGGAAGGCGGGGCTGGAGATGCGCACGCGCGTGCTCGGCGCCGATTACGTCAGCTCGGCGACGTCCGACCCCGAGGACGTCTTCCGCCCGCTGCAGGAGCTCGTCACCGAATACTGCTGGGGGACGGTGTGGACGCGCCCGGAGCTGGCGCCGCGTACCCGCAGCATGCTGACCGTCGCGATGCTGATCGCCCGCGGCCAGGAACACGAGCTCGCGCTGCACATCCGCGGAGCGCTCGAGAACGGCTGCAGCCAGCAGGAGATCGTCGAGGCGATCGTGCACAGCGCGATCTATTGTGGCGTGCCCGCCGCGATCAGCGCAGCACGGATCGCGCGCCAGGTCTTCGCGGCCGCCGAGGGGTGAGGGCGTGTCCGGCGCGAAGGTCGTCGGCCTCGTCGGCCTCGGCGCGATGGGCGGGCGCATCGCCGCGCGGCTGCTCACGCGCGGCCATCGGGTGCTCGTACACGACACCAGCGCTCAGGCGGTGGACCGCGCTGCTCAGCTCGGGGCCGAGCCCTACGGCTCACCTGAGGAGCTCGCCGACCACGCGCCCACGGTGCTGCTGAGCCTGCCCGCGCCGCGGGTGGTGCGCGCCGTCGCCACCGGCCCGCAGGGGCTGATCCACGGCTCCGCGATTCGGACGTGCGTCGATCTGTCGACGACCGGGCGTGTGACCGCGCGCGAGGTCGCCGACGCGCTCGCGCTCGCCGACATCGCCTACGTGGACGCACCCGTCAGCGGCGGCGTCAGCGGGGCGGAGAACGGCACGCTCACCGTCATGGCCGCCGCCGGCGCGAGCGCCGTCGACGCGCTGCGCCCGCTCCTGGACGAGCTCGCCGGGCACGTCTTCCACGTGGGCGAGCAGCCGGGCATGGGACAGCTCGCGAAGGTGCTCAACAACCTGCTCTCGGCGACGGCGCTGTCGGTGACGGCGGAGGCCGTCGCGCTGGGCGTCAAGTGCGGCCTGGAGGCGCAGATGCTGCTCGACGTGTTCAACGCCAGCAGCGGGCGCAACTCCGCGACTGCGCAGAAGCTCCCGAACGCCGTGCTGCCGCGCACCTTCGACTTCGGCTTCGCGCTCGCGCTCATGAACAAGGACGTACAGCTGTGCCTCGCCGAAGCGGCCAGCGCGCACGTGCCGATGCCCGTCGGCGAGACCATCGCGTGTGTGTGGGCCGAGGCCGAGTCGCTCACGGCGCGCGACGCCGACTGCACGGAGATCGTCAAGCTCGTCGAGGAGCGCGCGGGAACGACGATCGGCGCGCCCTCTGCCGAGACCCGCTGAGCGCTTAGGATCGAAAAGTGCGCCGGCTGCTCTTCCTGATCTCCGCGTTGATGTTCCTGGAGCTGTTCTTCTTCGCGGTTCTCTCACCGCTGCTGCCGCAGCTCAAGCACGAACTGGGCCTGTCGACGTCGCAGACGGGCGTGCTGGTGGCGATGTACGCGTTCGGCGCACTCGTCGGCGCGATCCCCGCGGTCATGATCACCGTGCGCGTCGGGGTCAGGACCACCGCGCTCGCCAGCCTCGCCACGTTCGCGGCCATGAGCGTCGCCTTCGGGCTGGTGCACAGCTATGACGCGCTGCTCGCCACACGCTTTGCTCAGGGTCTCGCGGGTGCGGCGTGCTGGACGGCCGCGATGGTGTGGCTGCTCGGGGCGGCCCCCGTGCAGCGGCGCGGCGAGATGCTCGGCGTCGCCTTCGGCGTCAGCGAGGCCGGCGCGATCGCCGGGCCGGTGATCGGCGGTGTCGCGGCCGCGGCCGGGCGCTCATGGACATTCGCCGGGATCGCCGTGCTCAGCCTGCTGCTGGCCGCCGTCACGCTGCGCTTCCCCTCCCCCGCCGCCGTGCAGGACAAGCAGCTCGCGCTGCGCTCGATGCTGTCCTCCGCACAGGTGCGGATGGCCATGTGGATCGCGATCCTGCCCGCGATCGTGCTCGCCGCGATCAGCGTGCTCGCGCCGCTGCAGCAGCACAGCCTCGGGGCGGGGCCGAGTGAGATCGCCGCCACCTTCGGGGTCGCCGCCATCGTCGGCATCCTCGTGCGCCCGGCGTTCGGGCGCTGGTCGGACCGGCGCGGACCGCTGCGCCCGATCCGCCTGGCCCTGCTGGCGAGCTTCCCGATCGTGCTCGCCGTGCCCTGGGCCGAAAACCGCTGGGCGCTCGCGCTGCTCGTGATCGCGGCGCTCGTGCTGACGGGCGTGCTGTGGGCGCCGTTGATGCTGATGCTCTCCGACGCGTGCAACGCCGCCGGCATCGGCCAGGTGATGGCCGTCGCGATCATGGACCTGACGTGGCCGCCGGGCAACGCCGTCGGCTCCAGCGGCGGCTCGGCGATCGCGCAGGCCGCCGGGCAGCGCTGGGCGTACGCCGCAATCGCCGGGGCGCTGCTCGTCGGGTTCCTCGTGCTCTCCCACGGCCGCGAGCCTGTCCCCGACGGGCTGTATCTGCCCCGCACCTGACACCGTCCAGCCGAGCATGCCCGAGACCGACGCCCCCCATCCATCTTCCGCGCCCTTCTTCGAGGACCTGTTCGTCGGGCGTCATGAGCGCTCGGCGCCCTCCGTCACGCTGACCGAGGGGATGGCGGCCGTGCATCAGGCGATCCTCGGCGACCGTCTGCGGCTCGCGCTGGACCGCAAGCTCGCGCGTGAGGTCCTCGGCCTGCGCGCCCCGCTCGCGCACCCCGCGCTCGTGTGGGACGTGGCGATCGGCCAGTCGACACTGCTGACCGGTCGCGTGATCGCGAACCTCTTCTATCGCGGGCTCGTCCTGCAGCGGGCGCCCGTGATCGGCGACACGCTCTCCACGAGCACCGAGGTCGTGGGCCTGCGACAGACCACGTCGCGACCCGGGCGGCCGGCGAGCGGCCTTGCCGCCCTGCGCGTGCGCACCACCGACCAGGACGCGCGCCCGGTGCTCGACTTCTGGCGCTGCGCGATGCTGCCGTTGCGCGACCCGCACGGCTGCAGTGGGCGGGCCGACTCCTTCGATGACATCCCCGCCGAGCTGCCCGCCGACGCGCTGCGCGCGGCCGTCTCCACGTGGCGGCTCGACGCCCTGCCCGGCGCCGGGCGCGAGCGGCCCGCGCAGCTGAGCGCCGGTGCGCGCTGGAGCCCGCACGGAGGCGACGTCGTCAGCAGCGCGCCCGAGCTGGCGAGGCTGACGCTGAACGTCGCCGCCGTGCACCACGACCGCCATGCGCAGCCGGGCGGGCGCAGGCTCGTCTACGGGGGCCACACGATCGGCCTGGCCGCTGCGCAGGCGACGCGGGCGCTACCCGAGATCGTGACGATCGTCGGCTGGCACTCGTGCGAGCACCTCGCGCCGGTGCACGAGGGCGACACGCTGCGCAGCGAGCTCGAGCTCGAGCGTCTGGAGGAGCTGCCGAACGGCGGCGCGCTCGCGCACCTGCGCTCACGCGTGGCGGCGCGGGGGGACGGCGACCCCGTCGACGTGCTCGACTGGCGCTTCGTCGCGGTGCTCGCGTGAGCGCCGCGCCGCCGCCGTCACCCACGGTGCGCTCGGGCGAACACGAGCTTCACCCGTGGCCGCGGGCGTGGCTGTTCACCCCCGCCGACGACCGGCGCCGGCTCGACTCCGGTGTGCGCTGCGGCGCGGAGGCCGTTATCGCCGATCTCGAGGACGCCGTCGCGGAGGAGCGCAAGGACGTTGCACGCGGCCAGGCGCTGGGCTTCCTTGCCACTCGCGACGAGCGGCCGCTCAGAGTCGTGCGCGTCAACGACCCGTGCACGGAGCGCGGACGCATCGACCTCGAGTGCCTGGGCGGGAGAGCGCCCGCGGCCGTGATGGTGCCGAAGGCTTGCCTCGCGACGATCGCGCTCGCGCGCGCCGCCGGGGTGCCTGTGATCGCGCTGGTCGAGACCGCCCAGGGAGTCAGCGAGCTGGAGGCGATCGCGGCGCTCGATGGCGTGCTGGCGATCGCGCTCGGCACGGTCGACCTCTCCGCCGAGCTCGGCCTCGGCGAGCTGCCCGACGGCCTCGAGCTGCTGCACGTCCGCAGCCGGCTCGTGCTCGCGTGCGCGCTCGGCGGCATTCCCGCGATCGATGGCGTGTACCTGAACGTCACCGACATGGGCGGGCTCGCCGACGAGGCGCGTCGCGCGCGGGCGCTCGGCTTCGCCGCCAAGCTGTGCATCCACCCCGCCCAGCTTGAGATCGTGCGCGACGCCTTCACACCCTCCGCCGCCGAGCTCGAGCGCGCACGGAGGGTCGTAGAGGCCTACGAGCGCTCGCTCGGGGGACAGCGCGGCGCCGGGCTCGCCGACGGACAGATGGTCGATCTGGCGACGGTTCGCCGCGCGCGGCGCGTCCTCGGGGGCGCAGATCCTGGGGCCCCCGAGGGGCGGCTGACCTCGCCTCGCCTGCACCCGTGAGTCTCCCGCTGCGCGCGTCGCACGGTGTATCGCAGCTGCGATACACCGGGTCGTGGGCGCACTCACACGACGCCCATGTCAGTGAGTGCTGCTGCGCATGGTGTATCGCACCTGCGATACACCATGTGTCGAAGGTGTCATGAGGACGAGCCAGCGCCTAGCACCGACTCGCTCAGGGCGTCAAGACGATCTTCAGCGCTTCGCGCCGGTCATACACGGCGTAGGCCTCGGGCGCCTCTTCGAGCTTCATGTGGCGGGTGACGAGCGGCGTGGGGTCGAGCACGCCGGCGGACATCATCGCGAGCACGCGGTCGACGTGCCCGATCACGTTGGCCTGACCGCCGCGCAAGGTCAGCGACTTCAGCCACTGCAGGCCGAGGTGGACCTCGGCGCGCTCGGCGTATACGCCGATGCACTGCACGCTCCCGCACGCCCGGGTCAGGCGAATGGCCATGTCCAGCACCTGGGGGTCGCCGACGGCGTCGATGCAGACGTCGACCCCGCGGCCTTCGGTCCCCGCACGCACGATCGCGCGAACGTCCTGCTCGCGCAGGTGCACCGGCTCGGCGCCAAAGGCCTCGGCGACGCTGAGGCGCTCGGGTACGCTGTCGATCGCGTACACGTGCGCGGCGCCGGCGGCGCGTGCGACCTGGACGGCGCACAGGCCGACGGGGCCGAGGCCGAGGACGGCCGCCACGTCGCCCGGGCGCAGGCCGCTTTCCTGCACTGCGTGAAAGCCCGTTCCCATCACGTCTCCCGCGAACAGCGCCACGTCGCTGCTCATGCCGTCGGGAACGCGTCGCAGGACGAGGTTGGCGTGCGGCACGAGCGCCTGCTCCGCCTGCGTGCCCTGCAGCGAGCCGAGCGCGGCGCCGTGCCCGAACGTCCGCGAGTGCTCGCAGCGGTGATACATGCCGCGCCTGCAGAACCAGCAGGTCCCGCACGCCGACTGAAAGCAGCCGAGCACGCGATCGCCGACCGTCACGCGCGTGACTGCATCGCCGGCGGCGATCACGGTGCCGACGTACTCGTGCCCGATCGTGAAGCCCGGCTCGATCTGCACGCGGCCGTGGAAGATGTGCAGGTCCGAGCCGCACACGCCCGTGGCCTCGATGCGGACGACCGCGTCTTCGGGGTCGATCGGCTCGGGCTCGGGACGCTCCTCGACGCTGACGACGCCGGGCGCCTGGAAGGTGACGGCTCTCATGGCTCGCGGGAGCGTACTACGCGCCCACGCGCGCCAAGTCCCTCCGCGTGCGCCGGCCAGGTCGTGCGCAGACCCGGCCGGCGTGCGGCGGACGCTCCTAGCTCTTGGCCCAGAAGCGGATTTCCGGTAGGTCGCTGGAGTAGAAGGTGGTGATGTTCTTACCCAGAATCGTCACCAGCTTCTGGTTGTAGACCCAGATCTGCGGCGTCGCTTTGATGTACAGCGAGTCGACTTCGTTGTCGATCTGCTGGGCCTTTTCGGGATCGGTCGTGTACGCGAGTTCACGCATCAGCTTGTCTGCCTTGGAGATGCAGACGAGCGAGTCGTTGTAGGGATTGACGTCGGGACACTGCAGGTCATACGCCCAGTAGTACTCGGGCGCCACGATCTGCGGTCCTATGGCGATCACCTCCGGACCCGTGTGCGATTCGTACTCGATTTCCAACGACTGGCCCGCCGAGACGACCTTCACCTGGGCGTTCACGCCGAGCTGGCTCCAGGAGCCGGCGGCGGCCGTCGCGATTTCCTTGCTGGAGAGGGCGCCCTCGGCCACGTAGATCGGGAAGCTGATGGGTGTTTTCACTCCCGATTCTTTCAGCAGCTGCTTGGCCTTTTCGAGGTTGTATTCGCGCGGCGCCCCGATGGTTGGGTTGTAGAAGGAGTACGAGGGCATCCACTCGCCGAAGTAGAGCTGGCCGTAGCCGTATGCGACCGTCTTGAGGATTCCTTCGAACGGTGTCGCGTAGCTCAGCGCCTGGCGGAACTTTTCGTTCTCGAACTCCGGGTTTTTGCTGTTCTCGGGGAGGATGATCCCCTGGCCTTCCCGCGAGGTGAAGGCGCCGACGGTGCAGCACGAGTTGCCCACGAGGCTGTGCGCGGCCTCGTTGGACAGCCCGAACGTCACGTCCGCCGCGCCCGACTGAGCGTCGAGCAGCAGCGTTTCATCGTCGGGGATGAAGTTGACGATGACTTTCTTGGTCTTCGCGGGTTCGAAGAAGCTGGCGTTCGCTTCGAGCACCATCTGGTGGCCGGGCGAGTAGCTCTTGAGGATGTAGGGGCCCAGGCCGGCCTGATGGGTGGCCAGCCATTCGTTGGGCTTCTTGCCTTTCTGGCCGCCATGCGCTTCGACGAGCGCCGGGTCGTAGATCGACATCTCCGGCGAGGCCAGCACCGCGGGCTGGTTGGGAGCGGGCCTGCGGTAGTTGAACACGACGGTAGTCGGGTTGGGAGCCGTGATCGACGTGACCAGTTCCGGCTTGAATTCAGATTCCTCGAAGACCGACCAGCCGCCGCTGCCGGAGGTTATGTCGCGTTTCAGCGACCACACGACCGCTTCGGCGTCGAGCGGGTCGCCGCTCGGGAACTTCAGGCCGGGGCGCAGGTGGAATGTGAGCGTCTTGTCGCCGTTGGTGAACTGCCACGACGTCGCCAGATAGCCCTTCACGGCTGTCGGGCTCAGGTTGGCCTCGGTCGTGCCGGCGAGCGGTCCGGGGACCTGCTCCTGCTGCGTGAGCGTCGAGTAGAGCGAGCCGTCGATACCGACTTCCTGGTTCGCCTCGGTGAAGTCGGGGTCGAGCGTGGCCGGCGCGACCGCGAAGTTGACGACCATCGTGGCGTTCGGGTTGCTCGCCGCTTTGCTCAGGCTTCCCGAGCTCGCGTTGGACGTCGAGCTCGAGTTCGAGCTCGAGCTGCCGCCACACGCCGCCAGCACGAGCGCGGCCGCGACTGCCACGAGAGCGCCCGATCCCGTCGACCGTGCTCGCCTGCGTTGTCTTGAATTGCGATTCATGGGGTCTCCCTCCCTAGTGCGATTCATCAGATCACTCACGACCAAGGCCGCCGTGCTCGGCGGCGGATTGACGGGGAGAGGCATCCATGCCTCTTATTCATCACGATCAGTCGATATGCCAAACCTACCCTCCCCTACCAAGCGCGTCAAGCCCGCCGCTGGCGGAAGCGCGGGGTCGCGCTTTGGACAGCCGTCCAACGGTGTTATCCAGGGCTCGCTTGACATTCTCTCGGCATGGAGCTACTTTCCGTATCGACTGATCGATATGCAAAACTCCTGGCGCCTCACGCCTCCCCTCACGCACCAATCCCAAGTATCTCGCGTGCTTGCGCCGGTGTGGCGATCGGCCGGCCGATCGCCTCGCACAGGGCGCGTGCGCGCATGACGAGCTGGGCGTTGGACTCCGCGTACTCGCGGGGGGCGACATACACGACATCCTCCAGGCCGGTGCGGATGTGACCACCGAGCGCGAGCGTAACCGCCATCATCGGGAAGTTGTGTCGACCTATCGCCGTGACCATCCACGGGACGCTCGTGGGGACGAGGCCCGCGAACAGCGAGATCGTCTCGACGCTCGGGGGAGCGCCGCCGATCACGCCGAGCACCATGTGCATCATTCCCTTCGGGCCGCTCGCCTCCGTGGCCAGCCTGGCCGCGGTCACCGCCATGCCGACGTCGAAGCACTCGTACTCGGGGACGATCTGACGGCGGGCCATCTCCCCGGCCAGCTCGGCGATCAGCGAGTTGCGGTTCTCGAACACGACGTCGTCGGGACCGAAGTTGATGCTGCCGCAGTTCAACGACGCGAGTTCCGGCTGCGCCTCCAGCGAGCGGCGGCGCTCCTCGGGGGGCGAGCCGAGCTTGCCGCCGGTGGTGAAGTTCAGGACGACGTCCTCGACCTGCTCGCGGACCGCCTGCTTGATCGCCAGGTAGTCCTCGGGCGCCTGGGTCATCTCGCCGTCGACCGTGCGCGCGTGGATGTGCACGATGCTGGCGCCGGCCTTCGCGGCGCCGACCGCCTCCCTGATCACGTCGTCGCGGTTGACGGGCTGATGGGGGTTGCCCGTGATGACCCCGCCAGCCACCGCGCACGTGAGCATCACCTGATCGCTCATGCGGGAGACCTGCGTTGCGCTGCATGACGATTCATCGGCGGCTCCTATCCTCGCGGTTGCTCCGTGCGCATGCATCTGCGCCTTGCGCGCGCGCACAGGGTTGTCGTAATATACCGAACGGCGTACTCGCAAATCAAACGCGGAGGCCGGGGTAGGAATGGGGCCGAACAGGGGTAGCGAATGGGTTCGGGATCGTTGACGCTCGGCACCGGGGACATCGCCGTCGCGCAGCCCACGGGCACGGCGGGACAGGGAACAGATGGCAGTTCCGGGGCGGCCGGGCGCCTGCTGCGCACGGTGCTCGCCGACCGTAAGCTGGCCGTCCCGCTGGGCGTGCTGCTGGCGATGGTGCTGTTCGCGATCTTCGGCCCGATCGTCTGGAGCCACAACCCGGACACGCAGAGCCTGCTGAACTCGCTCGAAGGCCCGTCGCTCGCGCATCCCTTCGGCACCGACCAGCTCGGCCGCGACATCCTCGCACGCGTCGCCTACGGGGCCCGCATCTCATTGCTGGCCGGGTTGCTCGTGGCACTCGCAGGCGCGCTCATCGGCGGGCTCATCGGCCTCTTGGCGGGCACGATCGGCGGGGTCAGCGACGGCGCGCTGATGCGCGTGATGGACTCGATCCTCGCGTTCCCGCCGCTGATCCTCGCGATGGCCGTCACCGTCGGCCTCGGCGTCGGCGTCGACACCGCCGCGATCGGCATAACGCTCGTGTCGATCCCGTGGTACGCGCGCCTGATCCGCAGCGAGGCGCTGCGCATCAACTCGCTGCCCTTCATCGAGGCCTCGCACGCGATCGGAGCGACCCGCGGGCGCGTCGTCGCCCGCCACGTCCTGCCGCACCTGCTGCCGGTGCTCCTGATCCAGATGGCGGCCGCCTTCGGCTACGCGATCGTCGGGCTCGCCGGGCTGAGCTTCGTCGGCCTCGGCGCGCAGATACCCACGCCCGAGTGGGGGGCCATGATCACCGGCGGCCTCACGTACGCCCTCACCGGGCAGTGGTGGATCGCGATCTTCCCGGGCGTCGCGCTGCTCACGACGGTGACGGCCGCGAGCATGCTCTCCGACCGCATGCGCGACCTGCTCGACCCGCGCGGCCAGTACGCGAGGCTGTAGAGCGTGATCCGCGTCATCGGCAAACGGCTGGTCGGCTCCTTCGGCGCCATCATCGGCGCCTCGATCCTCGCGTTCCTGATCATGCGCGTGCTCCCGGGCAACCCCGCGCGGCTGGTCACCGGCCCGCTCGCGCCGCCCTCCACGGTGGCCACGGTCAAACGCGAGCTCGGTCTCGACAAGCCGCTGTGGGACCAGTACTGGATCTACATCTCGCACTTCGTCCAGGGGAACTGGGGCTACTCCTACACCGAGGGCGAGTCGGTCCGCAAGCTGATCGTCGAACAGCTGCCCGCAACGATCGAGCTGGCCCTGTTCGCGTTCGTGGTCATGATGATCGCCACCGTCGGCCTGGCGCTGCTGATCACCTACCGCCACCGCCCGGTGGCCGACCGCATCGTGCGCGGGATCGCCTACCTGGGCTTCGGATCGCCGCAGTTCTTCGTCGCGCTGGTGCTGATCATCATCTTCAACTCGGTGCTCGGTATCCTCCCCGGCCCCGAGGGCCGCCTGAGCCCGCTGGCGGCGGCGCCACCCACCGTCACGCACCTGTACACGATCGACGCGCTGCTGGCGGGGCAGCTCGGAACCTTCTGGGACGCGGTCAAGCACCTGATCCTGCCCTCGATCGCGCTCGGCCTCACCTCGTTCTCGTTCCTGGTGCGGCTGCTGCGGGCGAACCTGCTCGAGGTCTCGCGCGAGCCGTTCATCACCGTCGCGCGTGGCAAGGGCCTCTCGCGCTGGACGGCCTTCCGCCGCCACGCCCTGCCCAACTCCTTCCTGCCGACGCTCACCTCCAGCGGCCTCGCGCTCGGCGAATTCCTGGCCGGGAGCGTGCTGGTCGAAAGGGTCTTCAACTGGCCCGGCGTCGGCTCGCTGGTCCTGGACGCGATCCTCAAGCAGGACTTCTCCGTCGTCCAGACGTTCATCCTGCTGGCCGCCGTGATGTTCGTGATCATCAACCTCGTGGTCGACCTGCTGTACGCGGTGATCGATCCGCGCGTGCGCGTCGTCGCGGCGGCGAGCGCCTAGCGATGAGCTCGCTCGCGCTGTCCGTGCGCAACCTCAACACCGTGTACGAGACGCCCCGGGGGCAGGTGCACGCCGTCCGCGACGTCAGCTTCGAGCTGCGTGCGACCGAACGGCTGGGAGTGGTCGGCGAGTCGGGATCGGGCAAGTCGGCGCTCGCGCTCTCGATCCTCGGCCTGATCGATCCCCCCGGAAGGGTCGTCGGTGGCGAGATCGAGCTGGCCGGCCGCGACATCGCCGCGTTCAGCGACCGCCAGCTGGGCGCGATCAGGGGCAAGGAGATCGCGCTGGTCCTGCAGGATCCGATGAGCGCGCTTGACCCCGTGAAGACGATCGGCTCGCAGATCGTCGAGGCGATCGCCGTCCACAACCCCGAGCTGCGGCGCGCGGCCGCCCGCAGGCGCGCGGCGGAGCTGCTGCGCGAGGTCGACATCTCCCAGGCCGACCGCCGCCTCGACGACTACCCGCACCAGTACTCGGGCGGCATGCGCCAGCGGGTGGCGATCGCGATCGCGATCGCGAACAACCCGAGCGTGCTGATCGCCGACGAGCCCACCACCGCGCTGGACGTGACCACCCAGGCCCAGGTGCTGGCGCTGCTCGATCGACTGGTCGAGGAGTACCGGGCGGCCGTCATCCTGATCACGCACAACCTCGGCATCGTCTCGGAGTTCTGCGACTCCATCGCGGTCATGTACGCCGGGCGCTTCGTGGAGACCTCGGGCGTCGACCACATCTTCCTGCGACCCACGCACCCCTACAGCGAGGCGCTGCTGAAGTGCGTGCCCGACCCCGAGCGACTGACCGAGGGTCCGCTCCCGGCGATCACCGGCTTTCCCCCCGATCTCTCCCGCCTGCCCACGGGCTGCTCGTTCGCGCCGCGCTGCCCCGTCGGGCGCGACGTCGTCCGCTGTCACGAGCACGTCCCAGCGCCGCACCGCGTGAGCGGGCCGGCCGGAGAGGCGGTCGTCGAGTGCCATTTCGCCGCGCAGCGGATCGCCGAGGTCACGACGTGAGCGCGCCGCACAGCATCGGCGCTCGCGACGGCGCCGAGCGCGCGCTGCAGACGCCGATCCTCCAGGCCGAGGCGCTCTCCAAGAGCTTCCAGGTGCGCGGCGATGACCGCTTCGCGCGCAAGCACAGCGTTACCGTGCTCGACGAGATCTCGCTGAGCGTACGGCGCGGCGAGTGCTTTGGGCTGGTGGGCGAGTCGGGCTGCGGCAAGTCGACGCTCGCGCGCTGCCTGCTGCGCCTGCTGGAGCCGAGCGCGGGCCGCACCATGTTCGACGGCGTCGACCTCGCCACGCTGGATCGCGCGGAGCTGCGGGCGATTCGCCGGCGCATGCAGTTCGTCTTCCAGGACCCCTACGCCTCGCTGGACCCGCGCATGAGCGCCGGGGCGATCGTCGAAGAGCCGCTGGTCGTGCACGGGATCGGGGACCGCGCCGAGCGCCGGCGGACGATGCTCGAGGTGCTGGCCGAGGTCGGCTTGACGGCTGAGCAGGCCGGACGGCCGCCGCACGCCTTCTCCGGCGGGCAGCGACAACGCATCGGCATCGCCCGCGCCTTCATCCTGCGCCCGGAGGTGGTGATCCTCGACGAGCCGATCTCGGCGCTCGACGTGTCCGTGCAGGCGCAGGTGCTGAATCTGCTTCGCGGCCTGCAGGAGCAGCTGGGCCTGACGTACGTGTTCATCAGCCACGATCTGGCGGTGGCCGAGTACTTCTGCGACCGCGTCGCCGTCCTGTATCTCGGCCAGGTCATGGAGCTGGCCGACCGCGAGACGCTGTTCCGCAAGCCGCTGCACCCCTACTCGGTCTCGCTGCTGACGGCCGTGCCCGTGCCGAGGGCCGGCGGGCGCAGTCGCCGCGCCTCGCGCCCGCAGCTGATCGGCGAGGTCGGCTCCGTCGGCGAGCGCCCCCCCGGGTGCCCGTTCGAGCCCCGCTGTCCCGTGGGACACGGGCGCGACATCTGCCGTGGTGAGCGTCCGCCGCTGACCAGCCCCGCCGAGGGACACCAGGTCGCCTGCCACTTCCCCGGGGAGCTCGCGATTACCGGTCAGCGCTGACGGGCGCCGGCCGGCCACAGCCGCTCGCCGGGGGCGATCAGGCGCAGCACCGGATCCTCAGGCGCCTGCGCGCTCGGCGTCTCGCCGGCTGCCAGCGCGCCGCGCAGCGCCGCCGTGACCTGCTCGTCGACGCCGCCATCCGCTGCCAGCGCCACGCCGTAGACGCTGCGCGCCCGCTCGGCCGTGACCCATCCCTCGGCGACGTCGCGGCGCACGTGCTCGGCGTCGCGCTCGCGCGCCGGCGCGTAGCCGCCGCCGCCTGAGGAGACGGAGATGATCGTCTCGCCGGGCGCCAGCACCACGCGACCCCACGCCTCCAGCTCGCGCACCTCGCCCTGCGCGGTGCGCATCAGCGGACGGCACAGCGCGCCGTCGCCGCCGCCGCGCGCGCCAAGCGCCGGGTTGACGGTGCCGTCGGCCGTGTACAGGACCTCCAGCTCGGTGTCGACGGGTCCGTACTCGATGTACAGCGACGGCGCGCCGCGGAAGCGTCCGGCCCCGCCTGTGTCGGGGACGATGCGGTCGGCCCACACACGGATCGGGTGCAGCAGCTCTAGCACCTCGGTGCTGTCGCGCATCATCGAGCCGCCGTCGCTCGTCTCGCCGTTGGTCAGCCAGCCGTCGCCGTGTGCGTGCGCCGCGCCGCCGGAGTTGCCGAGGATCATCATGTCGACGAACGGCGCGTCGCCGTGGCGCGGGTCGCGCCCGGACAGGCTTGCGACCGCGGGGGGGCACTCGGGCCCGGTGGAGGCCATCCCCATCCCGTCCTTGAACTCCGCGAGCGTGCGCTGGACGATGCCCGCCAGACGCTCCGCCAGGCCGGAGGTGGCGAGCGAGCAGCTGGCGGGGTGCACGGGGATGCCCACGCAGCAGTTCTCGCGCACCCTGATGTTGACCGCGCGGGCGCTGCCGGTGTTGCGCGGCACCGTGTGCTCGATGCTGTTGAACACGCCGATCAGAGCCGATGTCTGGGAGGTCGACTGGGTCAGGTTCAGGCCGCAGGGCAGGCAGTCGGGGTTGTTGCGCAGGTCGATCTCGATCTCCCCCGCCTCCGGGTCGACCGTTACCGTCACCTCCAGCTTCACGCCGTTCTCGACCCCCGGCAGCGGCACCGCGTCGTGGATGTCATGGCCGGTGCGACGGCCCGCCGGCAGCGTCTTGATCGTCGCGCGGATGCGCTCCTCGCTGTAGTCCAGCCAGTCGGCCACGTAGCGGTCGAAGGCGTCCCAGCCGACCTCCTCGCCGATCTTCAGCAGCTCGCGCTCGCCCACCCGTGCAGCGCCGATCATGCCCAGGTAGTCGCCGTACCAGTCCTCGGGCACGCGGATGCGGCTCTGGCACATGCGGATCACGTCGCCGACGTCTCTGTAGTCCTCCTGGATCTTCACGCACGGGAAGATCAGCGCCCCCTCCTCGTACACGTCACGTGCGGTGGCCGTCATCGTCGTCGGTTCGGCGTTGCCGATGTCGGCCATGTGCGCCTTCACGAACGCCGTCGCGCGGTGCACGCCCTCGTCGTCGATCACCGGCACGATGATGCAGTGATCGCCCGCGTGGGAGTTGCCGTGATAGGGGGAGTTGTGGATGAAGGCGTCGCCGCGGCGCATGTGCGGGTGCAGGCGCACCAGCCAGCGGTTGATCAGGTCGGGGCCGCTGATCACGTGGATCGGCAGCGACTCGCCCATCACCAGCAGCTCGTGCTCGGCGCTGACCACGCAGCAGGAGAAGTCGCGCGCGGTGTTCAGCACGGTCGACCGCGCGGTGCGGAACAGGGTGTTGGTCATCTTGCGCACCACGCCCTCCATGCGGTTGGTCATCACCGCCAGCGCGACCACGTCCCGGCTGTGCCCGGAGGAGGACCCTGCCATGGGCTTCAGCTCACCCCCTCGGCGGAGACGGCGCTCGAGCCCGCGAGCCTGTGCGCGTCGGGCTGCCCGGCGACGTCGGGCACGATCACGAGGCTGCCGCTGGCCGCGCGCTCGGCGCTGGCTCCGGGGTTGAGCACGATCGTCGTGAACGAGGACTCCACGATCGCGGGCCCGGCGACCGGCGCGCCCGGCGCCATCGACTCCAGGCGCCAGATCGCCGCGTCCACCTCGCCGACGCCGCTGAAGAACACCCGGCGGCTGGGCAGCGCGCCGTCGTCGCGCTCGATCGCGACCGTGTCCGCGACGCCACCGCCCAGCGGGCACGTGACGCGCGCCCTGAGGTTGACGACCTCCAGCTCGGCGCGATCGTCGCGCACGGCGTACACCTCTTCGTGCACCGCGTGGAAGTCCTCGACCAGCTGGGTCAGATCCTCGGGGGAGCCGAGCGAGCCCTGGCGCAGCCGCACGTCCAGCTGCCACACCTGGTGGCGGTAGCGCGCCTCGGCGACGTACTCGATCTCCGGCTCCGCGGCGGCGTTGCTGCGCCGCGCGAACTCCTCGCAGCGCCCGCGCAGGTCCCCGAGCAGCTCCTGCGCGCGCTCGTGGTCGAAGTCCTCCGAGCCCGTGAAGAACGCCGCCGCGTACTCGCTCATCAGGTCTGACATCAGCGCTCCGCGCGCGCTCAGCACCGCGCCCGCCTGCGGGATCACGATCCGCGGTGAGCCCAGCCGGCGCGCGATCGCCACGGCGTTCAGCCCCGCCGCGCCGCCGCCGCCGACGAGCACCGCCGTGCGCGGGTCGACGCCCTGGTTGACGGTGATCTCCTCGATCGACTGGATCATGCGCTCGGTCGCCACCGCCATGATCGCCGCCGCCGCCTCGTCGGTCGCCAGGCCCAGCGGCTTGCCGACGCGCTCGGCGATCGCGCGCTCGGAGGCGGCCGCGTCCAGGCTCATCTTGCCACCGAGGAAGTACTCGGGGTCGATGTAGCCGAGCACCACCGACGCGTCGGTCACGGTCGGCTCGACGCCGCCGCGCCCGTAGCACACGGGTCCGGGGTCGGCGCCCGCGCTCTGCGGCCCCACGTGCAGCAGCCCGCCGGGGTCGATCCACGCGATCGAGCCGCCGCCCGCGCCCACGCTGCGCACGTCGACGGCCGGGAAGCCCGTGATGTGGCCCTCGTACTCGAGACCCAGCCACGTCTCGCGGGTGACCGGTATGCGTCCGCGGCGCACCAGCGCCACGTCGTAGCTCGTCCCGCCGGTGTCGGCCACGACGGCGTTCTCGCTGAGGCCGTCCAGCGAGGCGTAGTGCCGGCCCGCGATCGGCGCCATCGCGGGGCCGGAGTTGATCGAGTGGATCGGCGCGGCCGCCATGTCCGCGGCATCGACCACGCCTCCGCTGGAGGTGACCATCAGCAGCCGTCCGGCGAAGCCGCTGGCGCGCAGCCTGTCCTCCAGCCCGCGCAGGTAGGCCGTCATCAGCGGCTTCAGCGACGCGTCGATCGCCGCGCACGACGCGCGGCGATACTCGCGCAGCGTCGGGTTGAGAGCGTGCGAGAGCGTGTACGGTACGCCCGGGAGGTGGCGCTCGAGCAGCTCGCCGAGCGCCAGCTCGTGCGCGGGGTTGGCGATCGACCACAGCAGGCACACCGCCACGGACTCCACGCCGCGCGCCGCCAGATCGCCGATCGCCTGCACCGCGGCGTCCCGATCGAGCGGCTTGACGATCTCGCCCTGGCTGCCGATCCGCTCGTCGATCTCGAACGTCAGCGCACGCGGTATGTACGGCTCGGGATAGCCGTGGGTCCAGTCGAACGGCTGTGTGCGCCCGCCCTCGCGCAGCAGCAGCACGTCGGGGTGCCCGCGCGTGCTCAGCAGCGCCGTGCGCGCGGTGCTGTTCGTGAGGATCGCGTTGATCGCCCGGGTGGTGCCGTGGATGAAGACCTCGGCGTCGGCGAGGAAGTCCTCGATCTCACGGCCGGCGTCCTGCGCCGCCTGCGCGACCGCCGCCAGGATGCCCTCCGCGGGGTCGTGCGGCGTGGTCGAGGACTTGTACAGGCGCACGTCCTCGCCGCACTCGACCACGAGGTCGGTGAACGTCCCTCCCGTGTCCGCAGCCAGTCTCATCCTCGTTCGATATGTAGCACCATAGACCGATATAACGTACCAGCGTCAGCGGCGCGCCGCCACCATCAGCACGTCCCGTCCCTCCTGGACCACCTCGCCACGATCGCTGTGGATGCTCACGCCGAGCGTCACGAAGCCAGTGCCCGGGCGCGAGCGGCTGGCGCGGCGCTCCAGCACCTCGTACACGCCCCAAACCGTGTCGCCCGGGAACACCGGAGCACGGAAGCGACGCTCGCAGCTGGCGAGCGCGAGGATCTGCCAGTCGTCGCGCACGCTGCGCAGGCCATAGCTCATCGACAGCACCAGCGGCCCGTGGGCGATGCGCCCGCCGAACTGGGTCTGCTCGCGCGCGAAGATCTCATCGACGTGCAGCGGGTTGAAGTCGCCCGACACGCCCGCGAAGGCGACGATGTCCGCCTCGGTGACAGTGCGCCTGCTCGTCTGGAAGCTGGCGCCGACCTCGATGTCCTCGAGCTGGACGGCCACCCTCCCGCCGCCTCAGGTGCCCGTGAACAGCGCCGGGCGCTTCGCCAGGAAGGCCGCGACCGCCTCAGCGTTGTCGTTGCTCGCTGCCAGCGCCTGCTGCTCGTCCGCCTCCAGCGCGAGCTGCTGGCGCAGCTGCGTGTAGGCCCACGCGTTGAACTCGCGCTTGGTCGCCGCGTACGCGCGCGTGGGGCCGGCGGCGAGCCTGGCCGCGAGCGTGGCGACGCTGGCGTCGAGGTCTTCGTCGGCGACCACGCTGTTGGCCAGGCCCCAGTCCAGCGCCCTGGCCGCCGGGATCGCTTCGCCCAGCAGCGCCATCTCCAGGCCACGTCCCAGCCCCGCCCTGGCCGCCACGAACGCCGACGCGCCGCCGTCGGGGGCGAGCCCGATTTTCACGAACGCCAGCATGAAGTACGCCGACTCGGCCGCTACCACCAGGTCGCACGCCAGCGCCAGCGCGCAGCCGATCCCCGCCGCCGGGCCGTTGACCGCCGCGATCACCGGCTTGGGCATCTCGCGTATCCCGGTGATGATCGGGTGGTGCACGCCGACCAGGCGCGTGTGGATGTCCCAGTGGCCGTCCGCGCCTTCGGGGAAGCCCTCGTTGACGTCCGCCCCGGCGGAGAACGCGCGCCCGCGGCCGGTGATCGTCACCGCGCGCACCGAGTCATCGGCCCCCAGCTCCTGGACGGCGTCGCGCAGCTCCCGCGCGAGCTCCTCGTTCCAGGCGTTCAGGGCCTCGGGGCGGTCCAGCGTCAGCGTCGCGACGGCGCCCACGCGCGTCAGCTCGAGTGTCCGGTAGGCCGCCATCCAGCGTCAGCCGCTCGCCGCGGCCGCCGCGGCCACGAGGCTCGCGTGACGCTCCGGGAAGAGCGTGCGGATGACCTCGTCGCGGATCTGGCGGCCGTCGAGCACGGCCTCCGAGGTCAGCGCCTGGATCGCCAGGCCGTTCAGGACTGCGTCGAAACGCCAGCTCCAGGGAATCGTGTCGGGCACGTCCGCGGGAACGAGCCCCTCGAGCGCGCGATCGATCAGCTCGAACCAGCTGTGCAGGCGCGACTCGATCGTGTGGCGCAGGTCGGGCAGGCGTACGGCCTCGCCGTAGGCGTTGATCCACACGCGCCAGGTCTCGGCGACCTCCTCCTCGTCGGCCAGCGCGCTGTCGAGCAGCGCCGTCAGGCGCTCGATCCCGGGCGGGATGCCGTCGATGGCCTCGCGAAAGCGCGCCTGCGCGCGCTCGGAGACGAACACGAGCGCCTGCGTCAGCAGGTCCTGGCGGCTGGCGAAGTAGTGGTTGAGCATTCCCGTGCTCACCCCCGCCTCCTCCGCCACCATCCGCATGGTGGAGCCGGCGAACCCCTCGCGTGCGATTACCGCGGCCGCCGCACGACAGATCTGCTCCCGGCGTATAGGCCCCATTCCCAGCTTCGGCACCGCTTTTCCTTCCGTCGATCCCGTTCCGGCCCCGCCTGCACTGCGGGCCACCGCGCGCTCGGCGCGCACGCGCCACGCCGTCGTGATGCTAGTAGGTGAGAAAAGTGACTGCTCATGTGTTCTAGCCAGCGTGCGCGCGCTTTGTTGCACGCTCACGCCGGATCTGCCTATAGTCGCATACCGAGTGATCGGTTTGCAACAGCCGCCCCGACTGAGAGGAAGCGCACACGCATGAGCATCGAGCGTCTGACCACCAATCCCGCATCCGGCTTCAGCGACGCCGTAACCGCCGTCGGTGCGGGCCGTCTGATCCACGTCGCCGGCAACGTCGGCTTCGGCCCCGATGGCAAGGTCGTGGCGGGGGGCATGGGGGCAGAGGCGCGAGCCACCTTCGACAACATCGAACGCACGCTGCAGGCCGCCGGCGCCGACATTTCGCACGTCGTCAAGATCAACGCGTACGTGACCTCGCTGGAGGAATACCCCGCGTACGCGCAGGCGCGCGCCGAGCGCTTCGGCGAGCTGCTGCCGGCGAGCGCCACCGTTCAGGTCGCCGGCCTGCTCGCGGGCGCCCACATCGAGATCGACGCCGTCGCGTTCGTACCCGACGTATGAGCGCACGCATCACCTGCGACATCGGCGGGACGTTCACGGACGTCGTTGTCTCCGACTCGAGCGGCGGGCTGACGGTGGCCAAGGCGCTGACGCAGCCCAGCCACCTGTTCGGGGGCCTGCGCGCGGCGCTCGAGCGGGCCGCCGAGCAGCTGCGCGAGCCGCTCGCGGCGCTGCTCGGCCGCACCTCGCTGTTCATCTTCAGCACCACGCAGGCGACCAACGCGATCCTCGAGGGGACGACCGCGCGCACGGCGTTCCTGTGCACGGAGGGCTTCCCCGACATCCTCGTGCGGCGCGAGGGCGGCTCGCTGCGCCCGTACGACTACACGCGTGCGTTCGGCGAGCCCTACGTGCCGCGGCGGCTGACGTTCGAGATCCCCGAGCGCGTGGACGCCGACGGCAACATCGTCAGCGCGCTCGACGAGGCCGGCGCGCGTGCGCGTCTGTCCGAGGCCAGGGCGCTGCGCGTGCAGGCGGTGTCCGTGTGCTTGCTGTGGTCGACGGCCAACCCCGCTCACGAGCTCGCCCTCGGCGAGCTGATCGAGCGGGAGCTGCCCGGGGTTCCCTACTCGCTCTCCCATCAGATCAACCCGATCGTGCGCGAGTACCGCCGCGCCTCGGGCACCTCGATCGACGCCTCGCTGAAGCCGCTGATGCAGAGCCACCTGCCCGAGATCGCGAGCGGGCTGCAGGCGGAGGGCTTCGCCGGCGAGCTGCTCGCGGCCAGCTCCGCCGGCGGCGTCGTGCCGATGTCGGAGCTGATCGAGCGGCCGCTGTGGTCGGTGCGCTCGGGCCCGTCGCTGGCGCCGGTGGCGGCACGCACGGTCGCGGCGGCCGAGACTGGATCCCACCGCGTCGACGTGATCGTGTGCGACACCGGCGGCACCAGCTTCGACGTCAGCCTCGTGCGCGACGGCGACCTCGTGTTCACGAACGAGACGTGGCTGGGTGAACCCTTCCAGGGTCACATCACAGGCCTCGCCGCGGTCGACGTGCGCAGCATCGGCGCGGGCGGCGGCTCGATCGCATGGGTCGACCCCGGCGGGCTGCTGCGCGTCGGCCCGGAGAGCGCCGGCGCCGATCCTGGCCCCGCGTGCTACGGCCGCGGCGGCACGCGCCCGACCGTCACCGACGCCGCGCTCGTGCTCGGCTACGTCGACCCCGAGCGCTTCCTCGGAGGCGCCATGGCGCTGGACACGCCCGCCGCGGAGACGGCGCTCGGCGAACTCGCCGGGACGCTCGGCGTGGGTCTGCGCGAGGTCGCGCACGCGGTCCTGTCGATCGCCAACGAGCGGATGATCGCGGCCATCCACGAGCTGACCGTCAACGAGGGCGTCGACCCTCGCGACAGCACGCTCGTCGCCGGCGGCGGCGCGGCCGGCCTGACGATCCTGCCGATCGCCCGCGAGCTCGGCTGCCGCGAGGTCCTCATCCCCAGGGCCGCGGGCGTGCTGTCGGCGTTCGGCGGCCAGCACAGCGACATCGTGCGCGAGGTCACCGCGCCCCACGTCACCAGCTCGCAGGCGTTCGACTTTCCGGGGGTCCGCGAGACGCTGGACGGGCTGCGCGCACGCATGCTCGCGTTCGAGTCCGAGCTGCCCGCGGGGCTCGCCGGCGAGGCGCAGCGCCGCTACTTCGTCGAGGCCCGCTACGCCTATCAGGTGTGGGATCTGTCCATCCCCCTGGAGGGCGACGGCGTCGAGGACGAGCAGGCGCTCGAGCGCCTGCTCGAGCGCTTCCACGACGCCCACGAGCGCATCTTCGCCGTGCGCGAGCCAGGCCAGAGGATCGAGATGAGCCAGTGGAAGGGGCGCGTGGTCATCGCCACCACCACGCCACCGGTGGCCGCGCGACGCCACGCCGCCCCGGAGGCGCGCATGCCGCAGCGGCGCACGGCCTACTTCCCGGAGCTCGGCGAGGTGGACATCCCGGTGCACCTCGGCTCGGAGCTCGCCCCCGGGGCCGGCGTCGAGGGCCCGGCGCTGGTGATCGAGCCGGAGACGACGATCGTCGTCTATCCCGGCTGGAGCGCCCACGTGAGCGCCCTGGGCAACTACAGGCTGGAGCTCGCATGACGCCTGAGCAGACCGACGCACAGAGCAAGGCGCCCCGCCAGCTCGACCCGACGCTGACGGCGGTCCTCGCCCACCGCTTCGAAGCGATCGTGCGGGAGATGACCAACACGCTGTTCCGCACGGGCCGCTCGTCGATCCTGAACATGGCGCGCGACTTCTCCTGCGCGATCGTCACCGCCGACGATCAGCTGTTCGCGGCGGCCGAGGGGCTGCAGGTGCACGTGCTCGGGGCGGGCCTGCAGACGGCCTCCATGCGCGAGCTGCACCCCGACATGCGCGAGGGCGACGCCTACCTGCACAACGACCCGATGCTCGGCAACACGCACACCGCCGACCACACGATCCTCGTGCCCGTGTTCTTCGCCGGAGAGCACATCTTCACCGCCACCGCCAAGGCCCACCAGGCCGACTGCGGCAACTCGGAGCCCTCCACTTACATGGCCTATGTCGCCGACGTCTACGCCGAGGGTGGACTGATCTTCCCGTGCGTGAAGGTGCAGCAGGACAACAGCGACATCGAGGACATCATCCGCATGTGCCGCCGGCGGATTCGCGTGCCGGAGGTGTGGTACGGCGACTATCTGGCGGCGCTCGGCGCGGCCCGCATCGGCGAGCGGAGGCTCGGCGAGGTGATCGCCCGCTACGGCGTGGAGACGATCAGGGCTTTCGTGGCGGAGTGGCTGGACTACTCCGAGCGCTGCATGGAGCAGGCGATCCGCCGGCTGCCCGCCAAGCGCCTGCACGCGCGCTCGCGCCACGATCCCATCCCGGGCCTGCCCGGAGGCGTCGAGGTCAACGTCACGATCGACGTCGAGCCCGAGCGCGGGCTCGTCAGCTTCGACCTGCGCGAGAACCCCGACTGCATCCCGTTCGGGCTGAACGTGTCGGAGTACTGCGCGCGCGGCGGCTGCATGATCGCGCTGCTCAACTGCCTGGAGGAGGACATACCCCGCAACGCGGGCAGCTTCCGGCGCATCGAGGTGCTGCTGCGCGAGGGCTCGCTCGCGGGCGGACTCGTGGAGCCGTATTCCGCCTCGGTGTCCACCACGAACGTCCTCAACCGCATCATCAACGCCGCGCAGAGCGCCTTCTGCCAGCTCGGCGACGGCCAGGGACTGGCCGAGGGCGCCGGCGCCCTCGGCGTTGGCTTCTCGGTCTTCTCCGGCGCCTATCCGGACAGCGGCGAGCCGTACGTGAGCTCGATGGTGATCGGCAACAACGGCGGTCCCGCCTCGCCCCACTGCGACGGCTGGATCACATACGCGATGCCCGACTGCCCGAAGACGATCTACATCGACAGCGTGGAGATGCTCGAGCGCACCTACCCGCTGCACTTCCGCTCGCTGCGGCTGCTCGCCGACTCGGGCGGAGCCGGCCGCCTGCGCGGCGGGCCCGCGGGAGAGGTCGTCTACGGGCCCAGATCGCAGGAGCCGCTGCGCGTCTTCTACCTCGCCGACTTCGCCGTCAACCCGCCACAGGGCGTGCGGGGCGGGGAGCCGGGAGCGGCGGCCTGGGCGAGCGTGATCGACCTCGACGGCAGCGAGCGCCAGGTGGAGCCCGTGGGCGACTCGCTGCTCGCGCCCGGGCAGTGGATCCGCGGGATAGAGGCCGGCGGCGGCGGTTACGGCGACCCGCTGGAGCGCGACCCGCAGGCGGTCCTGCGGGACGTGATCGAGCGCTGGGTCAGCGCCAGGGCGGCACACGACGTCTACGGCGTGGTGCTCGCCGAGGAAGGCCCGGATCCGGGGCTCACCGTCGATCCCCAGGGCACGCGCGAGCGGCGCGAGACCCTCAGCAGAGAGCGAGCCGCTCGTCGGGACGCCGCCGACCGGACCTCTCGATGAGCTTGGATTGCCGATCCGGGCGTGTCTTGTCTATGATGCATATCAACCAATCGATATGCAAAATGGGGAGACCGCTCTCCTGACGAAGAGAGCGAGAACGGGGTCCGATGTGTCTACGCATGAGCTGACGGCGGTCGAGCAGGAGTACACGCGGCGCACACCCGCCTCGGCGCGGTTGATGGAGCGGGCGTCAGCCTGCATGCCGCATGGGGTCACGCGCACGCTCAGCTGGTTCGCGCCCTACCCTGTCGTCTTCGAGCGCGGTAGCGGCGCGCAGCTCTACGACGTCGACGGCAACCGCTACGTGGATCTCTTCAGCAACGGCCTGAGCCTGATGCACGGTCACGCCTACGGCCCGATCGAAGAGGCGCTCGCGGGCGCGCTCCCGCGCGGCACGGCCTGGCCGGGCGCCTCCGAGGAGCAGATCGCCTTCGCCGAGCTGCTCTGCAGACGCGTGCCCGGCGCCGAGCAGGTCCGCTTCGCGAACACCGGCACCGAGGCGACGATGCTGGCGGTCAAACTCGCGCGCCACGCGACCGGCCGCCAGGTCGTGATCAAGGCGTGGCACGGCTATCACGGCTCCTACGACGATCTCGAGGTCGGGCTGCAGGGACAGGGAGAGATCCCAGGGCGCGTCGCGCTGGCGACGTTCGGCGATCTCGACTCCTACAGGGCGGCGCTGGAGCGCAACCGCGGTGAGGTCGCCGCGATCGTCGTCGAGCCCGTGCAGTACACGGGCGTCGTCACGCCGCCGCCCGACGGCTTCCTGCCGGCGCTGCGCGCGCTGGCGCGCGATGCGGGAGTGCTGTTCGTGCTCGACGACTGCCTGATGTTCCGCCTGGCCGAGGGCGGCTCAGCCGAGCGCTTCGGACTCCAGGCCGCGGACATCACCTGCCTGGGCAAGTGGGTCGGCGGCGGCCTGCCCGTCGGCGCGATCACGGCATCGGCCGAGCTGATGGCGATCTTCGACCCCAACCCCGCGGCCGAGGGCGCCCTGTACCACGGCGGCTCCTTCAACGGCAACCCGCTCGGGATGATCGCCGGCGCGATCGCGGTCGGCGACCTCACCGCCGCGGACATCGCGCGCATCGACGCGCAGGGCGACGAGCTGCGTGCGGACATCGCGCAGTCGGCACAGGAGATCGGCGTGCCCGTGCTCACCCAGGGTCTGGGCTCGGCGTTCGGCCTGTACGTGCTCGACGACACCGGCGACGACGACGAGAAGATCGACTTCAGGGCCACCTCGCTGCTGCACCTGGCGGCCGTCAACCACGGCGTCTACTACGGAAGCGGCGGAGAGTTCGGCCTGTGCACAGCGCTTGACGACGGCGATCTCGAGGACGTGCGCGTCGGCCTGCGCGCGGCGCTAGCCGACGTCGCGCAGCTCGGTTAGGAACGCCAGCGACTCCTCGCTGCCACCGCGGGGCTCGTACTCAAGCCCGACCGCTCCCCTGTAGCCGCTCGCGTCGAGCCGTTCGAGGATGCCGCGCACGTCCAACGACCCGGTGCCCGGCTGACCACGGCCAGGGCAGTCGGCGATCTGCACGTGGCCGATGAGATCGCCGTAGCGATCGATCGCCTCCAGCGGGTCGCCGCCGCCGCGCGCCACGTGGTAGATGTCCAGCAGCAGGCCGAGCGCATCCGAGCCGGCCTCCTCGATCAGCTCGACGGCCTCCCGCGGGGTCGGCGCCAGGTAGCCGGGATGGTCGATCGCGTTGACCGGCTCGATCAGGATGCGCAGCCCGCGCGCCGCCGCCTGCGGCGCGAACGCGCGCAGCGCATCGATGACGGCCTCGCGCTGGCGCGAGTGGCTGACGCCGGGCAGCGCCCTGCCGACGAGCAGGTTCAGCTGGCGTGTGCCCACGTCCCGTGCGAACTCGGCCGCCTCCACGAACGCGCGCTCGGCCTGCTCGCGCCGGGCGGGATCGTTGACAAAGCCGCGCTCGCCGCGCTCGACATCGCCGGCGCAGCAGTTGAGCAGCACGACGTCGACACCCTGCTCGGCGAGGAGCGACGGCAGGCGCTCGCGCTCGGCCGCCTCGGGCCAGACGGTTTCGATCGAGCGAAAGCCCGCCCGGCGTGCCGCCCCCACTCGCTCGAGATAGGGCAGCTCGCCGAACAGCCAGGAGATGTGAGCCGAGAAGGTGAGGCTCACAGGCGTGGGAGCCTCATGCCCCCTCGGGGATGAACGCGACCGCTTCGACCTCGAGCTGCGCCGCGTTCGCGAGGCCCGCGACCTGCACCGTGGCGCTGCTCGGGGGGTGGCCCGCGAACGCCCTGCCGCGCGCCAGATCGTACTCGGCGTAGAGCTCCTTGCTCGTCAGATAGCCGGTGATCTTGACCACGTCGCTCATCTTCGCGCCGGCTTTCTCCAGCGACTGGCCGATGCGCGCGAAGCACTGGTCGGCCTCCGCGGCGAAGGTGTCGTTGACCATGTTGCCGTCGGCGTCCGCGCCGATCTGCCCCGAGATGTAGATCCAGCGGCCGGGGCCGCTGAAGCTGATCGAGTCGCAGAACGACGTCCCCCAAGGGCTGTCAACACGCTGCTTTGCCATCGCGTCCATCTCCTCTCGTTATGTGGTCGTGAGCCGGGCGACGTCCCGCAGCGCCCGGAGCAGTCCTTCGTGAGCCTCGTCGAGCGCCGCGCCGGCGGTCACGCTGGAAAGCGCGATCTCGCCGCCCGGACCCATCAGCACCCCATGGTTGAGCGCCGCGAGGTGCAGCAGCTGCGTGGCCTCGCCGGCGTTGAACGTGCTGCCCTCGTGACGCTCGAGCGTGTCGGTCACGTACACGCCCATCACCGAGCCCTCACTGACGATGCTCAGCGGCAGGCCGAGCGCGGCGGCCTGCCTCGCCAGCGCCACCGCGAGGTCCTGCGCGTGCTCGTTCATCGCCGTGATCGTGTCCCTCGTGAAATGCTCCAGGCTGACACGGCCGGACACGCAGCTGAGCAGGTTGCCGTTGAAGGAGCCCCCGTGGTAGAGCGGGTGCTCGCGGTGCGGGTCGAGCACGTCCATCACCTCGGCGCGCCCGCCGAGCACGCCCATCGGCAGGCCGCCGCCGATGAACTTGCCGAGGAACGTCAGGTCCGGCGTCAGCGAGTACAGCTCTGCCGATCCGCCGTAGGCCAGGCGCAGCATCAGGCAGTCGTCGAGCACGAACAGCGCGCCGGCGCGCTGCGCGGCCTGCTGCACGCGCGCCAGGAAGCCGGGCGGGGCGGTCGTCACGAGCCCGCTGAACAGCAGCGGCTCGAGCACCACGGCGGCGATCTCCGAGCCATGCTCCTCCAGCTGGCGTTCGAACGCCTCGGCGTCGCCGAAGGGCGCGAGGTAGACCCGCCCGGGTATCTCCGGTCGCTCGTACAGGCCGACCTCGAGGTCGTCGTAGGAGCCGTGGAAGCCGTCGATGGACTTGAGCACCGCCGGGCGGCCGGTGAAGGCGCGGGCGACCTTCATCGCGAGCATCCCCGACTCGGTGCCCGAGTTGGTGAAGCGCACGCGCTCGAAGATCTCGATCCGCTCGCACAGCATCCGCGCGAACGCGATCTGCTCCTCCGATCCGACCAGCCAGCCGGAGCCGCGCTCGAGCGCCTCGTGCAGCGCCGCCACGACTGGCGGGAAGGCGTGGCCGTGGATCAGGCTGAGGCCGTTGTTGGCCAGGTCGACATAGCGGTTGCCGTCGAGGTCGATCAGGTACGGCCCTTCGCCGCGCTCGGCGACGATCGGATAGGGGCGGTGATAGCCCCAGCCGCGGGTGAGGCCGCGGACCATGTAGCGGCGCGCCTCTTCCATCGCGTGCGCCGAGCGCGGGGTGCGCCGGGCGTAGGTCTCCTCGACGCTTGCTCGCGCGTCCGCCGCGAGGACGAGACTGCTCATCTATCCCCAATTCCTAGAGGTCTTGCACGAGACAGGCCGATATCGTTCGATATCTTGTCCGCTATACCGATATACCCTACCACGGAGAGTAATCAACGTGCCAGCAGCGCCGTACGATAGAACTACCGCCGTGCAAGGGGCCGTTCAGCCGATCGCGCGCAATCTGCGCCGCTGGAGGGTGACCCGGGGGATGACCCTCTCCGCGCTCGCCGAGCAGGCGGGCGTGGCGAAGTCCACGGTGTCGCTGATCGAGCGTGGCCAGGGCAACCCGTCGATCGACACCGTGTGGGCGCTCGCGGTCGCCCTGGGGGTGCCGTTCGCGAGCCTCTTCCACGACGAGCCCACGACGGATGACGTGACCGTCGTGCGCGCGGATGACGCCGTGATAGCCGTCGACCCGGCGGGGCTGGAGACAAGCGGCCTCGTCTCCCGCCACCTGCTCACGCGAGCCGGCGGAGCCCTCATCGAGATCTACACGCTGGTGCTCGAGAAGGGGGCGGTGCGACAGGCCCAAGCCCATACGAGCGGCATGTTCGAGCACCTCACGGTGGCCACGGGAACCGTGGAGATCTCCACCGACTCCTTCTCGGAGGTCCTCGGCCAGAGCGATCTCATCAGCTTCCGCGCCGACCGACCGCACAGCTATCGCGTGATCGAGGGCCCAGTGCTGCTGGTGGCGGTCCACGAGTACCCCAAGCACGGCCAGTGAGCGACCCCGCGCGCACCGCCGCCGTCCGCGGCGGCGCTCAGTAGGAGCGGGGAAGACCCAGCACGTGCTGGGCGACGAACGCCTGCACGAGGTTGTTGTTGACGGGCGCCGTCTTGTACAGCCGCGTCTCGCGGAACTTGCGCTCGATGTCGTACTCCTGGGCGAAGCCGAAGCCGCCGTGTGCGTCCAGCGCGGCGTTGGCCGCCTCCCACGAGGCTTCTGAGGCGAGGTACTTGGCCATGTTCGCCTCAGCGCCCGCCGGCTGGCCGCCGTCGTAGAGCCAGGCCGCCTTCCAGCGCACGAGATCCGCCGCGGTCATCGCCATGTGGGCTTTGGCCAGCGGGAACTGCACGCCCTGGTTGGCGCCGATCGGACGGCCGAAGACGACCCGCTCGCTGGCGTAGGAGACGGCGCGATCGAGGAAGAAGCGGCAGTCGCCGATGCACTCCGAGGCGATCAGGATGCGCTCGGCGTTCATGCCATCGAGGATGTAGCGAAAGCCCTCGCCCTCCTCGCCGATCAGCGCGTCCGCGGGCAGCTCTAGGTTCTCGAAGAAGACCTCCGTGGTGGCGTGGTTCATCATCGTCTTGATCGGGCGGATCGTCAGCTGCGCCGCGCCCCCCGGCTGCTCTGCGTCGCGCCCGCGCATGTCCACCAGGAACACCGACAGGCCGGCCGTGCGCTTCTCGGCCTGCTCCAGCGGGGTGGTGCGCGCGAGCAGGATCATCAGGTCGGAGTGCCCGGCGCGCGAGGTCCAGATCTTCTGCCCGTTGACCACGTAGCCCTCGCCGCGGCGCTCGGCGCGCGTGGCGATGCGCGTGGTGTCCGAGCCAGCGTCGGGCTCGGTCACGGCGAACGCCTGCAGGCGCAGCTCGCCCGCGGCGATCCGCGGCAGGAGCTCGCGCTTCTGCGCCTCGCTGCCGTGGCGCAGCAGCGTGCCCATCGTGTACATCTGCGCGTGGCAGGCCCCGGCGTTGGCGCCCGACGCGCAGATCTCCTCGAGGATCACGCTGGCGGTCGCGAGCGGCAGCCCCGAGCCGCCGTACTCCTCCGGAATCAGCGCCGCCAGCCAGCCCTGCTCGGTGAGCGCGGCCACGAACTCGCTCGGATATGTGTCGGGCTCCAGGGCGCGCCAGTACTCGCCGGGGAAGCGCGCGCACAGCGCGCGCACGGCCTCGCGGATGGCGCGGGCGTCCTGCGGCTCGCTGAAGTCCATGGGTCGCTCAACCCAGCTTTCGTTCCAGCTCGGCCGCGACCGCGAACAGGTCGGCGACCGCGCCATAGTCGGCGACGTCGAAGATGCGCGCGCCCGGATCGGAGTTGACGGCAATGATCGTGCTCCCCTCGGCGATGCCCGCGAGATGCTGCGCGGCGCCGGAGATGCCGAGCGCCAGGTACACCCGTGGCGCGACCGTCCGGCCCGTCTGCCCGACCTTGCGCGTTCGCGGCGCCCATCCTTTCTCCACCAGCGGGCCGGAGACCGACAGCGTCGCCCCCATGCGCTCAGCCAGCCGCTGCAGGCCGGGGATGCTCTCGGGCGCGCCGACGCCGCGCCCGATCGACAGCAGGAAGCCGGCGCCGGCGATGTCGGGCTCGCCCGCCGAGGACTCCTGGCGGCCGAGCTCCGATCCCTGCACGCGCTCGGTGCGCTCGCGCCCCTTCAGCTCCACGTCCAGGCGTGTGCGCAGGGGCGCCGCGTGCGGAGCCTGCGCGTTGGTGTCCGGGGCCGCGAACGCGCCCGCGCGCAGAAGCAGCACGACGGTCTCCCTGTTGGGGAAGTCGAGCTCGGCCACCAGCCGCTCGCCGTAGGCGCCGCGCCGGGCGAGCACGCCGCTCTCGCCCCACGACAGGCCGATCACGTCGCTGGCGAAGCCGTGACGGGCGTGCGCCGCGAGCGCGGGCGCGAAATTGAGCGAGTCGAGCGTGTGCCCGGCGAGCACCACCGTCGGGCTGTGCTTCTCGATCAACCCCTCGAGCGCCACCTGCCAGACGTGCGCCTCGAAATGCTCACACGGCGTGGGTACGGCGACGATCTCCTGCACGCCGGCCACGTCGAGCGCGTCGAGCTTGGCCTCGGCGTCGTGGCCGATCAGGGCGACCGTCAGCGCCCCCACGCGCTGCTCGCACAGAGCGCGCCCCGCGCCGATCAGCTCGATGCTCGCCGGGCGCACGCCGGCGCCCGGGCCGTCCAGCTCGGCCAACACGAGGACGCCGCCCATCAGGCGCTCATCCGCTCCGCGACGATCTCGGCGATGCGCGCCGCGATCTCGGCGGGCTCCTCGCCGAGCATCGTCGGCCCATCGCCGCGCTCGCGCTCGAGCACCCGCAACGTGCGCGAGCCCGCGGACGCACCCACGGCGTCCGGGTGCAGCTCCAGCTCGGCGAGCCCGAGCATCCGCAGCGGCTGCTCGCGCGCCCGCTTGATCGCGCGCAGGTTCGCGTGGCGGGGCTCGTTGGCGCCAGTCTGAACGGTCAGCAGCGCGGGCGTCGACAGACGCAGCACCTCGGTCGCGCCGCCGTCGAGCTCGCGCCGCACGGTCAGCTGGGCGCCGTCGTACTCGATCGCGCTGACGACGGCCACGTGCGCGAGCGCGAGCAGGCCGGCCAGCGCGATCCCGGTGGCAGCGGCGGCGGCGTCGGAGGACTGCGCGCCGCAGAGGATCACGTCGGGCGACTCCTTGACGGCGAGCGCCGCCAGCACCCACGCGACGGCGAGCGCGTCCGCGTCCTGCAGAGCCGGATCCCAGACACGCAGCGCGCGGTCGGCGCCTTTGGCCAGGCACGCGCGCAGGCCCTCCTCGGCGTGCTCGTCGCCGACACTCACGACCGCCACCTCGCCGCCGCCGGCCTGCTCGACGAGCCGCAGGCCGGCCTCGAGCGAGAACGCATCCCACTCGTTGAGCTGCCACTCCAGCGCCTCGGGCGCTACGGCGGTCGCGCCGGCGAGCGTGAAGTCACGCTCGAGCACCGCCACCGACTTGACAGGGACCAGAGCCCTCATGCGCGCATGCGCTAGGCGCCCGCCGCGGCGACGGGGCGCGCGCGGTTGACGTCGGGCAGCTCGCGGATGTAGGGAAGCGGGGTCGCCGGGTCGGCCGTGTCGATCTCGCGCGCGAGCCGGTGCCCGTCGAAGATGTTTTCGGCGATCGTGCGCGGAGCCAGGCAGTCTCCGATCCGGTACACCGACTCGATGCCCTCGCGCTCCAGGCGCTGGGGGTCGGCGCGCAGCTCGTGGTAGAGCGCGTCGCGCGGTTCGCGCTGGGTGACGAGCACGACCGCGTCGGCGTGCCAGACGACCGGATCGGACCCGGGCGGCGCCCACACGTTCTGCCCGAGCAGCTGTTCGCCCGCGATCCGCGAGAGGAGGTGGTTGGGCACGATTTCCACGCCCCGCACGCGCAGCTCGCGATTCACGCGGAAGGCCTCGCCGGTGAGGAACATGAACGGGGAGAGGTTGGGAAACGGCGTGACTATGCTCACGCGCTTGCCCGCCGCGAGCAGCATCTCGGCCACGCCCACGGCGGTGAAGTAGCCGTCGGTGTCGTACACGAGCACGTGCTCGCCGTCGATCGCACCACCCGCCGCGGAGACCTGCTCGGGCGTGTACACGAAGTCGTGCTCCGCGCCGGGGATCGTCGCCTGCGTGGGGCCGTTCATGCCGTCGGCGCGCCAGCGCGCGCCGGTGGCGATCACGACGATCTCGGCGCCGTAGATGAGGATCGCCTCGGCGTCGAGCTCGGTCGCGAGGATGACCTCGACGTTGGCGAGCTTGTCGAGCTGGACTTGGCGGTAGGTGGTCACGCGCCCCCACTCACCGAGGTTGGGGTAGGCGCTGATCGCGCGCACGCAGCCGCCGAGCGCATCCTGCTCGTCGAGCAGGTGCACGGCGCTCATGCCGCGCTTGCCGAGCACCATCGCGCACTCCATGCCGGCCGGCCCCGCGCCGACCACGAGCACGGTCTTCTCGTGGTTGGCCGCTTTGGCGAAGCGCTCGGGGTGCCAGCCGCGGCGGAACTCCTCGCCAAGGGTCGCGTTCTGGGTGCACACGATCGGGGCGCCCTGGGCGAAGCGCGAGGCGCAGATGTTGCAGCCGATGCACTCGCGGATGTCCTCGTAGCGGCCCTGCTCGATCTTCTCCGGCAGGAACGGGTCGGCGATCGACGGGCGCGCCGCGGCGATGATGTCGATCACACCCGAGCGGATGGCCGCGACCATCGTGTCGGGGTTGGTGAAGCGCCCGACCGCGGCGATCGGCTTGGCGGTGGCGCCGCGGACGGCCTCGATGTACTCGCGGTGGCTGAACTCGCCGGCGAAGCGCGAGGCGACGGCGTCGTCGCCGGCCCACTCAGCCGCGACCCAGCCGCCGGCCTGCAGGTCCCAGAAGTCGACCAGGTGATCGCCCAGCTCGATGAACCGGTAGGCCTCCTCGGCGGCGCGGATCCCGAGCGGGCTGTCGTTGAGCGTGTCCACACACAGGCGCGCGGTGATCGCGCAGTCCTCGCCGACGGCCTCGCGCACCTGCTCGATCGTCTCCAGCCAGAAGCGCGCGCGGTTCTCCAGCGAGCCGCCGTACTCGTCGCCGCGGCGGTTGTACTTGGACATCAGGAAGTGCTGCGTGATCGCCCCGCACTCGGCGCCCTCGAGGTTGATGATGTCGAAGCCGACGTCGCGCGCGCGGCGCGCGGCCGCCACGTAGTAGCCCTGGATCTCCCTGATGCCGGCCTTGTCCAGTTCGTAGCAGCTGGTCGCGTACAGGCTGTCGTCGCTCATCTGGCTGACGCTGCGCGCCGGCAGCCGCGACTCGAGGTTGCCTGCTACGCAGCCGCCGTGCCAGAACTCGATGCCCGCGAGCGCGCCGTGTTCGTGCGCGAGATCGGCCATCGCGGCGAGGTTGCGCGCGTCGTCGTCGTCCCACAGGCGCGCGGAGACGAGCGGGCGCGAGTCGCTCGAGGGGTGCACCGAGCAGAACTCGGTGTTGACGGCGGCCCAGCCTCCCTCGGCCTTCATGCCGCGGATGTGCGCCTGCGCGCCTGGGAGCTCCGCCCCGAAGCTCGTGCAGTGCGGGCTCTGATAGAAGCGGTTGCGCAGCGTCTTCGGGCCGATCGGCACCGGCTCGAACAGGACGTCGTGGCGGGGATCCCGGGCCATCGCTCTCTGCCTATGTCCTTTCCGCGAGCAGGTCGGCCGCGAGCGCGTCGTCGCGGCGCTCGCGCAGCTCGCCCAGCACCTGCGGATCGGTGGGCACGTGCGCGGCGAAGCCCGAGCCGGCGGCGGCAGCGTCGGAGAGCACCGGGAACAGGTTCTCGGCGATCGCGTCGAACGTCCGCGCGCCGCCCAGCCCGACCGTCTCGAACGGACCGGTCAGCCGCCAGCGCCGCGCGAGGCCGTCGCGCATCACCTCGTCGATCGCCTGCGGGGTCGCGACGCCGTGCTCGACCAGCCACAGGCTCTCGCGCAAGACCGCCAGCTGCAGGCGGTTCCACAGCAGCCCGGGAACCTCGTGGTCGAGGATCACCGGGCGCTTGCCGATCGTGCGCAGCAGCGCCGCGACGCGCTCGCGCAGCGCGACCGGCGTGCGATCGCCGGCGACGACCTCCACCAAGGGCATCAGCAGCGGCGGGTTCCAGTAGTGGGTTCCGACGATCCGCTCGCCCGCGCCAGCGGCCTCGCCGAGCGCGGTGATCGAGATCGAGGAGGTGTTGGTGGCGAGGATGGCGCCGGGGTGGCGCGCACACAGCTCACCGAGCACGTCGGCCTTCACCTCGAGATCCTCGGGCAGCGACTCGACGATCAGCTCGAACGCGCCCTCGCCGCCGGCGGGCCCGTCGGAGCCGCCTTGCCCGTCGCGGTAGAGCATCCGCGCGCGGGCGGACTCGACCGCCGCCGGGTCGGCCAGGCGGTGGTGCAGCGCCAGCGCCAGCGCCCGTTCGACGCGCTGCTGGGCTCCCGCGCGCTCGCGCACGATCCACGTCACCGGACACCCGGCGAGCGCGTACTCGCAGCCGATCTGCGCGCCCATCAGGCCGGCGCCGACGATCGCGACGCGCTCGCTGGCGTTGCCCTGCGCGGTCAAGCCTGCACCTCGTGCGTGGAGGTCCCGAGCACCATCAGGGTCTTGGTGCCGGTGACGCGCCCGCTGCGGCGCAGCAGGTCGATCACGCGCTTGAGATCCTCGACGTCCTTGACGCGGATCCACGCGAGCGCGTCGGGGTCGCCGGCGGTGGTGAAGACGGTCTGCACCTCGGGGATGTCGTTGGCGATCCCCGCGATCTCGTCGACGCGCGAGTTGCCGGCGAAGCGCAGCTCGGTGAACGCCTGCAGCGGCTGGCCGAGCTTGCCGTGGTCGACGAGCACGGTGTAGCCGGTGATCACGCGCTCGCGCTCGAGCCGGTCGACGCGCCGCTTGACGGCCGGCGCCGACAGCGAGACGCGCGGCGCGATGTCCGCGAACGTGCGCCGCGCGTCCTCGCGCAGCAGCCCGATGATCTCCAGATCGGTGGCGTCGAGTTCGGCTTCGGCCGTAGGCACGCAAGAATCATATAGCTGACGGTCGATATGTGGGTTAATCATGCGCAATTCGGCCCTTTGACACTCTCGGCGTTGCGCCAGATGGCCACATCGACTTCCATATGTTGCGATGGCAACAGAGGTCACGCAGCTGGCGCAGGAGCCCGACGCGGGCGAGGGCTCGGAGGGCGGCCGGCTGGAGGTGCTCGAAGCGGTGCAGCGCCGCGTGCTGTGGCTGGCGATGAGCATGGTCCACCACGCCAACAAGGTCCGTGAGACGTCCTCGGGGGTGAAGGTGGGCGGCCATCAGGCCTCCTCGGCGTCGATGGTCGGCATCATGTCGGCGCTGTACTTCGAGCACCTGCGCGGCCCCGATCGCGTGTCGGTGAAGCCGCACGCGGCGCCGGTGCTGCACGCGATCAACTACCTGATGGGGCGCCTGGACGAGAGCTACTTGACAGAGCTGCGTGCGTTCGGCGGCCTGCAGAGCTACCCGAGCCGCGCGAAGGACCCTGACCCGGTGGACTTCTCGACGGGCTCGGTCGGAATCGGCGCGACGGCGACGCTGTGGAGCGCGCTGGCGCACCGCTACGTGGCCGGCCACTTCGAGGTGCCGCTCGGCGGGCGCCAGGTAGCGCTGGTCGGCGACGCGGAGCTCGACGAGGGCGCCATCTGGGAAGCGCTGATCGACCCGCTGGTCGCCTCGCTGGGCGAGGTGCTGTGGATCGTCGACGTCAACCGCCAGTCGCTGGATCGCGTGGTGCCGGAGATCGCGGTCGCGCGCACCGCGGCGATGTTCGAGGCGGCGGGCTGGCAGGCGATCACGATCAAGTACGGGCGGCGGCTGCGCGCGCTGTTCGAGCGCCCCGGCGGCGAGGCGCTGCGACGGCGGATCGACGCGATGCCCAACGAGGAGTATCAGCGCCTGCTGCGCAGCCCCGCGGCGGAGCTGCGCGAGCGGCTGCCGGGAACGGGCCGTGGACGGCGCGAGCTGGAGCGGCTGATCAAGGATCTCGACGACTCAGAGCTTGCCGCGGCGATCCGCGACCTCGCCGGCCACGACCTGGCGGACCTGCTCGACGCGTTTCGCCGCGCGGACGCGGTCAACGACCGCCCGGCGGTGATCTTCGCGTACACGATCAAGGCCTGGAGCTTGCCGACGGAGGCGCATCCGGCGAACCACTCGGCGCTGCTGTCGAGCGGCCAGTGGCGGCAGCTCGCCGTCGACCTCGGCGCGGACGCGGCGCTGCCGTGGGCACGCTTCGAGGAGGGCTCGCCCGAGGCGCGGCTGTGCGAGCGCGCGGCCGAGCGCCTGACACGAGCGGAGATGGACAGGCGCGAGCCGCCGGCCGTGCCGCGCGACGTCGGGCGCGCGCACGCGGGCGCGGTGTCCACGCAACAGGCGTTCGGGCGCTTCTTCATGGACCTCGCGCACGCCGCGCCCGAGGTGTCGGCGGCGGTCGTGTCGGTCAGCCCCGACGTCGCCTCCTCCACCAACCTCGGCGGCTGGATCAACCGCGCGGGCGTGTGGAATGGAAGCCCACCCACCCCGCGCATCGACTGGTTCGCCGACGACGGCGACACGCTCGTGCGCTGGCGCGAGTCCGAGCACGGGCAGCACATCGAGCTGGGGATCGCGGAGGGCAACCTCGTGGGCCTGCTCGGCGAGCTCGGCGCGACGTTCTCGCGCGACGGCCAGCCGCTGCTGCCGATCGGGACGCTGTATGACCCGTTCGTCAACCGCGCGCTGGAGCAGTGGTCGTTCGGCATCTACGCGGGCGGCCAGTCGATCCTCGTGGGCACGCCCGCGGGGGTGACGCTCGCGCCGGAGGGCGGCGCGCACCAGTCGATCATCACCCCGTCGGTGGGCCTGGAGCAGCCGCGCTGCGTCGCGTGGGAGCCCGCGTGGGGCCAGGATCTCGAGTGGATCCTGCTGCACGCGCTCGCGCAGCTGGGCCGCGACGGCGGCACGTCCTCCTACCTGCGCCTGAGCACGCGCCCGCTCGAGCAGTCGCTCGCCGGCGTGCCCGACGATCCCGAGCTGCGCGAGCGCCGGCGCCTGCAGGTGCTCGCCGGCGGCTACCGCGTGCGCGAGAGCGCCGGCGCGCCGGAGGTGACGCTCGTGGGGATGGGCGCGATCATGCCCGAGCTGCTCGGCGCGGCCGAGGAGCTCCAGGACGGGGGGATCGCCGTGGACGCCGTGTGCCTGACCTCCCCCGACCTGCTGTTCCGGGCGCTGCAGACGCGCCAGGGCCTCTACGACGGGGACGAGGAGATCCTGCGGACGCTGTTCCCAGCCGAGCGCTTCTCACCGATCGTGAGCGTGCTCGACGGCCACCCGCACACGCTGTCGTTCCTGGCGGCGATCGCGGGGGCGCCACTGGCGTGTCTCGGCGTCCAGGACTTCGGGCAGTCCGGCGACGTGCAGGACCTCTACCGCCACTTCGGAATCGACGCCGACACGATCGCCGGCGCCGCCCTCGACCTGATCCGCTGAGCGTGCACATGACCGAGACGACCGACATCACGATGCCCAGGCTGTCCGACTCGATGGAGGAGGGCACGATCGTCAAGTGGCTGATCGCCGACGGCCAGCCGGTCGCGCGCGGGCAGGAGCTGGTGGAGATCGAGACCGACAAGGCCACGATCGGCCACGCGGCGGAGGCGGATGGGGTGCTGGAGATTCTTGTAGCTGAGGGAGTCACACTCGCTGTTGGTGAGTTGATCGGGCGGATTGGCGCGGGCGTTGTCACGGAGCCGGTGGCGATCACGGAGCCGGCGCTCAATGGGGTGGCGAATTTGATCGATCGTCCCGTGCAGGCCGTCGTGCCGACCCCGGCCGGCGTGAACGGCGGCGCGGGCCTCCCCGCGCGGGCCCTGGCGACGCCGCTGGCGCGACGCGTCGCGCGCATCCATGCGGTCGAGCTGGCAGGCATCGCTGGCACCGGGCCGCGGGGGCGCATAACGCGCGCTGACGTGCTCAGCGCCGCGGGTGTCAGGACGGCACCGACCCGCCGGACACAGGCGCCTGCGCCCGTCGCCCCGGCCAGCTCGCCTACCTTCCCGGGCTCAGGCGTCGTCGCGCGCGACAGCGCGAAGGGCGAGACGCAGCGCGTGGAGCCGACCAGGCTGCAGCAGGTGGTGGCGCGGCGGATGGCGGAGGCGAAGGCGACGATCCCCCACTTCCAGGTGCAGGCCGAGGTGGCGATGGACGCGGCGATCGCCCTGCGGGCGGAACTGAAGGCGAGCGTGAGCGGTGACGCGGCGCCGTCGCTGAACGACCTGATCGTGAAGGCGTGCGCGCTGGCGTTGCGCAAGCACCCGGCGGCGAACGGCTCCTACGTGGACGGCGGCTTTGAGCTGCACGGGCGGGTGAACATCGGGGTGGCGGTGGCGGCGCAGGACGCGCTGGTGGTGCCGGTGGTCAAGGACGCGGACACGAAGTCGCTGGGGAGCATCGCGCGGGAGACCAGGCGGTTGGCCGAGCGCGTGCGGGCGGGCGAGATCACGCCGCCGGAGCTCTCCGGCGGGACGTTCACGGTGTCGAACCTGGGGATGTTCGGGATGACGGCGATCACGCCGGTGATCAACCCGCCGCAGGCGGCGATCCTGGGGGTGGGGGCGCTGCGTGAGACGCTCGCTCGGGTGAACGGCGAGATCGTCGATCGGACGCTCATGACGGTTACGCTGAGCTGCGACCACCGGATTCTCTATGGGGCCGACGCGGCGCGGCTGCTGGCGGATGTCAGGGGGTTGTTGGAGGCTCCGCTGGGGCTGGTGTTGTAGGGGGGTTATTTCGTTGTGATTACCTCCGAGGCAGGTGTGTTGGAGTGGATGCGGTTCGCCGAATCAGCGTGTCACGAGACCGCACCCACTCATGCCCGGCATGCCGCCGGCCGTCGCCTCTTCGGAACTTCGGCTATACGCGCCTTACCCCCAGCCCCCTCAATGGAGGAGGGCCGAGAACGGCCTGCCGCCCTGTGTCCAGTAGATCGTGCTCCCCGCTAGCGCCAGCGAGCCTGGTGCGAGTTCGACACCCGACGCGAGCAAACGCTCGCCAGTCTTATCGAGCGCGTAGAGATCAGAGTAACGGATAGATTCCTCGCCTGTTTCGCGTGCAAGCTTTTCGGAGCGCAGATCGTCGAGAACCATCCACGCGACGGCGCCGTCGCTCTTCACGGCCAGCGCCTTGACCGAACCAACACCCACGTCTCCGGTCCTCGCTTCCAGCGGGATGCCATCGGGAACCCGATGAAGCACACGACCCGTGCGCAAATCCTTGACGACCACATAATCGGATGTTTCGAGTCGGACGAGGCCCCCCGACTCACCTGAAATCACCGACGCATCGTACCCCACGTCCACCCCACTCAGCGTGACATCGTTGGTAGAAACTTCTCCTGAAGAGCTGCCCACCGAGACGATCCCGATCGGGAACGACCGTCGGCTTCCGTATACGCACCCGCGAAAGACAGTGTTGGTGCCGAGTTGCGCGTGCTTGCCTTCCGCCTCGAAATACGGTTCTTGGGTGATATACACCTCTGCCTCGGCGTCGGCCGCGAACAGTCGCACGTGCGGCGGCGCACAGCCGATGCCAGCCGCGCGCGCACCAGGCACCAAGCCCATGGCCAAGATCGCGATCACGGCCATAGCTGAACGGGTCAACCTCATGCTGATAAGACTAGCGATGGTCGCGGAAGTTGCGGTTGTATCGACGTTTGTTCGAGAATCCATTTTGCTGCCAATTACGCCCTAACGCTCAGCTACACCTGCGCCCTCCTCGCGGCTTGGCTGGATGTCGCCCACGTCGAACAGCACCGTGCCGACAGCGTCCATCTCATAGTCGGCGCTTACCGGTCACCCAAACTAGGGCGCATCAGTAGGGGAACGTTATGTACCTGTACGTTAGTTTGGTAGGAACGTCGCTATTAGGTGATGCCTTGTATAGCGTTACATTTGCAGGACCGGTTGCCTCTGCCGCGTAGACCGGTTCGGGGCCTTCTATTTGTTCATACTGGATGAAAGACGTACCTTCAGGTATGGCTGGAGACACATGTGTGACCGTTACTCGCCATCTCCCAGTCGCATATTCTCCTATTCCGCCTGGTTCGGACGGTGATTCGCCGTACACTTCCGAAGCTCCTTCTATGGTTGGAAGGAGTGCGCCCGGAAACGGGTCGTTAGCTTCGTTGTTGTCTGAGAGGAAGTAGAATCCTCTAGCATGCGGAGGTGCTGGTTCGACCCTTCTTAGGGTAAATTCGATCGTTCCGCACGATGTCGTGAACGTCTTGTCTTCGCCAGCGCTGGGGGTTATTTCGCCAGGTTCGTTGCCCTCGCTGGCTTCGTTCTCGGCGGTGACCCGGTAGTGGTAGGTGGTGCAGTCCGCGAGTCCGCTGATAGCGGCGGCGGCGTCCTGTTCGCCAGTCGGGTTCGGCAGTTCGGTGACGGTGGTGGCGTTGCCATAATTGGTGGTCGGGCCGTATTCGAAGGAGTAGGTAGTAGGCAGTTCTTCCGGGTTCACGAGTCCGGTCAGCATGGCGGTCGTGGCCGTGACTGACGCCGTGTGCCCAGTCTTTGATTTCGGTGTCCCGCAGCCGTGGTGCCTGTCTTCCACGAGCACGCAAAATGCCTCCCGGTGTTTCGGCGGTTCTGGAACCCCGCTTCCTGCCACGAGCGCGCTGTCGAACCCGGCTTTGTGTTCCTTTTGTTCCTGTGTCGGCCCACGGTAGAGGTAGTAGTCGACGAGGTCGATTTGGCGGGGGTCGCTTTGCCATAGTCGCAGGAAGTCGTTTGCGGCGGCGATCTGGCGCTGGAGCGACGTTATCACCTTCTTGCTCCCGTGCACATGATACTGTTTTTCGAGATCTGTTGGTTCGTCTTTCGGGCTGGTCAGCTCAAGGCCCTGCTCGCTCAGCCAGAAGTGGTCGTTCGACGCGAGGCCGATCCAGCCGAGGACGCGGTTCAGGCTGTAGTTGCCCTCGTGCGCTTCTTCGTTTTCTTGCAGATGAATGAGGTCGCTGTAGTCGTGAAAGCCCCACACCTTGGGCTTTGCGCTAGTTGATGCGGGATCGGTGAATATCTGATCCCTGTAGTCCTTGATGTAGGTCTCGTTGGGCTCGGAGAATTCACCGGCCGCCACTCGACAAAGGCCACACTTGTTGGTTGGGTTTTCGGCGATCGCATCGGCTATTTTCCAGAGATCGGCGGCCTTGAGCGGCTGGTCTGATAGCGAGCTTCGCTCCGGGTTGTCGGGCTCGTTGACGGCGCCCCATTTGACGACGGGCCGGCTCACCGCCGGTTCGACTATTTCGTTATGTTCTTTCACTGCCGGGGCGCCGTGCATCAGCGCCCGCATGAGCTGGCTGACATCGCTTTTGTACGCGGAGAGCTGCGTCTGAAGGTCAAAGCCAGAGCCTATTTCGATCGTTAGGAAGGGTTCAAGGCCGTTGTTCTCGACCGCGTGAAGCCAATTGCGCAGTTCTATTCGTTCGCCCTTGTTCTGCCACACATCGAACGGGACGATGTCTCGCGCGACACCGATGTTGAGTGGCGCCCCCTTGAGCCTTTTATCGAGCGGTTCGAACACTTCCCTCTTCGGGTCCGCCAGCCCGTAGGTGACCGGGTCGCGCGCTTCGTTGACGAGGTCGGTCGGGGAGGTCACGGGGAGTTCGGCCGCGATCGGATAGGGAGCTTCGGCGGGCGGCGAGAGGGTAAGGGTGATCGTTGCTTCTTCGATCGTGAGTTTTGCGGGTATGGCTTCGCCGTTGGCGTCGAGCACGGTCGGCGGCTCGATCACGAGCAGGGGCGGGCGGGGGCTGTGCGCTTCGGCGTATTCCATCGCGTGGGTGTCGCGTTCGTAGTCGGCCTGCGTGTCCTGGGGGTGCAGTTCGCGTTCTTTTGTGCCGGCTTCCTGGGTGGCCAGCGTAGGCGCGGCGGGCAGCTGGGTGAAGCCCGCTTCTTCGACGAGTGAGGCGCGTTCTTCTTCGGCGGCGGTGGCGCTCACGCCTTCCCCTTCCGCCTGCGCCGGCGCGTGCGACGGTTCGCCTTCCTGCGGGCCCTGTTCACCGAGCGGTTCTTCGAAGCCGGAGGGCGGTGGTTCGACGACTGCGACGGCGCCGTCGGGGAGCACTTCCAGGCGCTGGTGTTCCTCGAGGTTCACCGTCCACGAGAAGCTCGCCGGTGCTTCGGCGGATCGCATCTGCAACAGCGCGGTCTCGCCGAGCGCCGTGGGGCGCACGATCGCGTCGCTGTCGCGCCACGCTTCGGCGTATAGCGCCGCGGAGCCGTTGACGATGGTCGGCAGCTCGCTGGCGTTGTTGGTCGACCTGGGGATCAGGCCGATTTCGCCCGCGGCCGTGTTCACCGCGAATTCGCCGGTGGTCGTCTTCGAGATCATTGAGCTCGTGAGCGTCTCCTGCGCGGTCAGCCGTTCGCCGGGATCGGCGATTTCGGGCCGCAGCGGCTGTTCTTCGATCTGCGCGGTCGTCGAGCGCGCGAGCAGCGACGGATAGTGCTGCTCGATGCTTTCGACCGCCGGTGAGGTGCTGGGCTGTCCGGCCGGGGATACGACCGCGGTCACCGGCGAGCGCGCGCCGGCGCTGCCAAGCGCGTTGCTGGTCGTGACCTCCAGGCGCACGGTGGAGCCGACGTCGGCGCCGCTGAGCAAGTAGCTCGACTTGGTCGCACCGTCAATGTCGGTGCAGTGTTCGCCATTCGCGTCGCAGCGTTCCCAGCGGTAGTAGTAGCTCAGCGGCAGCGAGCCCGACCAGCTGCCGTTTTCGGCGAACAGCCGCTGCCCTTCGCTGGCGCGCCCGGCGATCGCGGGCGCCAAGGTGTTGGCGGGCGCGCCGGCTGCCCCCACGATGCCGCTGATCGCCGAGCTCGCCTGCGAGCCGCCGGCGCTGCTGGTCGCGTCGACTAGCACCCGCAGCGCGGAGCCAACGTCGGCCTGCGAGAGCGCGTACGTGCTGGCGGTCGCGCCTTCGATTTCCAGGCACCCGTCTTCGCTGCAGCGCTGCCACTCATACGTGTAGGAGATCGGTTCGCTTCCCACCCAATCACCGGCGCTGGCGGTAAGCGTGCCGCCGGCCGTGAGGTTGCCTTTGATCGACGGCGCCCCGATGTTTTCCGGGCGCGTGGCTTCCGTGCCGATCGCCGGCGTCGCCGGTGAGGTCGCGCTGGACGAGCCCGCCGCAGCGGAGCCCGTGACCAGCGCGCGCAGAGCGTGCCCTCCGTCGGCTTGCGCGGGTGTATACGTGACGGCGGTCGCGCCGCCGATCGCCTCACAGGCTTCGCCCTGCGCGTCACAGCGCTGCCATTCGTAGGAGAAGGCGATCGCCCCCGACCCCGTCCAGATGCCGGGGCCGGCTTGCAGCGGCCGACCTGGCTCATACGCGCCTGCGACCTGCGGCGGCGACACGTCAGCGGGGGCGCTCGCCGCGGCGATGATCGGCGCGCTCACCGCTTCGCCCGTGCCGTGCTGATTCGTGGCGCTCACGAGCACGCGTATGGCGTAGCGCGCGTCGGCTTCACCCAGGGTGTAGGCGCTGGCGCTCGCGCCCGCGATGGGAGTGCAGCTCGTGCCGTCTTCGTTGCAGCGCTCCCACTGGTAGGAGTAGGCGATCGGCCCTTCGCCAGTCCAGCCGCCCGCCGCCGCCGTAAGCGTGTGGCCGATGAGGCCCGTGCCGGCAATCGCGGGCTGCGTCTGCACGACCGGAGCGCCTTCGCCGGCGACCGGCTGCGTCACCGGGGATATCTCGTTCGCGCCTGTCCGCGATTCGGCGCTCGCGTCAACGATCACCCGCAGCGTACGTCCCGCCAGGGTGGCTTCGACGTCGTAGCTCGCTTCGGTCGCCCCTGGAATGTCTTCGCAGCCCGACCCATAGGGGTCGCAGCTCTGCCACTGGTAGGTAAACGAGAGCCCTTCCGCTCCGAGCCAGCTCCCCGAGTCGGCGGTCACCGTGGCGCCGATCTGCGGAGTCCCGGAGACGCTCACCGGCCAAGTGTTCACGAGCGCGGTGGCCGGCTGGATGGAGCTGGTCGGCAGTGTGAGTGCCGTAACCGATCCCTCGGGGTTGCTCGCCCCCACCAGCACTCGCAGCGTGCCTCCCACATCGCCTTCGCTCGGCACGTATTGGGCCTGGGTGGCGCCGCTGATGTCTTGGCACTGGCCTCCGGTTTCGTCGCAGCGCTGCCACTGGTAGGCGAGCTGCACTTCGCTTCCAGCCCATTCGCCGCCACCAGCGCTCAGCGTCTCGCCGGCCATCGGGCTGCCCGAGATCGACGGTTCAGCCAGCTCGCTGGGTGCGCCGGCCTGGACTGTCGCGCTCGCCGCCGACTGTGCCTGCGCTGAGCCGCCCGGGCCGGTCGCGGTCACCAGCACCCGTAGCGTCGCGGCCTGGTCCTGCGCCTGCGGCGTGTATTCGGCGGCGGTGGCACCTTGGATGTCGTAGCATTCGCCGCCGGCTTCGTTGCAGCTCTGCCATTGATAGCTGAACGCCAGGGGTTGCGTGCCGCTCCAAGCGCCCGCGTTCGCGCGCAGCGGCTGGCCGGCCTGCGCGGCGCCTGAGATCGACGGCGCGCTTTCGTTTGTCGGCGCTACCGCGCCGTTGCCGGTAATGACAGCGCTCTGCGCGGAGCTGGCGGCCGCCGAGCGCGCGGCCGTCGTCGCGGTCACGCGCACGCGCACTGTATGTCCCACATCGTCCTGGGCAAGCAGGTAGGTGGAGGTTGTCGCGCCGGCGACCGCCGCACACGCTTTACCCTGTTCGTCGCAGAGCTGCCACTGATAGGTGAACGTCGGGCGCGTGCCGCTCCATGACCCGGGGCTCGCGCTCAACGACTGGCCCTCTTCGCTCGTGCCCGAGATCGTAGGCAGGGCGGTGTTCGTCGGCGCCAACGGCGGCACCACGGCGCTCGCGGCGGAGGTGGCCGAACTCGACCCCGCCACGTTCGTGGCCGTGACAGTCAGCTCGATCGTGGCGCCCACGTCGGCTTCAGCGAGCGTGTATGTGCTGTCCACCGCCCCTTCTATGGGCTGGCATTCGTCGCCCGCCGCATCGCAGCGCCGCCACTGGTATTTGTAGGAGATCGGCGCGGCCGAGCTCCACATGCCCACGCCCGCCGTCAGCGTCTGTCCTTCCTGGAGAGGTCCTGAGATGGTCGGAGCCCCCGTGTTAGACGGGGGCGTGTTGACGAGCATGCTCGTGACGGTGGGCGTGGTGTAGACGTTGCCGGCGTTGTCGGTGATGACCGCCCGCAGCAGATATTCCCCTTCCGGGTACTGACTGGGGTCGAGTTCGAGTGCGCAGCCGTATTCGCCGGCTTCAGCGGGGCCGCTCTCCAAGCACGCGTCGCTCCATTCGCCTGAGCCGTCGAGCGCGATCTGCAGCTGCCATGAGGCGATGCCCGATCCGCTCTCGCTCACGCTGCCGAGAACGGTCGAGGTCGCGCTGATGAAGGGGGTCGCCGACAGTGACCCGGCGGGCGGGGTGTTGTCGACGAGCGTGGTGATCGTGTGCGTGAAGCTTGAGGACGCGTCGCTTGTGAGCTGTGCGCGCAGCTGGTAGGCGCCGTCTGGGTGGGAGTAGGAGCTCGTGTCCCATCGGCAGCTGAACGCGCCTTCCGCGTCGGGTGTGAGGGGCCCGCATATCGTCTGCCATTCCGCCTTGCCCGCGGGTGTGACTTCGATGCTCGCGCTTGTCACGCCGGTGCCCGTGGCCTGGCCCGAGATCGTGACTGTGCTCGCGGCATATGGCACCGCGCTGAGATACCCCTGCGTCGTGGCGGCCGAGACGCGTTCGACGGTCGCCCCGGCGACTTGCACTGCGGCGAGATCAACGCCTTCGGCAACCTGGAACAGGCCCCCGCTGAGCACGATCGTTCCTTCTTCGGCGGTGCTCCAGCTGCCCGTCGCGACATCTTCGGAAGCGCCCCCGCCGCTGAACTGCAGCCCGCCGCGGCGCGCTTCCACGCTGCCGTCGTTGTCGAAGCTCACACCGATGCCACCCGTTTCCCGCGTGTCACGGTCGAACCGCCCGGCGTTCACGATCACCGGCGGGCTCGTGCTGGCAGCCGGAGTCTGGATCTGCGGTTCGTAGCAAGACGATTGCGTGTCGTAAAGAACTTCCCCGCCGTTCTGCAGACTCGCGCCGTCGGACATGAACAGCGTTCCCCACACATAGTCCAATGTTCCCTCGTTCACCAGAGAACGCCGCGTCAAGGTCACTGGTTCACAGCCGCCTTCTGCTTCTATCTTCCCCGTCGCGGCTCGTTCGACGATGAGCGACCCCGCCCCCGCCATCACGGCGTCACCGCCGAGTACAAGCGAGCGGCTGACATCGAGCGTGCCAGGACCCGCGAGCGTGCCCGCGGTCAAAGTCAGCGAGTCCACGCTTGATGCTTGCGCGGCGAAGGCCAGTTCCAGCGATCCTCCGGAGATCGTGAGAGCGCCTTCGCCGCCGATCGACCCCACGGCGTTCTCTCCACCCGCGATGCGCACGCTCGCGTCGCCCGGCAAGCATGCGCGGTCAAAGCGTGTGGGGACTTTGCCGCTCGACCAGTTCTCAGCGGTGCGCCACGACCCGTCGCCCGCATCACCGGTCCACGTATCGCTGCATTCAGCAGCCATGACCACCGCAGTCGGTTCGGAGCTCGCCGCAGTGCTTCCCGCAGCGTTCGCGGCCGTCACCGAAACAACCAACGCCTCGCCGATGTCGGCTGCCGACGGTTGATAGCTCGCGCCAGTCGCCCCCGAGATCGGCAGGCAGCCTTGGCCGAGACTGTCGCAGTCCTCCCACTGGTAGGAGTATTCAAGCGGCGGCGTGCCCGCCCACGTCCCCGTCGACGCCGTAACCGTCTTTTCCTCCATGGCTTCACCCGAGATCACCGGCAAAACCGTGTTGACCGGAGCGGACGTAACGACCGTCGCCGTCTGAGCGGAGATCACCGAGGCTTCACCGGCGCTGTTTGTCGCGGTCACCTTCACACGCAGCGTGTGCCCGACCCGTTCGTGGGCGACCGTGTAGGTCGAGCTGGTGGCACTGGAGATATTGACACAGCTTTCACCTGAGGTGTTGCAGCCCTCCCACTGATAGCTGTAGGTAATCGCGGGGCTTCCCGCCCACGTACCCGTTGATGCGCTGACCGTCTGTTCGTCCTTCGCTTCACCCGAGATCACGGGCAGCACAGTGTTCGTGGGCGCAGAAGCCGCGACCACCGCCGTCTGAGCCGAGATCACCGAGGCTTCACCGGCGCTGTTTGTCGCGGTCACCTTCACACGCAGCGTGTGGCCCACCTGTTCGTGAGCGATCGTGCGACTCGAGCCCGTCGCTCCCGAGATGTTGCTACAACTTTCACCCGAAGTGTTGCAGCTTTCCCACTGATAGCCGTAGGTAATCGCGGGGCTTCCCGCCCACGTACCCGTTGATGCGCTGAACGTCTGTTCGTCCTTCGCTTCACCCGAGATCACGGGCAGCACAGTGTTCGTGGGCGCAGAAGCCGCGACCACCGCCGTCTGGACGGAGATCGCCAAAGGTTCAGCGGCACCGTTCTTGGCGGTGACCTTCACACGCAGCGTGTGGCCCACTTGTTCGTGGGCAATCGTGTAGGTCGCGCTCGTGGCGCTGGAGATATTGACGCAGCTTTCACCTTTGGTGTTGCAGCTCTCCCACTGATAGCTGTAGGTGATCGTCGGGGTCCCCGTCCAAGTGCCCGTGCTCGCCGTAAGCGTCTTTTCGTCCTTGGCTTCACCCGAGATCGTGGGCAGCGCCGTATTCGCCGGCGCCGACGCTGCGACCGTCGCCGTCGCCGCCGAGGTGGCCGACGCTTCACCGGCGCTGTTCTTGGCCGTGACCTTGACCCTGATCGTGTCCCCAACCTCTTCATGGGCGATGGTGTACGTCGCGCTCGTGGCGCCAGAGATATTGACGCAGCTTTCACCTTTGGTGTTGCAGCTCTCCCACTGGTAGCTGTAGGTGATCGTCGGGGTCCCCGTCCAAGTGCCCGTGCTCGCCGTAAGCGTCTTTTCGTCCTTGGCTTCACCCGAGATCGTGGGCAGCGCCGTATTGGCGGGTTTGGACGCATAGGAGGCGAGGCTGAAGTTTGCCCCGGCCGCGACGCCGCCAGTCGCGCCGCTCAGGCCTTTGACTTCGACGGGTTCTTTAGCGTCGGTCGTCGTGCCATTGCCGAGTTGGCCGTCGTTGTTTTCGCCCCACGCCTTCACTTTGCCGCTTTGGAGGAGCGCGAGGCTGTGGAATGCGCCGCCCGCGACAGCGGCGGCTTCGGTGAGACCTTTGACTTCGACCGGTTCTTTCTCGGTCGTGGTCGTGCCGTTGCCGAGTTGGCCGTCGTTGTTGTCCCCCCATGCCTCGACTTTGCCGGTTTTCAGGACTGCGAGGCTGTGGTTGTGCCCTGCCGCGACTCCAGCGGCTTCGGTGATCCCCTTGACTTCGACCGGTTCTTTCTCGGTCGTGGTCGTGCCGTTGCCGAGCTGCCCGTCGTTGTTCTCGCCCCAAGCCAGGACCTTGCCGCTTTTCAGTAGCGCGAGGCTGTGGAATTCGCCGCCGGCCACGGCGACGGCTTCGGTGATCCCCTTGACTTCGAGCGGTTCTTTCTCGGTCGTGGTCGTGCCGTTGCCGAGCTGCCCGTCGTTGTTCTCGCCCCAAGCCAGGACCTTGCCGCTTTTTAGAACGGCGAGGCTGTGATCGGAGCCGGCCGCGATCGCGACTGCTTCGGTGATCCCCTTCACTTCCACCGGTTCTTTCTCGGTCGTGGTCGTGCCGTTGCCGAGCTGCCCATCTGCGTTCTCACCCCAAGCCATGACCTTCCCGCTTTTCAGCAGCGCCAAGCTGTGGTCGGCCCCTGCCGCGATCGCGACTGCTTCGGTGATCCCTTTCACTTCCACCGGTTCTTTCTCGGTCGTGGTCGTGCCGTTGCCGAGCTGCCCATCTGCGTTCTCACCCCAAGCCATGACCTTCCCGCTTTTCAGCAGCGCGAGACTGTGGAATTCGCCTCCCACCACCGCGGTGGCTTCGGTCAACACCTTCACCGACACCGCTTCCTTCTCGGTCGTGGTCGTGCCGTTGCCGAGCTGGCTGTCGTTGTTCAAGCCCCAGGCGGCAGCGCCGGAGGATTCCGACGCCGTCGCGGGCGACACGATCGCCAGGACTACGGTGGCGAGCAGAACCAGCCAGAAGACTCCCGTCCGCTGGCGAGAGCGATCGCGGGCGTGATGTGCACCGAACTGTTCGCCGCCTATGGCCACACGCTTCCCGAGCACCCTGCCCCGCTTTCCGCATCTGCGCCCATCCGGTCGAAGCCCTGGCCTGCACACGACACGCTCGGCCGGCAGCTTAAACCGAGTGACCGCAACTATTCAAGAGTCAGGACTCAACAATAATACGCAAAGTGCGGAGATCTTCTGACCAACACTATTCGCACAACCGACACCGACAGCCCGGTGGCCCCTCGCCCCGCTCGCGCAGGAGACCTCATCGACCCTCCGGTCAGAAAGCCCGCGACGTGAGGTACCCTCAAGGCATGGAGAACAGCTCACATCGCTCGAACGGGACGCGCGACGTCGCACAGATCGCCCGCGGAGGCAAGCTCGTGGACGCAACCCCAGAGTCCATCCGCGAATTGGCCGAAAGCGCGATGTTGCTCTCCCAGGGCGCTCGCCGCGCGATCGAGATGAAGCGCGAGGCTGAGCGCGACCGAGTCGCGGCGTGCCCACGGCAGCAGCCGCCGAAGACTGACCCGCCGCGCGAGTCGCCCGACGGCCCCTGACTCAGCCGACCTCCCCCTCCACCTCCCCCCACCCCCCGGTCCCCGGGTCGAACACAAACCCCCGGATATGCCCCCGCGCCGGCAGCTCGCGCGCCGCCCGCAGCCGCGCAAGGCTATGCCGCAGCGTCTCCTCAACATCCTCGAAAGCCCCCAGCCGCCAGGTGGGCAACACCCCATCAGCGGCAAGCGCCTGAGCAAACTCATCCTCAGAAGCCCCGCGCAGCCCGCACCCATCGTGCATCACCACGACGATCTCCTCGGTCCCGAGCAGCCGCTGCGAAGCGCTGAGTGACCGGATCGCGTCATCCGTCACCAGCCCCCCAGCATTGCGAATGATGTGAGCGTCCCCCCGCTCCAGCCCGAGCATCGGGAACAGATCGATGCGCGTGTCCATGCAAGCGAGCACGGCCACCTTGCGCCGCGGCCGCGGGCTGAGCCCCGGCGCCGCGAGCTCCCCCGCGCGCGTGGCGGCAACCCGCAGCATCTCATCGGCCTGAGTCATCTCCGCCGGCAGCGCCCTAGCCATGCCCGAGCACCGGGTGCGGAGCGTAGGGCTCCTCCAGCCTTGCGATCTCCTCGTCGCTGAGCGTCAGCTGCTCGGCGGCGAGCGCGTCTGTCAGGTGCTCGGCCTTGGTCGCGCCGATGATCGGCGCGGTGACGGCGGGCTTGGCCAGCAGCCACGCGAGCGCGACCTGCGCGGGCGGCACCCCGCGCTCACCGGCGACCTCGGCGACGCGGTCGACGACGTCGAAGTCGGTCGGCTGGTTGTAGAGGTAGTCGCCGAACGGGTCGGAGCCGGCGCGCGTCGTGCGGCGCTCACCGGCGCGCGTGCGGCTGCCCGCGAGCAGCCCCCGCGCGAGCGGGCTCCAGGGGATCACGCCGACACCCTGGTCGACGCACAGCGGGATCATCTCGCGCTCCTCCTCGCGGTAGACGAGGTTGTAGTGGTTCTGCATCGAGACGAAGCGCGTCCAGCCGTGGCGCCCGGCCATGTGCTGGGCCTTGGCGAACTGCCAGGCGAACATGCTGCTGGCGCCGATGTAGCGCGCCTTGCCGGCGCGCACGACGTCGTGCAGCGCCTCCATCGTCTCCTCGATCGGGGTGCGGTTGTCCCAGCGGTGGATCTGGTAGAGGTCGACGTAGTCCATCTGCAGGCGCGTCAGCGACGCGTCGATCGCGCTGAGGATGTGCTTGCGCGAGAGCCCGCCCCCGTTCTCGCCGGGGGTCATCGGCATGAACACCTTCGTCGCGAGCACCACCTCCTCGCGCGTGAACAGCTTCGCCAGCAGGCGCCCGGTGGCGATCTCGCTGGCGCCCTGCGAGTACGTGTCCGCTGTGTCGAAGAACGTGACGCCGCCGTCGACGGCGGCCTTCACGATCGGCTCGGCGGCCTGCTCGTCGAGCACCCACGCTTTGTCGCTGTCGTCGCCGAAGCTCATCATGCCGAGGCACACGCGCGAGACACGTAGGCCGCTCGCGCCGAGGTTCACGTACTGCATCTGCTGACCTCCTGGTGGTGGTCGACTGACTTTACGCGACCGTGGCGCGCTTGCCTGCCCTCAAGCGACGGCGGCGCGTTTGGCGCGGCTCCGCCCCGCCCGCTGCTTCGCCGGCGCCGGCGCCGGCGCAACCACCGCGAGCAGATCGTCCATCCCCCGCTCGATCCCCGCGGTCAGCACGTCGATGTCAGGGGCGCCGTCGTAGTCGCCGGTGACGCCGAAGTACAGGCCGCCGTCGTAGGAGAAGATGGCGACGACGATGCGGATCGAGCCGACGACGGGGACGAACGGATAGGAGCGCAGCAGGCGCCGGCCGAGCGTCTGTACGTGCTGCTGGGGGCCGGGCACGTTGGTGGTGGCGGTGTGCATGTTCAGGCGCGGCGAGAGCGTCACCAGACGGCTGCCCAGCGCGAGCAGCAGCGGCGGCGCGAACCCGGACATGGAGCTGAGCACGTCGCCGGCGACTGCCTGCTTGGACTCCTTGATCCCGTCCATCTCGGCGCGGATCGCCTCCAGCCGCCGGGCGGGGTCCGACAGCCCGACGGGCAGCCCGGCGAAGACGGCGGAGACGCGGTTGTTGTACACGCCGCGCTCGCCCTTGCGGCGCACGGAGACGGGGACCATCGTGCGGATCACGCGATCCTCGGCGACGTCCTCGCCGCGCGCGTCGAGCAGCGCGCGAAAGCCGTTGGTGATGAGCGTGAGCACTACGTCGTTGACGGTGCCGCCGAGCGCGCTTCGCACGGTCTTGACGTCGGACAGCCGCGCCTGCGCCCAGCTCCAGCGCCGGTGCGGCCCGATCGGGCCGGTCAGCGAGGACGCGGCGACGGGGCGCATGCTGGGAGAGGCGGCGGCGATCGCGCGCGCGGCCTCGGCGAGCGAGCGCGCGGTGTCGGCGGGCGCGCTCAGAGCACGTCGCAGGGCGTCCAGCTGCCCGGCCGGGCTGGCGAGTCGCGCGAGCGTGCGCACGAGCAGCTGCACCCCTGTCGGCTCCGGCGCGGCGGCCCACTCCCCGCTCGCCCTGCCCGCGGTGGTGTCGGAGAACATGACCGACATCAGGTCGGTGGCGGCGACGCCGTCGACCATGCAGTGGTGGACCTTCGACAGCAGCGCCCAGCGGCCGCGCTCCAGGCCCTCGACGGCCCACAGCTCCCACAGCGGCTTGTCGCGGTCGAGGTGCTGCGAGAACACGCGGCTGGCCATCTGGCGCAGCTGCTGCTCTGAGCCGGGCGCGGGGACGGCGGTGTGGCGCAGGTGGTAGTCGAGGCTGAAGTGGGGGTCGTCGACCCACACGGGCGTGCCGGCGGCGAGCGGCACGAAACGGACCTTCTGGCGGTAGCGCGGCACCAGCGCGAGCTTGCCCGAGACCATCGCGCGCAGCTCCTCAAACGGTGGCGGCGGCCCCTCGAAGATGCTGACGGCGCCGATGTGCATCGGCGTGGTGGAGTTCTCCACGTGCAGGAAGGACGAGTCGATCGAGCTCATCCATTCCATGCAGCCTCCGTGGAGCCGTCGAGCACCTGCTCCAGCACCCTGTACACCTCGGGGTGAACGGACATGCCGCAGTGGCTCGAGTCGACCTCGACGGCCTTGGCGTAGGGATCGACGCACGCTTGCCAGTCGACGATGCCGTCGCTGCGCGAGTGCACGGCGACGGCGTGGATCTCGCTCGGCAGCGGCGCGAGCAGGTCCTCGCGAAAGGCGGCGCAGCAGTCGCCGTCGCGGCAGTTGGTCGAGAACAGCCCCGGCAGGCCGAGGTCGCCGAGCATCGCCACCCAGCGCACGGTGCGCAGCACCTGCGGCGAGACGGCGAGGCCGTCGCGGATCGGCGATCCGAGCATCGCCAGGCCGCACACGTTGTCCGGGTGGCGCACGGCGAGCGCACGCGCGAAGGTGCCGCCGCGGCTCTGGCCGATGACGACCACCGGGCGCTCGCACTCGGCGGCGAGCCGCTCGAGCTGGTCCTCCAGGCGCGAGACCATCCGCTCCGCGCAGCCGACGTTGACGAGCATCCCGCTCATCGCCACGCGATGCCCGCGCCGGCGCAGCCAGTGGCGCAGCACGCTCAGCGAGGCGTCGCCGGCCATGAACCCGGGGATCAGCAGCACCGGCGGAGCGTCCTCGCGCCGTCGCGGGCTGCGCAGCGCCCCGTCGGCGAGCAGCCGCGCGAGCTCCCCGCTGTAGCGCAGCTCTCCCCACACCGGCGCGACAGACGCCCGCTCCACGTCCCCCTCCCAAATCCCTCGTGACATCAGTGACATAGAGTACGCCCGATGGACCTGAAGGACAAGCACGTGGTGGTCACCGGCGCGGCCGGCGGCATCGGGCGCGCGCTCGTGCGCCGCTTCGCCGCGGAGGGCGCACGCGCGGTGGTGGCGGCCGACCGCGACCTGGAGGGAGCGCGCGCGCTGGCGCGCGAGGTCGGGCCGGGCGTGCTGGCGGTGGGCTTCGACGCGGGTGAGGAGAGCAGCGTGCGCGAGCTGATCGCGACGGCGAGCGAGGCCAACGGCGCGATCGACGTCTTCGTGTCGAACGCCGGCGTGGGCGGCATGGGCGGCGGCCCGGAGGTCCCAGACGACTCGTGGGACGAGGCGTGGCGGGTGAACGTGATGGCGCACGTGTGGGCCTCGCGCGCGCTGTTGGGAGAGATGCTCGAGCGCGAAGAGGGCTACCTGATCAACACCGCGTCGGCGGCGGGTCTTCTGACGCAGGTGTCGGCGCTGGTGTACAGCGTGACCAAGCACGCGGCGGTGGCGCTGGCGGAGTGGCTGGCGATCGAGTACGGCGATCGGGGCGTGCGCGTGTCGTGCATCTGCCCGCAGGGCGTGCGCACGCCGATGCTCGAACAGGGAATGCTGGAGGCTGCGGCGGCAGCTGCTCTGGCGTCGGGTGGGCTGATCGAACCGGAGGACGTGGCCGACGCGGTCGTGGCGGGCATCGCCGAGGAGCGCTTCCTGATCCTCCCGCACGAGAACGTGGCGCAGTTCATGGCGCGCAAGGGCAGCGACCCGGAACGCTGGATCAAGGGCATGCGCCGGCTCGTGCGCGACGCGCGCTCAGCGGGCGGCTAGGTAGGCGGGGTCGTGCGAGCAGATCAGCTCGACCTCGTCTGAGTGGCGCGCGGCGAGCTCGCGCAGGCGCTCGACGTTGGCGTGGCGGGCGGCGCCGTCGGCTTGGTCGAAGGCCGCGAAGGCGGCGACCCCCGGCGGGCAGTGCGGCGGCGTGGCGACCTCGCCGTGGTGGAAGTAGGCGTCGCCACAGTGCAGCAGCCAGCCGTCGCCCTGCCTGATCGCGACGCCGGTGTGCCCGTGTGAGTGGCCGATCAGCGGGATCAGCAGGATCTCCTCGTCGCTGTCGGGCATGACGCGCACGCTGTCGAACCCGAGCCACTGCTCGCCGCCGGTGTCGTGCTGGACCCAGCGCGGGCCGTGGGCCCAGTGCGCGGCGACGTAGCGAGGGCGTTCGCGCCAGCTGGGGTTGGCGGAGGCGACGAGCTCGCGTCCGAGCAGGTGCACGTTGGCGTCGGGGAAGTCAGGCAGCCCGCCGGAGTGATCGAGGTCGAGATGAGTTGTGATGATGTCGCGTACGTCGTGCGGATCGAAGCCGAGCTCGCGGACCTGGGCGATGGCCGCCTCGGCGCCGTTCACGCGCGGCCGTACGATGGCTTTGAAGGGGAGGCCGAGCTGGCGCGGGTTGCGGATGTCCTCAAGGCCGAAGCCGGTGTCCACGAGCACGAGGCCCTCGGCGCCCTCGATCAGCAGGCAGTGGCACACGAGCCGCGCCTCGGCGAGCAGGCCGCCTTCGCCGAGGAGCATGCGCGCGCCGCGCGGGCACATGGTGCCGCAGTTGAGGTGGTGGATCGCGCGGGGGGCGGTGTTCACGTCAGGCGGCGCTGAGCGCGGAGGCGGGCTCGCTGAGCGCGCGGCCGTGGCGAATGAGGTCGGCGGCGCGCTCGGCGACGGCGATCGTCGGGGCGTTGGTGTTGCCGCGCGGGACCACTGGCATCACCGACGCGTCGACGACGCGCAGGCCGTCGAGGCCGTTGACGCGCAGCTGCTCGTCGACCACCGCGTGGGCGTCCTCGCCCATGCGGCATGTGCCGACTGGGTGATAGACGGAGTAGGTCGTGCGTGCGATCAGATCGCGTAGCGCCTCGTCGCTGTCACCGCTGGCCCCTATGCACGGCTCGGCGCAGTAGGGCACGAGCGCGGGCTGGGCGCAGATCTCCAGCGTCAGGCGCATGCCGGCGATCATGCGCTGCATGTCGTCGCCGGCGGTGTAGAAGGCGTGGTGGACGATCGGCTTGGCGCTGGGATCTTTGGAGGCCAGGCGCACGTTGCCGCGGCTGTGCGGCGTGAGCAGGCACGGAGACACCAGCACGCCGTGGGCTTCGGGATCGCTCATGCCCTCGTCGATCAGCTGCACGGGCACGACGTGGAACTGGATGTCGGGCGCGGGCGCGTCCGGGGCGACGCGGGCGAAGCCGCCGGACTCGGCGAAGTTGGAGGCGAACGGGCCGGTCTGCGTCGCTTCGTACTCCTCGAGCGCCGCCGGCTGCAGCGACAGCAGCAGGCTCTGCTCCTCGGGCGTGCTCCACACGGCGTACGCGCCCGCATGGTCGGACAGGTTCTCGCCGACGGCGGGCTGGTCGAGCAGCACCTCGATCTCGCGCATCGTCAGGTGCTCGGCGGGGCCGACTCCCGACAGCATCAGCAGCTGCGGCGAGTTGTAGGCGCCACCGCACAGGATCACCTCGCGGTCGGCCCGCAGCTCTTGGACCTGGCCGAGCTGGATGGCCTGCACGCCGACCGCGCGGGTGCCCTCGAAGAGCACGCGTTGAACGAGCATGTACGGCATCACCGTGAGGTTCTCGCGCTCCATCGCGGGGTGCAGGTACGCGACGGCGGCGCTGGCGCGCATGCCCCCGCGCTGGGTCACCTGGTACATGCCCACCCCGTCCTGCTCCTCGCCGTTGAAGTCCTCGTTGCGCGCGAGTCCCGCCTGCACCCCGGCCTCGACGAACGCGCTCGCCATCACGTTGCGCGAGCGTCCCTCGCTGACGGGCAGGGGACCGCCGGCGCCGTGCCAGCGCGAGGCGCCGCGCTCGTTGTCCTCGGCCTTGAGGAAGTACGGCATGAGGTCGGCCGCCGACCAGCCGGGCACGCCCCATTCGTCGTAGTCGCGGCGGTTGCCGCGGATGTAGACCATGGCGTTGATCGAGGAGGAGCCGCCCAGCACCTTGCCGCGCGGCAGCGGGATGCGCCTGTTGTTGCACTGCGGCTCGGGCGCGGTGCAGTAGTCCCAGTCGACCTCCGTTCGCCCCAGCTGCAGATAGCCGAGCGGCACGTGGATGTTCTCGTTGGTGTCCGGCGGCCCGGCCTCGAGCAGCAGCACCCGCACGTCGGGATCCTCGCTGAGGCGGCTTGCGAGCACGCACCCGGCCGATCCGGCTCCGACGATCACGTAGTCATACATGCCCCAAACCCCCTTCGCCGCTTGCTCTCCTTGCTGCCCACGATACTCCTCGCGCGCAGCGTCGACACCCATGCGTGTGTGCGGCCCGCGGTCCGGCTCGCCCCTCCTAGCCGCCGCCGGCGATCTTCGCGAGCTGACGCTCGGGCGTTATCTGGATGACGTCCCAAACGAGGCCCATGCGCTCCAGGCCGGCGATCAGCCATGCGGAGGGATCGAGCTGCCACCAGCGCAGGCCGTGGCGCGCGGAGGTGGGGAAGGCGTGGTGGTTGTTGTGCCACGCCTCACCGAGCGTCGGCAGCGCCAGCCACACGAGGTTGCGCGACTCGTCGCCGGTGTCGAAGCTGCGCCGCCCGAAGAAGTGACACAGCGAGTTGATCGAGAAGGTGGAGTGGTGCAGGCAGCACATCCGCACCGCGCCACCCCACAGCAGGCCGGTCAGTCCCCCGACGAGCGTGCCGGTCAGCGCGAAGCCGAGACCGAACGGGAACGCGAGCCCCAGCGCCACCCACAGCAGGAACGTGCGATCGACGAGGCGCACGACGGGATCGGCGAGCAGGTCCTTGGCGTAGCGCTCCCTGTCCGCGAGCGCGTCGCCGCCGAGGATCCACCCCACGTGCGCGTGGAACAGTCCGCCGAGCGCCCCGCGCCAGCCATGGCCGTGGTCGACGTGCGGGCTGTGCGGATCGCCGGGCGCGTCGGAGAACTGGTGGTGCTTGCGGTGGTTGGCGACCCACTCGATCACCGGCCCCTCGACGGCAGCCGAGCCGAGCGCGGCCAGCAGCCCGCGCAGCGCCGGGCTGGTCTTGAAGCTGCGGTGTGTGAGCAGTCGATGAAAGCCGACGGTGATGCCAGCGCCGGTGAGCAGGTAGGTGATCGCGAACACGACCAGGTCGGGCCAGCGCAGAACCCCGCCCCAGGCGAGCCATGCGGCCAGGCCCACGAGCACGATCGGCACGACCATCACGACGACGTTCGCGACGCGGTCGACGGTGTCGACCCCGGCCGCGCGCGGCTCGACGGCGGCAGGCTCTGGCGCATCGAGGGCCGGGCGCTCATTCGTGGCCGCATGCTCCTCGACAGCTTGTTCGAGCGTCATCCGCCTCCGACGATACTCCCCCGCCCCGGTGTAACGCGGAGCCTCCTCGACGGACTGAAGGATTGCAAGTCCACCCCAACTTCGAGGAGAACGTGCAATGAAAGCAATGACTCGTCTCAGCGTGGCGACGGTCGCGGCGGCGGCCGTGCTGGCGGGCGCCAGCGCATCCGCCAGCGCGTTCGGAGGGCCACATGGCCCGTTTCCGTTTGGAGCCGACCAGGCCGTGTTCGTGCAGACCGACAACCTCGCGGGCAACCAGGTGGTCACCTACGACCGTGCTGCGAATGGCACGCTGACCCAGGCCGGCGTGTACGCGACGGGCGGTCTCGGCGGCCAGCTCGAAGGCTCGGTCGTCGACCATCTCGCCTCACAGGGCTCGCTCGCATATGACCCGCAGGGCGGCCTGCTGTACGCGGTCAACGCGGGCAGCGACACGATCTCGGTGTTCGCGGTGCTCGGCGACCATCTGGCGCTGCGCCAGGTGCTGAGCTCCGGCGGCTCGTTCCCCGTCAGCATCGCGGTCCACGGCAACCTCGTGTACGTGCTGAACGGCGAGGACGGCGGATCGCTGCAGGGCTACGTGAGCGCGTTCGGACGCCTGTACCCGATCCCGGGATCCTCGCGCGCTCTCGGCTTGAGCCCGACGGCGAGCCCCCAGTTCACGAACACGCCGGGCCAGGTCGCGTTCTCACCGGACGGCTCGCAGCTGATCGTGACGACCAAGGAAAACGGCAGCGACATCGACGTCTTCCGCGTGTTCGGCTTCGGGCAGCTCTCGCCGACGCCGGTCGTCAACTCCGAGCCGGGCACGGTGCCGTTCGCGGTGACGTTCGACCACGAGGGCAACCTGGTGGTGGCCGAGGCGGCGGGCGCGCTCGCGAGCTTCCGGCTGAGCGCCGGCGGGACGGTCACGCAGCTGGACTCGGTCGCAACCGACCAGGCGGCCACGTGCTGGGTGGCGGCGGCCGGGAGCTGGTTCTATGCCTCCAACGCGGGCAGCGGCTCGCTCAGCCGCTTCCAGTCGGGCTTCGGCGGAGCGCTGACGCTGCTGGGCGACACGACGACGAACGCGGGCACGGTCGACGCGACGGTGTCGAGCGATGCGCGCTTCCTGTACGCGCAGACCGGCGCGGCGGGGATCGTCGACGAGTTCGCGATCGGCGCCGGGGGGGCGCTGAGCGAGATCGGATCGGTGACGGTCCCGAGTGCGATCGGGGGCGAGGGAATCGTCGCCGGCTAACGGCGCTGCCGAGCCATGCGGGTTGCGGCGCCCTCGCGGGCGCCGTAGCCTGCGCGGCGACGCATGAACAGCATGGTCGACGACGACGATCTGGTGGAGCGCATGCGCGCGGGCGAGGAGCAGGCGTTCGTGGAACTGGTCGCACGCCATCGCGCGACGATGATGCACGTCGCCTGCGCGCTGGTGTCGAGCACGGCGGTGGCCGAGGAGGTGGTCCAGGACACATGGCTTGCGGTGCTGCGCGGGATCGACGGCTTCGCCGGGCGCTCGTCGTTCAAGACGTGGCTGCTGCGGATCCTCGTCAACCGGGCGCGGAGCACGGGCGTGCGTGAGCACCGCAGCGTGGCCGTGGCCGACGCCGGCGCGGTCGTCGATCAGTCTCGATTCGACGCCTCCGGCGCGTGGTCCTCGCCGCCGCAGCACTGGATCGAGGACAGCGAGAGCCGCATGCTCGCGCAGGGGCTCAGCGACCACATCCAAGCGGCGCTGTACGAGCTGCCGGAGCGCCAGCGCGAGGTGGTGATGCTGCGCGACGTAGACGGGCTGAGCGGCCAGGAGGTGTGCGCGGCGCTGGACATCACCGAGGCCAACCAGCGGGTGCTGCTGCACCGCGGCCGCAGCCATCTGCGCCAGTCCTTGGAACACGAGCTGGGGGGAGTGTGAGCATGTTCTGGCGCAGACACGAGCTGGTGTGTCAGGAGATGGTGGAGCTGGTCACCGACTACCTGGAGGGCGCGCTCCCCAGATCGCAGCGCCGTCGCTTCGACGCGCACCTGGCGAAGTGCGAGCACTGCACCGAGTACCTCGAGCAGATGCGCGAGACGATCCGGCTGACTGGGCGCCTGGAGGTCGAGGACCTCACGCCTCAGATGCGCGAGGAGTTCATCGACCTCTACCGGCGCTGGCGCTCAGAAGGAGACTGAGCGCGGGCGAGCGCGGCGCTGATTGACGCTGGCGCGTGCGTCCCGTGCGCCAGGCGTCCCTAGGCGTCGCTGGAGGGCGCCCAGATGTTGACGGCGCCGTCGACCGCGTAGCGATCGATCTCGGTGAGCTCGTCGGCGCCGAAGTCGAGGTTCGCGAGCGCCGCGACGTTCTGCTCGAGCTGCGCGGCGCTGCTGGCGCCGACGAGCGCGGAGCTGACGCGCGGGTCGCGCAGCGCCCATGCGATCGCGAGTTGCGCGAGCGACTGGCCGCGACGGGCGGCGATGTCGTTCAGCGCCCGTACGCGCGCGAGGTTCTCGTCGCTGAGGAGGCGTTCGTCGAAAGCCTCGCCGCGGCGCACGCGCGAGTCCTCGGGGACGCCGTGCAGGTAGCGATCGGTGAGCAGCCCCTGGGCGAGCGGCGAGAACACGATCGCACCGACGCCGTGGCGCTCGAGCACGTCGAGCAGGCCGTGCTCGATCCAGCGGTTGAGCATCGAGTAGGAGGGCTGGTGGATGAGCAGCGGCGTGCCCAGGCGGGCGAGGATCTCGATCGCCTCCTCGGCGCGCTGCGGCGAGTAGGAGCTGATCCCGACGTACAGCGCCTTGCCCTGGCGCACGGCGCTGTCGAGCGCGCCCATCGTCTCCGCCAGCGGCGTGCGCGGGTCGAAGCGATGCGAGTAGAAGATGTCGACGTGGTCGAGCCCCATCCGTGCGAGGCTCTGGTCGAGGCTCCCCAGCAGGTACTTGCGCGAGCCCCAGTCGCCGTACGGCCCCGGCCACTGGTCGTAGCCGGCCTTGGTGGAGATGATCAGCTCGTCGCGGTAGGGGCGGAAGTCTTCGGCGAAGACGCGCCCGAAGTTGCTCTCGGCTGCGCCGTAGCCCGGCCCGTAGTTGTTGGCGAGGTCGAAGTGCGTGATGCCGAGGTCGAACGCGCGGCGCAGGGTCGCGCGGCTGCCCGCCAGTGGGCGGTCGTCGCCGAAGTTCTGCCACAGCCCGAGCGAGATCGCCGGCAGCTGGATGCCGCTGGCGCCGACGCGCCGGTAGGGCATCCGCTCGTAGCGGGCGGAGTCGGCGAGGTACCGGGGCACGGCGCGCGTCGGATCGAACGCCATGGTCGCGATTATCGCACTGTGAGAGCATGATCCCGGTGAGTTATGAACAGGGACTACACGAGGTCGGCGACGGCCTGTACGCCTACCTGCAGCCCGACGGCGGCTGGGGCTGGAGCAACGCGGGGCTGATCGTCGACGGCGAGAGCACGCTGCTCGTGGACACGCTGTACGACCTCGCGCTGACCGAGCGCATGCTGCGGACGATGCGCCGGGCGGTGCCGTCGGCGGCGCGCATCGACACGCTCGTCAACACGCACGCCAACGGCGATCACTGCTACGGCAACCAGCTCGTCGACGGCGCGCGGATACTCGCGTCCGAGCGCACGGCGGCGGAGATGAGCGAGCTGCCGCCGGCGGCGATGGCGGCGCTGCTGGAGCAGGCGCCGGCGATGGGCGAGCTGGGCGCGTTCTTCCAGGAGTGCTTCGGCGCGTTCGACTTCAAGGGGATCGATCTGGCGCTCCCCGGGGAGACGTTCAGCGGCGAGCTGAGCATGCGCGTGGGCGACCGCGAGCTGCGCCTGATCGAGGTCGGCCCGGCGCACACGCGCGGCGACACGCTCGTGCACGCGCCGGCCGAGCGCGTGCTGTTCTGCGGCGACATCCTGTTCTCCCAGGCCCACCCGATCGCGTGGGCGGGACCGGTGTCCAACTGGATCGCCGCGTGCGATCGCATCGTCGCGATGGACGTGGATGTGATCGTGCCTGGACACGGGCCGCTGGCGGGACCGGATGCGGTGCGCGAGCTGAAGGCGTACTTCGAGTACCTGTACGCCGAGGCGCGCACCCGCCACGAGCAGGGGATGACGCCGCTGCAGGCCGCTCGCTCGATCTCGATGCGGCGCTGGGCGGACTGGGGCGAGTGCGAGCGCCTGGTCGTCAACATCGCCAACATCTACGGCGAGCTGTCGGGCGCTCACGAGCCGCCGAACCCGCTTGAGGCGTTCCAGTGGATGGCCGAGCTGGCGCACTCCGGCTGAGCACTGCGTGACACGCTCCGAGCCGCTGTAGAAGGGCTCGAGAGCTTGCTATCGATTGATATCAAGATGATATCCTGGCGGACGTGCCCGAGGATCGTGTACCGCTGTTCGTGAGGCTGCCGCGCGATCAGGCGGCCGCGCTCGATCGCCTGGTCGATTCGACCGGCCAGCGCAAGCAGACCCTGGTGAGCGAGCTGCTCGCGGACCAGCTGACGGTGGGATACGCCAAGGTCCTGGAGAGCGCCGGCGGCGCGCCCTCCCCGGCCGGGGAGGGCGAGGGCGAGGAGGTGCTGACGCTGCAAGAGGCCGCGGCACTGCTGCGACTTCCGGCCGGGACCGTCCGCGCGAGCGCCGCGGCCGGGAAGCTGCCCGGTCGAGCCTTCGGCGAGGAGTGGCGGTTCGCGCGGACGGCGCTGCTGGCGTGGCTCGCAGGCGGCCCGCCGGCACGGGATCCAGGCGAGCCGGCGGCGCGGAGCTCGGAGGCGCGAGGCGCGAAGGGCGATGGCGAGTAGCGTCACGCGGCGCACGATCGTGCTCGTCCCCGGGGCGTGCCTCGGGGGCTGGGTGTGGCAGGACGTGGCCGCCCAGCTGCGCGCGCACGGGCATGACGTTCATGCGCTGACGCTGACGGGGCTCGGCGAGCGCGTACATCTCGCACACGCGGGGATCGACCTGGAGACGCACGTCACCGACGTGGCGAACGTGCTGGACTACAACGCGCTCGAGGATGCCGTGCTGGTTGGGCACAGCTATTCCGGGATCGTGGTGAGAGCGGTGGCGGACCGCAGGCCGCGGCGATTGAACGCGGTCGTGTATCTCGACACCTCCCCCCTCCCGGACGGGATGGCGATCGCAGACGTGCAGTCGCCCGAGCAGCGCGAGCAGCAGCGCCGCGCGGTCGAGGAGAGCGGAGAGGGCTGGCGCTGGCCGGTGCCCGACCGCGAGACGTTGACGGCGGGAACGTTCGGGAGCACGAGCGGTCTCGGCGCGGAGCACCTGCGGCTGATCGCGGAGCGCGCCACGCCGCAGCCGTACGCGACCTTCACCTCACCGGTTCACCTGGCGCACGGCTGGCCCGACGGCGTTCGGCGCAGCGCGATCTTCTGCACGGCTGGCGGGATCGACGTCGAGCGCGTACGTCGCCTGATCGCACAGGAAGACTCGCGCGCGGCGCCCTTCGCCGACGGCGACTGGGAGCTGCACGATCTCCCCACCGGCCACTGGCCGATGCTCTCGCTCCCGGGGCCGCTGGCCGAGCTGCTGCACGAGATCGCCGCGTGCTGAGCTGCTCAGCGCAGACAGCAGCCACGTCGCGACGAACAGCGCGACGGTGCTCGGCGTGTATGCGTCACGACGCCTGGGGCAGCTTGACCGAGCCTCGTCTGCCCGCCACGGCGGAGGGCGGCGGCACGAGCGGTCCGATGTCTCCGTCGGGCGCCTCGTCGAGATCGACGATCACCGGGGCGTGGTCGCTCGGCCTGGTGCCCTTGCGCGCCTGCCGGTCGACCCACGCCGCGCGAACCCTGCCGGCGACGGTGGCGCTGGCGAGCACCAGGTCGATGCGCATCCCAAGGTCCTGATGGAACATGCCGGCGCGGTAGTCCCAGTAGGTGAAGACGCGCGCGTCCGGCCAGCGATCGCGCACGGCGTCGCGCAGGCCCAGCTCCTGCAGCTGCGCCAGCGCCGCCCGCTCGGACGCCGTGACGTGGGTGTGCCCGACGTACGCGGCCGGATCGAACACGTCGATGTCGGCCGGTGCGATGTTCATGTCCCCGCACACGATCGCGTCGGGTGGGTCGGAGCGGACCATCTCCGCCAGCGCGTGCAGCCAGGCGAGCTTGTAGCGGTAGTGCTCGGAGTCCGGCTCGCGGCCGTTGGGCACGTACACGCAGTGCACGCGAATCCCGCCACAGGTGGCGGACAGCGCGCGTGCCTCCTGATGCGGGAAGCCGGGCGCGCCGGGGATGCCCGCGACGACGTCGCCGAGCCCCGTCCGCGAGAGGATCGCCACGCCGTTCCACTGCGCCTCGCCGTGGCGGGCGAACGCGTAGCGGCGGCTGGCGAGCTCGTCGCCGAGCAGCTCGTCGAAGGCGTCGTCGGTGAGCTTCGTCTCCTGCAGGCAGACGACGTCGGGCTGGCGCTGATCGAGCCAGGGCAGCAGCCGCGGAAGCCGCTGCTTGACCGAGTTGACGTTCCACGTGGCCACCCGCACGGGGCGTACGCTAGCGACGCGCGAGGGTGGCCATCACAGCTGCTCCGTGCGCGCGGGCAGCACCCGCCCGGTCAGCTCCCGGATCGCGGGGCACAGGCGCGTTCGGTGAGGGCGGCGAGCTTCTGCGACACGAGCGCAAGCGTAAGCGATGTGCGGTCAGTCCAGCTCCAGCTGGTACAGCCAGCCGCTCACCACGCGCGCTCCCGTCGGCGCCCAGCGCAGCGATCCGTCGCCCTCCGTCAGCTTGGCGTTGACCGTCAGGCTCAGGTGCTGCCCAGCCCGCAGCGCCGCTGGCGCGGGCTTGCCGCCGGGCCCTGAGATCGCGGGGTGCAACAGCTGCCCGGCGGCGGTGAGGATCGAGAACGCGGAGGCACGCAGCGGCACCGTGCCGCGTCGGGCGATCACCGTGACCGTGAACGCCGCGGGCACCGCGCTGCCCTCACTCAGAGTGCCGGCCTGGGCCGCAGCGGCGACCCAGGTGGGGAACGACGGGCCGACGGCGGTGATCTCCGCTTCGGCGCCGGCGGGCAGCGCCACCTCCATCGTGTTGCCCTCGATCGCATCCAGCTGCGGGTGGGACGGGCTCGCATTGAGGATCGTGTTGACCGCCGGCGCCTTTTTCCGCGGTAGCCATGTCGGGTAACCGCCGTACGTCGAGACAGCTGCGCGGCGGCTGGCGGCAGCGCCGGAGCTGCCGATCAGCAGCCCCGCGGCGACCGCGACCGCGGCGAGCACCACGGCCGCTGCCCCAATCAGCACACGGCCGCGGGGGCGGGGCCCGAAGGCCCCACCCCCGTCGCTGCCGTTCGACGCAGCGGGATACGCCGGCATCTACGGGCGACCGCCGTTGGTGAACACGTCGGGCCCGAACGGCGCCAGCCCCGGCTGGGCTGCGTAGCCGATGTGACCCTCGCCATCGAGGCCCGGCGACCCCGCCGCCACCCCGAAGATGTCCTCCAGGCTGCGGAGCGTGCTGTAGTGGTTGTAATAGGTGTTACTCACCGTTCCCGGCTTGATGTAGCGGCTGATCAGGATCGCACCTGTGTCACCGCCGCCGAGCGTCGGGTCGTACGCGTCGTACTGCGGGTCGTCGGCGGCACTCTCGGCGCCGAGCGTGATCGACGTGACGGTGCCCGTCGTTTCCACCGGGTCGCCCGCGGCGTTCACCAGCTCGAACGAGCCCGTGAAGGCGATCCCCGCCGGCGAGGCCCCGGAGGGCGCGGTCGCGGTCGCCGGCTTATCGGTCACCTGGCCGACATAGGAGTTTTCTGGGATCCCAGCGCCGGTGACCGTGCGTCCCTCCTCGTTGATCTCGATCGAGTTGTCCGCGATCGTCGAGGTGCCGGCTTCGGCGCTCGCCGTGTTTTTGGTGGTGCCGGGCGTGGTGCTGCCGCCGCCGAGGTAGCATTCACCAAGGCTGACCTTTCCGTTGCTCGTGCAGGGCACGAGGTCGGTGCCTTCGGCGGTGCTCGAGTTCGGGCGGTCGAGGTTCTCGTTGAAGCCCGGGCCGGCCGAGAGCTGCTGGCCGTTCTCGCCCACCACGATCGGCGTGTTCGGCCCGGCCGGCTCCCAGTTCACCGAGCGGCCGAACAGCGTCTCGCCGGCGTTGTCGGTGGTGGCGAGCGCGCCCGCCGCCGTCGGCGAGGTCCGCGTCGAGTTGGCGTTGCTGTTGCTGTAGGTGAACGGCGGATAGGCCTCGTCCCAGACGATCTGGATCAGGCCGTTCTCCTTGAACGCGGGAGACTGCTCGATCTCGGGGACGATGTGCTCCAGGAACAGGTTCTCGGCGTACACGCCACCGGTGTAGTTGACCGGCGAGTTCGGGATCTGGCCATTGCCGCCGCCGAAGCCGCCGGAGAGGTTGTTGCCGGCGCACACGGCGTCGTGACCGTTGGAGCAGTTGTTGGGGATGATCACGCTCAGGTCGGGGGTCGTCTTCGCCTTCTGCAGATCCGAGTACAGCGCGTCGTAGCCGCCGAACAGCGCCGCGAGATGGTCGGAGTCGACGCCGTTGGACTCCAGGCCCTCAGAGCAGTCGACCGAGCCCAGGGTCGACTCGAACCACGCCAGCGGGTTGTGCTTGGCTACGTACTGGTCGGTCGCGTCGGCGCTCGACGGGTTCGGGTATTCGCTCGCGCTGCCACCGTCGCCGCTTGCCGGCGAGGCGCCGGGCGAAGGATCGGGGGCGCCGCAGTACTTGGTCCCGGCGTCGTGTGTCGCGGCGCCACTGGGGTCGGGGTTGCCAAGATCCTGCGCGTAGAGCTTCCAGGTCTGTCCATTCGCGTCCAGCTGGTTGAACACCGTCGGCACGCTGCTGGGGTACACGCAGCCGTTGTCACCGGCGGGCGCGTCGACCCCCGCGGCCGAGACGAACTGGCCGTAGTCGGGGTTGCTCGCAAGCGAGCCGCTCGTGTTGACCGTGCCGTCGAGCTGGTCGTACGCGGGGCAGTCGTCCTGGTCGTCGGTGACAGGCGCCTGACCCGAGAACAGCGAGATGTAGTTGTCGAGGCTCGAGTGGCCGGTGCCGTAGTAGTTCGTCAGCAGCGCACCCTGCGACGGCAGCGTCTGCGACAGGTAGCTGTCGTTGTTGAGGCCGGTGAGCGAGGCGTCGTATGCCTTGTTCTCGAGGACGATCAGCCACACGTGCTTGATCTTGCCGGGCTTGACGCCGAGACCGTCGGCGGCGGGAGCTTGGTAGCCGGATGGTTCGATCGTCGGCGAGTCCGGCGGGGTCGTCATCGCCGGGATCGTGGCAACTGCCGCGGGGGCACTCGCCTGCGCGCCGCTCGCCAGCACGGCCGTCCCGCCGCCGCCGCCGACGGAGGCGACGACGATCCCAGCCATCGCGAGTCGACGTCGCATGCTCCGCGAGCGACCTCCTTGCGCGTTGCGTTTCCTGCCGAACAGACTGTCCATGTCGTGCACGTCCCCTTTCTTCACAAGGTTGAGATCCAGGCTTCCAAGATCCAGGCTCGATGCTCCGATCCAGCCGGTGACGACACTTTCTGGCTTCGACGATCATCAGATGTAGACAAGGTGTAACCGTGGCGTGACAGATCTGAGAACAGGGCCGTGGTCGCCCGAGAGAACGCCACGCCAGAGCCCACGCACGGCTTACAGTGCGGCCGACGATGACTACGCGTGCGACGGTATGGACGGTGGTGGCGGTGGGGGTGGTGGTCATCGCCGTCGCTGGCTGCGGGAGCTCCCCCTCCATCACCACCTCCAGCGAGAGCGGCGCCAGGGTCGAGCGGATCGCGCTCGGCGACGCTACCTGCGCCCCCGGCTGGCAAGCGCCGAGCGGCGGGCGCTACAGGTTCGTGGTCGTCGACGGCTCCCCCCACGCGGCCTCGGTGGCGCTCGAGCAGGCGCTGTCCGGAATCATCGTCGCGCGCCTGCCGACGGCGGCGCCGGGCCGCCGTGAGCCGCTCGTCGTGCCGCTGCAGGCCGGCGATGTCTACCGCTGGAGCTGCACCGTGGCCGGCTCGACGCGCTACTCCGCCGCCGTCCAGGTCCCTGCTGCGGGCGGCGCTGGCGGCGTGCGGACGCCGGCGGCGCCGGCGACCGTCGACCTGATCCGGCCGCTCGGCCTGTACACGACCTACGTAGAGCGGCTGCTTCCTGCCCTCCGCGGCCAGCTCGAGGCGCTGCGCGCGCAGATCGCCGCCGGCTCGCTCGCCGGCGCGGAGCAGGCGTGGCTGACCGCGCACCTGACGTGGCTGAGGATCGGTCAAGACGACGAGGCGTACGGCGCCTTCGGCGAGCTCGGGGGGGAGATCGACGCGAGCGCCGCCGGCAAGGTCGGCGCCGCCGCCGGGCCTCGCTTCACCGGCTTTCACAAGGTTGAGTTCGACCTGTGGGAGCGCCGCGACCTCGCCGCCGCCGCCGGCGATACCGCGGTGTTGATCGGCCTCGTCGACCAGCTCACGCCGGCGAGCGTCGTCGGCGACCTGCCGGCGACGACGCTGGGCATCGACAGCTGGGTGCTGCGCTGCCACGAGATCCTCGAGGACGCGCTCCGGGACTCGCTGTCGGGCGAGGACGACTACGGCTCTCACACCGACCTTCCGTCGCTATCCGCCGACGTGGCCGCGACCCGTGAGATGCTGGACGTGCTGGCGCCCTTGCTTGCGCCGCGACAGCCAGCGCTGGTGCCGACCGCTCGCGGCGAGCTGGCGGCGATCGATCGGGCGATCGCCGCCGTCCACCCTGGCATGGCGCTGCCGTGGCCGACGATCGCCTCGCTGCCGCCGCGCGCCCGCGAGCGGGTCGACGCGACCGTCGACACGGCGCTGCAGACGCTCGCGCCGGTATCCGAGCTGATGCAGGTGGGCAACACGTGAGCCCGCTGGAGGATCGCCGCGGGTTCTTGAAGCGGGCGGGCCTAAGCGTTGCCGGGGCGCTCGGGGCCGGCGCCCTGGCTCCGCTGGGTGCCGACGGTGGCGAGCGAGCCAGCGGCACCCTGCAGCCGTCGCTGGAAACCGACGCGCCGCTGATCCCGACCGTCGCCGACCCCGAGGCGACACTCGCGCCGGTTCCGTTCCACGGGCCGCATCAGGCCGGGATCCTGACGCCGCCACCGCCGGCCGCGACGTTGGTGTCGTTCGACGTCGTCGCCGAAACCAGGGGCGAGCTGATCGAGCTGCTGCGGACGCTGACCGAGAAGGCGCGCTCCTTGACCGCCGGTGGCACGCCGCCGGGACTCGGCGTAGACGCGCCGCCGTCGGACAGCGGCACGCTCGGACCGATCATTCCGGCCGACGGGCTGACGGTCACGGTCGGCTTCGGCTCGACGCTGTTCGACGAGCGCTTCGGGATCGCCGAGCGCAAGCCGATCGATCTGAAGCCGATGGTGTCGTTCCCCAACGACGATCTCGACCCGGCGCTGACCGGCGGCGACCTGCTGCTGCAGCTGTGCGGCGGGAGCCCCGACACCGTGATCCATGCGATCCGCCAGATCGCCGCGGTGACGAGCGGCGGGATGCAGATCAACTGGCGCCAGGACGGGTTCCACTCGCCGCCGCGGCCGGCCGGGGCGCCGCGCAACCACTTCGCGTTCAAGGACGGGATCGTCAACCCCGACGTCCAGGACGCGGGCGTAGCCGACCGGCTGCTGTGGGTCACGGACGGGATCGGCGAGCCCGGCTGGGCTGTCGGCGGCAGCTACCACGTGGTGCGCATCATTCAGCAGTTCATCGAGTTCTGGGACCGCGTGTCGCTGACCGAGCAGCAGCAGATGATCGGCCGCTTCCGCGACAGCGGCGCCCCGCTGGACGGCACCGTCGAAACCGACATACCCGACTACGCAGCGGACCCGACCGGCGCGAGCATCCCGCTGACAGCGCACATCCGCCTCGCGAATCCGCGTACCGAGCCGACCGCGGACAGCCGCATCTACCGGCGGGGCTACAACTACGACAACGGCGTCGACGTCAACGGCAACCTCGACATGGGCCTGGTCTTCAACTGCTTCCAACAGAACGTCACGCGCCAGTTCGAAGCGACCCAGCGCCGGCTGATCGGCGAGCCGATGGTCGACTACATATCACCGATCGGCGGTGGCTACTTCTTCGCGTTGCCGGGCGTGCGCGACGAGCAGGACTGGTACGCGAGCGGGCTGTTCACTTAATAGGCGGGGCATTCACATATGCAAAGCGTGTTTCTCTCTGCGGACGGAGTGGCCTTGACGGAGGATTCCAACGCGAATGCATGTAATCGGCCGGGAGCGGGTAGAGCGGATGCCAAGATGGCGTCGATCGACACGAGGCGCAGGAACTTGGGCATGCTGCTGGCCCTGGTGCTGGTGGCATGGATGGCGTTCGTGGCGCCCGGCGCGCGAGCGATCCCCACTCCCTCCGAAGATCCGTTCTATCGCTACGAAGGCAGCGTGCCGCTCGCCAGCATCGCGCCCGGCTCCGTCCTGAAGACGCGCACGCTGTCCTACCACGTGGCTGGCGTCCCGCTGCCGGTTAGCGCCGTGCAGTTGCTGTACCGCTCGACGGGGGCGGTAGGCCAGCCGACCGTGAACGTCACCTCTGTGCTGCTCCCGCCGCTGCGCGTGGGGACGCCGACGGTCGTCTCCTACCAGTCCTTCTATGACTCGCTCGACAACGAAGACGAGCCGTCCTACGCGATCTCCGGCGGGGTGAGCCTCGGCGGGCTGATCCCCGACGTCGAGTCGGCCCTCATCGCGCCCGCGCTGCTCGCGGGCGACACCGTGGTGGTGGACGACACGGAGGGCGAGAACGCGGACTTCGCCGCTGGCCCGGAGTACGGAATGAACACGCTCGACGCGCTCCGCGCCGCGCTCGCCTCGCCCGCCACGGGCCTCGCGGGTGCGAAGGAGATCGGCCTGATCGGGTACTCGGGCGGAGCGATCGCGACCGAGTGGGCGGCGGAGCTCGCTCCCTCCTACGCGCCCGAGCTCGACTCCAAGATCGTGGGCACGGCGTTCGGAGGAACGCTCGTCGACCCGGCGCACAACCTCCACTACGTGGAAGGAAGCACGATCTGGGCGGGCGTGATCCCGATGGCGCTGATCGGCATCGGGCGCGCCTACCAGGTCGATTTCACCCCCTACCTGAGCGAATACGGGCTCGCGCTTTACAACAAGCTCCAGCACGCATCGATCACGGAAGTGCTCGGTCAGTACGCCGGCCTCACCTGGTCGCAGCTCGCCAAGCCGCAGTACCCGACGCCGGAAACGATCCCCGTCTACGTCCAGGTCGCCAACCAGCTCATCATGGGCAGCCGCGGCACGCCCACCGAGCCGCTGTTCATCGGGCAGGGCGCCGGCGGCGAACTCGAAGGAACGCCCGGCGACAAGCCCGGCATCGGACCCGGCGACGGCGTGATGATCGCCGGCGACGTGCGCAGCCTCGCGCGCGAGTACTGCAGCCGCGGCGTGACGGTCCAGTACGAGCAGTACGAAGACCTCAGCCACGTGCCGAGCGCGCTGGCGTGGCTGCCCGAAGCGTACTCGTGGCTCACCGAACGCTTCCTCGGCCTGCCCGCGCCGCGGAACTGCGCACAGATCGCCCCGGGCAACCCGCTGGAACCGCTCCCGTGAGTCCGGCACAGGATCGCCGGTCGATGCTTGGACCTGCGCTCCGGCGCCGTGCGCGAATCAGCGCGGCCCTGGGGCTCGCAGCATTCTCGCTCTGGCTGATCGCGGCCGCGAGCGCATCGGCCTTCGCCGTGCGGGGGAGCGTCGAACAGGTCGACGTCACCGGCCTGGCCGCGAACGCGCAGATGTCGCTGCTGAGCAACAGCGGCACGACGGTGTATACGCAGGAAGCAGACTCGCAGGGAGGCCTGCTGTTCCGGAACGTCAAGCCTGGGCAGAACTACCGGGTTCGCCTGACCTCGACGGGCGAAACGTCTCCTCCGATCACCGTCCACACGGACGCGTCGGCGCCGTGGGATCCGAGCATCTACGACCAGGAAATCCCCGACAACGGCTACACGTACCTGACCACGCGTGACGGCACCCAGCTGGCGATCGACGTCCACCCGCCGACCAGCCCGGCGGGCGAGCCTGGCGTACCGTCGATGTTCCACTTCCCGACCCTGCCGATACCGGGTGTGCCGTCGCTGAACTACACGCCTCCCTACCCGACGCTGATCGAGTACTCGGGCTACGGGTATGCCAACCCGGCCGGCCCGGAAAACGGCATCGCCGTGCTCGCCAACCTGATGGGCTTCGCAGTGGTCGACGTGAACATGCGCGGGACCGGCTGCTCGGGCGGCGCGTTTGACTTCTTCGAAACGCTGCAGAACCTCGACGGCTACGACGTGATCGAAACGATCGCCCACCAGCCGTGGGTGCTCGGCAACAAGGTCGGCATGCTCGGAATCTCATACGGCGCGATCAGCCAGCTGTTCACCGCGCAGACGGAGCCCGCCGGTCTGGAGGCGATCGCGCCGCTGTCGACGATCGACGCGACCGCTTCGACGCTCTATCCCGGCGGGATCCTCAACACCGGATTCGCGGTCGCGTGGGCCGAACAGCGCCAGCAGAACGCCGAACCGGCCAGCCCCGGCCACGGGCAGGCATGGGCGACCAAGCGGATCGAAGAAGGCGATCAGACCTGCGCGGCCAACCAGGCCCTGCACGGCGAGGCCGCGGACCTGATGGAAAAGATCAAGGCCAATGCGACCTACAACCCGGCGGTAGCCGACCCGCTGGACCCCGTCACGTTCGTGAACAAGATCACTGTGCCGACCTTCATGGCCTGCCAGTGGGAGGACGAGCAGACCGGCGGACACTGCGCTGACCTGGCGCAGCACTTCACCGGCACGAGCCGCAAGTGGTTCACGTTCACCAACGGCGCCCACGTCGACTCGCTCGACCCGTATACGTTCGACCGGCTCTACGACTTCCTGGAGCTGTACGTCGCGCACAAAGCGCCGATCGTCAATGCGGCCGTCATTCATCTCGCGGCGCCGGTCATCTACCAGGAAGCGATGGGGCTGCCCAAAACCGACCTGGTCACGCTCCCGGCGGATCCGGTCCAGGAAAAGCTGACCTACGAATCGGCGCTGGCTGCCTTCGAAGCGCTCCCGTCGATCAGGATCCTGTTCGACAACGGCGCCGGGACCTCGCCGCTCGGCACCACGACGGCGGGCGATCCGTACCCGGGATTCGAAGACTCGTTCTCGAGCTTCCCGATCCCCGGCACGAAGGCCGAGAGCTGGTATCTCGGGTCGCACGGCACGCTGACCGAACAGAAGCCGACCGCGGAAGGTGTCGACTCCTACACCTCTGACGCGAGCGCGACGCCGCTGACGGACTACTCGGCCAACACCGGCTCGGGCGGGCTCTGGGGCAACGCTTCCCAGTGGGAATGGAACTGGGCGCAGCCGCCGTCAGGCTCGGCGGTGTCCTACGTCTCGGCGGCGCTGACGGCGAACACGACCGCGATCGGTGGCGGAGCGGTGCACCTCTGGGTCAAGTCCTCTACTCCGGACGTCGATTTCCAGGCGACCGTCAGCGAGGTGCGTCCCGACGGCAACGAAACGTTCGTTCAGGACGGCTGGCTCCGGGCGAGTGAGCGCAAGCTCGCCACCGGCGCGAAGAACATGTTCGATCAGCAGCCCACCGAACTCCAGCCGATCCCGACGTTCCTCGCCTCCGACGAGGAACCGATGCCCGCGGGCCAGTTCGTCCCGGTGACCATCCCGCTGTACTTCGAGGGTCACGCGTACCGCGCCGGCTCGCGCATAAGGGTGACGATCGCCGCGCCGAACGGCACGGAGCCAGTGTGGTCGTTCAGCGAGACCCAGCCGGAAGGCGGGACCGCAACGGAGTCGATCGCCTTCTCGCCGAGCATGCCATCGAGCCTCACGCTGCCGATCGTGCCGGGAGTCAGCGTGCCGACAGCGCTGCCCGCATGCCCGAGCCTGCGCAACGAGCCCTGCCGTCCCTACCAGCCGTTCGTGAACGACGGTTCCTGACGGCTGCGCAGGCCCAGCCTCATTTGAGATGGCGTCTCGCTGCCGTCTCCTTCTTGTTGCATGGTGTCGTGGGTTCCAGATGCCAGAGGGCGTTCGCCCGATGGACAGGACTCATCTGTGGGAGTGGCTCTCGAGCGTTGACTTGACGGTGTCGATGCCGCGCTCCATCAGATCGCTCGTCACCTCGGCTAGCTCGTCCGGCAGCAGGTCGGCGATCCAAAGAAATCGCGTCGTGCCATCGTCGTTGGCGAACACCTGGGCGACGCCGTTGTGGTGTGTGTAGGGGCCATCGACGATCGACCACACCAGCCGACGGTTCTGGTCGTTCACGTCTATCGGACGCTCGCGCACGACCGCACCGTTGAAGAACGTGACGATCCGGTCACTGCCATCGAGGCGCGTGTCGAGGGCGAAGCCCGGCACCAGACGTTCATGCAGGGCACCCCAATCGCGCAACGCACCCCAAACGTCGTCAGGGTCGGCCTCGATCGTTCTCTCCTTGCTGATAGACGCCATCTAAACCTCCTTCGTGTAAGAGACACGGGAGATGATGATGTCGCGGGGCTTGCCCGGCTTGGACATTCATGCGCATGTGGGAGACTGCTCCGATGCTGCGCACACGGAGGATCCTCTCGCTTGAGGGCTTGGAGGTTGCCGACATTGCGTGTCGCCATCGACGCGGCAAAGGTCTCCCCGAGAAGGCGCCGAGGCACGGCGTGTGCTTCGTGCGCCGGGGATGCTTCGTCCGTCGCAGCGAGAACGGCGAGGCGCTATTGGACCCGTCCACGGTGTTCTTCGTCAACCCCGGGGATGAGCAGCGCTACGACCATCCCCATTCAGGCGGCGACGACTGCACGGCGTTCTTTCTCGACCCGGAGCTGTTGGCGTCGCTGTGGGGAGGCGACCCGGTACTGCCCACCGAGCCGCTGCACATATCCTCCCGGCTCGACCTCGAGCACAGGCTGCTGCTCACCGAAGCGGACAAGCGGGGTGCGAGTGTAGATGAGATCGGCGAACGGTCGATCCTGCTCATAGCCCAGGTCTTGGAAAACAGCGACCCGCTTCGCCCGCAGTCGGGGAGGCCGATGACGGGTTCACCTCAGCGCGCGCTGATAGACGACGCACGCGAGTCGCTGGCGGCAGATCCCAGCCAGTCACTGCCCGAGCTTGCTCGCTCCCTGGCGGTCTCGCCGCATCACCTCAGCCGGCTCTTTCGAGCGGCTACAGGCCATACGCTGTCTCGCCATCGGACGCGTCTGCGCGTCAGTGCCGCACTCGAGAGGCTCGCCGACGGAGAGCAGAACCTCGCACGCCTGGCTGCCGACCTCGACTTCGCAGATCACAGCCACCTCTGCCGCGTGGTTCGCAGCGAGACAGGGACAACTCCATCCTCCTTGCGCGACGCTCTACGAGTCCCCGGCGGTCTGCGAGGCGGGTAGCTGCCTCGACGATCAGTTTTCGCGTCCGGGCCTGGGGCTCGGCTCGCGTCAGTCCGCCCCTCCCGCGAAGGTGTAATCGTCCAGGTCGTAGCGAGCGCTTCGCCATGCGGCCTCGAGCGTCAAGCTGGGGCGAAACGGTGCGTCGCCGTGCTTGTCGAAGTAGTAGCTGTTGGCCGTCTCACAAGAGCCCTGGAAGAAGATCTGGTTGTGGCGGCGGGCCAGGACCGACTCGAAGTAGCGGCGGTTCGCCTCGGGCCGTATCTCCACACGGGTGGCGGCCGATTTACGGGCGTGCCCGAGGCAGCGCGTGATGTGGCGCATCTGAGTCTCGATCAGTCCGAAGTAGGACTGGCCGTTGAAGCCATAGGGCCCGAGGATCGAGAACCAGTTGGGAAAGTGCGGAACACTGACGCCCTCGTAGGCTTGGAAGCGGTTCGCATCCCACCACTCGCCCAAGCTGACGCCAGCGGAGCCACGGACCTCGAACGGGGGCAGGTTGTCGGTCTGGAAGGCCTTGAAGCCAGTCGCGCAGACCAGGACGTCGAGCGGGTGCTCGACACCGTCGGCCGTCCGGATGCCTGTCGGCGTGACCGCGTCGATCGTGGTTGTCTCGAGCTGGACGTTGTCGCGGTTGAACGTCGGCAGGTATTCGTTGGAGAAGCTCGGCCGCTTGCAGCCGAGCGAGTACGTCGGTGTCAGCTTCTCGCGGATGTCGGGATCGACGACGGCCAGCAGGTGCTTGCGCCCAGCGCCTTCCCCCTTCAACCGCAGGCTGGGGAAATTGCCGGCGAACTGCCCGGCCAGGACGAAGGTCGTCTCGACGAACGCCTGGCTGGCCCAGCGGATCAGTAGTTGCGCCCCGGGAACCCGACGCAGGATTCGCCGGACCAACGGACTGAGCGGCCGGTCGAGCTTGGGCAGGCACCAGATCGGGGTGCGCTGGAAGACCGTCAGGTGCTCGACCTCGGGGGCGATCGCCGGGATCAGCTGGATCGCCGATGCGCCCGTGCCGATGACGCCGACTCGCTTGCCGCGCAGCTCGACCGAGTGATCCCAGCGGGCCGAGTGCATCGTCGTCCCGGCGAATGTCTCGATTCCCGGGATCTCCGGTGGCTTTGGCTGGCAGAAGACGCCGGTCGCACCGATGACGAAACGTGCTGTGAGCGTCTCGCCGACGGCGGTCTGGATGTGCCAGATGTGTGACTGCTCGTCGAACTCGGCCCCGGTGACCTTCGTACCCAGCCGGATCCGCTCGCGCAGCCCGTACTTGGCGACGCAGTCCTCCGCATAGGCCTTGAGCTCTTCACCCGGCGCGTAGACGCGCGACCAGTCGCTGCGTTTCTCAAACGAGAACTGATAGCTGAAGGACGGGATGTCAACGGCGATTCCCGGGTAGGTGTTCCAGTGCCACGCCCCCCCGACACCGTCGCCCTCCTCGAGGACAACGTAGTTGTGAAAGCCCGCCTCGTCCAGCTTGATCGCGGCGCCGATGCCCGAGAAGCCGGCACCGATGACGACCGCCTCGAAGGCGGGCTCGCTGCTCCCAGGACTCACTTACTCAGAGTATTTCAATGTCCCGATCACGTCAAGTCGGCGCGAGGCGGAGCGGCCACGGCGGCGGCATGGTGGCGTCTTGGCCACCACGGAACCCATCGGAGCACCGGATCGAGGCTGACCGCTGCGCTCGCCACCGTCGCGCTCCCGGGGTCCGCTCCTCGATCACCCGATGCGGACCGATCTCGCGCCGCGAGAGATCCGCTTGCAGGGTCTACATGGTATGGGAGCCAACAAGACTCAATGCGAACCGCTCTGCCCTGCTTCCCGGCGGGCGGATGTCAGTCGAGTCAGGCAGTCGTTGTGGACATAGCGTGTGCGGCATCGACCGTCTGATCGAGCAGAACGGCGATCGTCATCGGCCCGACGCCGCCTGGTACAGGTGTCAGCAGACTCGCGATACCCACGGCCTCGTCGAAGTCGACGTCTCCGACGTTGCGGTCATAGCCGGCGTCGATCACAACGGCGCCTGGCTTCAGCCAGGTGCCCCGCACGAAGCAGCGGCGGCCGACGGCGGCTATCACGATGTCGGCGTCGCGGAGGATGCCGGGGAGGTCGTCTGTGTGCGAGTGGCAGTAGGTGACCGTGGCGTTGCGAGCCAGCAGGAGCATCCCGACAGGCTTGCCGAGTATCGGGCTGCGGCCGATGACCACAGCGTGCTTGCCGGCCAGCTCGACGCTGTAGGCATCGAGCAGGCGCATAATCCCGCCGGCCGTGCATGAGACGAACCCGGGTAGCTCGAAGGCCATTGCGGCAAACGATCGCATCGTGACCCCATCGACGTCCTTCCTCGGAGCGATGGCCTCGAACAGCGCACGCTCATCGACGTGCGGTGGGACCGGATGCTGTACGAGAATGCCATCGACCGTTGGATCGTCAGACAGTCCTCTCACGGCTACCACGGCTTCTGCCGTGCTCGCCTTTGCGGGCAGCGAGATCAGCCTCGGCTCGATTCCCACCCGCTCGCTCCCGGCGCGCTTCATCTTCACGTAGGTCACGGACGCGGGATCATCGCCAACCAATACCGCCGCGAGACACGGGCGCCGCCCTGCATCCGCCAGGAAGCTCCGCGCCTTTTCAGTCGTCTCGGCAAGAAGCTCACGAGAGAGAGCGGTGCCGTCCATCAGTTGGGCATGAGTCGGTGCCTGCATGGGCGCTCCTTACGCTTCGTTGATCGCCCAGGCGCTCGGCTCGTTTCGCTGACCGCAGAAGTCGGCGAGACCGCTCCCCGGTGGTTCTCCACCTCAGCGCCAGTCACGGCCATCGCAAAGGATAGTGCCCATTCGGGACGCCTCAGCGATCGTCAGCCCAGCATCCAAAACACTACGCGCACCGACCTCCCGCGTACCAGCGAGCTGCGCAAGCGCCTCGCGGAGCGCTCGCTGCTGTCGCGGTCGCGACTAGATGCGATGCTTGATCTCTGCTTGAGCTCTGGCGTCGCCAGGCGCTGCTGCCAATTCAAAACCTCAAAACCTGTAAGCGTTCAGTGGGTAGGGGGACATAACTCTGCTTCGGCGAATGTTGGGGTGTGGAGCGCGCGGAGGCGGAGGCGATCTATGACGCGGGGCGTGAGGCTGTAGTCGAGGTTCTGCTGGCGATGGA
>Ga0210390_10000062_pt1 | contig 108818 bp, 104 predicted proteins | sample IncBWH11OmetaG_FD_161050 | JGI IMG/M metagenome (GOLD analysis project Ga0210390, IMG submission 161050) | Forest soil microbial communities from Barre Woods Harvard Forest LTER site, Petersham, Massachusetts, United States - Inc-BW-H-11-O ...
GCACCAGCAGTTCAGCCTCCATGGCCAGCTCCTTGCGGAACACCAGGACGGCCAGGGCTGCTACAAGGCGCACCATCAGGCAGATGATCTTGATCGGCACCCAGCCAGCCAACCATCACCGCCTCCTAGCCGCAGGCGACCGCGCAGATCAGCCACACAATCGAGTTTTCGAGCGGCACAGGGTGCAATACCCCGGGACTGCGGCTAATTGACGCCAGGGCATCGGCGGATGATACTGACCCGGACCGGTCGCTAGCCGGGGAGCCTCAGAAAGGTAGGCGTGGAAATGTTAAACAATGGTACCGGAAAGACAAAGGTTCGCGCCTTCGTGACCGCGATCATAGTGGCCGTTGTGACCGCCATCTCGATCACGGTAACCGCGCCCGCCGGATCAACCGCCACATCGTTCATCGAGCAAAATTGGGTTAGCCCGCCCGGCTGGTGCCTGGGCGTCGCCAACGACGCGGCCGCGGGGCAGGTAATCCAGTGGGCATGCGACGGCGAGTCTGACCAGTCGTGGCACTGGGGTAGCGAAAATGGTTTCACCGGCTACTACGAGCTCGTCAACGGGGGCGGCGACTGCCTCGGCCTCAGCGGCGGCGGCACTATCGCGGGGACCCCGGTCATCAGCGGGCAATGCCTTGGCCGTGCCGACCAGTACTGGCGGACCGCTGCGGAATGCGTACGCATGACGTCGCATGGCAACGTCGATTACTGGCCGTTGTTTAGCTACGCCGCCAGCAGCAAAGGGCTTTATGTAATCGGTTCCCTGGCCGGCACCACCAAAGAGGGCGCGGATATGCTCCTAGAGGGATATATAACCGCGTGCGACTTCCAGTTCTGGGACGGACTGCCCGACCCGCTTATCTGAAGCTGGCCGAGTCGCCCCGGTCGCGGCCCCTCCGATCCTCCGGAGGGGCCGCGTGCCGTGTGCCGCGCGCATGGCGTGCTACCGTGAGCCTTTTCCATCCTGGTTATGCCTGGCGGGCCTGCAAAACGTGGACGGCTTTGGCGAGCTGGCCGGCGCGCCAGGGGCAGCTGCGGAGCTTACGGAGAATCCTCCAGGTCTTGAGCTGCGCGTTTGCCCTCTCTCCGGGTGAGCGAAGTTTCGCGTGCGCCTTATTGGCCTGTTTCTGACCTGAATTGGCTCATATTCGCGGGTTGGTGAGGAGCGCGCTCTGCTGACCTGCTCGTTTGCAGTTCATGAGAGCCGAACTTGCGCACTAAAGATCTTCAACGGTGGGCACTACAGAAGGTCGGAGGATGGCCGACTCAAGGGCAGCCGCGGTACGCTTTCCGCGCATCGTGCTCAGGGGAGGTGCAAGTGATGGCAGGGCCGGAAAACGAGATAGCAGCAGGGGCAGAAGGACGCGGTCACCTGCGGGCGTCGCACGCCGACCGCGAGCAGGTGATCGGCACCCTCAAGGCCGCATTCGTGCAAGGCATGCTCACCAAGGACGAATTTGACCTGCGGCTAGGCCGGACGCTGGCGGTGCGGACCTATGCGGACCTCGCCGCCCTCACCGCCGACCTGCCCGCCGGGCTGGCGGTAACCCAGCCGCGCAAGCCCGCCCGCGCACAGGGCAAGGCGCGAGTTCTGCGGACCGGCGCGGTGCTCACCGCGTCAACCGCGCTTTATGCAGCCATATGGCCGCTGGCGTTCTCCATACACAGGAACATCGAGGGCAACCCCATACCCTACGATGGCAAACTGATCTTGATGAGCACCTTCGTCTACTCGTTCGTTTTGCTCTTCCTCGGGGTGCGGATCCTCGCCGACCGGCTGGACAAGCGTTCCGGCGGGCACCCACCGCGGCGGCCAGCACCTGGAGCGGGCGGTCAGGCGTCCCGGCGACCGCCATCAGCCGGGGCGGGCGGAGAGCTCACGCCGCCCGGTCACGGTCACCAGCACACCGCCGAAGCTGCACCGATCCGTCGCCCCCGCCGCCCCTTGTTGCCCGGCTGGCGGCCACAGGCCACCACGGGATACCTCACGCATCCGGCATGGCGCCGCCCTGCACCAGCCATCACCAGCCGCTAACCCTGGCCGTTAAAGATCTTTAGGCGCGGCCCGTAAAGTGGCCTGGTGCCGTACATGCGGACGGTGAAGACCACGTCGGGGGCGATCGCGGTGCAGGTCGTGTGGTCCTCGCGTCGCGGGTTGCGGGAGATCGAGCACCTCGGGTCCGCGTACGATGAGGCGGAGCTTGAGGCGCTGAAGGCCGCAGCGCAACAGCGGATCGCGGCCGGGCAGCTGGAGCTCAACCTGGGGCTGGAGCCTGCGGGCGGCGGGCCGCTGCCGATCACGTCCTCGCGGAAGGGGCACCTGCTGGACGCCCTGGGGCACGCTTACCGGGTGCTGGGGCTCGAGGACGCCGCGGGCGGGGACGACGTGTTCCGCCATCTAGTGACGGCCCGGATCATCGAGCCGGTGAGCAAGCTCGACAGCCTGCGGGTCCTTGAGGAGGCCGGGGTTGCGCCGGCGTCGTACGCGACGGTCAAGCGCCGCCTGCCAGAGTACGCGCCGGAGGCATGGCGGCAGCGGCTGTCGGCGGCCTGCGCCGCGCACGCCCGGCTCGGCCCGGCCAGCCTCGTCCTCTACGACGTGTCCACCCTCTACCATCGCAAGCGCGACTCCATCGAGGCCCACCTGACCATCGTCTTCGCCGCCCTCGCCGTCAGCAGGTGGATCGAGGCGCAGACAGGCTGGTCAATCAGGAGATTCGTCAAGGCAGGCCGCCGGTACCGCACCATCGAGATCCAGGCCGGACGGCAGACAATCACCGCCGCCGACCCCCTCCCCGACGACCTCCGCGGCGCACCCGTTCTGACCTGGGGTTTTATCGCTCCAGGTCATTTTTTCGTGTCCGTTTTGTCCCCATGGCTGCTCCGTGGTTGCTCGCGCGCAGGCGCTGCCTGGGCGGCGGACCCCGTTAGCGACCCGCCGACCGCGGTGACGGCCATGAGTGCCGTGCCCGCCACCCGTCGCGCGCTGATTGTGTGCATACGTTCCCCTTCAGGTAACAGGCATGCCGGATGTCGTGGGTCAGCATGACCGGCGAGCATAGCGTGCAGGCTGCGCCGGGATAGCGGGAGTGCCGATCAGGTTGCGGGGGGCGTGGTGTCTGTGAATGGCACGCTGAACAGGCCGGGATCGGCGGCGATGATGCGCCCGTTGAGCGACTGCAGCGTGGGGCCTGGCCGACTCGCGAGTTCGCTGGTGCTGTACGTCCAGGCATCGCGGAACGCGGCCTGCGCGTCGGCTTGTTTCCCCGATCGCTGCAGCGCCAGCATGAGCAGCCACCGCAGGCGCTCGCTTGCGGGGTCCGCGGCGACCATCTTCCTCAGGTCCGCCACCGCCGACCGGGCGGCGCGCAGGCTGAGACGCACGTCGGCCTCAAGTCGTGTCTCCCGGACGTCGCGATACTGATCCTCCAGGTATTCCTGCCAGGCGTCGCGCAGTTCCGCTGACTCGATGTCCGCGAACGGGGTGCCTCGCCATAGGGTCTCCGCCTCGGTCAGGATCCTGGACGCCTGTTCCCAGTCGTTAGCCAGGGCGGCGGCCAGCCCGTCCTTGCGCAGCGCGTCGAATGCCCAGATGTCGATGCGCCGCGGTTCGACGTCGAGGCGGTAACCCGGGCTGCTGGTGAGGATCCGGCCGTCGTCCGCGCCGAGGCTGACCCGAAGCCGCCGGATGAGAGGCGGGAGCACCTGCCGCCACCGCGCCGGAGGGGGATCACCCCAGATGACGGTGGCGAGTCGCTCAGAGCGCACGACGCAGCCGACGTGGACGGCAAGTAAGGCGATCAGGACTCGCTGCTGCGGGGCCCGGATGTCTGCCGTTCCCTCGACGGTGACCACCCTCAGCGGCCCGAGAAGTTCTACCCGCATCTGTCCGCTCCCGTCCCATCGATTATTGCCGCAGGTGGCGCACTGTGTGCAATCTGTGCGCAATGGTGGCGCTACCGCATGCCCGCATCATGACTATCGGTGCCATTGTGCATCTGTATGTGAACAAAATGTAGTCATTTGTTCACATGTGCCGTTATGGAGTTTCCCTGCTGCGGGAGTCTGGCAAATGCATATTCGTTTTAGAGGCTGGAAGCACGGCCGGTCGCGTGCCTTTGAGCTGATAGCGATTGGCTCGGCGTTCCTGTTGTTCGCGTCGCTTGCGTTCGTCACGGTGACCCTGACGACATCGGGGCACCCCGCGGTGCCGGTGCAGCAGACGGGGACGGCGGCGGGACTGCCGCACCGCGTGCCCGCGTCCGCGGACCTCGGACGCATCGTGAACGGCAAGTTCGTCTCCGACGCGTCGTCCGCGTACCGGAGCGTGGCGGGCCCGGTGGCGCCGTCCTCCGCGAGGGTGCCTGGCGCGGTCCCCGCCGCGACACGGCCGAAGCCGGTGAAGTTCCTGGCTCAGGGGAAGAACGCGCCCGACAACGTGCGGGTGCTCAAGGCGCAGGCACCGCCCCAAAAGGCCGGGTACAACCCGAAGACCAGCCGTCAGCTCCCCCTCGCCCAGGCGAGCCAGGTCAGCTACGCGAACGCGGATGGCACGAAGACGTCGTTCCAGTACGCGAGCCCGGTGAACTTCCAGCGTGCCAACGGGACCTGGGCGCCGATCAGCAGCAGCCTGGTGCCCGCACCTACCGGCGGCGCCTCCCCGGGCGTGCAGGTTTCCGCGGACGCCTTGTTCGAGAAGCCCTTGACGGCCTCGCCGTCGCCTTCCCTCACCCTGTCACCGTCGGCTTCGTCACCGTCGGCTTCGCGGTCGCCTTCCCCGTCGGCGTCCTCCTCACCCGCCGTCTCTCCATCGGCCGCCTCGCCGCCGGCTTCCCCGTCGCCGTCGAACTCTCCCTCGACCGCGCCCGCCGGCGGGTGGACGGAGAAGTCGCAGGCCTATCCGGAGTCGTTCGCGGCCAGCGCCGACGCCCCGGCCCTGGTGACGGTGCCTGTGGATGGCAGTCACTCCCTGTCGTTCGGGATATCGGGCGCGGATGCGGCGACGGGCGCGGCGTCGGGCAGCACCGTCAGCTACGCGGACGCGCGGCCGGACTCGACGGTCAGCTTCACGGCGGCGACCGGGCTGGTGAAGGAGAGCATCGTGCTCTCCTCGCCGTCGGCTCCCGACACGTGGGTGTTCCCGCTCGACCTGAAGGGCCTGCGGGCGCTGATGGGGCCCGGCGGGATCGTGGAGTTCGCGGACGCGTCGGGCAAGGTGCTGGCGTACGTGCCGGCCGGGTTCATGACGGACTCGAAGATTGACCCGCACAGCGGGGACGGCGCGAGGTCGTTCGGTGTCACCTATTCGCTGGTCACTGTGGGCGGGCAGCAGGCGATCAAGATGACGCTGGACACCGCCTGGCTCGACAGCAAGGGTCGGGTCTACCCGGTGACCGTGGACCCGTCGGTCAGCGATATCGACGCCAACGGCACCACGTACGTGCAGTACCCGGACGACAACGACTTCTCCGGCGATACGGAGATCCATGTCGGCACCTGGGACGGCGGGAGCGACATCGCGGAGTCGTACCTGGCGTTCGCCAATGTGGCGTCGCAGCTGAAGAACGACACGGTGCTTGGCGCGCGGCTTGGCGTGTTCAACACGTGGTCCTACAGCTGCTCGCCGCGGCCGGTGTACGTGTACCCGGTGACCTCGTCGTGGTCGGTGACCGGGGACAAGTCCTGGCCGGGGCCCTTGACGGGTGCCGCGGTCGGGCGGGCGTCGTTCGCGACCGGGTGGGTGCCGCTCGGGTCCACGCAGTCGCCGTGCCCGGCGAGCTGGGAGGGCTTCAACCTTGACCAGGCCGGCACGAACCTGGTCAACGGGTGGACACACGGCACCGTGGCAGACAACGGGCTGGCGATCGGCGCGTCTACGTCCGACAGCTACGCGTGGAAGAAGTTCGCGTCTGACTCTAGCTCGACCGGCAACCCGTTCCTGGCGATTACGTACACGACCGACGGGGCGAGCTACCGGCTGGCGTCAAAGATCCCCGTGACGAACGTGACGCCGACGACGGCGGGGTCGTTCGCCGTCTCGGTGACGAACACCGGGGCGAGCACGTGGACGACGTCCAACGGCTACCAGATGGGGTCGGTCGCCTACAACGCCCAGGGCGGCGAAATGGCCGGGAGCCTCGTCTACACGGCGATGCCGTCGACGGTGGCGCCCGGTCAGTCGGTCACGGTGGACGTGAAGGTCGGGTCGCTTGGGGCCGGCTCCTACCGGATCGTCATCGGGATGTACAACGGCTCCCAGTCGTTCGCGTCGCAGGGCATCCAGGACTTCGAGATCGGCCTGTACGTGCCGCTCCCGCTGCCGGTGGTGACCGGCGTGTACCCGCCGACCGGGTACACCTCGACGACGCTCCAGCAGCAGCTGTCCACGACCGCGTCCGGTACCGGGACCGTCACCTACGACTTCACGCTGACCTGCGAGCCGCTGTCCGGTCAGACCTGCACCGACGCGACGGTGTCCTCGGGGTCGATCTCGAACCCGTACTGGACGCCGCCGGCGGCGGACCTGGACTGGGACATCCCGTACCAGTGGAAGGTCGCGGTGACGGCCACCTCCAACGGCCAGTCGGCGACGACGACGGTCGGCCCGGTCACGATCGAGGCGGAGCCGCCGCAGCCCGCTATCACGTCGGACCTGGGCGAATCCTCCGGGCAGGCGTACGACCCGCTGTCCGGGAACTACACGACCAGCGCGACGGACGCGGCGGTGAAGTCGGTTGGCCCGGCGCTGGAGATCGACCGGGCCTACAACAGCATGGACCCGCGCACGTCAGGCGCGTTCGGCGCGGGCTGGTCTTCCGTCGTGGACGCGTCGCTGGAAAACGACACGTCGACCGTCCTGGTGACGATGCCGGACGGGCAGGAGATGCGGTTCGGCGAGAACGGCGACGGTACGTACGCCGCGCCGTTCGGCAGCCCGGACGCCCTCGTGAAGAGCACGTCGGGCACGTGGACGCTGCGCGATGCCTCCGGGGACAAGTACGCGTTCTCGTCTTCCGGGCAGCTGACGTCGATCACAGACGTGAACGGGGACGCGCAGGACTTCACGGACAACTCATCGAACCAGGTGACCACGATCACCGACGCGATCTCTGGCCGTTCTCTGTCGCTGACCTGGGCGACGCCGTCGGGAGCCGCGCATGCGCACGTGTCGTCCGTCACGACCCCCGCGCCCGCCTCCGGCGCGTCCGGTTACAAGTGGACCTATTCGTACACGGGCGATGAACTCACGCAAGCGTGCGCGCCCGCCGCGACGGGGTCGGGGTGCACGGCGTACAGCTACGGGTCTGGGTCGCATTACTGGTCGTCGGTGTTTAACGCGGACCCGCGGGTGTACTACCAGCTGGGTGAGGCCAGCGGCACGACGGCCGCCGACGAGGTGGACGCCAACCTCGGGACTACGGTCGGCACGTACCACAACGTCACGCTGGGGACAGCGGCGGGGCCACTGGCGGGACCCAGCGAGACCGCGGCGTCGTTCAACGGGACCAGCTCGTACGTGTCGCTCCCGGACAACCTGCTGACCGATGACACGGACGTGTCGGTCGGGCTGTGGTTCAAGGCTGCCTCCGGCGCGCACGGCGTGCTGTTCGGGTACGCGTCCGGGACGGTGAGCAGCGGCACCACGGGCGCCCACGTTCCGGCGCTGTACATCGGCACGAACGGTGACCTGTACGGCGAATTCTGGACCGGTACCGGCAGCCCGATCGCCACGACTTCTGCCGTGACGGACGGCAAGTGGCACTACGCGGTGCTGACCGCGTCAAGCAGCAGCCAGACGCTGTACCTGGACGGTACCAAGGTCGGCACGCTGTCGGGCCAGATCAACCAGCTGAACATGGCCCAGGACACGGTCGGCGCGGGCTACTGGGGCGGCTGGCTCAACGCAGGCTCGGCGACCGCCACGTCCATCGGCTACTTCAGTGGTGACATCGGGCAGGTCGCGGTCTACCAGCAGCCGATGTCCGCGGCAACGATCGCGTCTCAGTATGCCCTGGCGGAAGCCGCGTCGCCGGAACTGACCGAGGTCACCTTGCCGTCGGGCAAGACCTACGAGCAGGCGTCCTACGACGCCGGCACGGCCCGCCTGGCCACCTACACGGATCCGGACGGCGGGCAGTGGACGATCGGTCAGCCGCTGGCGACCGGGACCAAGACGAGCTCGGACGCGCTCGGCGCGGTGGTTGACAACGTTTCTGTCACCGACCCGGCCGGGCGGCAGGAGACCTACGGCTATGACATCACCGACGGCGGCCGGCTGATCTCCTTCGACAACGGGGTGGACCTGCCGGAGGTCTACGGGTACGACGCGGCGGGCTTCCTGACCACGGTCGTCGATCAGGACAGCAAACTGGTCTGTCTCACCAACGACGTGCACGGCAACGTGCTGACCCGCACGTGGTACCCGGCAGCGCCGGCGTCCCTGCCCAGCCCGGGCACGGGCGTGAACCCCGCGGCCTGCGGCGGCTCGACGGCGTCCAGCCCGTCGTGCCCGAGCAACTTTGCGCCGTGCACGACGTTCTACAGCTACTACTACAACGCGGCGAACCCGCTCGACCCGCAGAACGACGAGCTGCTCACGGTCCGGGACGGCCGGTCCGCTTCCGCGTCCGCGTCCACCTACGAGACGCAGTACGCCTACAACTCGTACGGGCAGCTGATAGGTTCAACGACGCCGGCGACCCCCGACTTCCCGAGCGGGCGGGTGACCAGGTACGCGTACACCGTCGGCACGGAGCCCGCCGCCGGCGGGGGGACGGAGCCGGCGGGCATGCCGTCGGCCGAGACGACGCCAGGCGGCGCGAAGACCAGTTACACCTACGATTCCAACGGCGACCTGGCCGAGGTGACCGAGCCGTCGGGCCGGTACACGACGTACGCGTATGACGGCCTCGGCCGGGCGACGGCGAGCACGGTGTACACCTCGACGTACCCGTCGGGGGAGACGACGAGCTATACCTACACGCCGACCGGCCAGCAGTCGGTCGTGACCTACCCGGCGGTTACGAACACCGTCACCAGTGTGACCCACCAGCTGGTGGATACCTACGCCTACGACGCCGACAACCACGTGTTGTCGATGGTGCAGAGCGATGCGACCGGGAACGACCCGGCCCGGACCACCTCGTTTACCTACAACGACCATGACCAGGTCGCGTCGGTGACCCAGCCCGCCGGGGCGACAACCGGGGGCACGGCGCAGACCGGCGGGGCGGCCAGCGCCAACCCGGCCGGAGCCACCACCGGCTACGACTACGACGGCTTCGGCAACGTCACCCAGGTCACGGACCCGAACGGGAACCAGTACCGGTACTCCTACAACGAGTACCAGGAACCGGTACAGGAAACGCTCTACACCTCCTCGACCAACGAGTCAACGTCATCGGCGACGTGCACCACGCCGGCGGTCCAGGACCCGGACGGCGGCTGCGACCTGGTGTTGAAGTCCTACGCCTATGACCCGGCCGGGCTGCTCGCGGCGACGACGGACGCGATGGGCCGGACCACCAACTACGCCTACGACAACGACCAGGAGCTGACTGGGTCGTCGACCACGCAGCCGTGCTCGGCGTCCGAGCCGTGCACGTCGATGGGCCCCTGCACGCCCACCGCGCAGTGCACGACCGGGTCGGTCGGCACGATGACCGCCTACACCTACGACGGCGCCGGCAACATGATCACCAAGGTGGTCAACGCGACAGGCGACGGCGGGGCGGGGAAGACCACCACGGACTACAACTACGACGCTGCGGACCGGCTGACTAGCGAGGTCGACGACGCCACGCCGTCGGGGGCCAGCGCGAGCGATTACCAGAACCGGACCACGGCGTACACATACGACGCGGACGGGAAGGTGCTGTCGCAGACGACGGGCACGGGCACCACGCTGGACGTGACGGACTACGGGTACGACACGGCCGGGGACAAGACCAGCCAGACGGTGCAGGACGGTTCCTCAAGCCTGGAGACCACCTGGACGTATGACCAGAACGGGCTGCCGCTTTCGATGACCACGCCGCGCGGGAACGTCGCGGGCGCCACGGCTGCCGACTACACGACGAACTACGCGTACGACCCGGCGGGGAACCTGGTGACGCAGACGGGGCCGCCGGTGGCGGTGTCGACGTTCGCGTCGCAGACGGCCACGACCACCCGGCCGGTGATCACCGACGGGTACGACACGTTCGGCGACAAGACGCAGGTGCGGGACCCGGACGGGAACGTCACGACGACCGGCTACGACGGGGACGGGCGGGTCAGGTCGGTCACCTGGCCGGCGTACACCCCGCCGGGGGCGTCCGCGCCGGTCACGTCGCCCACCATGTACGCCTACGACGAGGACGGGAACCTGACCTCGGTCACGGACCCGAACGGCAGCGTCACCTCGTCTACGTACGACGCGCTCGGCGACCTGACGTCGAAGACCGACCCGCAGCTTCCCGGGCAGTCCGCGCCGGGGACGTGGACGTACACCTACGACGCCGACGGCGAGCAGCTGACGGCGAAGGACCCGCTGCAGGACGAGACGCAGCAGACGTACGACTACTTCGGGAACGTGGCCACGTCCACGGACGCGCTGCAGAACACGACGCGGTACGTGTACGACTACCTGGGCGACCAGACCATGGCCGATACCCCGTCCGGGTCGGTGACCACCTCGACCTACGACGGCCTCGGCGAGCTGACCTCAACCGCGGACGACCTCGGGAACACGTCGAAGTACGGCTACGACGACCAGGGCAACCTGGCCGAGGTCACCAACCCGGACGGGACGTCGGAGAAGTACGGGTACGACGAGGCGGGCAGGCTGACCTCGGTGTCGGACTTGAGTGCGGCGTCGTCGCAGCTGCGGTCGGAGTCCTTCGGCTACGACGCCGACGGGAACCAGACCTCGGCGACGAACTGGGACGGCAATGCCACCAACGACGCCTACAACGCGTCGGGTGAACTGACGTCACAGGTCGTGCCGGTGTCCTCGTCGTCGTCGATCACGACGTCGTACGGGTACGACGCGGCGGGGAACCAAACGTCGATCACCGGCGGAGGGGGGCATACCACCTGGACCACGTACAACTCGTGGAACCTGCCAGAATCGGTGGTCGAGCCCACGACCGCGGCGGCCCCGACGACCGCCGACACGACGTGGACCACGGCCTACGGCAAGACGGGGCTGCCGGCGACGGTGACCGAGCCGGGCGGGGTGTCCCTGTCGTACGGTTACGATCCCCTGGGCGATATCACGTCGGAGTCGGGATCCGGGGCGTCGGCGTCCACGGCGGATCAGGCCACCTACAACCTGGACCAGCAGATGACGTCGGCGACCTCGGGCGTCGGCACCGATGATTTCACCTACAACGCCGACGGGGACCTGACGAGCTCGTCCGGTCCGTCCGGGACATCCTCCTACACCTACAACAGTGACAGGCTCGTCTCCTCCGAGACCGACGCCGCCGGGACGACCTCCTATACCTACGACGGCGCGGACCGTTTGTCGACGGAAACCGACCCGCTGACCGGCGCGACGCTGACGTGGGGTTACAACAGCGACAGCAACCCAGTGTCGGTCTCCTACGCCTCCGGCGGAACCGCGGGTCCGGTGCAGTCGTTCGGCTACGACAGCCTGCAGCGGCCGACGTCGGACACGCTGACCTCGGCGTCTGGCGCCACGCTGGCGTCGGAGGGGTACGGCTACGACAGCGACGGCAACGTCACGTCGCAGGCGACGGGCGGGCTGCTGGGGACCTCGTCGGCCGCTTACACCTACGACGAGGCGAACCGGCTGACCTCGGCCACCTCCGGCGGCACCACCACCAGCTATGCCTACGACGGTGACGGGAACCTGACCCAGGACGGGTCCGTCACGAGCACCTACGACGCGCAGGACCAGCTGACTTCATCGGCGTCGTCGGCGGGGACGACGGGTTACTCCTACACGCTGAACGGGGAGCTGTCGGCGGTGACGCCCCCGTCCGGGGCGGCGACGGATTACGCGTGGTACGCCTCCGGGGAACTGGCGTCGGCGGGCGGGGTCAGCTACGGCTACGACGCCCTCGGCCGCATGGTCACCCGCACCCCCAGTTCCGGCACGGCGCATTCGCTGTCCTATCTCGGCACGAGCGACTCGCTGGCCTCCGACGGGACCAGCGACTACACCTACACGCCGTCAGGCTCGGCTACCGCGGCCGGGACCCCGGGCGGGACCGCGTTCACGACCATGACCGACCAGCACGGGGACGTCGTCGCGACGTTCAGCCCCGCCTCGACGGCCGAGGCGCTGGCCGGGTACTCCTCCTACAGCCCGTACGGCACTGAGACCGCCAGCGGGAGCATGCCCGGCGCCGGGTACCAGAGTGACTACACCGACCCAGCCACCGGGCTGGTGTACATGAACGCCCGCTGGTACGACGCGGCCGTCGGCTCCTTCGTCTCGAACGACACCTCGAACGACGGCACCCCCATCCCCTTCACCGTCGACGGCAACCCGTACGCCTACGCGGATGGGAACCCGGTCACCCGCATCGACCCGACCGGGCACCAGATCGAGCCCGATGAAGCGTGGGGGGACGAGGGCGTCGGCATGACGCCGGATTCCGCCTTCTACTCAGCCGAAGCCGCCCCGGAAGTCCAGATCGCGGAAGAGGATATAGCAGCAGGTGAGCTCGCGGACTACCAGGAACAAGAGGCGCTGGAGGCAGGGGCCGATGAGTCCGGGTGGGACGACAGCGACCTGTCAGAGCTCGAAGAGGACGCCTACGAGGAGCAGTTGGCGGCCGATGACGACGGGTCCGGATACGCGGTCGACGACGGCTACGACGGCTACGGCTCCGGTGGCAGTGGTGGCAGTGGTGGCAGTGGTGGCAGTGGTGGTGGCAGTGGTGGCGGCGGCGGTGGCGGTGGCGGTGGGCCGGTAGAGGCCCCGGCTCCGCTTCCCCCGCCGCAGGACGCTTACACCAGCGGGGACGAGAAGATCCCGAGCGCGCCGAAGGTACTGCTGAGCGAGCCGTACATAACGGCGGACCCCACGGCTCCCGCGGACGCTACGGGCGGGGAGGTTCCGGCCAGCGACCAGATCACCGAGCACGTGACCAAGCCGAGCGCACAGGACCAAGTCAACGGCCTGAAGGAATCACCCGCCCAGGCCGAAGAGAACGCGCTCGACACCCAGGCCGGCGGCAACGGCGACGGCACCAACCTTCCCGATAAACCCATCAGCGAAGACGGTAAGCCCGCCACACCGACCGCCAACCCCAGGTCCGGGTTCGCTGTCAACAGCCAAGGTGAGATCACCTTCGTGCCGCGATTTGTCGGCAGGGTTGACAGCCCGCCGACTGATAACTTCCCGGATCTCAATACAAATGTTCGATTTGTGGGTTATGAGAACGGGCTGCCAATAGATCTCAACGATCAAATAAACCTCGCCGACGGTAGCGGGCAGCCAAATCTTGGGTTTTCTGACGGGAGATACCAGCCTTCTCGTGAATTCCCCGAAATCGGTGAGAATCTCGGTGATCTCGGCGAGGCCATAACCAAAGGTGCGGATACGGGCCATCAGATTCTCCGTCCAGGAACTCAGGTTCCGAGGTCACCTGGACCAGTGAATGCCGCCGGTGCTCCTGCGTGGGGCGGGATCTCACCTCAGGGGGCAGGTGCGGGGATTACTGCGGCCATCGCGCTTTGGATCTTCGTGGAGTGGCTGAGAAAGACCTTGGCCGGCTAATCCCACTCGTAGCTGCATGTGGTAACCTTCAGCGTGAAAGCTTGCCGTTCTTATGGGCGTGCGCTGACTGATGGGATGTAGTCCGAATGCCGTATCGATCATGGTCGCAACCTCGGGCCAAGCCGCGTACCTACGTCGGCCAGTTTCTGCGGGCGATGATTCTGCATCAGGTGGAACTGCGAAACGAACTTCGAGGGAAGCTCAACAATGGCAAGCCAGGATGGAATTACGATGAACCGGCGGTTGCCGAACTGGTGTGCCAGCGCATCTTGCAACTCTTCTTTGGAAAAGAGTACGACGCGCATGATATCGCTAAGTTCCTGGATGTCGTGGAACTCGCGGCGGCGGATGATCCACCAGTTGACAGGATAAAGATTGAAATGCTCATCCGCGAGGCAATTGGGGAGCCGGATATCGAAGTTAATGATATTTCCCCGCCTCAGAGATTCGTTCTCAGGGGTATCATGATCGCGATGGCAGCCTTTCAGCTTGAGCTGGATGAGGGTACCGTTGACGGAATTATCACCGATAGCGAACGCCTTGCCTTCGAGTGCGGGTGGAAGCCTCCGCTGATCCGGGATAGAGGCGCGGCCTACCGGAGGTAATTTCAGGCGGAACTCGGGCCGGTGGCGCCGCTCGCTTTCCGTGTCCGTCAGACTTCGTGGTGATACTGCGATGGCCTGCTGCGGCGAGCAGGGAGGTGACCAGGACCGGTTGGCGGGCACAACGTCGATGTCGTACCTCGGCGTCGGCAGCTCGCTGGCCTCGGACGGCACGAGCCTGTATACCTACGACCTGTCCGGGACCATGACCGCGGAGGGGCCCGCTCCGGCGGCGCTGGGTACGCGGTGATGACCGACCAGCACGGCGACGTCGCCGCCGCGTTCGCGCCGGCGTCGGGCACCTCGTCCTTGGAGGGCAGCTCCTCCTACAGCCCGTACGGCACGGCCACCGCCAGCGGGAGCATGCCCGGCGCGGGGTACCAGGGCGGCTACACCGACCCGGCCACCGGCGGGTTCGTCTCCGGCGACACCGCCGGGGGACCCCCGTCCACGAGCGAGTTCCCTTGGCCTTGCACACTGTTGAGCGGCATGCGAACAACCTGATCGAGGCGGATCACGGGTGGCTGAAGGCACGGCTGGGGCCGATGCGCGGGCTGAAGCGTCACCGCCGCTTCCCCACGCGACTTTAAGGATTTCCTCGTCGACCTGGCCGAGGACGCGCCCGGTGAACGGGACAGGCGAGTCGTCGTAGTCGCGGGCGATGATCTGCCCGACGACGCCGTTGCTTTCGCTCACCTGCTGCTCCTTATTGTCCGCTGAGTTCCGCTCGGGCTTCCACTTTGCTGGAAGCGTCGTTATCTGTGATCTTCGGCTTTAAGTGGCAGGGAATCTTGACCGCTATCTGGCATGGCAGTTGAGGCCGATTCCCGTTACCTAGCTGGCCCAGCTATAGCCGAGGCAGCCCTTTCCATTAGCCCACCGCTGACAGGATTTTCTCCCTGAGACGTCGTATCCGCACCTGCGGTTGCGCACGGGTTCAGCAAAGTGTTTGATATTTGCGTCCCATGGCGGCAGGTACCCGACGGATTCAGCCCCGGGCCGCCAGTCCCCGCCTCAGGAGGGACTGGCATCGCCACATGCATAACAGCGGCGACCATAACGTCGCCGAGATCGTCGAGTTATTTTGATGTGCCCACAAGTGGGTCTCCCGTTCAGCGAGTAGCCTACGCTCGCCTCTTTCACAGTCGCCTCTTTCACAGGCGGTCACTCCCGTCAGCAGCAAGAGCCTTAGCGCGGAGGATCCTGTACCCATTTTCTCGGCCCCCCGTAATATCGGGCTTATGAACCTTTTCCCGCATAAGGTCCTATATCGGGCCGCGCTCCTCGCCGCGTGCGTACTGACAGTCCTCGGGCTGGCCGTGGCGCACACCGGAGTCGCGCACGCGGCTCGTCTCCCCCCGGGCAGAGGCAGCTATTTGGCCGACCGATTTGCGGGCTATGTCCGGATATACCTCCTTGCCGACAGCTACCGTGCCCGGATGAATGTCCCGTTCAGCTGCCAATAGCAAGCTAAACGGGACATTCATCTGCTGGGGCCGCGGTTCAGCGGCGGCGGAAACGGCCCGGGAGGCGGGAACGCCAGGCGCTCACCCTTGGTGATCGGCCTCGGTGATGGGCTCTGCTCTTGTTGCCTGTTTCCGGTGGGTGCTGCAGGCGGTTGGCTGAGGATGATCAGCCGATCGATACCGGCATACACAAAGGTGAGGGGCATGTCATTATCCCCGCGCGGAGCATGGCAATGGACGCGTTCACCGGGAGCCCGAACGGGTCGGCGCCGCCCTGCGAGCATCTTGACGGCCTTTCGCCAGTCGTGCCCCGGTCGGATTGCTGCCTGGGCTGCCGCGCGATCGGGGGCCGCTGGACGGCGCTCCTGCTGTGTCTGACCTGCGGCTGGGTGGCATGTTCTGATGACTCGCCCAGCCAGCATGCCAAGGCGCACTACGAGGAGACCGACCACCCTCTCGCGGTCGGCCTGGTGGCCGGATCGGGCTGGAGATGGTGCTATGTCCACCGGCGTCGCGTCTGAGCCGGTCGGCGGCTGGGTTCCGCGGACGAATAGGAGAGATCGTGTCGGAGGAATGGCGGGCTCGGTATGACGGTACCGGACCGTTTCCCGGCAGCGCGGGGGTGGCGTCGACGGGCCTGAGCCGATCGCGGGTGGTGTCGGCCGGGCTGATCGTCATGGTGCCGTTCGTCGGGCTGGCCATCGCGGTGGCGATGCTGTGGGGACATGGCATCGGGCTGGCTGACGTGCTGCTGGCCGTCGGCCTGTACGCGGTCACCGCGTTCGGCGTCACCGTTGGGTTCCACCGGCTCATCACGCATCGCAGCTTCACGGCCCGGCCGTGGCTGCGGATCGCGCTGGCGATCGCGGGATCGATGAGCTTCCAGGGCGACGTCATCACCTGGGCCGCGACCCACCGGCGCCATCACGCTTTCACTGACCGCCCGGGTGACCCGCACTCGCCGTACCGGTACGGTACCGGTGTCGGCGGCCAGCTTCGCGGCCTGGCCCACGCCCATGTCGGCTGGATGTTCCGCGACGACCCGACCCCTGCCACCCGCTATGTCCCTGACCTGCTCGCCGACCCCGCGATGCCCCGGGTCGCCAGGGCATTCCCCGCTCTGTGCGCCGTGTCGCTGATCCTGCCGTTCGCCGCCGGCTGGGCGCTCGGGGGTGATCTGCGGGCTGCGTGGATTGCCTTCTTGTGGGCTGGGCTGGTGCGTGTCCTGGTGCTCCATCACGTCACGTGGAGCGTCAACTCCTTGTGCCACATGTTCGGATCACGGCCGCATCCGGGCCGCCGTTTTGACCGGTCGACCGATCTGTGGCCGCTGGCGCTGATCTCCTTGGGAGAGAGCTGGCACAACGGGCACCACGCCGCGCCGACCTGCGCACGGCACGGGACCTGCCCGCATCAGATCGATCCGTCCGCCGGGCTGATCCGGATCCTCGAACGCCTCGGCTGGGCCACCGGCGTCCACTGGCCGGATCGTCGGCCCGTCGGCGGAGGCCAGCCCGCAGCCGCGGCCACACTGCAGGCGGAGGAGGTCCGCGTGGTCTTACTGCCGGACAGGGACCGCGGGGCACTCATCGCGGCCGCTCACAACCCAACGGGTTCATGCCCCGGCGGGTCCGGGATCTGCCTGCAGGCCGCGGAGGAGGGTGTCCAGGCCTGAGGTGAAGCGCTGATCGCGGTCGTTGGTCCAGGCGTCGGTGCCGTGGGCGGTCAGAGTGGGGAAGCGGCTGGCCGGCAGCGAGCGGAGGAACGCGTGCAGTTCGAGCCTAGTCGGGGTTTCGCGCAGGCGCCGTTCGGCGGGTGATGTGGCGTCGGCGAGGGCGAAGCCGGCGGTGTAGTCGTAGATCAGGCGGAAAGCCAGGGCGGCTTGGTAGCCGGGCAGTCCGCCGGCGCGCAGCGCTGCCATGAACGCCTCGGCCAGGGTCAGTGATGCGGGGCTGACCGGGTCGCGGGCCTTGAGCAGGGCGGCGATGCCGGGATGGTTTTCCAGGGTTGCCCGCAGCCGGCGGGCGAGGGTGGCGACCTGCGCGGTCCAGGGCAAGGCGGGGTCGGCGTGGCAGTCGACTTCGGCGAGTACCGCGTCGAGGACGAGGTCGTAGAGTTGTTCCTTGCTGCGGACGTGGCGGTACAGCGCGCCGGGTACCACGCCGAGGCGGGCGGCGATGGCGCGCATGCTGAGGGCTTGCGCGCCGTTGGTGCTGATGACGGCGAGGGCTTCGGCGACGACGCGGTCGCGGGTGAGCACCCGTCGGCCGCGTTCCCCGTCGGCGGGGGAATTGAACCACAGCGAGCGCGCCTGTTCATCTCCTGCCTGCTGCGCTGTCATGGCTGTCTCCTGTTGGCCGGGTTGACCGTGAACGTCGTTCACTGTACCGTGAACATAGTACATAGGATCTGAATATGGTTCGCGGGAGCGGTGTTCCCGGGCAGGCATCCGCGCGAAGAATGCGGGTACTACCGCGGGCCGCTACCGCTGCGCCCGGCGGTGGGCCCGGTCATTGGAAGGGCAGCGGTTATGCCGAGAACTACCGAGCGGAGGACGACGATCAGCCTGGCATCGCCAGATCTGCCCGCGGGCAGCACGGTTGTGAGGCTGGACGGTGATCTGGGCATCGCGGGCGCCACGGTGCTGCGGGAACGCCTGATCAGAATGCTTCGTCCCGAGACTAGGCTGATAATCGTGGACCTGTCTCGCGTGGACTCTTGCGACCCGGCCGGGCTGGCCGTCCTGATCGGCATGCAGCGCCGTGCCAGGGAGCGAGGCATTGACGTGCGCTTGGTCGCCCCGAGCCCCGCGGTTGCGGGACTACTCCACTCCACCGGGCTGGAACGCTGTCTCACCGTATGTCCGGACCTGCCCAGTGCGCTCGCCTGGGGAAGGGACGAGCCCGCAAGAGCGGCCACCACCCCGCAGCTTCTGGCCGGCTAGGCGATGTCGCCTCGCGTCGCCGGGATGGTCGTTGCGCGGTATGGGATCTAGGAAAGGAACACACTGCTCATGATGAACGGTGCCCGTGCCCAGAAGCGACGTTACCTGCCTACAAGTCCCTTCAAGCCTCCGCCCGAGGATCCTCCCATCGAGCGCTACGAACTGCACGATCTGGTGACCCACGAAAAGTACGGCCTCGGCCGCGTCATCCTCATCGAAGGCGATACCGCCGTGGTCGTCGACTTCGCTCCCATGAAAGTCCGGATCACGGCACCGTTCGCCAGGATGATCAGGCTCTGACCCTCGCCCGGCACGGATTCAGGGTGCCGGGAATCGCCCAGGTCGGCTCGTCACAGGACGGCACCGCGCGGAGCCACCTCAAAACAAGCGACGCCTCGGCCGTAGACCATTACGAGCCGGTCGCCGTGCCGGCAGCGCAGTATGCCGCTATCTTCCGCGAAGGTCTCGGCGACGCGCTCCACGACCTGTTCTGGAGAGCCTTCATCGTCGTCGTAGGTCACATCCAGGTGCTCGCCGCTCATAAGGCGGACGCGCAGCACGATCTCTGCCATGGCCATGCACCCTAGACCCATACCCGGACAGCGGCCAAGCAGGATCAGCTGAGCTGACGCAGGTGACCGCTCGGGAACTCGCCGCGAGTGCGTGGCCACGCGGCCATTCGGTGGCCCTGCTGCAGCACGGCGATCATCGCGAGGGTCGATCTGGCGCCCTGGTTACTGCTTCTTCCGGCAAGGGTCAGGCCGTCGCTGCACCCGCCGGTTTGCTCGTCGAGCAGCGGCGTCCGGGCGTCGTTGTCGCCGAGGAACCATGCGACGCTCATCTCCACGCCCGCGAGCCACGCGTCGTCACCAGTGATCGTCGCCGCGCGCATGCATGCGTCGGCTAGCGCGGCCACCTCGCTCGGCCGCTGATCGGCAGCGGGCCGGTGCTCGCCTTGGCTCCATCCCTGCGGGGAAACCACGGACAGGTGGCCATCGCGGGTCTCGGTGGCCAGCAGCCACTCGAGCATGCGCAGCCCGTTGCGGAGCAACCGCTTATCTTCGAGGTAGTGGCCAGACACGATAAGGGCCTCGGCGATGGCGGCGTTGGCGTAGCTGAGCCTGGACGTTGGCCACGGCCACGCGGCGTCCGCGGCGGGATCGCCAATGGCGATGTTGGCCCGGTAGAGCAGCGCTAGTGCGCCATGGTGGCCGGGATGGGAGTCAAGCACCTCGGCCGCGCCGAGCGCCGCGAACGCCATGGCGTGGGCAGCGGGTGAGGAGACGCGCGCCCCGCGGCAAAACCGGGTGAAGGACTCCTCGCGTATTCCCGCGGTCGGGCCGCGCGCGGCGGCGGTGCCCAGCGCCCAAAGGGAGCACCCCCAGCCGTCCTCGGTCCCGGGCCCGTCGTGCCAGCGGCGGTCGTAGCCCAGGTGGTTGCGGAACTTTCCGCCGAGTGCTTGCGCCTGCGCGAGGAAGTAGAGATAGCGGCGGCCGAGGGCGACGAGGTCCTGTGACGGGGACGGCTCCCTGCATACCACCAGCAGGCCGCGCGCGACGTCATCGACGCTGTAGCCGCCCCCGTGCAGTGGCACGACACCGTCCGCGTACTGGAGCAGGCCGATGTTGTCGGTCAGCCGCTGCAGGTGCCCGAATGGGGTAACCGGGCAGCTCATGCGGTTGGCGAAGCGGAACCGGCCCGGGGATCCAACGCGAAATGATTCTGGCGGAATGTCATGGCACACCAGAGGCTGGCTCGAACGGCCTCGCGTGCCCGCCTGTGTCCGGGCAGTGGCTGAGCGTCCCCCATAGCCTCGCATGGCGGACGCAGCACTAGCCTAGCCCAGGCAGAGCCGGGTGCGGGCTGTCGGTCGCGGCCGGATCGTCGCTACGCCCGCACTTAGACACTAGCAATGGCATTCTGGAAAGATACTGTGGTAGTTTTTCCGCGTGCCGACCTGGGGCTTCCTGACAAACCACGCTCTGGTGCTGCTGTGCATCGCCCGCGACCCTGGCGTGCGGCTGCGTGACATCGCGGCGTCCGTTGGCATCACTGAGCGCAGCGCATTCGGGATTGTCAGTGACCTCGTTGAGGCTGGGTACATCGTCAAGGAGAAGGGTGGCCGCCGGAACCGCTACCTTGTGGAGGCCCATCTTCCTGTGCCGGAGTCGGCCGACAGGCGCCTGGCCATCGGCGATCTGCTGGCCCTCCTCGGGGGACAGAGCGCCGGGCGTCCCGCCACCGAGCCTTCGTCGTCGCATCAGGATGGTGCGACCTGAGCTGCCCGGTAGTAGGTGGCGGGATTCTGGAAAATTCTTGCTAGTTTTCTCCTGCCAGTGTAAATTGTAGGTATGGCGTTGGACGTCAGTCGCTAACGGCGGTCGCTTTCCCGGGCTTCCGGGGGGGTCGCGCGCCGCGGGGAGGCCGCGAGGGCCCAGCTCATGATGGTCGCGATGGCGTATCACAGCTGACTGACTTGCCGGGATCCAGGGCATCTCGTCCGGAACCGAGCAGAACCATCCCACGTAATCGGAAGGCACCGTGACCCATCCCGCGATCGAAGACATCGCAGCTTCCACGGCTACCGTAATGACCGAGCGCGACGGCCTCGTCGTCGTCGCCCTCGGGGGTGAGCTCGACATAGTGGCGGCGCCAGCCGTGCGCGAACGGCTGCTGAGCCTGCTCCGTCCCGGTGTCAGCCGGCTAGTCATCGACATGTCCGCGATTCGCTACGCGGATGCGAGCGGCGTCGCGGTCCTCGGGAGCACCCAGCGCCGTGCTGTCTTGCTTGGCGGCACCGTGCTCTTGGCCGGACCGCAACCTGAAGTCGCCAGGGTACTGGCGGTCACCGGGATCAGTCGGCGTCTTAAGGTCTACCCCACGATCCAGGCCGCGCTAGCGGGCCAGACCATGTCGGCTCGCGGCGCGGCCCCGCTGGGGACCGGCGTGGCTGTGACCGCCGTAGGCGGGCTGCCCGCCCAGGCGCAGGCCGACCGCGCTGACAACGGCGAACTACGCGCGGCCATCGCCGCGCTTCTCGCGAACGCCGACGCCTGGCGCGACGCGGACCCTCGTCGCCGCTTCTCTCCGGCCTTGCGCGCACTCGCGCTGGCCCACGCGGGCACTAGCTATGCGACTGAGGTCCGGGCCGCCCTGTCCCTGCTCGCTGTTCTCAGGAGGGAGCCGCTCAACAACTCGCCGGCGGTCGCCGCCACCGCCAGCCGGCTGCGCGGACTGTTCTGCGCCGTGCCGCGGCCGGCCACGGGTTAGCGAAACCCGTATAGCGCGTAAGGGTGCGCTGACGTTACCCCGACGCGCGACGAAGCATCCTCAGGCGCGGCCGTCAGGGCGCGCCGGTCGTACGCTCCTAACGAGCGAGCGGGTTTCCACGGACGTGGTGGCCTTCGAAACGCGGCCACTCTAGTCCGGAGGTTTTCCTTGTCTGTTCTGCCCACAGAACGCCCGTCAACCCCGCGGGGCAAACGTCGCCGCAGTACGCCGCTGGCGGCCGCGCACGCTGCCTCTTCGGCGGCCCCGCGCCCCAGCTCCTTCGCCGCCGCCGGTGTCCCGGCCCAGCTCGTGTCCGCACTCGCGGCGGCAGGCATCACCACACCGTTCCCCATTCAGGCGGCCACTTTGCCCGACGCCCTGGCCGGTCGCGACATCCTCGGGCGGGGCCAGACCGGATCGGGTAAGACGCTCGCCTTCTGCATCCCCCTGGCCGCAGGCCTGGCTGACGGCTACACGAGCGCCTGCCGCCCGCGCGGCCTAGTGCTCGTGCCGACCAGGGAACTCGCCAGCCAGGTCCACGCCGTCCTCGCGCCGCTGGCGGGATCAGTGGGGCTGAGCGTGGCGACGATCTATGGCGGGGTTCCCCAAAGGCCCCAGGTGGCCATGCTCCGTGACCGCGCCGACATCGTCGTCGCGTGCCCAGGCAGGTTGGCCGATCTCATCGAGCAGGGTCACTGCCACCTCGGCGACGTGGAGATAAGCGTGCTCGACGAGGCGGACCACATGGCGGATCTCGGGTTCCTGCCCGTCGTGCGGCGACTGCTGGACATGACTGCGCGGGAGGGCCAGCGGATGCTGTTCTCCGCGACGCTCGACTCCGCCGTCGACATCCTGGCGCGGCGCTTCATGAACAACCCGGCACGCCATGACATCGACCCGGTCAAGGCGCCGGCCGCGATGGTCCACCACCTGCTTACCGTCGCGCCCGGCGACCGCAGCGGCGTGGTCGCCGCTCTCGCGGGCGGCAGCGGCCGGTCGCTCGTCTTCACCCGGACCAAACATGCCGCCCACCGGCTCGCCCGCCAGCTTGCCGCGAGCGGCATCTCGGCAGCTGAGCTGCACGGCGATCTATCGCAGGGCGTGCGGGAACGGAATCTCGCGTCCTTCGCGGCAGGCGCGGTGCGGGTCATCGTCGCGACCGACGTCGCTGCCCGCGGTATCCACGTGGACGGCATCGACCTCGTCATCCATGCCGATTCGCCGGTCGAGCACAAGGTCTACCTGCACCGGTCAGGGCGCACGGCCCGGGCTGGCGCGACGGGGACAGTGATCACCCTGCAGACTCCCGTCCAGGCCGACGCCGTCCGTGACCTGATGCGGAAGGCGGGCGTCGTTCCGCTGACCGCTGCCGTCCATCCCGGATCAGCGCTGCTGCACTCGATCGCCGGCGAGTCCGCGCCCCTGGTCGAGCTGCCCGCTGACCGCGCGGAGGTCATCGCGGCCGCCCCGGCGAGCGGCCGCGCCGCTGCCGCGCTGTCGGCCGGCTTTCGTGGTCGTCGCGGTCGCTGACCTGTGGCCGGCTGGTTGCCTTCGAAGCGAAAGATCGGCGCTGCGGTGGTGTTACATTAAGCGTGGTTGTCCTCCCGACGGGGGGACAGGCGGCCGTGCAGCCCGGGATGCACACCCGTGGTCCTGATGGTCGTCCCCGGTAGGAGAGCACAGTGGCTCAGGGAACAGTGAAGTGGTTCAACGCGGACAAGGGCTACGGCTTTATCGTCCCCGACGACGCGACGACGGATGTCTTCGTCCACCAATCCGCGATCGAGACTGACGGTTACCGCAGCCTGCAAGAAAACCAGCGCGTCGAGTACACCGCGGTCCGCGGCGCCAAGGGGCCCCAGGCCGAGCACGTCCGGCTCGTCTGAGGCCGGAGGCGGTACTGGGCGCCAGGGCCACTCCTTCCGCTTGCTTTCCGGAAAAGCATTCCGTATAGTTCCGGAATAGCGTTCCGGTTAGGAGGCCGCATGCAGTACCGCACTCTCGGGCGGACAGGCATCAGGGTCAGCCCCAACGCGCTGGGCGCGCTGGCGCTGGGCACGTCCATCGGCGCCCGCGGCCCTGCTGAACCCGAGCCTGCGCCGTCGGCCCGCCGGTGAACGCGCCGCCGCCTGAATCCGCACAACGTTCAGGCGCAGACCGGGCCCGGCCAGGAGAGCGACGAATATGCCATGGCCAGCGCGTGGTCGTCCGACTCGGAACAGAGGTGCTGATAGATATTGGTGACCGTCGTTCCCGGATCGCCGTCGTGCGCGATGCGGACCAGGACGCGGTTCCTGGATACCGTGTCGCTCATCTTTCCATATGCCTCGCTGGCGCCTTCGTCAAAGGCCTTCTGATTCAACTTATCCTGGTCGGCGCCGCTGTCGCTGCCAGAACACGTCGCTGACGGGATCCCCATCCCGAGAGCGCCGTATACCGTTCCGTAGGCCGTGCCACGGTAGCCCGCGCCCCGCTCCTGCGTTTCCATCGCTTTGATGGTGTTGAAAACCATATCGATGATCAGGATCAGACCGTCGATCGGCTCGACCCAGACGCCCAGGGTCTCAGGGATGTGGCCGAAGATCTCCGCCACTTCGGCCGCGGTGGTGAGCGCGTGGGCCCCTGTGATGATGTCGTCAGCAGTTATGGTCTGCCCGGCGATCGCGCCGGCGCCATTACCTCCAGAGGCGCTGACGAGTTGCCAGTTGCCGCCGTCCCAATAGTAATTGCCGTCTTCCGATAGCTGACGCCCCTGCGCGTCGGTAGCCGTGTTCTGCTGCGACGAAGTTGGGCCAGCGCCCGATTCGGCAACGGGTTGCCAGTTGGCGCCGTCCCAATAGTAATAGCCGTCGTCCGACAGCTGGCGCCCTTGCGCATCAGTAGCCATGATGCATTCTTGAACGTCGCGGCGTGGGCATTATTGCGCTATATCGCAGACTTTCACGCAAAAACACGCTCCCGTTCAGTATAAAAAAGATCTTTACTCCGAACGGGAGCGCGGTGACTGTCCGGGGCAGTGCGCACGTTAAGGCGGATGTGCGCGGCCAAGGGACAGGCGGCTACTGATATTCGGCTACTGGGACCAGTTCGAGGACCTCGATCGAGCCGCCGGGCGTGGCCAGGTGAGGGTGACCGTCGAGGATGGTCCCGACCTCGTCCGCCGAGCCTGCCTCGAGGATCGAGTAGCCGGTCACCCCGTCGCCGCTTGCGCCGCCCGGCCCGACGTGAGTCGTGTGCGCGAGGGGCGAGCCCAGGTCGGCGATCGCGTAGCCGACCTTGTTGGACCAGGTCTGCCACGCCGCCATGCCGGCTTCCATCTGCTCAGGCGTGGCGTTGGCCATCCGGTCGCGCGCGGACTGGGGTGCGCGGTAAAGGATCATGAACTTGGACATCGTGATCTCCAGGTCTGCGCGGCCTCCGCTGGCCGCCACTGAGGTGACACTACACCGGCAGCCTGCCGGAACCGCCGTCGGAACGGCCTGGAGGTGAGACCGTCGCGAATCGCGGTTAGGCGTGCCGCCATGACTGCTGCCAGGCGTGTCTGGAAGCACGCCAAGCGCGGCAGGTCCGGTGGCGGGCGGAGCTAGCTGCCGAGGATTTTCGCCTTCTGGGCCTGGAACTCCGCGTCGGTGAGGATTCCCTGGGACTTCAGGTCCGCGAGCTTTTGCAGCTGGGTGAGGGTGTCCGTGGCCGGGGCAGCGGCCGGAGCGGGCTGCTGTTGTGCCTGTTGCTGCTGGTCCTGTGCGTACTGGTCTTGCTCCTGTTGTGCCCACCGGTTGCCCTGGCGGCGCGAGACACGGTTGGACACCGCGGTCGCGGTGCCGGCGATGACGGCGGTGCGGGCGACACCCCGGATGAGTCGAGGCATGATCGTCTTCCTTTCCTGGCTAGATCAGTGTTCGGTCGCGTTGAGTGCTTCCGCGAGCTCGTCTTGCGGGATGTAGCCCGCGGCGACGACCTGCGCGGAGCCGCGTCGTAGCGCCTGGACGAAGGGCAGCGCCCAGTGGTTCTCGAAGATCATGATGGCGGCCGACGAGCCGGGTTCGATCGCCGCGGCCGCGTCGTCGAAGTCGGCATCGTCGAGGATCCCGGAGTTCGAGCCTTCGAAGATCGCCACGTCGAACTTGCCGTCATGGTCGATGTCCGCCAGCTCGATCATGCGCATCGATCCGTCCGCGTTCCGCCTGACGAACTCCAGGTCGAGGATCCTGATAAGGCCTCGATCCACGAGATCCACCAGCTGCGGGAACGCCTCTCCCGTCATCTTGTTCCCTGGGAACTCCACGATCAGGTAGCTGACCGGGCCAAGTGCCCCGGGCTGTGGTGCCGGAACCTCAGATGAGGTCATCGTGATAACTCCTTCACTAGCTAATCCGGGAATGATCGGTTTCCGTAAGGTCTGAGCGAGCGCGCTGCCTCGGCAGCCGCGGGCCGGCCGCGGCCGGGTCGGCCGAAGGCGGGACGGGGGCTGCCCGCCGGGCGATCAGCTTGCCCGCCTCCCACAGCGCGAGCAGGGCAATGGCCGGCGCCAGCGCCCACGCGAACTCGCGCAGGTTGAGTTGCGTCGTGCCAAGCACCCGCCGCAATGCGTCCATCTGGGTGACGAGTACCGCCAGCACGAACTCGCCGAGCATCGCCCAGTTCATCTGCTTGCTGTCGAAGGTGGCGGTCGTGAGCACGGTGCCCGTCTCGCTGCGGCACTCGACGGCCGCGACGATCAGGCAGAGCGCGAAAGCGGTGAACGCGATCGAATTGCCGACCGCGAGGCTGCCGAAGTGCGACTGACCGAGCCTGATCATCAGCAACAGGCCGATCGTGATCGCCAGCCCGGCCAGGCCGACGGTGATTACCACCCCTTTGGTCAGCACGGATTCCCCGCGCGGGCGTGGCCTGCGCGCCATCAGCCCCGGGCTTTCCCGGTCGAACCCGAGCGCGAAGCCGAAGGGCGCGTTGACGATGAAGTGGATCCACAGCACCTGCGCGGGAGTGAACGGCTCGCCCGCGGCGATGTTGAACACGACCGCGCCGAGGAACGTGAGGACGAACACGACCAGCAGCACGAGAACGAAGCGGATGTACTTGGTCAGGTTGTCGTATATCTTGCGGCCCATCTCGACCGCGAACACGATCGTCGCGAAGTTGTCGTCGGACAGGATCATCCGGCCCGCGTTCTTGGCCACCTCGGTGCCTGAGCCCATCGCGATGCCGATGTCGGAGGCCTTGATGGCCGGGGCGTCGTTGACGCCGTCGCCGGTCATGGCGACCACGTGCCCCTTCTTCTTCAGCGTGTCCGCGAGCAGCACCTTATGCTCGGGGGCCACCCTGCCGACGACACCGATGCCGTCGATGCGGGCTAGCCGCTCGTCCTCGGACATGGCCGCGAGCTCGGCGCCGAGGATAGCCTCGCCGGGGATCCCGATTTGCCTGGCGATGGCCGCGCCCGTGATGACGTCGTCGCCGGTCACCATCCGTACCCGGATGTGGGCCGACTGAGCGCTGCCGACCGCCGCCCTGGACTCTTCCCTGGGCGGGTCGACCATCCCGACCAGGCTGGTCACCAGCAGGTCGTGCACGTAGCTGAGCAGGTCGCCGTCCGGGTCGAAGTCCGCGGGATCGATGTCCCTGAAGGCCGCCGCCATGACCCGGCGGCCGTCCCCGCCCATCCGCTCCATGTGCTCCTGGGCTCGCGCGTTCAGCCCCGTGTGCCACGGGATGCTCCTGCCTCCCGACAGCGCGCCGGCCGCCCTGGCCAGCACCGCGGGCGCGGCGCCCTTGACAAAACACCGCACCAGCGGGCGCCCCGAGCCGTCCGCGGCCGCGTTGAACGTGGCCATCAGCTTGTACGACGGGTCGAAAGGCAGGGTCGCCAGCCGGGGCAGGCGTTCCCTGGTGGCGTCGATGTCGAGCCCGCTCTTGTAGCCAAGGACCAGCAGTGCGCCCTCGGTGGGGTCCCCGACCACCGTGCCGTCGACCAGCGTGGCGTCGCTGGCGATCAGGAAGGGCAGGATGGCGTCTTCGAGGGTGTCCGTCGAGCCGGCGGCGTGATGGACCATGCCGTCCAGGCCGTAACCGGTGCCGGAAATCGTGTACCGGTCGGTGGGATCCACCACCTCTACCACGGTCATCTGGTTCATCGTGAGCGTGCCGGTCTTGTCCGAGTTGATCGCAGACGTGAAGCCCAGCGTCTCGACCGACGGCAGGTCCTTGACGATCGCGTTTCGCTTGGCCAGGTCCACGCCCCCCAGCGACAGGATCGTCTGCGTCACGGTGGGCAGCGCCTCGGGGATCGCCGCGATGGCCAGCGAGACCGCGCTGACGAACAGCGCGTCCCAGGCCTGCCCGCGGGAGCGGCCCAGCGCGAACATCACGATCATCGTCAGGCCGGCCGCCCCCGCGATCCACAAGGTCAGCCGGTTGAGCTGGCGGGTGAGGGGCGATTCCTCTCGTTCGGTCGCCGACAGCATCCCGGAGATCCGGCCAAGCTCCGTGCCGGCTCCGGTCGCCGTCACGATCATCGTCCCGCTGCCGTGCGTGACGGGGGTGTTCATGAACGCCATGTTCGTCTGCTCGCCGGGACCTAGTTCGCCGGCGCCGAGGGTCATGGCGTCCTTCGCGGCCGGGACGCTCTCGCCGGTCAGCGCGGACTCGTCGATCTGCAGCGCGCTGGCCGCGATGATGCGCCCGTCGGCGGGCACCTGATCGCCGGCCGACAGCAGCACCACGTCCCCGGCGACGAGTTCCTCGGCGGGGATGATCGCCTCCATGCCATCGCGGCGGACCCGGGCCGTCGCCTTCATCATGGATTTGAGCGCGTTCATCGCGCTCTCGGCCTTGCCCTCCTGCCGCATGCCGATCACGGCGTTGAGCACGGTCAGCGCCAGCAGCAGCACGCCCGTGCTCCACTGCTTGATCGCCAGCGACACGACCGCCGCGGCGACCAGGATGATCTGCATGTAACTGCGGTACTGGTCGATGAACCGGCGCCAGCCGGGCCTGGGCTTCTCCTCGGGCAGCGCGTTCAGGCCGTTGGCGCTCAGCAGGCCCGCTGCCCTGGCGGCACCCAGCCCGACCGCGGGGTCCACGCCGAACGTCTGGGCGACGGCTTCTGGCGACCGTGTGTACCAGTTGGCTGACTGCGCGACCCGGACGCTGCTTGTGTCGGCGTGCGTGGTCATGGCCAAACCCCGGCTTGGAGGTCGGCACGATCCCGAACACGACCGTCAGCGAGAGCAGGTAGAGGACGGCGGTCGCGATCGTGCCGAGCATGGTGGCCCTGGAAAGCACGACGGACATGAAGAAGCCGGGCGGCCGGCGCAGCCGTGCCAGCCCGCCCTGATATACCGCTGTCCGTCATAGCCAACCCCCTGCTGCCACGATCGGCTGACCGGCAAGGCGGCGCATCCCCCGTGAAAGGTGATGCACTCGGGGTACGTTCCTTCCGAACCGTTAGAGGTGATCGACATGCCGTTCGGAGTGCATTCCGAGGTTGGCAAGCTGCGTCAGGTCATGGTGCACAGGCCGGGCCTTGAGCACACCCGTCTCACTCCGTCCAACGCGAAGGAACTGCTCTTCGACGACGTCTTGTGGGTCAGCAAGGCTAAAGCGGAACACGACGCCTTCTGCCAGGTGATGCTCGGCCGCGGGGTGGAGGTGTTCGAGGCCGAGCGGCTCCTCGCGGAAACGCTGCCGAAGCCAGAGGTGAAGGACTGGGTGTGCGACCACATCCTGAACGAGCGCGAGGTCGGTGTCACGGCGGCGCCCCGGGCTCGCGAGTGGGTTGAGACGGCCGAGCCGTACCAGGTGGCGGAATTCCTGATCGGCGGGATCACCGAGGCCGAGATCAGCGCCCGCGTGGGCCTGATGTGGGAGTCGGCCGACCCCGGGGGGATATTGCTGCCTCCGCTGGCGAACTTCATGTTCCAGCGGGACCCGTCCTGCTGGATCTATGACGGCCTCACGCTCAACCCGATGAGCATGCCGGCCCGCAAGCCGGAGACGCTGATCATGGAGGTCATCTACCGCTTCCACCCGATGTTCGCGGCCGAGACGTTCCCCGTCTGGCTGGGCGGCTCGGGCGAGGACTGGGGCCGCGTCAACATCGAAGGCGGCGACATCCAGCCAATCGGCAACGGCGCGGTGCTGATCGGCATGGGTGAGCGGACCACACCGCAGGCCGTGCAGTGGATCGCCCGCTCGCTGTTCAGCGCGGGCTCGGGGCGCCTGGTGCTGGCCGTGCAGCTGCCGAAGTCACGGCGGTACATGCACCTGGACACCGTCATCACCATGTGCGACCGCGACTTGGTCACGATGTTCCCCCAGGTGATCACGAACGCGCGTGTCTGGGCCATCCGGCCCGGCGAGTCCGCAGCAGATCTGGTCATCGAGGAGCAGGCCAGGCCGCTGCCAGAGCTGATGGCCGGCGCACTGGGCGTGCCGGAAATGCGGGTACTCGAAACCGGCGGGGACGCGTTCCAAGCCGACCGCGAGCAGTGGGACGACGGCAACAACGTCGTCGCGCTCGAACCCGGGGTGGTGATCGCCTACGAGCGCAACACCGCGACCAACGCCGCGCTGCGCGCCGCGGGGATCGAGGTCATCACGATCGAGGGCTTCGAACTGGGCCGAGGGCGAGGCGGCTCGCACTGCATGACCTGCCCGCTGCGACGCGATCCCGCGTGGTAGCAGAAGCCGCTAGTCCCGCACGCTGGCCAGGCTGTCGCGCAGGGCCCGCATGCCGGCCGGGGTCAGCGCCCAGTTCTGGTGAGACGGGCTGCTGGTTCCCTGGTTGACGTTGAAGTAGATCAACGCGGTCAGGTGGTAGTCCAGTGCCCCCTCGACGAGACCAGGAATGGCGGCGACCTGGCTGTTGAGCTGGCCGATCCCGGTCTCGTTGATCATGACGGGCTTATCGGTCACCGCGCGGATCTGGCTGATCGTTTCGCCGAAGACGCTTTCGAAGGTGTCGACCGCGGACACGTAGTAGGCGTCGATCCCGTACACGAGGTCATCGTGGACGGCGCGCCGGTCTCGCTGACCCCGACCGAGTACCGGTTGCTCGTGGCACTGGTCAAGAACCGGGGCAAGGTCCTCGCCCAGGGCAAGCTCCTCGAGCTGGCATGGAGCGATCCGCTTCGGGTAGGGCCTGACCGCGTGAAGTACGGCGTCATGCGGCTGCGCCGCAAGATCGGCAAGCACGCGGGTCCGGACTCCCGGATCGAGGCGGTCAGAGGTTTCGGCTACCGCTACAGGTAACTTGGTCGCGATGCCCGTTCTGGCCGGCACCTCAGGCTGGCAGTACCGGCACTGGCGCGGTTCCTTCTATCCGGCAGACGTACCGCAACGCCAGTGGCTCGAGTACTACGCCAGCCAATTCCCCACGGTCGAAAACAACGGCACGTTCTACCGGCTGCCCGCCCGCGAGTCATTCGAGCAGTGGCGCGCCCGGACCCCGGACGGGTTCGTGATGGCGGTGAAGGCAAGCCGGTATCTCACCCACATCCGGCGGTTGCGCGACCCCGAGGAGCCCGTGCGCCGGATGCTCGACGCGTTCGCCGGTCTGGGCGACAGGCTCGGCCCGGTGCTGCTCCAGCTTCCGCCGACAATGCGGGCCGATGAGCAGCTGCTCGACCGGACGCTCGCATTGTTCCCCGCCGACGTGCGGGTCGCCGTCGAGCCGCGGCATGAGTCGTGGTGGAGCGACCGCACCCGCGAGGTGCTCGGCGCCCGCAACGCGGCGCTGTGCTGGGCGGACCGGGCGGCCCAGGCGGTGACCCCGGTGTGGCGCACCGCCGACTGGGGATACCTGCGCTTCCATGAGGGCACCGCCGACCCGTGGCCCCGGTACGCCGGCAAAACCCTGCGCGAATGGGCTCAGCGCGTCGCCAGCACCTGGCCGCCGCAGGCGCCCGTGTACGCGTACTTCAACAATGATCAGGGCGGCGCCGCGGTGTTGGACGCGGCCAGCTTTGCCCGCATCACGGAACTCCCGGCCTAGCGCAGCATGAGGATCCGGCCTCCAGGATCCCTGCCCTCTACTTTGTCCAGGTCGACGACGATCGCGACGCCGCGACGCGGGAAGTCCATCTGCCGCTCTCGCGGGTGCGAGTTGTCGAAGATGGCGGCGCGGGCGGCGGCTTCGGCCTCGAGGCGGGCCCGGCCGTAGAACGTGTACGAGGTCCGGCTGGCCGGATCGTGGTAAAACAGCGTCACCTTGGGCCTGGACGCTATGTGCCGCGGCAGACCGCCCTCGGGGTCGCGTGCCCACAGTGCGAGCTGGTCGTCGGAGTGCGCCTGGACCGTCCCGCGGAACGACACGTGGATCTCGCCGGTGTCGTCGGTGTAGGCGATCAGCACGGGCGTGCCGTTGTCGAGGGCGCCGTCGACCGCGTTCCTGATGTCGTCCGTGAGCCGCAGCGAGCTCGGCTGGACGGGCGCGGCGGGCAGGATCTGCTGCTCGACTCCGGCGATCGTCGCGCCATCGAACGCGAACACGAACTCAAACCCGCCGAATGGCGCCGTAGCGGGCAGTTCGGCGGTCACGGTGATCGAGTCCCCGTCGGCGACCGGCTCCGACCAGTGCGCGCCGCGGGCGAGCAGCCCGGCCGTCCTTGGCTCGCGTAGCAGCGCGAGCGCCGCCTCGGCGCCTTCGGCCCGCCCGAAATTGGTATCCACGACGACAGCGGGCGCCAGATACCCGGCGACCGCGTCGACGTCACCCGTGACGAGGGCGTTCTGGTACGCCTCGACTGCTGAAAACCGGTCGCTCATACCCGCAAGCATCGCAGAAATCAGCCGTTGCCGACTAGGCTGCTAGAATGTTAGCATGCTTGTATGGTAGCAAGTCAGCAGTTCAATGTGTACCTGCCGCCCGACCTGGTTCGGGCCGTCAAACACGCGGCGGTCGACGAGGGCGTGTCACTGTCCCGGTTGGTCGAGCTGGCGCTGCGCGGCTACCTGGATGTGCTCGCGGCGCGCTACGCCGCCGAGGACGGGGCAGCAGACCAGAGGGAGCCGAAATGAAGCCGATCGTGATCAGGTACGTGCGTGACGTGGCACGGGCACGCACGTTCTACGAGGCGCTCGGGCTGACCCGGGACTACAGCACCCGCCCCACGCGCCTGGGTCCGGTGATGTGGACGGAGATGACGGGCGACGGGGGCATGCTGGCGCTACACCACCTGCCAGAGGACGGCCCGCACGCTTCGGTCGAGCTGTGTTTCCAGGCCAGCGAGGCGCTGGAGGACGTGCTCGGTCGGCTCCGCGCGGCGGGGTATGAGCCGGAGACGGAGATCGTCGACGAATCGTTCGGCCGGTCTTTCCAGGTACGGGACCCAGAGGGTCTGCTGCTGCAGGTGAACGAGAATGACCGGACGATCTGACGCGGTCGTGGTGAGCGGGCTCACCAAGGAGTTCGGCGCCACCCGGGCGCTGGACGGCATTTCGTTCCGCGTCTCGCCCGGCGAGATATTCGCGCTGCTCGGCCCGAACGGCGCGGGCAAGACCACGGCGATGCGCATTCTGCTGACCCTGCTGCGGCCCACGGCGGGCGTCGCGCGGGTGGCCGGCTTCGACGTGACCGAGCGACCGTCGCTGGTGCGCGGCCTGGTCGGTTGGGTGCCGCAGGAGCGCACCGCGGACCCGCTGCTGACCGCGCGAGAGAACCTGGTGTTCATGGCCGGCCTGCATCACCTGCGCCCGAAGGCGGCCCGCGCTCGCGTCACTGAGCTGCTCCAGTTCGCCGGCCTGGCCGGGCACGCCAACCGGCTGGCCGCGGACCTGTCCGGAGGGATGCGGCGCAAGCTCGAGCTCGCGATGGGGCTAGTGCACTTGCCGGCGGTCTTGTTCCTCGACGAACCCACCCTCGGACTGGACATCGGCGCCAGGCGAAGTCTGTGGGCGTATGTGCGGGACATCCGGGCCGGCGGCACGAGCGTGCTGCTGACCACGCACTACCTGGAGGAAGCCGACGCGCTCTGCGACCGGGTGGCGATCATCGACCACGGCCTGATCATGGCGTGCGACACTCCGGCCGCGCTGAAGGCAGCGCACGGCGCGTCGTCCCTCGATGACGTGTTCCTCGCCGCCACCGGGCAGGACATGCCCGACCAGCTGCCCGCCGACCAGTTGGTGACGTCATGACGGTGGCCGAAGCGGGGTTGGCCGAGCAGCTGTGGCTCGAGCACCGTGCGCTCTTCGGCCGGTGGCTGGCGCGGCTGCGGCGCGAGCGGCTCGCCGTGCTCGCGCTTGTCGCCCAGCCGCTGGTGTGGCTGCTGCTATTCGGCCACTTGTTCGCGCGGATGGCGGCGGACGCGGCCATCCCCGGAAGCGACTACCTGCGATACGTGACGGCGGGCGCGGTCGTGATGACGATCTTCAACGCCTGCCTGGAAGGCGGCGTCGAGCTGCTGTTCGACCGCGAGTCCGGGTTTTTGATCCGCATGCTGGCCACGCCCGCGCACCGGCTGGCGATCGTGACAAGCAGGTTCGCCTACCTGGCCGCGCTGACCGGCGCACAGTCGGTGGTGATCCTGGCCGCGGCGTACGCGCTGGGCGTGCGGTTCGCGAGCGGGCTTGGCGGCGCCGCCGCCTGCCTGGCGATCGGCTGCCTGTTCGGCGCCGGGATCACGGCGCTCTCCGTCGGGCTGGCGTTCTCGCTACGCAGTCACGCACAGTTCTTCCCGATCGTGACGTTCGCCGGGCTGCCGCTCACGTTCGCGAGCAGCGCTCTGGTGCCGCTGAACCTCATGCCCGCGTGGCTCGCGACACTCGCGAGGCTGAACCCGATGACCTACGCGATCGATTCGCTCCAGGGGTTGATCATGCACGGCTGGCAGCCCGGTTCGCTGGCCGGGACGGCGGCGGTGCTGGCCGGCTTCGACGCCTGCTGCCTGGGGCTGGCCGCGCTGGCGCTGCGCCGCGGCATGCGCTGACATCTGCCGACAGTGAACGCCGATTCTGCCGACGGGGACGCCTGTCTACAGTGTTGGTATGGCCGAGGTCGCGAAGATCTACCCGCTGAAGAGGCAACAGCCAGAACCGCTATGGCGCCAGGTGCTCGGCAGTCGCTTGCGGGCCCTGCGCGCCAACCGCGGCGAGACGCTCGCCGAGACCGCCGACCGGGCGGGCATCTCGCCGCAGTACCTGTCAGAGATAGAGCGCGGCCGCAAGGAACCGTCCAGCGAGATGATCGCGGCGCTGGCCGGCGCGCTGGACACCACGCTCGCCGACCTGACGGCCGATGTCACAGAGGACCTCCGCCGCTCGCAACGCGAGCTTCGCGCGCTGGCCGACAGGTCCGTACTGCGACGGCAGCCGATCGCCCCACCAGCCCGTGCCACCCGCGCCCCATCCGTCCCAGACATTCTCGCCCTAGCGGCCTGACCCTCGCCCCGCCCCAGGAGCAACAAGATGAATGTCCCGTTCAGCTTGCTAGAACCAGCTGCACGGGACATTCATCCGGGGTGAAGCAGGGTTGAAGCGGGGGTGAAGCACGCTAGCCGGCGCGGACGCGCTCGGCTTCGGGGCGGGACATGCCGCGGTCGGTGAGGACCTGGTCGATGAGGCCGTAGTCCAGGGCCGCCTGGGCGGTGAAGATGCGGTCCCGGTCGGTGTCCGTGCGCAGGGCCTGCACCGTCTGGCCGGTATGCCTGGACAGGATCGTCTCCATCTCGGCGCGCAGCCGTACCACCTCGTCGGCCTGCAGGATCAGGTCAGGAATCGCGCCCTGGCCGCGCGCGGCGGGCTGGTGCAGCACGACCCGGGCGTGTGGCAGCATGGCTCGCCGCCCAGGCGCCCCGGCGGCGAGCAGCACCGCCCCGGCGGCGATCGCCTGGCCGACACACGTCGTGCAGACCGGGGTCTGGATGTACTGCATGGTGTCGTATACGGCCAGCATCGAGGTGATGTCGCCGCCTTCACAGTTGATGTACAGGTTGATCTCCTGGTCGGGGCTGCGCGCTTCCAGGACGAATAGCTGCGCGATGAGCGCATTCGCCACCCCAGGGTCGATCGCGGTGCCCAGGTAGACGATCCGCTCGGTGAGCAGGTGCGAGTAGACGTCCATGATGCGGTCGCCGCGCGGGTGCTCGGCGATGACGTTGGGAATCGTGTACGTGCTCATGATCCATTCCCCACTCGAAGGCCGAACGGCCGCTTCTTTGACGGCATCACCTGGGTGAACGTCTCGGCGATGGCGTCGACGAACCCGTAGTCGCGCGCCTGCGCGGCGCTGTACCAGTGGTCGTGCGTGGAGTCCTCGAAGATGCGTTCAAGCGGCTGGCCGGTATCTTCCGCGATGATGCCAAGCACCGTATCCCTGGTGTACCGCAGGTCGTTGGCCTGGAGTTCGACCTCCACCGCCGACCCGCCGATGCCGGCCGAGCCCTGGTGCATGAGGATCCGCGAATGGGGCAGCGCGAACCGCTTGCCCTTGGCGCCCGCCGACAGCAGGAACTGTCCGGCGCTGCACGCGATCCCGAATGCCAGCGTCGCCACGTCACACGGCACCAGCCGCATCAGATCGCGGATCGCCAGCATCGCGGGCACGGAACCGCCAGGGGAGTGGATCCACAGCGCGATGTCGGCCTCGGGATCCTCGTCGGCGAGCGTAAGGAGTTGCGTCGCCAGCAGCGTGCCGTTGTCGTCGTCGAGGACCCCGTCGAGAACGAGAATCCGTCGCTGGAGCAGGGAAAGCCGGAACCGTTCGGTAAAAGATAGGGTTTTTTCTTCCTGAGCCATGCATCCAGCGTGCGTGACGGTCGACGGGTTTGGCGCGCCGTGCTGCTGTGGGCAGATCAGCCCACAGCAGCGGACTCAGCTTCTCTTAGAACGCGTGCGCTGCTTCGGCACGTGCTCGATCACCGCGTCTGGGCCGGGATAGACCAGCCCGGTGTGACCGTCCTCGAAGCGGACGAGGTAGGGCGGTTCCCCCTTGTCGCCGTGCACCTCGACGATCTCGCCGTGCCTGTCCGCGTGCCCGACGACGTGGCCGTGAATGCAGATCTTGTCGCCGATGGTCGCTTCCATGCAGTGCCCCCTTCCGCGTGCAGGTGTGCTGCTTAGCCCAAGCCTCGCATGCCATCACGGGTGGTGACCAGCGGCCAAACGCGGATTAATCGGGCCAGTGCCGGGCCTGCTCGACGACTTCGCCGGCGGCGAGCAGGCGGTCCTCGCCGTTGCCGGGCCCGATCAGCTGCAGGCTCGCGGGCACCGGCCCGTCGGCCGGGACAGGCAGCGCGAGCGCCGGGACTCCGGCCGCGTTGACCAGCGAGTTCAGGCCGCGGATGCGAGTCATTTCCGCCGCGTCCTCGAGAAGAGAAGGAAAGCCAAGCAGCGTCGGCGCGGCGAGAAGCTCTACCCGTTCCCAGAGGTCGTCCAGGGTGTCCTTCCAGTCGGCGGTCCGCTGGCGGGCGGCGGCCAGCCGCGCCGGGCCGATCTCGCTGCCCCACAGCAAGCGGTCGCGGACGGCGGGGTCGATCCCGTCCGGCGCGGACCTGACGAGCTCGGCGTTGGCCGCCCACGCCTCGGCTTCGAGGATCACGAGCGACGCCGCGAGGAACTCGGCCAACTCCGGGATCACCAGGGTCTGCACTTCGAAGCCGGCCGCGAGCAGTGCGGCGTCGATCGCCTCGCTGATCGCGGGGTCGGCGTCGATCGCCAGCCTGCCGACGGTGCGCGGCGCTTGTGCCGCGGGGGTGAATCCAGGTTCGAGCAGCGCCATCCCGGCGGCTAGGCCCGCGACGGTCCGGGCCATCGGACCCACCGTGTCCAGGCTCGGCGCAAGCGGGCGCACGCCGTCAAGCGGGATGCGGCCCCACGTTGTCTTCAGCCCGGCGATGCCGCAGCACGCGGCGGGGATGCGGATCGATCCGCCGGTGTCCGTCCCGTACGCGATGTCCGCCTCCTCCGCGGCAACGGCGGTGGCTGAGCCGCTCGAGGATCCGCCGGGCACCCGGCGCGGGTCGAGCGGGTTGACCGGGGCGCCGAAGGCGCTGTTCATCCCGGTGATGCCGAAGGCGAGCTCGTGCAGGTTAGTCTTGCCCGCGAAGCGCGCATGCCCCATGTCGATGGCCGCCCGCAGGCCGGCCAGGCACTGAGCGTCCCTGTCTGCGGGCGCGGCGGCATCGGCGACCGCGCGGCAGCCCGCGGTCGTCGGCAGGCCGGCCACGTCGATCAGGTCTTTCACCGCGATCCGCGGACCGGTGCCTGCGCCGGTTTCCTTGCTGATCCAGGTTGACACGCCGGACAGCGTACCGGGCGGCGGCCGCGGGCGGTCAGCGGGTCAGCGGGTCAGCCAGACTACGGCCATGAACCGGCCGCAGGGCCGGGCGGCCCGGTCGGAGAAGAAATCAGTCGTCGACGTCAGCGTGTCCACGCCCATCGGGTGCACGTTCGCGGCTGCCACCCCAGCGTCGCGCAACTGGATGTGCAGCGCGGCCACCAGGTCGAACGTGCAATGTCCCGGCCGGGTGGGAGTGAGCAAGGCGGCGCTCCCGGCCGCCTCGCCGAACGCCGCCGTGACCTGTGCCGCCTCGGCGTTCCCGATCTCGTAGCTGTCCGCGCCGATCGCCGGCCCGATGCCCGCCAGCAGGTCATCAGGACGGCAGCCGAACGCCTGTTCCATCGTCCGCACGGCCGCGGGCAGCGTCCCGAGCACCGCGCCGCGCCGCCCGCAGTGCGCCACGCCCACGGCGCGCCGCACCGGGTCGTACAGCACCACCGGGGCGCAGTCGGCCACGATCGTGGCCAGCGCGACCCCGGGAACGCTTGTGACCATCGCGTCGGTATCGGGCAGCGCCGCCCGCGCGTCCGCCGCGCCGTCATGTCCGCGCCCGGCGAGCGCCGCGTCGATCACCGCGACGCGGGCGCCGTGCTGCTGGTCCGCCACGGTGAGCCGGTCCACGCCGAGCGCGGCGCAGAGCCGGCGACGGTTCTCGAGCACGGCCTCGTGATCGTCTCCCACGTGGTCCCCGAGGTTCAGGCTCGCGTAGGCGCCCGCGCTCACCCCGCCGTGCCGAGTGCTTACCACCGCGGTCACCCCGTCCCCATGGAACGGGAACACCCGCAGCGTGACGGTAGAAAGGCCAGCCGATGCCACGCCGCCAACTCTAGATGCCGGTCCTCCTAGCCGCCCGGGTTGTACCAGGTCTCGCCTTCTGGCAGCAGCGCTGTCGCGTCCGGGCCCCAGCTTCCGCGGGGATAGCGGATCACCTGGCCCACGTCCCCGAGGATGGGGTCGACGACCTCCCAGGCGGCTTCCACCGCGTCCTCCTGCGCGAACAGCCAGCGCTCGCCGTCGAGCGCCGCGCCGATCAGCCGGTCGTAGGGACGCATGTCCGCGCCTGGATGCTCGGCGAAGACAAGCTCCTGCACCTCCGGCTGCCATCCGGCGCCCGGCTTCTTCCCGACCAGCGTCAGCGACGCGCGGGTCTCCGGGTAGACCCGGAACCGCAGCCCGTTGTCCGCCGCCTGATCGCCGAGCCCGAACGCGTCGTGCGGCGGCCGCTTGAACCTGATGCTTACCTCGGTCGCCGTGACTGGCAGGCACTTGCCCGCCCGGATCAGGATCGGCACGCCCTCCCAGCGCCACGAGTCGGCGGCGAGCCGGACCGCCACGAACGTCTCGGTGGTCGAGCCGGGGGCGACCCCCGCGACGGACAGGTACCCGTCGTACTGGCCCTTCACGACGCCGGCCGGGACAAGTGGCCGCAGCGCGCCGAGCACCTGCGACTTCGAGGCGATCCACGAGTTGAGCCCGGTGCCGTCCGGCGGGTCGGCGAGCACGGTGGCCAGCACCTGGAGCAGGTGGTTCTGCAGCACGTCCCTGATCGCGCCGTTCTTGTCATAGAAGCTGCCCCGGTCGGCAACGTCGAAGGCCTCCGCCATCGTGATCTGGATGGACCGCACATGGTTCCTGTTCAGCAGCGGCTCGATGACCGAGTTCGCGAACCGGGCGAACATCAGGCTCTCCACCGGGTCCAGGCCGAGCCAGTGGTCGACCCGGTAAACCGCTTCCTCGGGGAAGAACTTGTGGATGGTCGCGTTGAGCGCCCGCGCGCTCTCCAGGTCGTTGCCGAACGGCTTCTCCACCATCACGCGCGAACCCGCGGCGCGGTTGACGCCGGAGATACCCTCCGCGATCCGCCCGAACAGCGCGGGCGGCACCTCCAGGTAGTACAGCATCCGCTTCGCGGGACCAAGCTCGTCGGACATCGCGGCGTACGTCGCCGGGTCGCCCAGGTCCCCGTCGACGTAACGCAGCAGATCAAGCATCTTGACCGCGGCCGGGCTGGCCGGGTCCATGTTGTTCAGCTTGAGGGACGCCGCCGCGTAGTCGCGGAACTGCGGCAGTCCCCAGCCGCTCTTGGCCACTCCGATGACGGGAACGGTGAGCACGCCGCGCTCGACCAGCCCGACCAGGGCGGGGAAAGTTTCTAGTTTCGCGAGATCGCCGGTAGCGCCGAAGATCACCAGCGCGTCGACTTGGTCAGCAGCCATATCACCCCATACTGCCAGTCTCGCGCCGGCTCAAACGCCGGTCTGACATCATCGGACTGTTCTAGCGAATGGGGTGATCATGGACAGGTACCCGAACATCAGCGATCACGGCCTGATCGGCGACCTGCAGACCGCCGCGCTTGTCGCCACCGACGGCACCATTGACTGGTACTGCTGCCCGCGGTTCGACTCGCCGAGCGTGTTCGCGTCGATCCTCGACGCCGACCGGGGCGGGTACTTCCGTGTCGCGCCCGACCGGGACGACTACGTCAGCAGGCAGCTCTACTTCCCGGACACCGCGGTGCTTATCACCCGGTTCCTGACTCCGGACGGGGTCGGCGAAGTGCACGACTTCATGCCCATCGCGGGCAAGACCGCGACCGACAGGCACCGCCTCGTCAGGCAGGTTCGGGTGGTCCGCGGCACGATGCGATTCGTGGTCGACCTACAGCCGCGTTTCGACTATGCCCGGGCAACGCACACGGCACAGATCACCGAAGACGGAGCGGCGTTCGCGGCCGAGGGGTTCACGGCCGTGGGATCCAAGACGCCCGGCGCCAGCGGAGCGCAGCTGAGCCTGCACTTCGCCGGCCCGGCGCAAACCTCGCTCGAAGATCAGGGAGTGACGCTTGAGGCCAGTGGCGACGGAGTGCGTGCCACTCGCACGCTGCGCGCCGGCCAGCGCTGGGGCATGGTGCTCGAGTCGATGTGCGCCGAGCCGCGCCGCCTGCGCTCAGACGACATCCAGCGGCTGCTCGAAGAGACCACCCACTTCTGGCGGGACTGGGTGAACAAGTCCAGCTACCGTGGCCGCTGGCGCGAGATGGTCCTGCGCTCGGCGATAACGCTCAAGCTGATGACATACGCGCCGACCGGCGGCCTGGTTGCGGCGCCCACCGCCGCTCTGCCCGAGCAGACGGGCGGCGAGCGGAACTGGGACTACCGGTACACCTGGATCAGGGACGGCTCGTTCTCCATTTACGCCCTGCTCGGCTTGGGATTCACCGACGAGGCCGAGGCCTTCTCCGGCTGGCTCCGCGACCGCGCGAGCGAGCAGGCGGGCGACAAATCGGGCCCGCTCAAGATCATGTACCGGGTCGACGGCACGTCCGACCTGACAGAGGAGACGCTGGACCACTTCGAGGGCTGGCGCGGCTCCCGCCCGGTGCGGATCGGCAACGGCGCCGCTGACCAGCTTCAGCTGGACATCTACGGCGAGGCGATGGACGCGATCTACCTCGCTGACCGTAGGGGAGTGCAGGTCACTTACCAGAGCTGGCTGGAGCTCGCGTCGTTCATCGACTGGCTATGCGAGCACTGGGACCAGCCGGATGAGGGAATCTGGGAGACCCGCGGCGGCCGCCAGAACTTCGTCTACGCGCGAATCCAGACCTGGGTCGCACTCGACCGCGCGATCAAGATGGCCACGACTCGCGGCCGTCCCGCTGAGCTGCAGCGCTGGATAACCGAGCGGGATGCCGTCTACCGCGAGGTTTTCACCCAGGGCTGGAACCCCAAGGTCCGCGGTTTCACGCAACACTACGGCAGCGATGTGCTTGACTCCTCGCTGCTGATGATGCCGCTGCAGGGGTTCGTCGCGCCGCGCGACCCGATGTGGCTGTCCACGCTGGACGCGATCGACAAAGAACTCGTCTCCGACAGCCTCGTCTACCGGTACAACCCGAGCGCCTCACCGGACGGCCTCGCCGGAAACGAGGGCACGTTCTCGCTGTGCACGTTCTGGTACGTGGACGCGCTCGCCCGCGCGGGCAGGCTCGATGAGGCCAGGCTGACGTTCGAGAAGATGCACACCTACGCCAACCACCTCGGGTTGTACTCGGAAGAGATCGGCGCCACCGGCGACCAGCTCGGCAACTTCCCCCAGGCATTCAGCCACCTGGCGCTGATCAGCGCCGCGGTCAACCTGGACTACCAGCTCGACCACGGCGCCGGGGTCATGCCCGACGGATGAGCAAGCACGCTCTCAGGAGGCGACGGCCGGGATCGGCTTGGTGCCGGCCAGCAGGATGCGGTGCATCACGCGGAGCTGTCCCTGGTAGTCGTTGACCGCGAAGTGCCACACCTGGCGGTTGTCCCAGAACGCGATCGATCCAGGCGCCCAGTTGAACCTGGTCACGAACTCCGGGCGCACGCCGAACTCGTAGAGGTACCGCAGCAGCGGCAGGCTCTCCCTGCGGGTCCAGCCCTCGAATCGCATCGTGAACTCCGGGTTCACGTACAGCACGCTGCGGCCCGTCTCCGGTATGAGCCGGACCACCGGGTGCACCGGCCCTTCGGCCGCGTCGTATTCGGCGATCGACGGCTCGGGCGGGTCGGTCTGCCCGTAGCTCAGGCCGAGTTTGCGCACGTTGGAGTGGATTGCCCGCAGCCCGAGCAGGGTTGACCGCAGCCCGGCGGACAGCGCCTCGAAGGTCGGCCCCATCCCGGCCCACTGGGTGTCGCCACCCCACAGCGGGATCTCTTCTGCGAACAGGATCGTGCCGATCGGCGGCTCGTCGAAGCACGTCATGTCGGTGTGCCAGCCCTCGCCGATGGCCCGGGTTTGTTCGGGCTCCTTGCGCAGTTCTTGCTTCACCCGGACCTCGCCGAACCGCCGGGCGAAGTTCTCCCGCTGCTCGGCGTCCAGGTGCTGGTCGCGGAAGAAGATGACGCCGTGTTGGGCCCAGGCTTGCCGAATCGCCTCGTAGGTCTCGTCTGGGTAGTCGCGGGTCAGGTCGAGCCCGCGGAGCTCCGCGCCGATCAGGCCGCCGGTCTTGTGCACTTCGGGCAGCGTCGCCGTCTCCATGAGGAACATCATGGGCGCAGATCGGCCCGGGCGAAATACGTGCGGGCAACAGCAGTCCGGCGCCCGGACACGCGGATGAGCACAAAAGGGACGCGGGCTTCGGGCCGGACGGGGCCGGACCCGCTTTCTGTCCGGTTTCCTGCCAGATGAGTAGATCGCGGACCGCCGGGTACAGTGAATTCAACGCCAGGGGGTATCGACGATTTCTGCGCTCGCCAGACGGACCAGGACCGTCGCCTTCTATGTGCTCACCTTTCTCATCGTCGCGGCCGGCTCGATCTGGCTGGCGCTCCGGGTAACGCCGCTGCAGACGGTGTCCGCCGCTGGTCAGACGGCCCAGGTAGGCGCGACCTTGCCGAACGCGAGCCTCAAGGGTCCCGGTGAGCTCGATCTGTTCGGGCAGGTGATGGGGACCAGGCCGCAGTTCACCGGCCCGATCAGGCCGAAGCTCGCGCTCGAGCACATCACGATCGACCCGCAGGTGGTCCAGATGCTGCGCAGCGAGGGACCGCAGAGGGTCGAGCTCACCCTCAGCCAGCAGCTCGCATCGGGCTGGGAGCGGTACTTCCTGTGGGAGACGCTGATCGCGGCCGGGTTCGCCGCGATCCCTCTGGTCGCCGTCGCGGCGGTGCGCAAGAGGCCGGCGGTCTGGAAGATGCTCGCGGGCGGTCTCGCGGTGGTGATCGCGGTGAACGTCGGTGGCATCGTCGTGACCGCGTCCGGCACGCCGAAGGTGCTGCGCAGCGTCAAGACGCTAGACGATCTGGTCGGCGTTGACCCGCTCACCGAGCCGGCGCCCGTCGGCAAACCTCAGCCCGGCGTGCAGGCGGTGGTGATTGGTGACTCGACCGCGGCTGGCTGGGGCCTGCCCTGGGGACCGAACCCGAGCGATCTCGACAAGGCGTGCGGTCGCTCGCCCGACGCGTACGCCAATGACCTGGCCGCCGCCAACAACTGGAACGTGCTGAACCTGGCCTGCGGCAGCGCGACCATCCTGAACGGCCTGATCGGGCCCGAGGTGCTCTATGACGGCGAGATCGCGCCGCCGCAGCTACCGCTGGCCGAAGCGGCCACGCACGCCAAGGTGATAATCGTCAGCGTCGGCGCGGACGACCTTTCCTGGTCAGTGATGACCCGGCTGTGTGCGGCCACCACGGTGTGCAACGATAAAGTGTCTTCGGCTTACTTTGGCCAGTTGCTCGACGCGTTCACGCGCAACTATTACGAGTTGCTCGGCGACCTGGTGAAGCTGCCGGGGCATCCGGCGGTGCTTATCAACGAGTACTACTCGCCATTCGGGTCATCGATCGGCTGCCTGCGCGGGTACGGAATGACCCCGGACAAGGAGAAGGTACTGCTGTCCAGGCTCGGCCAGCTGAACACGGTGCTGGCACAAGGCGCCGCCTCCTTCGGGTTCGGAGTCGCCGACCCGCGGTACCAGGGGCACGAACTGTGTACGAGCGATCCGTATGTTCAGGGGCCTACCGACCCGGCGCCACTGCATCCGAACGCGGCCGGCGAACTGGCGGTCGCGCTCGCGGACGAGCAGGCCTTCCCCGCGCTCTCGCCGGCACCGGTAGTGCTCCCCGCTACCTCGCCGTCACCCAGCACCTCGCCCGCCCTCGGCTAACCGAAGCCATTGGCTAATCCACGGCAATTGCGGGCCGCTGTTGCCGCGTAGCGGCGCTTTTTGTGCCAGATGTGGCACAGCTGTCGGAAAATAATCGCAGCATATGTGGCATTGACCGCGCGGCGGCGACCCGGATCCACGGTAGCAGCTCTTTTAACGCGATCAGCCGGCTTAGGGAGAACTGTTATCCCGCTACCGATCAATACGACAATGTGATGTACTACGTTGTCAAGAGTGTTGCCGGCCGGATGACCGCGGCCTAACGGCGAAGATCGACGAAGAAAACTTCCCGAGGAGTTTCAGGAGGGTTCAGCGGATGAACTGTCCTCAGTGTCAGACACCGAGTCAACAGGATTCGGCATTCTGCGCGAATTGCGGAACGCGGCTTGTGCCCGCGGCGGCCTCAGCACAATCCGGCGGTTACATGCCGCAAGCCGGGCAAAGCACGCCAGCCGGACAAGGCGCGCCCGTCGGCTACGGCGCGCCAACCGGGTACGGTCAGGACGTCCAGGGTGGCCAGGACGGCCAGGACGTCCAGGGTGGCCAGGCGCCGCCAACCGGCCAGTACCCTCCGGCGGGCCAGTACCCGCCACCTAGCCAGTATTCGTCCGCCGGTCAGTACCCGCCAGCCGGTCAGTACCCGCCAGCGGGCCAGTACCCGCCAGTCGGCCAGCAGCCGCCCGTTGGTTATCCCCAAGGCGGCGGGCAATACCAGCCTCAGCCCCCGCGGTCGCCGAGCTCTGTCGGCCCGTTCCAGTTCGACCTCAGCCGGCTGACCAGAGCGGACCGGATCGTCGGTGTGGCGACCCTGGTCACGATGATCTCGATCTGGCTGCCGTGGTTCAGCGTCAGCGGTTTCGGCGAGAGGGGGACAGGAAGCGGGACGGACGCGCACGGCTGGCTGTGGCTGGTGTTCGTGCTGGGCTTGCTGATCCTCGCTTACCTCGTCATGCGCGCCGGCTGGGACGAACCCCCGGTCCGCGTGCCAGTCGCGCACGAGCCGCTGCTCATCGCCGCCACCGGCCTGCAGTTGCTGCTCGTGCTTATCGGGTTCTTCGACATGCCGAGCAACGATGGCATCGCGGGCATCTCGATCGGATGGGCGTGGGGGGCTTTCATCGGGCTGCTCGCGGCGATCGTGGCCGCCGCCCCGGTCATCGTGCCCTGGGCGCGCTCCTACTGGGAGAGCCGCCGAGGGACCGTCTGAGCGGCGTCAGCCGACGACGCGGCCGGCCGGCGGATCCTGCGTAGCAGGTCGGCCAGCGTCGCCAGGCACGCGATGCTGAGCAGGCCGTAGGGGACGAGATCCGAGGTTGCCTGGGCCAGCGCTCCGCTGCCCGCCGCGGCGATCGCCTGACCCGCCGCCCACGCGAGATTGGCCAGCGCGAAGGCGATGCCCTGGTTGAGCTCCGAATGCTGGGCGCCCTCACTGACCATGGCCGAGGCCGGCGCGAACAGCGAGCCGTAGAACGGCGTCCCGGCGATAAGGAGCCCCATCAGCAGCGGCAGCCCGGTCGTCACGGGAATCAGGATGCTCACCGCCGTGCCCACGGCAAGAGACGCCAGCACCGGCACTGACGCGCCGTACCTGTCGGACAGACGGCCCGCGACGGGAGATAGCCCCGACTCGATCAGCGCCGCGCACAGGAACGTCGCGGCGATGATCGTGCCGGACGCGCCCAGCCGGGCGAGCCGCAGCGGCCCGAGCACGTCGACCACGCCGAACGCGATCCCCGCCAGGGCCGTCAGCCACATGCCCATGGCAAGCTGGGGGCCGCGCAGCGCCGGCAGCGCCGCCCGTAGTCGCTGCGGGGCAGAGCGTTCGGCGGCCGGCACCGTGAACGCGGCGACGATCAGCAAGGCGCCGGCGACGGAAGCCGCGGAGAACGCCGGGCCGCTGCCGACCTCGTTCGCGATCGCCCCGACGACCGGGCCGAACAGCGCGCCGACCACCGCCGCCCCCAGGGCCGTGCCAAGGAGTTCGCCGCGCCGCTGCGCGGGGGCCGCGGTGGCCAGCCAGGCCAGTCCCGCCGACCATGTGCACGCGCCGCCGACGCCCTGGATGAACCTGGCCGTGTCGAGCACGACGGAGGCGTCCGCCCAGCCGAAGACCAGCGTGGCCACGCTCATCAGCGTGAGGCCGAGCAGCAGCGTCGCGCGGGCGCCGTACCGCGCGACGAGCACCCCGCTCGGCAGCGAGCCGACCAGCGTTCCCGCCGGGTAAGCGGCGATGAGCAGCCCGGCCCCCGCCTTGGACAGTCCGGCCACAGCCGTGTAGTGCGGCAGCAGCGGCGTCAGCGCGGAGAAGAACACAGTGTCGACCGCGACGATGGCGCACACGAACGCCAGCAGTCGCCGCAGCGGAGGATCTAGGCTCAGCCGGTCTTGCCTTCCAGAGCGCGGCGGGTAAGGACGCGGGCCAGGTGCTCGCGGTAGGACTTGTCCGCGTGGAAGTCGCTGCCGGCGGAGGTACCCTCCACGGCGCGCAAGGCGGCCTCCGCCGCCGGCGCACCGGCGCGCAGCGCCTCCTCGACTCCCAGTGCCCGGATCGGGGTGACGCCCATGCTGGCGAGGGCGACCCGGCCGTCGTAGGCGGCGACGCCGACGATCGCCCAGTCGTTGGCTCGCCTGACGAACTTCTGATAGCCCCAGGGCACCGAGCCACCGCGTGGCACGCGAACCGCGGTCAGCAGCTCGTCCGGCTCGAGCACCGACTCGAAGAAGCCGGTGAAGAATTCGTCCGCCGGCACCGTCCGCACCCCGGACGGCCCGGTGATTTCTAGTGATCCGCCGAGCGCGACAAGGGTCATCGGCAGGTCGGCGGCCGGGTCGGAGTGCGCCAGCGAACCGCCGATCGTGCCGCGGTGCCTGATCTGCGGGTCGCCGACCTGGGCGGCGGCGTGCGCGAGCAGCGGGACCTCCGCCCGCACGAGGCCGGAGGACACGATGTCCGCATACCTGGTCGTCGCGCCGATGACAAGCTCGTCGCCGTCGGCCCGGATGCCCGCGAGTTCGCCGATCCTCGCGATGTCGATGAGCATCGCGGGCGTGGCGAGACGCAGCTTCATCATCGGCAGCAGCGAATGCCCGCCGGCCAGCAGTTTCGCGTCCTCGCCGTGCTCGGCAAGCAGCTCCAGGGCCTGCGAGACGGAGTCGGCCATCTCGTATTCGAACTGCGCGGGGATCACGCGCCCACCCCCGTCTCGGCGTCCTCGGATGGCTGTGACAGGGCCTCGGCGGCGGCGAGCACCGCGCGGACGATGTTGTGATAGCCGGTGCACCGGCAGAAGTTGCCCTCGAGCCCCTCGCGGACCTGCTGCTCGCTCGGGTGCGGGTTCTCCGCGAGCAGGCTGGTCGCCGCCATCACCATGCCTGGGGTGCAGAAACCGCACTGTAGCCCGTGGTTCTGGCGGAACGCCCGCTGGATGACGCTCATCGTGCCGTCCTCGTCGACGAGACCTTCGGCGGTCGTCACCGAACGGCCGTTCGCCTGCACGGCGAGCACTGTGCAGGACTTGACCGACTCCTCGTCGAGCAGGACCGTGCAGGCGCCACACGACGTGGTATCGCAGCCGATGTTCGCGGCCCGCAGGCCGCAAACCTCTCGCAGGTAGTGGATGAGCAGCAGTCGCGGCTCGACTTCGTCGCTGCGCGTGGTCCCGTTGACCGTGAGCTTGATCTCCATAATCGGATCAGGCCTCCTCTACCTGTTGGCCGCTTGGATGGCGCGCCACACCCGCTGCGGAGACGTGGGCATGTCGATGTGCCTGACGCCGAGGTGCGACACGGCGTCGATCACCGCGTTCTGCACGGCGGGGGTGGACCCGATGGACCCGGCCTCGCCGATGCCCTTGGCGCCGAGGGGGTTGTACGACGTCGGCGTCTCCATGTCGACCAGCTCGAAGCTCGGCACCTCGGTCGCCGACAGGAACGGGTAGTCCGCGAACGTCGCGGTCATCGGGTTGCCGTCGTCGTCGTAGACGAACTCCTCGAGGAACGCCTGCGCGGCGCCCTGAGCGATCCCGCCGTGCCGCTGGCCCTCGGCGAGCAGCGGGTTCATGACGGTGCCCGCGTCGTCGACGGTTATGACCCGGCGCAGGAACACCTTGCCTGTCTCGGTGTCGACCTCGACGACGGCCACGTGCGAGCCGAACGGGAACGTCGGGCCCGGCGACGTGAACACGCTGCGCACGAACAGCCGCTCGGATTCGGCGAGGCTGCTGAGCGGCACCGAGACGTCCGGGTCGCCCTTCACCGCGAAGGCGCTCGCGGAAGTATCGAAGACCAGGTCCGACGGGCTGGCCTCCAGCGTCGCCGCGGCGCGCTCGCGCGCCACGTCGAGCAGTTCGCGGGACGCCTGCTGGACCGCCGCGCCACCGAGTTGCAGCGAGCGGGACCCGCCGGTGCCGCCGCCGCGCGGCACCAGGTCGGTGTCGCCCCACTTGACCGTGATCTTCTCGATCGGGATGCCTAGCTCCTCACTGGCTAGCATCGCCCACACGGTCTGATGGCCCTGGCCGTGCGGCGAGGTGCCGGTGAGGATGGTGGCGGTACCGTCCGGGTGCACCTCGACGGTGCCGTTCTCGTTGGGGCCGCCCGCCTCGCCGCCTGGGCCGGTGATCTCGACATAGGAGGACAAGCCGATGCCCAGCTGGAGCGTGTCGCCGCCGCGACGGCGCTTCGCCTGCTCGGCACGGAGCTCGTCGTAGTCGGCGACCGCCAGCACCTTCTCAAGGGCGGTCGGGTAATCACCCGAGTCGTACACCGCGCCGAACGCGGTCTTGTGCGGCTCGGTGAACTTAGGCAGCAGGTTCTTGCGCCGCACGTCGGCCGGGTCGACCCCGGCCGCGGCGGCGAACAGGTCCATGGCCCGGTCCACCGCGGCCGCGGCTTCCGGACGCCCGGCGCCGCGGTAGGCGCCGACCGGCGTCGTGTTGGTCACCACGGAGGTGGACCACGACTCGGCGCGCGGGATGTCGTACGGGCCCGGCGTCATCAGGATCGTCAGCGAGGGCAGGAAGGCACCCGCCTTCGGGTAGGCACCGCAGTCCTGAAGGATCTCGATCCGGTAGGCGAGGACGGTGCCGTCCTTCGTCCCGCCGATGGTGATCTTCTGCTCCTGCGCCCGGCCGTGCGGCATCACGAGCAGGTTCTCGTTCCTGGTCTCCGACCACCGCACCGGGCGGCCGAGTTGTTTCGCGATCCAGCAGATGACCGCGTGCTCGGAGTCCGCGCCGAATTTCGCGCCGAACGCACCGCCCACGTCAGGCGTGATGATCCGCAGACCGTCAGGATTCAGCCCGAGCATTCCCATGATGGCGCCCTTGGTGCCTTGCGCACCCTGGTTCGGGATCCAGGCGGTCAGCCGCCCGTCCTCGCCCCAGACCGCCGCGCCGGACCGGCTCTCCATCGGGGCGGGCGCCACGCGCTGGTTCTGGATGACCTCGGACACGACAACCTCGCAGCCCTCGAAGAGGTCGGGGTTGCTGCCGCTCTCGTCGCCGAACTTGACGACGACGTTCGTCCCGGCATCAGGGAACAGCAGCCCGCGCTCGCCGGTGAGCGCCTGGTGCATGGTGGCGACCGCGGGCAGGATCTCGTAGTCGACGTCCACCAGTTCGATGGCGTCCTCGCCCTGGTACATCTCCTCGGTGACCACGGCCGCGACCGGCTCGCCGACGAACCGCACGACGTCGGTGGCGAGCAGCGGCTGGAGCATCTGCTGGTTCATGTTCGGCATCATCGGCTTGACCGCGCCGATGCCGGTGTCGGTCAGGTCCTTTCCTGTGTACACGGCGACCACCCCGTCGGCGTCCGCCGCCGCGCTCGTGTCGATGCCGTTGATCCGCGCGTGCGCGACCGTCGACCGGACGAAATGCACGTAACGGGCGCCAGCCAGCCGCTCGTCCTGGAGGTCCTCGGTGTACACGGCTCCCGTGGTGAGGAAGCCTGGATCTTCGGTCCGCAGGACCCGGGTCCCTAGTATGCTCACGCCCTTTTAGCTCCTCTACAGCCCTCGCGAGCTCGGGTGATCTTGACAAACGATACTTTCCTGGACAGGGTCCCAAGGTCAAACCGGGTCGGCTGATCGCGCGGTGTCAGCCCGTCATGCGCTTGGTCTGGAACTGCTCGAACTCCGCGGCCAGGAACTGCTGGGCGGTCTGGAGCGTAAGGCCCAGCGAGGCGAACGCCTCGGCGGCAGGCCCGTCCGCCTGGAGTATGCCTAGCAGCAGGTGCTCGGTTCCGATGTAGTTATGCCCAAGCCGAAGGGCGGACTTCAGCGCGGCCTTCAGCACGGCCTTTCCGGTCTCGTCGAAGGCGAGTTCGCTCAGCGTGTCGGCGGTCACATCCGGGACGGGCGTCGCGGGACCGGCGCCCAGAGTGGCGTAGACCTGTTCGGCGGTGAGGCCCGCTCTGGTGATCACCTTGGCTGCGATGCCTTCAGGTTCGACGAGTTCGGCCGCGGCCAGGTGGACGGCACCGATCAGCGGATCAGAGGGTGGCGAGGCGATACGGTCGGCGGCGGCCAGGACGTTCCTGGCGCGCTGGGTGAACCGGGAGAATACGGCGCCCTCGGGGGAGAGGTCGGTGAGCTTGCCGGGCACGAAGCGCTTCTGGGCGGCCTGCTTGGAGACGCCCATGGCGCCGCCGATCTGGCTCCAGGACGCGCCCGACCGGCGGGCCTGGTCCACGAAGTAGCCGAGCAGTGCGTCGGACTGCTCGTCGAGGCGGGCGGACACGGTGAACGCGTCGGATACGCGCTCCAGGGGTTCGCCGTCCGGGTGCTGGGCGTTCACGTATGCGATGAGGTTGTCCAGCGGGACAGGGAATTCGGCCATGCGTCAACCTTACATTGACGGTCACGCAACCGTCAACTTGAAGTTGACGGTGCCTGCGATCTGTCGAGGCGATGGGCACATCGACGCTGGCATATCGCCACGTCATAGCCGGGGCGAAAAACGTACACTGCTGCCGTGGCCAACGGTGATTCCGAGCGCGGCGAGTTCGACCCCGCCGAGCCCGAACCTCAGCGCGAAGACCGGTTCGAGCTCGGTACTGACGGCCCGTTGGTGATCCTGGCCGGCGTCGACGAATCGGTGACGGCCCTGCGGGCCGGCGCCTACGCGGCGGGGCTGGCCCGGCGGCAGCATGCCAGGCTCATCGTCGTCTACGTCGCGCCGACGCCGTACGTCGTGGGCGCAAGCGCCGCGGCCGCGGGCGTTGTCGCCGCGGAAGCCGAGGCCCACCAGCAGATCGCCGCCGAGCTTCGCGCCCAGGTCGAGGAGGCTATGCGCGACCGCGGCATCTCGGTCACGTTCCGCGAAGCCCACGGAGACCCCTTCACGGAGATCAGGCGCATCGCGGACGAGGTGCGCGCCGACGCGATCGTGGTCGGCGCCTCGATGAAGGCCGGGCACAAGCTCGTCGGGTCGCTGGCCGTCCGGCTGGTCAGGGCGGGCAAATGGCCGGTGACGGTAGTCCCGTGACGGACGACCACAGTCGTCGGCTGGTGCTGTTGCGGCATGCCAAGTCGGACTGGCCGGACGTCGCCGACCACGAGCGCCCGCTCGCCAAGCGCGGCAGACGGGACGCGCCGGTGGCCGGCCGGTGGCTGGGCCGCTCCGGGTACGTGCCGGACGCCGTGGTGTGCTCGACGGCGCGGCGGGCACGGCAGACCTGGGAACTGGCGTCGGCCGGCCTCGCGGAGGCGGCCGATGGCGCGGCCCCGCCGGTGCGGTACGAGCCGCGGGTCTACGAGGCGACGGTCCTCGGGCTGCTGATGCTGGTGCGCGAGTTCCCCGATGACGAGCGGACGGTGCTGATCGTGGGGCACAACCCCGGGCTGGCCGAGCTGGCCGTGGGGCTCGCCTCGCCGCCGCCCGAGCCGCCCTCCGCGTTTCCCACCTCGGCGATCGCGGTGCTCGGCCTCGCGGGGGACTGGGCATCGGCGGGACCGGACGAGGCACGGCTGCTGGCCTTCGCCGTGCCCGCCGACATGCGCGTGTAGCGCTACGACAGGACAGACCGGACCTCACCGGCGATCTGCTTGTCCTCGCGCGCCGCGATCACGAACGCGCGCACCGCCGCGCCGTCCGCGCTGATCTCCCAGTCGTCCCCATGCTCCCCGCCCGCGTTGCGCTCCTCATCCACACGCACACCCAGGAAGCCGAGCCCGGCGGCGGCGCGGGACCGGATCTCCGCCGAGTTCTCGCCGACCCCGCCGGTGAACACGATCACGTCGAGCCCGTCCATGGCGGCCGCCATGCCCGCCACGTACGCGCGCAGCCGGTGCAGGTAGACCTCGCGCCCGAGCACGGCCCGCGGGTCGCCGGACGCGGCGCGGGCGAGCACCTCGCGCATGTCGGCGGTCCCGGCCAGGCCGGTCAGCCCGGACCGGTATTCGAGCGTCTCGGCGAGTTCGGCGGACGGCGTGTGCGCGTGCTCCTCGAGCCACAGCACGAGGCCAGGGTCGACGGCCCCGGACCTGGTGGCCATGACCAGCCCGTCGAGCGGGGTGAACCCCATCGTGGTGTCCACGGAGCGCCCCGACAGGACGGCCGCCAGCGACGCGCCCGCGCCGAGGTGACAGGTGACCACGCGAAAACCAGCCAGCGTCCCCGCGCGCCCAGCCAGCGAAGCCGCGCGCCGGGAACAGTAGGCGTGTGACAGGCCGTGGAACCCGAAGCGACGCAGCGCCCAGCGGGTGCGCCACTCGGCGGGCAGCGCGAACGTCGCCGCCGCTTCGCCGATGGTGGCGTGGAACGCGGTGTCGAAACAGGCGACCGCGGGCGTGTCGGGCAGCACCGCCTGCACCGCGTCCAGTGCGGCCAGCGACTTGGGCTGGTGCAGCGGGGCGAGGTCGGTGAGCGACTCAAGGCGCCGCCGCACCTCGTCCGTGATCAGAACGGGTGCCGAGTACAGCGTGCCGCCGTGCACCACCCGGTGGCCGACCGCGTCGACCGGGCCGAAGCTCTCGATCGCGGTCTTGATCGCGGCGCTGTCGGTGGCGCCGCGCGGCGCGGGCAGGTCCGCGCTAGCCGCGACCTCGTCGTCGCTCGTCAGGACGCGCAGCTTGAGGCTGCTCGACCCGGCGTTGACGACGAGCACGCGGGAGGTGCTTGTAGCGTCCATGGTGGCTCAGCCTGCCCACGTCCAGTTGGTGATCTCGGGCGCGTCCTCGCCGAACTCCCTCGTGTACGCCCGGCTCGTGATCCGCTTGTCCGCCATGAGCTGCCGGACATGCCCGGCCGACGACGCGAGGCCTGGCACCCGGTCGATCACGTCCATCACCAGGTGGAACCGGTCCAGGTCGTTGAGCATCACCATGTCGAACGGCGTGGTGGTGGTGCCTTCCTCCTTGTACCCGCGCACGTGGAAGTTCGAGTGCCCGTGCCGCCGGTAGGTCAGCCGGTGGATGAGCGTCGGGTAGCCGTGGTAGGCGAAGATCACCGGCCGGTCGGTGGTGAACAGCGCGTCGAATTCGGCATCCGACATCCCGTGCGGGTGCTCTGACGTCGGCTGCAGCCGCATCAAGTCCACCACGTTGACCACGCGCACCCGCAGCGTCGGCAGGTGCTCTCGGAGCAGAGAGACCGCCGCGAGCGTCTCCAGCGTTGGCGTGTCGCCGCAGCAGGCCATCACGACGTCCGGCGGGCTGTTCGGGTCGCCATCGGACGAAGCCCACTCCCAGATGCCCGCCCCGCGCGTGCAGTGGATGATGGCGTCGTCCATCGACAGCCACTGCGCCTGCGACTGCTTGCCCGCGACGATCACGTTCACGTAGTGCCTGGACCGCAGGCAATGGTCGCCGACCGACAGCAGCGTGTTCGCGTCCGGCGGCAGGTAGACGCGGATGACCTCCGCCTTCTTGTTCACCACGTGGTCGATGAACCCCGGGTCCTGGTGGGAGAACCCGTTGTGGTCCTGCCGCCAGACCAGCGACGACAGCAGGTAGTTGAGCGACGCGATCGGCCGCCGCCACGGAATCGACCGGGTCGTCTTCAGCCACTTGGCGTGCTGGTTGAACATCGAGTCGATGATGTGGATGAACGCCTCGTAGCAGTTGAACAGCCCGTGCCGCCCGGTCAGCAGGTAGCCCTCGAGCCAGCCCTGGCACAGGTGCTCGGATAGCACCTCCATGACCCGGCCGTCGCGGGTGAGGTCGTTGTCCCCGTCGATGATCGTCCCGTCGAAGGCCCGCCCGGTCACCTCGAATACCGCGTCAAGCCGGTTCGAGGCCGTCTCGTCCGGCCCGAACAGCCGGAACGTAGCCGGATTGTTCCTGATGATGTCTCGCAGGAACCGTCCGAGCACGCGGGTGTTCTCCGCCTCGACACCGCCAGGGGAGGGCACGTCGACCGCGTAGTCCCTGAAGTCCGGCAGGTCCAGGTCCCGCAGCAGCAGCCCGCCGTTGGCGTGCGGGTTGTCGCTCATCCGCCGGTAGTCGCTCGGCGCGAGCCGGGCGAGCTCGGGGACGAGGCGCCCGGACTCGTCGAACAGTTCCGACGGCCGGTACGACCGCATCCACTCCTCGAGCTGGCGCAGGTGCTCGGGGTTGGTCCGCGCCGCCGGGATCGGCACCTGGTGCGCTCGCCAGGTCCCTTCCACCGGCTGACCGTCCACGAACTTCGGCCCGGTCCAGCCTTTCGGGGTCTTCAGGACCAGCGCCGGCCAGGACGGCCGGTCGGTGACGCCGTCCATGCGGGCCCGCCGCTGGATGTCGTGAATCTCCGTGACGATCGAGTCGAGCGTGCCGGCGAGCTGCTCGTGGACCAGCTTGGGGTCGTCGCCCTCCACCGTGTACACGTGGTAGCCGTAGCCGGTGAGCAGCGACTCCAGCTCTTCGGCCGGGATCCGGGCCGGCACCGTGGGGTTGGCGATCTTGTACCCGTTCAGGTGCAGGATCGGCAGCACAGCGCCGTCGGTGACGGGGTTGAGGAACTTGTTGGCGTGCCAGCTGCCCGCGAGCGGCCCGGTCTCTGATTCGCCGTCCCCGATGACGCACGCGACGATCAGGTCCGGGTTGTCGAACGCGGCGCCGTAGGCGTGCGCGAGGGAGTAGCCGAGCTCACCGCCTTCGTGGATCGATCCGGGCGTCTCCGGCGACACGTGCGAGGGGATGCCGCCGGGGAAGGAGAACTGGCGGAACAGCCGCCGCATGCCCGCCTCGTCCTGGGTGATCGTGGGGTACCGATCGGTGTAGGTGCCGTCGAGGTAGGCGTTCGCGACGAGCCCTGGCCCGCCGTGGCCAGGCCCGGCGATGTAGATGACGTTGAGATCCCAGTTCTTGATGACGCGGTTCAGGTGCGCGTAGATCAGGTTCAGCCCTGGCGTCGTCCCCCAGTGCCCGAGCAGCCGCGGCTTGACGTCCTCCGGCTGCAGTTCGCGCGTGAGCAGCGGGTTGGCGAGCAGGTAGATCTGCCCGACGGACAGGTAGTTGGCGGCGTGCCAGTAGGCATCGATGAGGTCCAGCTCGCTTGCGCTCAGCGTGCTGGCTTCGGTCGCGGTCATGGGGGTCCCCTCTTTTATCCCGAACGAATGGTTGCGACTCACCCAGGTCACCCCCATCCGTACCCGGGCGGCGGCCACCGTCTAACTCTCTGGTCAGTGAACGGTATGTTTCATCACCGTAGCCGTCGCAGGAACGGATCCTGCGGCACCTGTGGCGCGACCCTGATCCGCGCGTCGACCGCGACCGCCCCGTCGGGCGTGGCGATGACCGGGTTGAGGTCAAGCTCAGTGATCTCGGGCAGGTCGTCGGCCAGCCTGGACACCCGCATCAGCGCGTCCCTCAGCGCGGCCAGGTCCGCTGCGGGTCCCTCGCTCTGCTGCTCCGGGGGGACGACCCCCCGCTCCCCCCGAGAGACATGTCGGTGACCACGCAAAAGCGGCGCTGACCGGATCGAGTTGATCAGCGCGTCGGCGTCGGCCTCGGTGAGCGGCGCCAGCCGTGCCGAGTGGTCGGCGAGCACCTCGGTCGCGACGCCGCCGAGCCCGAACACCACCAGCGGCCCGAACATCTGGTCGTCCTCCACCCCGATCATCACCTCCGTCCCGCCGGTGATCATCGGCTCGACAAGCACACCGGTCAGCCGCGCGCCGAACCGGCCTGCTAGCTGGCGGTAGCCGGCCCGCACGTCGCCGGGGGTCCGCAGGTCGAGGAGCACGGCGTCGGCGTCGGTCTTGTGCACCAGGCCTGGCACGTCCGCCTTGAGCACGACCGGGTAACCGGCGGCCGCGGCGACAGTCACCGCATCGTCCTCTGTGCGCGCCCGCGCGGTCGAGACCAGCGGGATCCCGTACAGGTGCAGCAGGGCGGCCACGTCGTCGGGTGGCAGCCAGCCGCCCTCGGGCGAGTGGGCCAGGAATCCGCGCACTGTCGCACGTGCCTTGGCTGGAGCCACGTCACCGAATCCGGGCACGAGCGTGTGCGGCGCCGACCGCCACTGTCCGTACCTGGCCGCTCGGGCAAGCGCGCCCGCCGCGGCCTCGGGGTACGCGTAGGCGGGGATCTTGCCGGCCTTGGCTTCGAGCAGGCGGACCGTCTCTTCCTGGTTAAGCACTACGGAGGCGAGCGGGACTGGCACCTCCGCTTCCTGGATGGCCGCCACCAGGTCGCCGGTGGCGCCGGTGGGCAGCACGAGGGCGATCATGGCGTCCACGTTCTCGTCGCTCGCGACCAGTTCGAGTACCTGCCGGAAGTCGTCGCCAGAAACCGTTGCGGTGGTATCGACCGGCCCGGTCACCGCGCCGCCGGCCGGCACAAGCGAGTGCAGCCGCCGCTTGACCTGACCGGCCGGGTGGTGCACCGCCAGCCCGAGATCGGTGCACGCGTCGGCGGCCAGCACCCCGGCGCCGCCGACGTTGGATACGATCGCGACGGTTCGCCCGGTGGGCGGTGCCTGGGTGGCGAGCAGCGCGGTGGCTTCCATCAGCTCGCCCAGGCTCGGGGTGGCGATGATGCCGGCCTGCTCGAACAGCGCCTCGCGGCTGACCAGCGGGGTGGCGATCGCCGCGGTGTGCGACGCGGCGGCCCGCTGCCCGGCCTCGCTGCGCCCCGCGTGCACGGTGAGCACCGGCATCCGCGCGCCGACCCGGCGCGCGGTGCGCCCGAACTTGCGCGGGTTGCCGAACGACTCGATGTACAGCACCGCGACCCGGGTGATCCCGTCCTGCTCCCACCACATCAGCATGTCGTTGCTGGACACGTCGAGCTTGTTGCCGACCGATGCGAACGAGGAGATCCCGATGCCGAGCCTGGACAGCCGGTCGACCATCGCGAAGCCAAGCCCGCCGGACTGCATGACCAGCCCCGCCGCGCCCGCCGCGGGATGGGCCGCCGCGAAGGTCGCGTCGAGCCCGATGCCCGGCACCGCGATGCCAAAGCAGTTCGGCCCGATCAGGCGCATCCCGTGCCGGCGGCAGGCGGCCAGCAGGTCGGCGCTGGCTCCGGTGTCCAGCCCGGCGGTGAAGACAACGAGCCCGCGGACGCCGCGCACGCCGCAGGCCTGCGCGGCGTCGACCACGGCGAGGGGCGGTACCGCGATCAGCGCGAGGTCGGGTGTTTCCGGCAGGCTGGCCACGTCGGGGAAGCACGGGACGCCGCCGACCTGCTTCGCGTTCGGGTTCACGGCGTACAGGCGGCCCGGATAACCGCAGGTCCTGATGTTGTCGAGGACAGACCGGCCGACCGTGCCGGGGTGCCGGCTGGCGCCGATCACCGCGACGGACTGCGGGGCGAACACCGGCTTCAGGCTGGCGACGTTGGCGGACTGCTCGCGGAGCGCCACCGTGTCGAGGTACTCCTCCAGTTGCTTGCCGGTGTCGTCGGCGGGCAACGGGATGCTGATCGTGACCACCCCGTTCTCCCTGGTGCTGCGCGTCGGCAGTCCCGCGTCCGAGAAGACCCGGAGCATGCTGGTGTTCTCGCTCAGCGTCTCGGCGGTGAACGCCTCGATCCGGCTGGCCCTGGCGACGGAGACGAGGTGTTCCAGGAGCAGGGTCGCGATGCCCTTGTGATGCATCGTGTCCGCGACGGCGAACGCGACCTCGGCGACCTTGCCGGCCGACTCCCCCGTGCCCAAGACCTCGTAGCTGGCGACGCCGACGACCTCGCCGCCGTACACCGCGAGCAGGGCGGCGTGGTCCGGCGCCGGCACCCGGCTGATCCGTTGCGCCTCGTGCTCAGCCGCCGTCTTGCTGGTGCTGAAGAAGCGCAGGTAGGCGTTGTTTGGCGACATCGCCTCGTGCATTTCCTTGACGGCCTCGAAGTCACCGGGACCCGCCGGCCTGATCTGGACAGTCGTGCCGTCGGCCAGCAAGGCATACACCCTGCTAGCCCCGCTCGCTCTGGTTGCCCCGCTTGCCTCCGGGCGCTCTTCGCCCGCTGTCTTCCCTCGTCGCTCACTCACTTCGTTCACTCGCTCCTCAGTCCAGACAGCGGCGCGCGGTCCGCGAGGAAGACCAGGCCGAGCCAGGCGGCCAGCGTGCACACCATGACGACGGCGATCACCGTCATCGAAAGCGCGCTCAGGTTACTGTTCGGGTACGCCGATGCGAGGTCCATAGCGGCGGCCTCAGAACAGCGGGCCCGAGACCGGGACCGCGCGCTCTGCTCGCGGGTAGCTGAGCCGGTCGCGCACGGCGACGACGCCCTCAACGTGCCGTATCTCCTCGATCATGTCATGGCCGACGACGGCGGTCTCCGGCATGCCCGCAACGGTCACGATGCCGTCCTTGACGGTGATCGTGAAGCGGGCCGGGTCGGTGAGCAAGGCGTCGAGAATGACGTGCTCGACGATGTCCTGCCTGATGTCGGTGTCGGGCCGGCCGTACACGCTCAGCACGTCAGCCCTGGAGACGATCCCGACCAGCCGGCCGTCGTCGTCGACGACCGGCAGCCTCTTCACCCGGCGTGAGTACATGACCCGCGCCGCGTGCGATACGAAGTCGTTCGGCCCGATCGTCACGGGCGGCTTCGTCATCAGGTCCGCGGCGGTGAGCCCGGCCGCCTTAACCTGCTCCCGGTGATGCAGGATGCCGGCCGCCTTGCCGCCGGACTCCAGCGCTTCCTTGGTCAGCAGGTCCGCCTCGGAAACCACCCCAATGACCTTGTTGTCGTTATCAAGCACCGGGAACGCGCTCACCCGGTGTTCCCGCAGCTGGGCGGCCATGTCCTTGAATGTCGCGTTCTTCCGCACCGCGATCACGTGGGTCGTCATGACGTCCTTGACGATGGCATTCATCGCAATCGCCCCTTCCTGGGCACATCGCTAACGACTCCACTCCACCCCAAGCCCGTTTCCCGGCCCCACCGTCGAAAGACCCCCTACACAGGGACCAAAGGCCCCAACCCTGCTAAGTGCCCGCGTCCCTGGTGGGGGGAAGGCCGAATTTGTCCACCAGCGCGGGGCCGCCGGGGAAGACGGTGATGCGGGCGACGCCGGCGGAGGTGGCGGTGAGGACGGCGACTCCGAGGGCCTGATGGGTTCCGTCGTCACCGCGGTAGTAGGCGGCCGCGGCGGGCTGACCGTTGGCCAGGGTAGGTGTCATCAGCCAGTCGCCACGAGATCCGATCACGTGTGCGAGGTAGCGCAGGCACGTCACCTTGCCCGAGAACCACGTGCGCGTGCCTACCAGTTCGATCGCGGCGTCGGTGCGCAGCGCCTTCTCCAGGGCCGCGGTGTCGGAGTTCTCAAAACCGGCGATGTACTGGCCGAGTAGTTCCCTGGCGTGCGGCTCGGTGGGTTCGATGACGCTCTCGGGCGCCGGAGCGACCTCGTCCAGTCGGGTGCGGGCTCGTTGCAGCGTGCTCTTGACCGCCGCGGTCGAGGTGTCGAGCATGGTCGCTACCTCGCCGGCAGGGAAGCCGAGCACCTCCCGGAGCAAGAGTACGGCTCGCTGCCGGGCGGGCAGGTACTGCAGGCTGGCGATGAGCGCGAGCCGCACGTTGTCGCGCGCCGCGAGGATCGCGGCGGGGTCTCGCGCCTCGGGGGTAACCAGGGCGTCCGGGACCGGCCCCAGCCATGCCACCCCGGGCTCGGCCGCGCCCGGCGGCGCGTCCGGATCCTCGGCGGGGCCGCCCAGGCCAGAGGGCAGCGCCCGCCGGCCGCGCTGTTCGAGCGCGGTCAGACACGCGTTGGTGGCGATGCGGTAGAGCCAGGTGCGCAGCGATGAGCGGCCCTCGAAGGCGCCGTACGAGCGCCATGCCCGCAGGTACGTTTCCTGCACGAGGTCCTCTGCTTCGTCCGCCGAACCGAGCATGCGGTAGCAGTGGGCCAGCAACTCGCGCCGGAACGGCTCGGCGCGCTGCGCGAATTCCTCTGACCGGTCCGTCATCACCGTGCCCCTCACAAGCTCAGCTTCGGCCGTACCCAGTCAGCCATCCTGCGGATCGCGTCGTCGGCCTCCGGAGCGCGCCCGGCTGCCTCCCAGCGCCTCCTGACCGCCTCGGACTGCTTACTCGGCATCGCGGTGTTCCTTCCTCGCCCGGATAACCAGCGCCTCAAAGGCCTCGGCAATGCAGACCGCCGATGCCCGGGAAAGGAATCGCGGGTGCGGCGCCGGGCGGGCAGTTGCGCTGCCCGGCGGGACCTTCGGCACCCCGTCAGCCGGCCAACGCCCCTGAGCATCGGCCGCGAACTGGACGACCATCGCGGAATGAGCCAGCCTGCAGACACCGTTGCCGGGACCGTGGCCGAGAAGGCGCACGTTCTCGCCGAACACGCCCAGTACCTGATCGCCACCGCCGCCCGCGCGCCGTCCGTGCATAACACCCAGCCGTGGCGGTTCCGGGTCGGCCGGCGGGCGGTCGAGCTGTGGTGTGATCCCGGGCGCAAGCTGCACACCGACCCGATCGGCAGGGAGATGCTGATCAGCTGCGGCGCTGCACTGTTCGGACTGCGGCTGGCGGTGCGGTCGCTCGGCTACCAGCCGGTGGTCGAGCGGCTGCCCGACCTGTCGCAGCCGCGGCTTCTGGCGCGCGTGTCCGTCGGCGCAACGGCACCGATGAGCGCGCTTGAACGCCAGATGCTCGCGGCCGTGCCGCATCGGCATACGCACCGTGGTGCGTTCGCTGGCGGCGCGTTGCCGGCCGGGCTCCTGCCTGGCCTGCAAAACGACGCGCTCACCGAGGGAGCCACGCTGGCGGTCGTCAACGAGGGCCTCGCCTACGAGCGGCTTGCCGCGATCGTCGTCACCGCGGCCCGCCGGGGCGACCTCGATCCGGTGGCTCAGGCGGAAATCCGGAAGTGGACACGAGAGGACTCGAGCACGGCCAGGGCCGGTGTCCCGGCCACTGCGCTGACTGCCGGACCTCAGGCTCGAGTCCCGCACGGACAGCTGCGGCAGAGAGACTTCGACTTGGACCGCGGTCTTGCCCGGCTGCCCGCGGACGCGGACGCGGATGAAGCCGGGGCGGGGCGACAGAAAGGGACGCCGCCAGCCGCGACGGCGATCCTCCTGACCTCAGGTGACCGCCGCACCGATTGGCTGCGTGCCGGGCAGGCGCTGCAGCGGCTGCTGCTGCACGCCGCCAGCAAGTGGGTGTTCGCCAGCCTGCATACTCAGCCGCTCGAAGACCCGGTCACCCGCGCCCTGATCCGCGACCGGCTGGACCTGCCAGGCCAGCCCCAGATGCTGCTGCAGTTCGGCCCGGCCGTCAGCGCCGCCAGCACCCCCCGCCGCCCGCCCGGCGAGCTAACCGCGCCCTGAGCTTGGGGGACCTTCGTCACCATCGATCAGGTCGGCCGGCCCTGAATGACTGCCACGCCGCCGGGCACGCTCGGTTAGTAGGGGAACCAGCTCTTTGGGCGGTGAGGTCCCATGATCGAAGTCACTGTGTCAGCGCTGGGCGCTCACCCATTCCTGCGCGGCATGCCGCCCAGCCATCTGGACGCCCTCGCGGAGGTGTGCGCGGACGTAACGTTCCCGGCGGGGCACCAGATCTTCGAGGAAGGCGGGTTCGCCCGCAAGTTCTGGCTGATCCAGTCCGGTCATGTCGCCCTGGACATGAACGTGCCGGGGGAGGGGCGGGTCATCATCGATGACGTAGTCATGGGGGAGCTACTCGGCTGCTCTTGGCTGTTCCCCCCATACCGGTGGGCGTTCGGCGCGGTTTCTACCGGACCGGTGGAGGCATTCGAGTTCGACGCGACCGCGATTCGTGCGCGGTGCGCGGCCGACCCTGTCTTCGGATACCAGCTCCACGAGCGGCTCATCCGGGTTGTCGCCAGGCGGCTGCAACACACCAGGACACGGCTAACCGCGAAGTCCATCCCCAGCGGCGACGCAGCGGAACTGCCATACGACTGATCCGCCATGGCCTGGCCTCGTCGTTCCTTCCTTCCGGAGGGACCGGGACTAGCGGGTTAGTCCGCGGGTCGGTACGTGAGCCGGTCCCGGACCGCTACCACGCCTTGGACGTGCCGGGCCCGATCGACGATGTCGCGGGCGTGCGGGGCGGTGTCCGGCTCGCCCTCCAGGGTCACGATGCCGTCCTGGACGGTCACCGTGACCCTGGCTGGGTCGGCGAGGAACCCGTTCGGGATCACCTCGTCGCAGATCTCTTTCCGGATCTCCTCGTCTGGGCGGCTGTAGACGCCCAGCACGTCCGCCCGGCTGATGATCCCGACGAGATGGCCGGCCGTGTCGGTCACCGGGAGCCGCTTGACCCGCCGGACATACATAAGCCGGGCGGCGTGCTCCACAGAGTCGTCAGGCTGGACGGTCACGGCGGGGTGTGTCATCAGGTCGCCCGCAGTGAGGCCAGCCGCCCTTTCTTCTTCCTTGCTTTGGACGATGCCGGAGATCATTCCGGGCATGCCCGCTAGTCCGCCGTCTAGGGCCTCCTTCGTCAGCAAGTCGGCCTCGGAGACGACGCCGATCACCATGCCGTCCTTGTCCACGACCGGGAAGGCGCTGACCCGGTGCTCGCGGAGCTTTTCCGCCATCTCCTTGAACGACGCGTCTTTCCTTGCCGCGATCACGTGTGTGGACATGACGTCCTTGACGGTGAATTTCATTGCTACCGCTTCCTTTCCACTGGTCAGCGGCTCAGGACGACCTTGAGCGCTCAGCACGTCCGCGTACCTGGAACATCAGGCGGCCTCGATCCGACGGCCGCTGATCTGGCTCGGGACGATGCGCACATAGGTCTCGCGAGGGCCGTGCGCCCAGGGCACGACGGCGGCGGTTTCCCTGACATGACGCAGCTCGCCCGCCTGAAGGACCCGGTGCGCTTGCCCCCGCACGAGCACGCTCCAGCCCTGGCCAAGCGCCTCGTCGATGTGATCGACCTCGAACGCGACTGTGTCGTCGCCATGCGCCCCGATCACGGTGCCCGCCGCCGTTCGCAAGACGATAGTCCGCCCCAGGACGACAAAGTTGACCGGCAGCACCACCGGTCCCGCGGCCGTGCTGAACCCGATCCGCCCGACACCGCCAGGCTCGAGCAGTCGGCGGCACTCAGCAGGGAAGAGCTTTGTGGCCGCCGGGTGGGCAGGCAGTCCACTGTGCCCGGGCCGCGCCACCGTGTCGGCCCCGAGCAGCGCAGCCGGTGTCGTCCGCAAGGCGGCGGCGAGCTGGCGCAGCGTTAGGGCGTCCGGCACCGACGGGAAGTTCTCCAGGTATTCCAGGTACCGCAGGCTGATCTTGGCGCGGGCCGCTACCTGCGCTCTGCTCAGCCGCAGTTCCGTGCGGCGCCGCGCTATCCGCCTGCTCAGGTCACCAGGATCGGGCGGCGACGGCCACCCCTGACGGCTGGGTGCCTGCGGCTGTCCCGCGGATATGTCCCTCACGGTCATCGGGCTCGCGGCGCCTGGGGGCTGGTCTATGGCCAGGCCTGGAAACGCCGCTTCACCTCCTCGGCTTACTCGGCAGTCTGTGGGGCTGCCGCCCCACGCTGTCGAGCCTCGCCCGCCGGTATCCAGTCAGCAGCGGCCGAAGGTCCTTTGATCCGGTGCCAGACGTCTCGTGCCAGCCCGCTGATGCGAGAGTGACGCAGATCGTGTGAGCTGAGTCTCAAATCGTCCGGCCGGGGGGAGCGTGACATTCGAAGACGGGAGGGGCCTGTACTCCGCTTCTCGCGAATTCCGATTGCGCGGTGCGCGGGCCACCCCCCGCAATCCCCCCACTAGGGGCAAAGGTCCCTACTCGGCCACGCCTGGAACGCGACAACGGCGGGCCGTCCTCACGGACGGCCCGCCGTTGTCGCGTTTGGGCTATTCGGCGGCCCCGAACGCCTTGATATCCGCGAGTTCGGCCTGGCTGAGCTCACGCGGCACCTCGCCCTTGGCGACCTTGGTGCTCTGTACCAGCTGCCTGATCTTCTCCACGACTTCCGGGTTGGCGAGGGTAGTGATGTCGCCGGTGTCGGTGAAGTTCGAGGTCGCCGCGATCACGCGGCGCATGATCTTGCCGGACCGGGTCTTGGGCATGTCGGGCACGATCCAGATGTTCTTCGGACGGGCGATCTTCCCGATGTCGGTCTCGATCGCGATCCTGACCTTGTCCGCCACTGCGGGCGAGGCTTCGACCCCCGGCTTGAGCGAGATGTACATCTCGACCGCGCGGCCGCGGATGTCGTCGATAACCGGGACCGCCGCCGCCTCGGCGACCTCGGCCACGGTCAGCGCCGCCGACTCCAGTTCCTTGGTGCCCAGCCGGTGCCCGGCGACGTTGATCACGTCGTCAACGCGGCCAAGGATCCGGAAGTAGCCGTCGGCCGCCTCGAGCGCGCCGTCCCCGGCGAAGTACGGCCAGTCGTGCCAGTCCTTGCTCTCCGGGTCCTTGTTGTACTTCGCGTAGTAGGTGGACACAAAGCGCTCCGGCTGGCCCCAGATCGTCTCGAAGACGCCTGGCCACGGGTTGCGGATGCAGATGTTGCCTGCCTTGCCGCTGCCCCTGGGTACCTCGTTGGCGTCCTCGTCGAGGATGACCGGGAGGATGCCGAGCGCGGCGGGGCCGCAACTGCCTGGCTTCATCTTGTCGATGCCAGGCAGCGTCGAGCCGAGGAACCCGCCAGTCTCGGTCTGCCACCAGGTGTCGGTGATGGCCGCCTCGCCCTTGCCGACGGTCTGGTAGTACCAGCGCCACACCTCGGGCTCGATCGGCTCGCCGACCGTGGTCATCGTCTTGAAGTGGTAGTCGTACTTGGCAGGCTCGTCCGGGCCGACCTTGCGCAGCATCCGGATCGCCGTCGGCGAGGTGTGGAAGATGTTCACCCCGAGCCGGCGCGCGATCCGCCACGGACGGCCGGCGTCCGGGTAGTTCGGCGTGCCCTCGTACAGGACGGTCGTGGTGCCAAGCGCCAGCGGACCGTAGACGATGTAGGAGTGGCCGGTGATCCAGCCGATGTCCGCCATGCACCAGTACGTGTCGTTCGGGTGGATGTCCTGGTAGTACTTGGACGTCCCGGCGACGTAGGACAGGTACCCGCCGGTGGAGTGCTGGCAGCCCTTGGGGCGGCCGGTGGTGCCGCTGGTGTACATCAGGAACAGCGGTGCCTCGGCCGGCATCGAGATCGGCTCGACGATCTTGTCCTTGTAGTCCTTGAGCACGTCGTCGACGAAGAAGTCACGGCCATCGACCATCGGGGTCTGGGCCGAGTACGTGCCCGGGTAGCGGCGCCACACCAGCACCTTGTCGACCTGCTGGCCCTCCTTGGCCGCGGCCACGACCGCCTCGTCGGCCTTGACCTTGTGGTCGAGCAGGTCGCCGCTGCGGTAGTACCCGTCCATGGTGATGAGCACGTTGCTGCCCGAGTCGGCGATCCGGTGCCCGGCGGCGGTGCCGCTGAAGCCGGCGAACACCTGGGAGTGGATGACGCCCAGCCGCGCGCAGGCCAGCATCGTGACCGGAAGCTCGGGGACCATCGGCATGTGCAGCGTGACGCGGTCGCCTGCCTTGAGGCCGGCGAAATCACGCAGCACAGCGGCAAACTCGTTCACCCGCGCGTACAGCTCACGGTATGTGATCGCTGCGTCGGCCTCGTCTTCCGGCTCGGGCACCCAGATCATCGCTGCCTTGTTCGGCTGAGTTTCCATGTGGCGGTCGACGCAGTTGTAGCAGGCGTTCAGCTCGCCGCCCTCGAACCACTTCCAGAACGGCGCAGTGGACGTGTCGAGGACGGTGTCCCAGCGCTTGTACCAGGTCAACAAGTCGGCATAGGCAGTGAAGCAGTCCGGGAACTTGTCCTCGGTGAATTGCTCACGGATGGCGGGATCGGAGGCGTTAGCCTGCGCGGTGAGCGCGGCGGGGGGCTCGTAATAGTCCTCCTCGCGCCAGTGCACCGCGATGAGTGCCTCGGAGGATTCGGTCATCTCGTCGTTCGAGTCTTGGAGATCGTCAGCCATGAGTTTGCCTTCCGCATCCCTTCGCCTGGCGGCGTTGCCACTGTTAACTGGGCGCAAACCCCAATCTAACGCGCACGTGCGCCGGCCACCATGGGGTCCGCGTGGGAGGTGAGGCAGATGGCAAGGATGATCGCGGCAGTTACGCTGGGCTAGCAGTCGCCTGGCGCGGCCAGGAGATGAGGCTCAGCGTGGGGTTGCGGATCTCGGGGAAAGCTTCGTCCATGCCGGTGATGCGCATGATGCGCAGCAGGGCCGGCCGGGCCGCCGTCAGCTTGACCGAACGGCCGGTACGCCTGGCGTGCCGCGCCATCCGCGCGAGCACCCCGAGGCCCGCCGCGTCGCAGAAGGTCAGGTCGGCAAGGTTCATGATGACCGAACCGTCTTGGTGGTCCATCACGTCGCGCAGGTATGCATAGGCCTGGTCGGCGGTGGCGATGTCAAGCTCGCCGCGCACCTGCACGGTCGCGCTTCCGTCGGCGCTCACCTGGCACGCCAGTTCCAATTGCATCGTCTGTGCGAAGTCGCACACGGTACCCATGGCCCCGTAACTCCCCCCGTCAGGCGCAGTCCGGTCACCCCCGACGCGGCTCACGCGAAACATTGTTGTCCCCTCCCCGCATCGTAGTGAACGCTCGCGGCTCCTGATACCAACCTCGTCTCATTTCGCTGCAATTCGCAACGCCCTGGTGGGTCGTGCAGCTTTCATTGAAGGCTCTGAAGCTTAACGAACCACCAGACGATCACTGAGTAAAACGTGTGAACTAGCCAGAAGGTTCGCGTTTTTCTTCCCTGACTCTCCCGCGTGAAGCGTCTGACGCGCTCCGTCAGTTACGCCGCCCTGGTTGGGGGCACGCGAGCTGAGACGGGTGTCACCCGATTTAGCTGGCCACGCTGGGCTCTTGTGGCGTCGGCTGTGGCGGCGTGGTGTCCGGCTCCGACGGCTGTCCGCCCGAGGGTGACCTCCAGATCAGGCGATGCACCGGTATCAGGCGCGGGATGTCGCGCAGGCCCGGGATGAAGGGGACGAGTATGAGCAGGAGGGTCGCCAGGCCCGTCATGTAGATGGCGATCAGGTCCGCGTTGGCGGAGTTCCGCCAGCCGGGCACGTGGTACCAGAGCTGGTAGAGCCATAGCCAGGGCTGACCGGGATAGCTGCCGGTCTCGTTCATGACGCCCCACTGGTCGCCGGTGAGGTTCATCTGCGCCGCGAGCCCTGGGTAGTACTGGCCGTCATTGATGAACATCAGGGGATTTGTGTAGTTAGTCCCGTAGAACGGTTGCTCGGCTATCAGTGCGCTGTCGATCCCGCCGCTGCGCGCCATCGTCAGCAGGTTGGACATCATGACAGGAACGGGCCCGTCGGCAGCGGGCGGCACGACCGGGCTGCTGTCGGCGAACTTCACCGTGGTGACCGCGCTCGCGTAGCTGTTCGCCCACTTCAGCTGCTGTGCTGGCGCGGCGGCGTCGTACCTGGCCAGCGCGGCCGCGAGCGGCGGATCCGTGGGCGCGATCTTCGATAGCGGCGCGATGACGAAAGTCTGCGCCGGGTCGATCGGCTGCGTCACGCCGAACCAGTTCGCCGGGGCGAAGAGTTCGCTCTGCGGCGTGCCGTTGGTGTTGTATGGCGGGCCGTAGGTCGCCGTCAGGCTGGTGCCGTTCAGTTCGATCGCGGCGGTGCCAAGGAAGTCCGCCGGTGCCACCTGCGCCCAGCTCTGGATCGTGACCGGCGGCACGTCGGGCGAGGAGAGCAGGCCGGCCAGGCCGAAGGTGAGCGCGAGGATCACCACACTCGCGATCGTGCCTTCCTTGATGATGTCGTATCGCCTGGTCGGACCGCGCCATGGTGCCCTGTCCGCAGCGCGCGCCGCGCGCCGCTCGACGGCGGTGCCCAGCCAGGTGCGCGGGTTCTTTAGCTGTAGGCGCGGCATCGCGGCCTCCAGCGGGTGACTCACCCCGCGAACCCGCACCAGCAGGACATGCGCCCCGACAAGCGCGATGAGGATGATCGGAATCAGGACCACATGCCACAGCAGCATCTGGCCGAGGTTCATGAGGTTGAAGAACGCGCCGACGCCCACCGCGTTGAAGGCGTCCTTCCCGTTGGTCGCGATCCACTGCGAGTCGAAGTTCTGCTGTGACAAGTACCCCGTGAAGCACTCGACGACCGAGGCCAGGAACGCGACCACGCCTGTGATCCAGGTCACGGTGCGGCGTCCGCGCCAGGCGGCCATCCAGAACTTGCCCCACAAGTGGATGACGATGAGAGCCATGAACAGCTCGACGCTCCACAAGTGCAGGCTGTTGAAGAAGTGGCCGACCGGGTTGTAGTGCCACCAGTCCGGGCCGCCGAGGGCTATGGCCAACCCGCTGACTATCGCCACCCCGAACGCGGCGAGCGACGCCACGCCGAACACATACACCCAGGAGGCGACGTAGGCGGGCTGGCGGTCGGGCAGCAGCTTGATCGGCGGCAGGATCCGGAGAACGCCGCGCCGCATCCGTGATGTCCACATCCGGCTGTCCGCGTCGTCCCCGAGGTTCGGGTCCGGCGGGGCGTCCACAGCCTCGGCGGCAGCGGTGCCGTCCGCCGCGGCCGACGCGTGGCTGCTGCCTTGGCGCCGACCGGGGAACGGCAGCAGGAGCGCGGCCCCGAAGATGACGACCATGACGGCGATCAGCACCAGGTTGGCAACCGACACCGTGAAGATCGACCAGTTCACGTACGAGCCTGGCGAATTGAGATCAATGGCTAGGGGTCCGTGGGCCGTTAGCGGCAGAGTATTCATGCTCGGTCTCCTGACCAGGACAGCAAGAACGTTGACCGGTCAACCATCCGACCAGAAAGGGTCCCGCCTGCAGGGATGGGAGTCACCCGTCTTAAGGACCTTGGTCACCCCGGCGGGTGCCGGATGGCGGGAGCGGACACAGCGAGCCAGCGTGGTACAACAACCGGTATGGAACCGACTCTGGAAGAGCTCACCGAGGCCGAGTCGCTGCACCTCATCGAGCAGGCAGAAATCGGACGAATCGGCTTCTCCGGGCGGTATGGCCCCGTCATAACCCCGGTGAACTACAAGATCGTCGACGGGTCGGTCGTCTTCCGCACCGCGGTCGGCAGCCCGCTTGGCGAGGACCTGCGCACCGGGATAGCCCACGCCGAATACAAGGTCGCCTTCGAGATCGACGAACTCGACCCGGTAGCCCGGACCGGCTGGTCTGTCATGATCCAGGGGGCCGCGCACCACGTCGACGATGAGCAGGAGCGCGCCGTCGTGGCGCTGGCGGGCATCGAGCCGTGGGCCGGCGGTGAGCGGGACCAGTACCTCCGGATCAAGCCCACGGCGATATCCGGCAGGCGCATCCGCCGGGGCTGACGCTTATCGAACCCTGTCCTGGGTAGCGGTCGACGGGTGCGGTGAGAATACTCTTGTACCCGCACAAGTAGTGCATGCCTGACGGGACGGGACAGAGGTGAGCAGGGATGCGCTTCCGGGGCAGCGTGGCAATCGATCTCGGCACTGTCAATACGCTTGTCTGGGTTGCGGGCCGCGGGCTTGTGCTCGAGGAACCATCCGCGATCGCCGTTGACTCGGTTAGCGGCACGATCGCGGCCATCGGCACCGCCGCCGATGTCCTCGCCGAGAAAGAGCCGCAGGACATCCGGGTCATCTATCCGTTGCGCGATGGCGTGATCGCCGATCTGGACGCGACCGCGGCGATGCTGCACGGATTCCTGCGACGGGCCCGTCCGCACCGCGGCCTGCTTAAGCCCCGGGCGCTTGTGTGCGTGCCGACCGGTGCCACCTGGGTGGAGCGCCGCTCGGTTCTCGCCGCGCTGAGCGCGGGGCGGCCCAGGTATTCGGTCCAGTTGATCGACGAGCCGGTCGCGGCCGCCGCCGGGGCTGGCTTCGACCTGAACGCCGGGGCGGGCGGGTTCGTGGTCGACATCGGAGGTGGCACCACCGAGGTCGCCGCGGTCGCCGGGTGGCGTGTCGTGCGGGCGCAGTCACTGCGGATGGCGGGCAACACGATGGACGAGGCGATCGTCAACGTCGTGCGGAGCAAGCTCGGCCTTATCCTCAGCCAGCGGGCGGCACGGCAGCTCAAGACGACGCTCGGCCTGACCGGCGGCGCGGTCGGCGCGACCGAGGTGGTCGGCATCGACGCGGCCCGGCGGACGCCGCGCGTCGAGCAGGTGCCCGCCGACCTCGTGGCGGTCGCGCTTGAGCCCACGGTCGCCGTGATCGCGAACACGGTGCAGGAAGTTTTGTCGGACATCCCCTCGGGCATCGCCGAGGACGTGGTGCGGGGCAAGGTCCGGCTGGCCGGCGGCGGGGCTCTGCTCCCCGGAATAGCCAGCAGGATCGAGGCGATGGCCGAGATTGGTGTGGTCGTCGCGGAGGACCCGCTCCGCTGCGTGCTGCGCGGTGCGGCGACAATGCTGGAGAACAACGCCGAGCAGGGCGTGGTCCTCGCGGGATGAGACGCTCGTAACAGGGTGTTGACTAGTTAACAGCCTAGGCCGCGGGCATAGGCTGGCTCAGACATTCGGTAAGGCGCGTATCGGGGAGGGTCCGGCGCGGAAAGGGCATCGCGATGAGTAAGCAAGCCACGCCGCCGCCTCCTGGGGACAAGCCGGGGCCTAGCAAGGCGCCGCCACCCCCGCCAGCCTGGCGGCACTGGCTGTTGCCGGTAGGCATCATCGTCGCGCTGTTCCTCTGGATTTACCTGCCGGCGGTGCACCAATCGAACCCGACCAGCCTGAGCTACTCACAGTTCCTGTCTGACGTGTCCGCGAACAAGATCAAGACCGTGACGATCGCGCAGCCTGGCGGCACAAGCACCGGGACGCTGACCAACAACACGGATTACACCGTGGTCATCCCGCCGCAGGCGGGCCAGGAACTGCTCAACGAGCTCCAGACGGGCAAGGTACAGATCACCTCGTCCACGTCATCGCCGAGCTTCGGCAGCGAATTGCTCAGCTGGATCCTCATCCTGGCGCCAATCCTGCTGTTCGGCTGGTTCTTTCTGCGGCTGTCCCGTGGCGCGGGGGGCCAGCTGCAAGGGGTGCTGGGCGCGGGCCGGTCGCGGGCCAAGGTCTTCGACGAGGAGCGGCCGAATACCACGTTCGCTGATGTGGCCGGGTACGACGGGGCCAAGGCGGAAATCAGCGAGGTCGTCGACTTTCTGCGCAAACCGGACCGGTACGCCCGGGCCGGGGCCGTGGTGCCGCACGGCGTGCTGATGGTCGGCCCGCCAGGAACCGGCAAGACGCTGCTGGCCAGGGCCGTGGCGGGCGAGGCGGACGTGCCGTTCTTCTCCGTGACAGGGTCCAGCTTCGTAGAGATGTTCGTCGGCGTGGGCGCGGCCCGGGTCCGCGACCTGTTCAACGAGGCGCGCAAGCGCGCCCCCGCGATCATCTTCATCGACGAGATCGACGCCATCGGGCAGCGCCGGGCCGGGCAGGGCGCGGTGGTCGCCAACGACGAGCGCGAGCAGACGCTCAACCAGCTGCTCGCCGAGATGGACGGCTTCGAGCCGACGATGGGCATCGTGGTGCTGGGCGCGACCAACCGGCCCGAGGTGCTGGACCCGGCGCTGCTGCGCCCGGGCCGGTTCGACCGGCAGGTCACCATCCCGCTGCCCAACGTCAGCGAGCGGGCCGCGATCCTGGCCGTGCACGTGCGCGGCAAGAAGCTGGCCAACGACGTCGACCTGGACGCGGTGGCCAGGGGCACGCCCGGCTTTTCTGGCGCCGACCTGGCCAACTTGACCAACGAGGCGGCCATCTTCGCCGTCCGTGACAACAGGGACGTGGTGAGCGCCGCCGACTTCGACGCCGCCAGGGACCGGATCATCCTCGGCCGCCGGGAAGGCTCCAACGTGCTGTTGCCGGAGGAAAAGCACTCGGTGGCGGTGCACGAGTCCGGGCACGCTCTGGTCGCCGCGCTGTCCGAGCACACCGACCCAGTGGCGAAGGTGACGATCCTGCCCGCCGGGCAGACGCTCGGCGTCACCGAGCAGCTGCCGCTGGTGGAGCGGCACATGTACACCCAGGACTACCTGCTGGATTCGCTCGCGGTACGGCTCGGCGGCCGGGCCGCCGAGCTTGTCGTCCTCGGCCAGGGGTCGACGGGCGCGGGCAACGACCTGGCCGGCGCCACCGATCTGGCGACCAAGATGGTCAGAGAGTTCGGCTTGTCGCCCGTGCTCGGCCCGATCGGCTACCCCGAGGGCGGCTCGGTTTTCCTCGGCGGTGGCGGACCCGGCATGTCCAGTCGGCCGTACGCGGAAGCGACCCAGGCCGCGATCGACGGCGAGGTGGCCAAACTGCTCCGTCAGGCCGAAGAACGCTCCGTCGAGCTGCTCAAGGCGCACCGGCCCGAACTCGACGCGCTGGTCGACCTGCTGCTGCAAAAGGAGACGGTCGACGGCACGGATGTCTACCGGCTGGCAGGCCGCCCGAATCGTTCGGCCACCCCGGGGGCACCGCCGATGATGGTCTCGCCGCACGCGGAAGCGGACATCACCAGCGCTGACGGTTCCAAGCCCGCGAACTGACGACCCAGCCGGCGTCCCAGGCGGCCATCCGGTACTTGTTCGCCGCGTAGCGAGCGATGACCGCCCCGCACAGGCAGGCGACGACGACCGCGACGACGGCGACGACCGCGGCGAACGCGCTCTGATCGCTGACCTGGGAAGGCTGCATCGGCGGACTGGTCAGGTCGCCGGCGGCGTCCGTCCAGATAGTGACCGTGCTGCCCCTGGGGCTGCCATCGGGCGCCAGCACCTGGCCGCTCTGCCTTGCTCCGGTGACGGAGGTCCACGTGGCCTGCACGGGCGCCAGGGCGGACACCGTGTAGCCGTTGATCGCGCCGTCCGCCGGCTGGGTGAGCACGGCGCGCACCTGGTACGTCGAGGCGACCTGCGCCTGCTCGGCGTGCAGCGCGCTAGCGTACTCGGCATGGCTCGCCGCTTGAGCGGCGAAGGGCGCTCCGGCGGCGGCCGCCACGAACAACCCCGCCAGCAGGCATGTCTCCACCCGGTCCGTGGTGCGTCGCAGCGGGTTGCGGTCCGGCCACAGCCCGCGCAGCACCCTGCGGCAGCAGCCCGACCCGCGCCGTCGCTTCAGAGCATCCTCAGTCATCGCCCGTCCCCCCATGCCCACGATGCGTTCTGCCGAGTAGCAAGGGTAGGAAAGATCTGGCGGCGGAAGCAGGGACTTTTGACCGTGATTAACGTCCCATTACCCTGAGGTCATGGATTCAGGGGGTGGCCTGCTGCCGCAACTGCGGCTTGACGACCTGCTGTCCGAGCTGCAGTCGAGGCTCGAGGCCGTGCTCGCTACCAGGGACCGGATGCACGGGCTGCTCGAGGCGGTGGTGGCGATCGGCTCGGGCCTGGAGCTTGAGGCGATGCTGCGGCGGATCGTCGAGGCGGCGGTGGAACTGGCGGACGCCAGGTACGGGGCTCTCGGCGTCATCGGCGAGGACCAGCGGCTGACCGAGTTCATCCCGGTAGGCCTGGACGCCGATGAGATCAGCCGGATCCACCACTGGCCTGAAGGCCGCGGCTTGCTCGGGCTGCTGATCGAGGACCCGCAATCGCTTCGCCTGCCTGACATAGCGGGGCACCCGGAATCGTCGGGGTTTCCCGATGGGCACCCGTCGATGCGGACGTTCCTCGGCGTTCCGGTCCGGGTCAGGGACCGTGTGTTCGGCAACCTGTACCTGACGGAGAAGCGCGGCGGCGGCGAGTTCACCGAGGACGACGAGGCGGTGGTCACCGCGCTTGGCGCCGCGGCGGGCGTCGCGGTGGAAAACGCGCGGCTGTACGAGGAGGCAAAGTGGCAGCAAAGCTGGCTGCGGGCGAGCAGCGAGCTGACCATGCGGCTGCTGTCGGGAGACAGCCCGCGGGCCGTGCTGCGCAGCCTGACCAGCCGGGTGCTCGAGCTTTCCGGCGCGGATCTGGTGACGCTCGCGCTGCCGGACGAGGACCACCGCCGGCTGACGCTCGAGTACGCGGAAGGCGACGGCGCCGCGGACGCGCGCGGTCTCGTGGTGCCCGCGGAGATGTCGCTGTCCGGGCGGGTGCTCGAGTCGGGCGAGCCGCTCACCGTGGAGGACTTCGCCGCGGATGACCGAACCGCCGAGCCCACCCGGCTCCCGATGGGGCACATCGGCCCGGCCGTGCTGTTCCCGCTCGGCGCTCGCGGCAACGTCCGCGGCGTGCTCACCGTCGGCCGCCGGCACGGCGGGCCGCCGCTGCCGTCGGCCGCTGTGAGCGTCGTGGCGGGGTTCGCCGCCCAGGCCGCGGTCGCCCTCGAGCTAGCCGCGCGCCGTGCCGACGCCGAGCAGCTTTCCGTGTTCGAAGACCGCGATCGCATCGCGCGGGACCTGCACGACCTCGTGATCCAGCGGCTGTACGCCACGGGCATGTCGCTGGAGGGCACCATGCCGATGGCCACCAGGCGCGAAGTGTCCGACCGGATCAGGAGCGCGGTGGACGCGATGGACGACACCATCAAGGACATCCGGGCCACGATCTTCGCGCTCCAGGCGCGCGGCCGGGCCGACGAGCCCCGGCTGCGCGCCGACATCGTGGCGCTGACCGACGAGATGACCGAGATGCTCGGCTTCGCTCCGGCGCTGCGGCTGGGCAGCGGGCTGGACTCGCGAGCCACCGCCGAACTCTCTGAACACTTGTTCGCGGTTCTGCGTGAGGCGCTGTCCAACGCGGCGCGCCACTCCGGTGCGACGCGGGTGGATGTGACCGTGGACACCGACCCGGACGGGATGCTGACCGTCCTGGTCAGGGACAACGGATCGGGGATCCCTGCTGGCGGGCGGCGCAGCGGCCTCGCCAACATGGCGGACCGGGCCGGCAAGCTCGGCGGTGAGCTCAGGCTGTCACCGGCCGAAGGCGGCGGCACCGAGCTGGAGTGGAAGGTTCCGGTCCCGCCGGAACCCGAGCGCCCCGCAGGTGAGGGGCCGCGCCCGTCGCCTCCTGGCCGGTATCCGCTGCGTTAGCGCGCGTACGGGTTGCCGCCGTGGCGGGCGAGACCCTCTTCGTGCTCGCCGAACATCCGGGCGGCGTAGGCGGCCGCCTGCGTGCGACGCTCCATGCCGAGCTTGGCGAACAGCGCTGAGATGTAGTTCTTGACCGTCTTCTCCGCCAGGAACATCCTCTCGCCGATCTGCCGGTTGGTGAGACCCTCGCCAATCAGTTCGAGGATCCGCCGCTCCTGCGGGGTGAGCCCGGCTAGCGGGTCCTGCTTCGCCGACTGGTTCCGCAGCCTGGCCATCAACTGGCTGGCCGCCCGCGGGTCCAGCATGGACTGCCCGGTGGCCACCGTGCGCACCGCCCCCACCAGGTCGGTGCCGCGGATCTGCTTGAGCACGTACCCGGCGGCGCCGGCCATGACCGCGTCCATCAGCGCGTCATCGTCGGCGAACGAGGTGAGCATCAGGCATGCCACCTCGGGCATCTGGGACCGGATCTCCCGGCAGACGGTCACCCCGTCGCCGTCCGGCAATCGAACGTCGAGCACCGCCACGTCCGGGCGGACCGCGGGGATCCTGGCCAGCGCGGAAGACGCCGTCCCGGCCTCGCCCACGACCTTGATATCGCCTTCGGCTTCGAGCATGTCGCGCACGCCGCGCCTGACGATCTCGTGGTCGTCGAGCAGGAACACCGCGATCGGCTGCTTGGCGGCGTCTTCTTTAGCTGGGGTTTGCACGGTCGTCTCCCGGGCTTGAGGTCTTATATAACAAGCTAGGCACCAGCCGGCCTCAGCTCCAAGGACGAACGTCCCGTTGTGTCCAGCCGCGGGGTAGTCTCTGCTCCATGGTGCACGTCGCCCTGCCCGAGTACATCCCCAGCCCGCCGATCAACAGTTTCCACATCGGCCCGCTGGATGTTCACTTTTACGCGCTTGGTTACATCATCGGGATCACCCTGGCGATCCTGATCACCAGGCGGCGCTGGCGTGCCCTCGGCGGCGACCCGGACCTGGTGAACGACATCGCCCTCTGGGTAGTGCCCGCCGGCATCATCGGCGGCCGGATTTACTTCGATATCACAACTCCCGATGACATCCCGCACGTGTGGTACGGGGTGTTCGCGGTCTGGAGCGGGGGTCTTGGCATCTGGGGCGGCGTGGCGCTGGCGGCGGCCGTCGGCGTATGGCGGCTGCGACGGCTCGGGATCACCGCCGGCCCGTTTGGGAACGCCATCGCGCCCGCGCTGCTTGTCGCCCAGGCTGTCGGGCGCATCGGCAACTACTTCAACAAGGAACTCTTCGGCTCGCCGACCACGCTGCCCTGGGGCCTTGAGATCCCCTACCAGTACCGGGTGTCGGGCGGCATTCCGGCGCAGGACCTGCACTTCGCCACCTTCCAGCCGACGTTTCTTTACGAGCTGATCTGGGACCTGGCGCTAGCCGCGTTCCTCGTCTGGCTGGGGCACCATGCCAAGATCAAGCCCTGGGGGCTGTTCGCCCTGTACGTGGCGAGTTACTCCGGGTTCCGTATCTTCGAAGAGTCGGTGCGGATCGACTCCTCGGAGTACTTCCTTGGCCTGCGGCTGAACATGTACATCGCGGTGATACTGACCATTGCGGGCCTGGTCTGGTTCGTCTTCGCGCAGCGCCGTCCTGAGCGCCCCGCCGTATTGCGCTCGCCGGGCGCCCGCGGCGCGGTCAGCGAGGCCTCGGCCGACGAGGTGGCTACCGCCGACGCCGGCGCGCCCGGAACCGCTCAGGCGGCGGCGTCCGGTGCGGCGGCAGCACCGACTGACGCGGAGCCCAGTGCGGAAACGGGGGACTCCGCGGGAGTCACCACGGTTCGTTCCGAGGAATAAGGACAGGCGCGGGGCGGGCCGGTCAGATAGCACCAGCCGGCCAGCGCCAGCGGGTATGCGAAGTACCCCCAGCGAGTCGCGGGGGCGAGGGTGAATATCGCCGCCAGGCCAACGGCGAGCCGGACCGCCGCCGCCCGCGTGTCGCGTGGCGGGCGCACCGTCAGCCACACGGTGAATGTGAGTGCCGCGACGCCGGACAGCGCCAACGCCGCCAACCTGCCCGCGGGGCCCGCGGCCGCCAGCAGGTGACCGGGCAGCGGGCTCGCCGCGGGGGTGCGATGCGGGGTGAGCCCGAGCGGGAAGAGCACCGTGTTCCGCAGCGCGCTGCCCGGATCGCCCAGCGCGGCGGGCGCGGCCGCAGCCATCGCCGCGACCGTGGTCAGGGCCGCGAGGACCGTGAACCGCGTCGCCCGCGCCTTGGTGGTCGTGACGGCGAGCGTGACGGCCAGGACGCCGACGGCGGGCCAGGCGGTCGCCTTGAGTGCGCAGGCGAGGCCGGTGGTGACGGCCGCCGCGCGTGGCGTGTCCCTGGCGGTAAGCGCCAGCGACATACAGAGCAGCGCGATGATGGGGACGTCGGTGCCGCCGGTCGCCACTTCGAGCGACAGGACCGGCGAGGCCAGCGCGAAGGCGGTGTTCCGAAGCGCCGCGCCCCGGGCCTGATGTCCGCTCGGGGAGGGGTCGGCCAGCCGGAACGCCAGGTAGAGCCCGGCCGCCCCGGTGAGGGTCAGCCACAGCCGGGGGTCGCCCGCCCACGCGTCCCAGCCGCCTAGCACGCCGATGGCGTGCGGCAGCCCGAAAACGGCCATCAGCGGCTCGTACGGGTCGTAGGCGAGCACCCGGGACAGGCCGGCGGCGTGTTGATACGGGGTGCCCTGCTGTAGCAGCCGGGCGCCGGCCTGGGCGATAACGGTGAGCGTTCCCTCACCGACGCGGCTCGGCAGCCCCGCCCACGCCTGCCACGCGAGCGGGGCGATGGTAGCGAAGCCGAGGGCTAGCACGTGCGGTAGCAGTAGTTCACGGTGCCGCGAACACCAGATGACCGCCGCCGCGGCCAGGTAGCCCATCGCGGCCCACGTGCCCCAGCAGCGCTCGATCGGCTGGCTGCTGACGACGGCGAGCACGGCCGCGAACGCGGCGAACGATAGGTAACAGCGCGTCACTGGGCGGCTATCGCCGCTACCGTTGCCCCGGCGGCCCTGATCAGGTCGGTGGGGGCGATCTCGATCTCGAGCCCGCGGCGGCCGCCGCTGCAGAACATGGTGCCGAGCGCGAGCGCGGATTCGTCGACCACGACCGGCAGCCGGCGTCGCTGCCCGACTGGTGAGATGCCGCCCGCCACGAAACCAGTGGCGCGCTCGGCCGCGGCCACGTCCGCCATGACCGCCTTCTTGCCGCCGGCGGCCGCCGCGAGCGCCTTGAGATCAAGCTGGCGGTGCACAGGAACGACGCCCACGGCGAGCGAGCCGTCCACCGCGGCGACAAGCGTCTTGAAGACCTGCTCCGGCGGCACGCCGAGCGCCTCGCATGCCTCAAGACCGTACGACTCGCGTCGCGGGTCGTGGGCGTACTCGTGCCGGGTGAACGGGATCTTCGCCTGCTCGAGGACGATCGTCGCCGCCGTGCCGCGTCCAGCCACGAATCGTCACACTAGCGTCGGGTCGGCGGCTCACGCGAGCGAAAATCGTTAGGCCACGGGCACGGCCGGTACGCATAGTGGGCTTATGCGTGTCACGTTTCCGCGTCCTGCTGACCATGAGATCGCCTACGCACTAGTAGAACGCGACGACGGAGTGGTCTACCAGATGCTCAGCGGCCGTGCCGGAACGGCGCTGCCACACGACATCAGGCATCTGGTCGTCGAACGGGAGCTTGGCGTCACCGACGGGCTATGGGGCGGCATCGCGTCAGGTGCCGTTTTCAAGAGCATGCGGCACCTTGGCGGGCGGCGCCCGCCGCACGCGACGGAGCGTTCGGTCGAACTCAAGCGGAAATACCGGGACCGGCTGCTTCGCGCCGAGCTGCTGGCCGACCTTGTGGAGCGCGTGGCGGCCCTCGATGACGCGTCGCCTGAGGCGATACGCCGTCTGACCGGGACGAAGCTCGCGGTGCTTCGCGGCGCGCCACCGTCGCCGGAAGCGCTGGCGACCGCGGCCCGAGCGCTGCAGGTCGAGGCGGCCAGGTGGGCCCGGCTGCGGCCGGGGCAGGAGTTGCACTACGAGTGGCCGTCGGCGCGGGTCCCGCGGGCGAACATCCCGCGTCAGGTGCGACGGAAGTTGTCGTCGTTACTTGTGGGGTAATCGGCTTGTGTCGCGCCCGCCTGGCGAGACAAGCTTGTTCAATGCATCCCGACGCCACTTCGTCTCAGCTGTCTCGCCCGTCTCGCCCGTCTGAGCTCATCGACGCCGGCCCGGTCCTGCTGCGCCGCTGGCACTCGGCCGACCTCGACGCTTCGTGCCAGGCGGTGCTCTCATCGCTTGAGCACCTGCGCCCCTGGATGCCCTGGGCGGTCGACTTCAGCCGCAGCACCCAGGCCGAGTTCCTGGCCGGCTGCGAGCGTGACTGGCAGTCCGGCGCGATGTTCAACTACGCGATGCTGGTCGACGGCGAGATCGCCGGGTCCACCGGGCTGATGGCGCGGATCGGCCCTCGCGGCCTGGAGATCGGATACTGGGTCGGCCAGGCGTACACCCGCAGGGGGCTGGCGACCGCCGCTGCCGCTGCTCTTGTCACGGAGGCGTTCACGCTGCCCGGCGTCGACTACCTGCAGATCGTCCACGACGAGCTGAACGTGCCGAGCGGCGGCGTCCCCCGCAAGCTGGGGTTCACGCAGATCGAGCGTCGCCCGCTCGACCACAAGCCGCTGGGCGGCACCGGCATGGGCGTTGTGTGGGAGATAACCCGTCCCCAGTGGGAGGACGCCGGTCCCCGGTAACGTATCCGAACATGGAAGACGTCGAGCGGTTCGACCGGGACATGATGGCGCTGGCCCTGCGTCAGGCGCGGATCAGCCTTGAGGCAGGCGGGGTGCCGGTCGGCGCGGTCCTGGCGGCGGGCCGCGAGGTGCTCGCGGCCGGGCACAACGAGCGCGTGCAGCGCGGCGACCCGGTGGCGCACGGCGAGATCGCGTGCCTGCGCAACGCTGGCCGCCGTCCTTCGTACGCGGACACCACGCTGTACACGACGCTGTCGCCGTGCCCGTTGTGCACCGGCGCGGTCCTGTTGTTCCAGATCCCGCGCGTCGTCGTGGGCGAGGCCAGGACGTTCCCTGGCGACCTTGACTTCCTGCGTGCCCGTGGCGTCGAGATCGTGCTGTTCGACGACCCCGGCTGCGCGGCGGTGATGGAGGAATTCCAGACCCGCTTCCCCGAAGTCTGGAGCGAGGACATCGGCGGCCGCTAGCTGCCCGAATTGTCGGGATGCGATCGCAGCTGCGCCTGAGAGATAAACTCGCACCTTGTGAGCAGTGTTGTTGCAGCCGAGGTTGGCGAGCGGTTTCCGGACGTCGCGGCGCTGACGGCCGCCTTGGACAAGACCGGCTATCTGGCCGGGGACCAGCTTTCCGCTGCGCTGTTCCTCGCGGTGCGGATGGGTCAGCCCATCCTGCTGGAAGGTGAGCCGGGCGTCGGGAAGACCGAGGCCGCCAAGGCGCTCGCCGCCGCCCTGGACACCGTGCTCGTCCGGCTGCAGTGTTACGAGGGCATCGCGGCCGCCGAGGCGCTGTACGAGTGGAACTACCCGCGGCAGCTGCTCGCCATCCGGCTCGCCGAAGCCAGCCACGAGCAGCTCAGGGACACGGATCTGTTCCGCGAGGACTTCCTGCTCGCCCGGCCGCTGCTCACCGCGCTCGACCACCCGGGCCCGCGGCCCGCGGTGCTCCTCATCGACGAAGTGGACCGGGCCGACGACGAGTTCGAGGCGTTCCTGTTTGAGATGCTCGCCGAGTCTTCCGTCACGATCCCCGAGCTCGGCACGCGCCACGCGAAGATCCCGCCGGTCGCGATCCTCACCTCCAACAGAACCCGCGACCTGCACGACGCGCTCAAGCGGCGCTGCCTGTACCACTGGATCGGCTACCCGGACGCGGCGCGCGTCGCGCAGATCATCAGGCGGCGGGTGCCCGGCGCCAGCCGGCACCTGGCCGGCGAGGTGGCGGCCGCGGTCAGCAGGCTGCGCGGGCTCGACCTGACCAAGCCGCCGGGTATCTCGGAGGCGATCACCTGGGCATCCGCGCTCACAGTGTTCGGAGCGGGCACGTTGTCCCCGGAAACGGCGGGGCAGACGATGAGCGTCGTGGTCAAGTACCCGGAGGACGAGCAGACCGTCCTGGCGGCCGGGCTTGCTTCCGTCGTGGGGCATGACTGACCGCGTCCGCTTCCAAGGCGCCAGCGTGACAGGCGGCGCCGGTGCTCCCAACGGCTCGGGCGGTGCGGGCGCGCTGCCCCCGGTCGACGTCGCGGTGCTGGCCGCGGGGCTAGGCGTAGCGCTGCGATCGGTTGGACTGCCGGCCGGACCGGAGCGGTGCGAGCGGCTAGCGCGCGCTCTCAGCGTGATGCACGCGACTAAAGTGTCCGAACTGCATGCGTGCGCACTCGCGACCATGGTCTCGGATCCGAGTCAGATTGACGCGTTCGAGCGGGTGTTCGCCGAGATGTTCACCGGCACCGTCCCAGGCCGCCAGCCTGCCGTGATGGCGCCCCAGCAAGGCATGACCGTCGAGCCCGCGGATGCTCCTTCGCCTGCCGACTCACCGTCGGCAGGCGCGGCCGGGGACCTGCCCTCGGCACTGCGCCAGGTGGATGCCTCCTCGTCGTCCTCAGGCGACGGGGACGAAGACGACCTGCCGGACGCGCCTGCGATCCGGCGCGTCGCGTCGGCCACAGAACGGCTGACCGGCCGCGACTTCGCCAAGCTCACCCCGGATGAACTGCGTCAGCTCGCGACGCTGATGCGCGAGCTCACGATCGCGGTGCCACCGCGCCGGACCCGCCGCTACCGGCCGCGCAAGGATGGCGACCGGCTGGACATGCGCCGGACCCTGCGTCAGGCCAGGCGCACGGGCGGCGAGCCGGTCCGCATCGCCCGCCGGGCGGTCCGCCCCCGGCCGCGACGGCTCGTCGTGCTGTGCGACATCTCCGGCTCCATGGAGCCATACGCCCGGGCGCTCCTGCAGCTCATGTATGTGGCCAGCCGCTCATCGGGCGGCGCCGGGCTGGTCGGCTCGCTGCGCGAGGCAAGCCGGCCGCGCACCGAGGTGTTCACGTTCGCGACCCGGCTGACCCGGCTGACACCGGCGATGGCCTCGGCGACCCCGGAGACCATGCTGGCCAAGGCCAGCGAGGCGGCGCCGGACTGGGCGGGCGGTACCCGGATCGGCGCGGCGCTGCGCGAGTTCAACGACCGTTACGGGGTGCGCGGCATGGGGCGTGGCGCCGTAGTGCTGATCATCTCCGACGGGTGGGAGACCGGGAACCCGGCGCTGCTCGGCGCGCAGATGGCCCGGCTGCACAGGATCGCCTACCGGATCGTGTGGGCCAACCCGCGGACGCAAAGCTCGCGCTACCGGCCCGAGGTGGGCGGCATGGCCGCCGCCTGGCCGTACTGTGACGCGGTGGTCAGCGCGCACAACTTCGAGGCGCTCGACGACCTGCTTATCGCGCTGCGCTCCCCGGCGTCCCGGCGCCCGGCGCGCGCCCTTCCCGCCGCCGCGGTCCCCGCCGCACCCGGCGAGCCAGCGACCGGGGCGGCGTCGGAGAGTCCGCCGGCGGACGCCAAGCCGGCCTCCTTTAACCTCCCGTTGACGCAGCCGCTGGTCAGGCGCTGGACAACCTGACGGCCGCTCGGCTCAGGTGACGGTTACCTGAACGGTGTGCCAGCCGGTCGCCCCGTTCGGCTGGACGATGTGCTTGACGGGGGTCTGGGTGTATCCGGTCTTATCGGTCGCCCGCACCTGCAGCGTGTGCGTGCCCTGGGTCGCTTGCCATGGGTAGTACCACTGCCGCCACGTGTCGATCGTGTCCTGGGCGGCCAGCGTCGCCTGGTGAAAGGTCCCGTCGACGCCGACCTCGACCGCCTCGATGCCACGGCGCTGCGCCCACGCGACCCCGGCGATCATGACCCGGCCGGCGGTGACGTTGCCCTTCGGCGTGTCGATGCGCGATTCCGTCTTGATCGGCGCCTCGCGTGACCAGCCTTTCTGTACCCAGTAGGCGTTGAACGCCCCGAACGTGGTGAGTTCCATGTCCACCACCCACTTGCAGGCGGACACGTAGCCGTACAGCCCAGGCACCACCACCCGGACCGGGAATCCGTGCTCCTGGGGGAGCGGCTGCCCGTTCATCCCGACCGCGAGCAGCGACATCCGGCCATCCATCACCGGGTCGGTGGCGACGCCCAGGTTCATGCCGTTGACGTCGCGCATGACGATCTGCGTGGCGCCCGGCTGGATCCCCGCCTCCCTCAGCAGATCGGCCAGCAGCGCCCCCTGCCAGCGGGCGTTGCCGATGAAGTTGCCGCCGACACCTTCTGACACGCACGTCAAGGTCACGTCGTGGTCGATCATCGGGCGCTTCATCAGCTGATCGAACGTCAGCGTCATCGGCTTGTCGACCATGCCGTGAATGCGCAGCTGCCACGACTGCGGTGCGATTTGCGGCACCACGAGGGCGGTGTCGACCCGGTAGAACTGGCTATTCGGCGTGTAGAACGGCGACAGGCCAGGGATGTCCAGCGTGGTGCCTTTGGCCAGCTTCGGCGCCTTGACGGCAGGCGCGCCGAGCTTCACCGAGGACGTGTTCACGGAGAACCGCTTGTCCTGGAGGTACTGGCCGCCGAAGCCGGCGGTGGCGGCGACCGCGGCGGCGGCACCGCCCGCGACGAGGAACCTGCGTCGGTCCATGATGAGCTACCTCCCCCGCGCCCAGGCCTGACGACTGTTTGGCATCCCGGACCGCACCAGCCAGAGGATGGTGGCGATCCCGGCTATCCCGCCGACGATCGACGGGATGATGTCGGTGACGTGGCTTTCCGGCCTGGTGATGGCGACGAACGCGCCGAACAGGCCGAACAGGCCGATCCCCGCCACCCCGATCGCCGCCCGCCGCCAGGCGAGTATGCCGATCGCGATGGCGAGGAGCGCGATCGTCACGTACATGCCGAGCAGGAGCATGTTCTTGTCGTTCTCACCGAACTTCTCGACCGCGAAGTTCTTGAGCGCCGACGGGGTGCGGTCGATGAACGCACCGCCGACGGCGATGATCGGCGAGGCCTGCGGCCGCACGAACGCGGCGACCAGGTTCGCTATCCCGAGGGCCACGGCGGCCGCCAGGAACCCGGCGATGCCGCCGGGCAGCAGCCCGCGGCTGGGGCGCCGCGCGACGTTCCTCGGCGGGGCCGCGTGCGCCGCACCGGAGGGGCGGCGCGGCAGTTCCCCGGTCCTGGCCAACCGCTGAGCGCCGGTGTCCCACAAGGATCGTTGCGCGCCCGAGTCCTGCAGGGACCGTTGTGCGCCGGTGTCCCACAGGGACCGTTGCGCGCCTGAGTCCCGCAGCATGGGCTGGACTCCGGTGTTGCGCAATGCCCGGTCAGAGCTGGTACCCCAGATGGACGGCTGCGCGCCAGTGTCCACCGCGCTCTGCCGCGGGTCCTCATCCCATGGCGGGTGCTGCCGGTAGGTCTGATGGCCGTCCTCGTGCTCTGGGAACGCCGGGTAGCGCACGGGACGCTGCTGTCGTGGCGGGTCCTGGAAGCTCATAACCCTATTGACGGCGGTCCAGAGCGCGTCCGTTCGGGTTACTCGCTCCTGGTAAGCACGCGGTAAGAACCCGCGTCCTGGGGCTCGAACGTCGGCGCGCCGCCCGCGCCGATCGTCACGGTCACGGTGGGCCCGGTGTCATCGGGACCGGCCGTCACGATCTCGGGGGCGCGAGTCGTGTCGGCGGTCACGGTCTGCGCCGCCGGCTCCTCCTGCGCCGAGCCCGAGCCGGAACGGCGGGCGAGCACGTAGCGGACGATCGCGCAGGCGCAGGCGATGGCCGCCCCGCCGCCGTACCCGATCCCGCGCGCGTCGTGCAGCGTTATCCCGGCGACCCCCAGGTCCGGGTTGATCGTCAGGTAGCCGCCCGCGGCGATGACCAGCCACTCCGGACGGCCGTCGAGTGCGACGAGCATCACGAGCAAGATGGCGTACCACGGGAACTGTGGCGTGCACACGGTGAGCGCCGCGGCGGTCATCAGGACGCCGCCGCGCCACGGTTGATCCGGGTCGCAGTACCGCAGGATGGCCAGCGCGACCAGGCCGAGCAGCACGACGGCCACCACGGTCGCGAGCTTGCCGTGCACGACGAGCCCGATGATGGCGAAGCCGGTCCCCTTGGAGTAGCCCGCCTGATTCAGGTATCCGGGGAAGAATCCGATGATCTTTTCCCCGACGGCCATCACGTGCGGCGCGTACACCAGCGATATCGCCATGCCCGCGGACGCGCCGATGAGCCACCAGCCGCGCCGCAGCACCGCGGGCACCACCAGGACAGGTGTCACCTTGGTGGCGATCGCCAGTCCGAGCAGGATGCCGCCTAGCACGGTCCGTCGTTCAGTTCGCGCTCTGGCCAGCAACAGGAGCGCGACCGCGGTGAACGCGACGGCGACTACGTCGACATGCCCGTTCTGCCCCGCCTCGAGGGCGACCGTCGGGCACCATGCCCACAGCGCGGCCAGCCGTAGGTCTTTGCCCAGCGTGCGCAGCCCCAACAGCAGGATCAGCGTTACCAGGACGGCGCACGCGGCCGCCGCCGCCTGGATCGGCGTGGTGGAGTTGTCGGCAGGCGCCGCGAGCTGGACGGCGAGGAAGTACGCCTCGGCCACCGGCGGGTACACGGTGGGCACCTTGGGACGGTTCAGCAGCGTGCACCCCGCCACCAGGCTGTCGGCCGGATCGACGGAGTCCTTCTGGTTGGGGACGCAGTCCCCGTACCCGCCCGGTCCGGTGCCTGACCACAGGAAGTCGTTGCGCAGCCGGGCGACCCCGGCATCTCCTGGCGCGTAGAGATAAGGGTCGATGCCGGCCGCCTGCACCCGCCCGTCCCAGATGTACCTGTACAGGTCGCTGCTGCTCTGCGGCGGCCCGGACAGCGCGACGACCTGGACCGCGATTCCCCCGATCAGGATGAGCCCCACCGCCAGCCGGACGGCGACCTTGCGGACCAGCCACGCCGCGCAGCCGAATGCGATCCAGGCGCCCGCGATGAGCATGATCGGCCTGATCCGTGCGGGGTCGAGGCTGGGCCGGGCCAGCAGCAAGATCAGGGCTGCCTGGACGGCCAGCGAGGCGGCGATCCCCGCTACCCGCAGTTTTGGGCTCATGCGCCGAGGGTGCCATCAGATTCCGGCAGTGAGCAGAGGCGATGCGGGCCTGTAAGCAATCCTTAAGCGCGGCGCAGCACAGCGAACCAGCGGCCGGCGATCGACCACGTCTCGGCGGCGGCGAGGTCGGCGTTCGTGGCGATCTCTGCTATCTGGTCGACCCCGACGTACGCCCAGGGAAACCAGGCGCTTGCCTGCGCGCCGTGGCGGAGCCTGACCTGCTCGGCGCGCAGGTCGCTGCCCGGCGGCTGAACCTCGACCAGTGCCTGGCCGGTTGGCGTCAGCAGTTCGGTCACCCGGCGCAGCAGGGCGACCGGGTCGCCGCCGATCCCTATGTTGCCGTCGGCGAGCAGCACCGTCGCCCAGCGTCCCGTGCCGGGCACCCGGCCGAAGACGTCGCGCAGCAAGGTGAGCACTCCGGCCGCCCGGGAGATGCGCACCGCGTACGGGGTCACGTCAATGCCAAGGACCGGAATGCCGCGCTCCGCCAGCGCGACCGTCAGCCGCCCCGGTCCCGACCCCACGTCGAGCGTGGGGCCGCTGCACCGCTCGACGAGTGAGCAGTCCCCGGCGCGGACATGCAGCCAGTCATCCACCTGGAGGGGGGTTCGGCTGCCGTCTTTGTGCTCGATTTCCGGTCTCGCATGCCCGGCGAGTGCCTGCTCGTATAGTTCGCCGATCACGCGATCTCTCCTCCCATTCGTCGGCCGGGACGCAGACCAGTGTTCATCGGGCAGACGTCCGCACACCTCCTGATCGGCGCGTCCTTACCGAATCGTCACGGACCTTACGATCCAGTGACGGCTCCGATTGGATGGGGCCATGGGAACACAGGACGAAACGCCGCGGGTGGTCAGCGCTAGCCGCGAGATCGAGGCCGGGCCGGAGCGGATCTTCGAGCTGATCGCGGATCCGGCGCAGCAGCCGCGCTGGGATGGCAACGACAACCTGCGCGCCGCCCCGGCCGGGCAGCGCGTCACCGGCGCGGGCGGTGTGTTCACCATGACGCTCACCACCGGCGCTATCAGAGAGAACCACGTCGTCGAGTTCGAAGAGGGCCGCCGTATCGCGTGGACTCCGGCCGAAGCGGGACGGCGCCCTCCTGGGCACTTGTGGCGCTGGGAACTCGAGCCTATCGACGCGTCCCGCACCCGGGTGACCTGCACCTACGACTGGACGCGCTTGACCGACCGCAAGCGCCTCCCCCGCGCCCAGGTAACGACCCCAGAAAGGCTAAGTTCCTCCCTGGACCTCCTAGCCGCCATCGCGGAAGAGGCCTAAGCGATGAGCGTGGATCACTTTCCAGGTCAGGACCTGGAAAGTGATCCACGGTAATCCTCAGTCGTGGTCGTAGTCGCCGCGGGACAGCTGGACGACCCGGAAGCGCTCGGTGACCAGCCTGCGCAGGTGCCGCACGCCGATCAGGCTTGCGATCACGACGGCCGCGGCTGCGGCCAGGATCGAGGCGCCGAACAGCGCGAGCCCGCCAACGACGTGTCCTAGCAGCATCAAGATCAGACCGACGAACAGCGCCACCGGCACCGCCGCCACGAGCAGCACGGCGAGCAGTGCGGCCGCGATCACCACCTTGGTCGACCACCGCGTAGTCCGACCCGGGTACCGAACGGCCATCTCGCTCACCCTTCATCAGGTCTTAGTACAGTTAAGATATGTCGCGTCGAGCGGCGGCGCAATACGTGGTCAAGCTAGTGCCGGGGATGGCACCGCCCGGCGCGGGTCAAGCAGGTCCGGCCGCAGGCCGGCCAGCACCGCCAGCACGGCGGCGGCCGCATCGGTGCCACCCGCCGCTGGCGCTGGCGCCGGGTGCGTTATGCCGTACTCCCCGCCACGGCGCGTATCCTACCCGGGCGCTGAGGTCTTACGGGATTGTGACGAATTCGTGCTGTTCGCTGGGCGCGTCATCGCGTAGCGCTCTACCTTTTAACCGTGAGTTCCAGAGGATATGGCGTGCGCGCCGCAGGGAGCCGACGTCGTGACTAACAACCCTGATCCGCCAGGGCGGATCGTGGTCGTCGACGACGACCCCACAGTGGCGGACGTCGTCGGGCGGTACCTCGTCCGCGACGGCCACACGGTCGAGTGCGTGCACGACGGTTACGAGGCCCTGCGGCGAGTCGCCGAACAGCCTCCGGACCTTGTCGTGCTCGACCTCATGCTGCCCGGCATCGACGGCCTTGAGGTCTGCAGGCGGCTGCGAGAGCAGTGGCCGATTCCTGTCGTCATGCTGACCGCGCTCGGTGATGAGACCGACCGGCTCGCCGGTTTCGAGACCGGCGCCGACGACTACGTCACCAAGCCGTTCAGCCCGCGCGAACTCGCGATGCGGGTCCGTTCCGTGCTGCGCCGCGCCAGGGGCACCGGCCTGCCTGAGAAGCCGAACCAGGGCCTCATCGCAGACCGCGAACTGACGGTCGACCTGGCCGCGCACGAGGTGCGCGTCGCCGGCAGGCTGGTTCAGCTGACCTCCCGAGAGTACGACTTGCTCGTGTTCCTGATGCGCAATCCGCGCAAGGCGTTCACCCGGGAGCAGTTGCTCAGCGAGGTCTGGAGCTGGACGTTCGGCGACACGTCCACGGTCACCGTGCACGTGCGAAGGCTGCGGGAGAAGCTGGAAGCGGACCCGACCATGCCGAAGCGCATCGTCACGGTCTGGGGTGTCGGCTACCGCTACGAGCCGGAGTCCGCATGACCGGCAGCCTGGCCGATGTAATCTCTGGTGTCCAGTCCTCTGACCTGTACTTCGTTGCCGGCTGGGTCGGCGGCATCGCCATCGTGATAACGGTCATCGGCGTGGTGATCCTGAAGCTGATGGCGGGCCGGTCGATCGGCTTGATGCTGAGCATGGTGGCGTTCGTGACCGTCGCCACGTCGCTTGCCGGGGTCGTCGTCATCACGGTGCGCATGATCGGCGCCCAGCCAGGCAAACCGGTGTTCGAGCTCCTCTTCGTCGCCGGGGTGGCCGGGCTGGCGGTGGCGCTGATCATCGGCCGAACCGTAACCAACGCCAGCAAGACGCTTCTCAACGCGGTGCACCAGGTCGGTGAGAGCGGCATCTACACACCGCCCGAGGTCCGGCTGCCCGCTGAACTCGCGGGACTGTCGCGAGGACTGGCCGAGGCGCACGACAGGCTCGGCCAGGCGCGGGCGCGCGAGCAGGCCCTGGAGGCGAGCCGCCGCGAACTTGTCGCCTGGGTCAGCCATGATCTGCGGACACCGCTGGCCGGGCTGCGGGCGATGGCGGAGGCGCTAGAAGACCAGGTGGTGACCGATCCCCAGGAGGTCAGCCACTATCACTCCCAGATCCGCCGGGAGACCGACCGGCTGGCGGCGATGATCGATGACCTTTTCGAGCTGTCCCGGATCCACGCCGGGACGCTGCGCCTGTCGCCGCGGCTTGTCGGCCTAGAGGACCTGGTGGCCGAGGTTGTCGTCAGCGCCGAGCCCGTCGCACGGGCCAAGGGGATCCGGCTCGCCGGGTCCGCCGTCCGCGGCATGCCGGTCTTCATCGACACGGCGGAAATGGGACGCGCGGTGCGGAACCTCGTCACGAACGCCATCAGGCACACACCGTATGACGGGACCATCGAGGTGCTCGGCGAGATCCAGGCCGGGATGGCGTGCGTGAGCGTGGCCGACGAGTGCGGCGGCATCCCGCCAGGCGACCTGCCCCGCGTGTTCGACGTGGCGTTCCGCGGCGAGAGCGCGCGGACGCCCGACCCGTCCGGTGGCGCCGGACTCGGGCTGTCCATCGCCCGCGGAATCGTGGAGGCGCACTCCGGCCAGATCAGCGTCCGTAACACCGGCCCCGGGTGCCAGTTCCTCATCAAGCTGCCGCTCGCCAGGTCCGCCCCCTCGGCCGTATCCCGGCCGGCGCCCTCCCGCGCCCTCCACGCCGGACGCTGACCGCTCGCCCCAGCCAGGTGCCAGGTGAAAGGCCCATTCAGCTGGCTATTACAAGCTGGATGGGCCGTTCACCTGGTGCGACAACCGCGTCGCGGCCGGGGCGCGTAGCGGAGCCCGGGCGAACTCCGCCATACCGTTGGCGAAGCTGATCGTGGCGGTAAATCCCAGGTCGCGGCGGGCGGTGTCGGGCGAGGCGACGATGTGGCGGACGTCGCCGAGCCGGTAGTCGCCGGTGACCTTCGGCTCGATCTCGCCGCCGAACTCGGCGGCGAGCGCCGACGCCATCTCAAGCACCGTGTGCGGCGTGCCGCTCGCCACGTTATAGGCCCGCAGCGTCCCGGCGGCACCGCCCCCGCTGCCCGCGCCGCCCGCGCCGGCCGTGGCGGCCGTGGCGGCCGTGGCGGCCGTGGCGGTCGCGCCGGTCGTGGCGGTCGCGGCGAGCGCGAGCACGTTGCACCGCGCCACGTCGCGGACGTGCACGAAGTCGCGGCGCTGGCCGCCGTCTTCGAAGACCCGCGGCGGGAGGCCGTTCTCCAGGCAGGAACGGAATATCGCCGCCACCCCCGAGTAGGGCGTGTCCCTGGGCATCCGTGGGCCGTACACGTTGTGGTAACGCAGCGCCACGGCGGCCCCGCCGGTGAGCCGGGCCCAGTTGGCCGCCAGGTGCTCCTGCGCCACCTTGCTTGTGGCGTAAGCGTTGCGCGGGTCCAGAACGGCATCCTCGCCCACGGTCGACCAGGACAGGACCGCACCGCACAGGGGGCAGCGCGGCTCGAAAACGCCCGCCTCGAGATCGGCGCCGGCCCGGGGGAGCGGCCGGACCGAGGCGTCGTGTGCGCATTCGTAGGCACCCTCTCCGTACACCACCATCGACGAGGACAGCACCAGCCGCGGCACGCCGCGGCGGCCCATCGCGTCGAGCAACACCGCCGTCCCCGTCACGTTCACGTTGGCATACAGCGGAAGGTCGGCGAGCGACACGCCGAGTCCCACCATGGCAGCCAGGTGGCAGACCGCGTCGACGCCGTCGAGAGCGTCCTCCACAGCGGCGGAGTCACGAACGTCCGCGACGCGAAGATCCCATTCGTTCGGAATATAAGAAGGTTTTCCATCGTGTACGGCGGGGCTGAGCGAGTCCAGGCCGCGGACCTCATGCCCGGCCTCCGTCAGCGCCTCCATCACATGGGATCCGATGAACCCCGCCGCTCCTGTCACTAGTACGCGCATAGCTGGGAGCCAAGCACCCGGCGGGCGATTCCACGGTCGCGCGAGGTCAGCCGTCACAGTTCCGTAAGGGCCGTTCCGCGCCCAGATCCGCTGCTCACCACTAGCGTCGGCGCCATGGAAACCGCCATGGACGCCGCCGCGGACGCCGCGTGCGGCCCGCCGATCGACGTCGTTCTACCATGCCTCAACGAGGCCGGGGCGCTGCCCTGGCTGCTCGCCAGGATGCCCGCGCGGTACCGGCCGATCGTCGCCGACAACGGCTCTACTGATGGCTCGGCGGCGATCGCCAGCGAATACGGTGCCATCGTCGTACGTGTCCCGCAGCGCGGTTTCGGGGCCGCCTGTCACGCGGGGCTGCTGGCCGCGACCAGCGACATCGTCTGCTTCATGGACGCTGACGGGTCGTTCGACCCGGCGGACCTTTCCATCGTAACCAGGCCGGTCGAGGCCGGCGGCGCCGACCTGATGCTGGGCCGGCGCGCGCCGGCCGCCCAGGGGGCGTGGCCAGCGCACGCGCGGCTGGGCAACATGGTGCTCGCGGCCGAACTGCGGCGCCGTGCCCGCCTGCCGCTGCGTGACCTGGGCCCGATGCGGGCGGCCCGGCGACTGCCGCTGCTCGACCTGGACCTGCGAGACCGCAGGTTCGGCTATCCGCTCGAGATGGTGATGCGCGGCGCCGCCGCGGGCTGGCGGATCTACGAGGCGCCCGTGCGGTACTACCCCCGTACCGGCAAGTCCAAGGTCACCGGCACGGTCGGCGGCACGGTCAGGGCCGTCCGCGACATGCGCCGCATCCTCGCCACGTACGCGGCATGAGTGCGAACGTCTTGGCGGCCCAGGCGATCGTGATCGCCAAGGAGCCGGTGCCGGGGCGGGTCAAGACGCGTCTCACGCCGCCTTTCACCCCAGCCGAGGCCGCGCTGCTCGCGGAGGCGGCGCTGACGGACACGCTGGCCGCGGTCGCGGCCGCCCCGGTGGCCCGGCGCGTGCTCGCGCTTGAAGGCAGCGCGGGAAGCTGGCTGCCGCCCGGATTCGACGTGATCCCGCAGTGCGGCGGCGGGCTTGACGAGCGACTCGCCGCCGCCTTCGCCGAAGCGCATGCGGCGCTGTCGCAGCCGATGGTGCTGATCGGCATGGACACGCCGCAGGTCACCCCCGGGCTGATCGCCGACGCCGCGGGAATGCTGGACCGCGGAGAAGCGGACGCGGTCTTCGGGCCCGCCGCCGACGGCGGGTTCTGGCTGCTCGGCCTGCGCAGGCCCGACCGGTCACTGCTGGCCGGCGTGCCGATGTCGCGGGCGGACACCGGCCGCAGGCAACTCGACAGGCTCACCGCGGGTGGCCTGCGCGTTGCCATGATGCCCGAGCTGACAGACGTGGACACGGCCGCGGAAGCGGAGCTGGTCGCCGACGAGGTCCCCGGCTCGGCCTTCGCGGCGGCCGTCGGCCTCGCCTTGGCCAGCCGGGCGGCTTAGCCGGCCAGCCAGGGCGGCTTACGCGACCGGACCGCTGACCGTGACCAGCGACCCGTAGGTCATGTAAGGCCAGACGTACTCGGCGGGATCGTACTGGATCTCCACGCAGCCGAGGCTCTGGTAGTACCCGTAGCCGCCACGGGGGAAGTAGTGCACCGCGTCGCCGCCATTGAAATACGACACCCAGTACACGGTGTCGTCGTACTTGGTGCCGTCCGGGTTGAGGCCCTTCATCTGGGTGACCTGGTACCTGAGGTAGACGGGGAAGGTGCCGTCCACGGTCGGCGACTGCGGGATGCCGGTGTTGGCCGGCGTGTCAAGGATCATCTTGCCGTCATGCCAGACCCGCAGCGACTCGGGTGAGTTCTGGTCGGCCCACGCGTAGGTGTACCCGTTCGGGTTGTCTTGCCCCTTGGCGACGGCCTTGAGCAGGTCGGACCAGACCTCCGGCCCGGCGATGCCGTCCATGGTGAGCCCCTGGTTGTACTCAAAGGCCCGGACCGCCCCGTTGACCAGCATGTTGTCAGTGCCTGTCTCCCACTGGCTCGTGAGCTCGCTCGGATAACCGGGCTTGAAGCTGAACGAGCCCGCGGGCGGGTCATAAGCGGCGGACAGCTGGGCGTTAGCGTCGCCGTCCGGGACCGGCGCGGCGGCTGAATTGTCAGGTGTCCAGGTCAGCGGCAGGTAACCGAGCTGGGTGAGCAGTTCCTGGAGCCGGAGTACCGAGTACGAGCCGGTGGTGAACTTGACCGTACGGGACACGGCCAGTGAGGTGGCGATGCCCGGGGCGCCCTGGACGCCTGCGCTGCCGCCGGGGATCTTCAAGGTGACCGTGGTCCCCGGTTGGTAGCCGACTGACGGCGTGAAGGTCGCGGTGCTGCCTGAGACCTGCCAGCTGCCCGGCACCTTGGGTGACAGTGTTGGCAGCGGGGTGCCGGACGACAGCGCCGACGAGAACGTCACCCTGATGGGCGCCGCGCCGTCGACATCGTGCGACCCGCGTGGCGCGACCGAGACGATGTGCAGCGGTTTCGGCGGCGCCTTGGGCTTGGGCTTCACCTTCGCGAGTGGCTTACTGTCGCTGACGCTGGCGAGCTTCTGGTTGTTCGTTGCCGGATGGGTGACCGCGGCGTACGCGCCGCCAGCGATGACAACCAGGGCGGCCGCCCCAGCGGTCGCCGCGATTCCCCTGTGCCGGAAAAGCGCAGCGCTCTGCCGGCCCACACTCCCCAAGAACGACACGGTGCGAGCTCCTCGACGATTCGTCAGACCAATGGTTCAGTGCCAGGCCCAAGTGCGCATGAGAGGCGGATCACATCGATGCGGATACATCGCTGCGCGTTACGCTGCGCCATCTCATGTTAGTGCCAGTACCTATCAAAATGGGAAACTTCGGATCACGGCATCTCTACGTAGAAGACGCCGGTATGCCCGGAAAAGTTGCCTTCGATTTGCCGCCCACGGCAGTGCCGTCACGGCAAGGGTACCGGCCAGGGGCCGGAGGCCCGCCCGCCGCCCGCCGCTGCCCAGAGCCGTCAGTCGGGCCCCGTCCGGCTCGCTGTCCAATCGGTGCCGGTGCGCCGCACACGTGGCGCAGGCTGCGCGGCCTCTCGGCGTGATAAACGATGCTGTAGTCATGTTGACCCGCGTCGCGGTGTGGGAAAGGGGAGCGGTATGGGAACAGAGATGCCGTCGTGGGTCGACCCGCAGCTGGCCACACTCACCCGTGAGCGGTTCTCCGATCCGGCGTGGATCTTCGAGCGCAAACTTGACGGTGAGCGGTGCCTCGCCTTCGCCGGACCTGAAGGCGTCCGGCTGATGAGCAGGAACAGGCACGAGATCACCTCCACGTTCCCGGAGATCGCCGCGGCCATCGCCGAGCTGCGGCATGGGGATGTCGTGGCGGACGGGGAGATCGTCGCGTTCGACGGCTCGCAGACCCGATTCGAGCGGTTGCAGCAGCGGCTCGGGGTCGCCCGGCCCTCGAGTCAGCTCCTCGAGGAGTACCCCGTTTACTACTACATGTTCGACGTGATGTACGCCGAGGGCCGGGACACCCGGCCGCTGCCGGAACTCGAACGCAAGCGGCTGCTGGCCGCGGCGTTCACCTTCCGCGATCCGCTGCGGTTCACCGAGCACCGCGAGCGTGACGGGGAAGCCTTCTCCGTGCAGGCCTGCCGTGACGGCTGGGAGGGCCTGATCGCCAAGCGGGCCGACGCGCCATACCAGGGCAGGCGTACCCGGGACTGGCTGAAGTTCAAATGCGAGAACGCGCAGGAGTTCGTGATCGGCGGCTTCACCGACCCGCAGCGGTCCCGGGTCGGGTTCGGCGCGCTCCTGCTCGGTTACTACGAGGACGGTGAGCTGGTGTACGCCGGGAAGGTGGGCACCGGATTCGACAATGCGACGCTGCTTCGCCTGCACGACCGGCTGGCCAGGGACGAACGGGACAGCCCGCCCTTCAGCCGCGGCCCCCTGCCTCCCAGGCACGGCGTGCACTGGGTCGAACCGCGGCTCGTCGGCGAGGTCGGCTTCAGCGAGTGGACCGACGATGGCGAACTCCGCCACCCCAGGTTCCAGGGCATGCGGGACGACAAGGAACCCCACGAGGTCGTGCGGGAAATGCCGTCCTGATCAGCGCGTAAGAGCCCTGCAACAAGTGTTGCGACCGTCCGCTACTGGCCCTCACTGACGGTGAGAAGTTCTTACGACGCGCGTCCGCTCTACAGCGCGTCGGCACGTATAACAGCTATATCTCGGCGGATTCTGACGGTCTTATCAGGCGCGTTATAACTTGGCAATAAGTCTCTCAGGAAATGTCGTGGGGACCGTTCAGAAAAAATCTTCACGGTTTCGCCATCAGCCCCGTCTACCTGGTCTAACGTAATCCACCGGGAGCCCTGAAGTGGACACGGAGGTGGATTGAATGCTCACCGGGCATCGGCCCGCAATGCGACGGCGCAAGCGTCGAAGTCGTGCGGCGCGTATTGCGGTCCCCCTCGCCATACCAGTGGCGTTGGGTGTGACTCTCGGGGTCATCATCGCGGTCTCGCAAGGATCGCACTCGACGTCGCTGCAGCAGTCGGCGTTCGGAAGGCACCATCACGGCGGCACCCCGACCGCCTCGGCCAGCGCTAGCCCCTCGGCGAGCGCCAGCGCCACGGCGAGCGGCTCGGCGAGCCCCTCGGCCAGCGGCGCCACGACAGTGGCACCGGCCGCCCAGTTCGCCAACGGCCAGATCGCCTCCTTCTCGCTCGGTGACGTAGCGACGGCACCGGTCGACGGCACAGGCGCCGCCATCAGCCTGACCCAGACGGCGGCGCAGGCCGCGACGTCCATGAACTGCACGATCGCGGTCCCGGCCAACCCGCTCAGCGCACAGGGTCTGGCGACACCGTGGCAACTCGGTGACGGTTGCTCGATGGCCAACGCGGGCACAGAAGGCGCATTCGTCGAGGCGACCATCCTCGCGCCCAACGGCTCGCTGTCGGTCTACAACCCGCTGGTGGTCACGGCGGGCACCCAGCCCGCGGTGACGCCGACCGCGCCGACGATCGCGGCGGGCTCCGCCGTGATCATCGACGTCGGCTTCAACGGGACCAACCTGGTACTCGACGGCCCCGGCGCCCGGCAGGGCAACTGCGTCGACGCGCTCGGCCAGTCGCTCATTGGCCAGGTTTCCGCCTGCAACGCGGTGAACTTCTACCGCACCGCGAACGCGGACATCGCGCGCGGGACCCTCCAGGTCCCGGCGATCGGCACCGCTAGCGATGGCCAGGCGTGCCAGACTGTGCGCGACTTCGCCCTGATCGACCAGGACCAGAGCGACAACGTGGTCAGCCAGTACCTGATCAACGCCAACGGCCAGACCGCGCAGAACACCGCCGCGAACAAGGCGAGCCTGACCGGCGCGACGGTGCTCGTCAACGGCAGCGATGACGCGCTGCTCAGCGAGTTCGTGGACCCGGCCAACGGCTGCGCTCCGTTCACGGCCACCGACCCGACCAACCCGAACGGCACGGCGCCCTCGCAGGCGCTGAACGAGCTCAGCGCGCGGATGAACCAGAAGGGCGTTATCGCGGTCGTCCCGCCGAACGACGAGATGACGCTGGTCGGCGGCAACATGAGCATCGCCAAGACCAACGTCTACCGGTCGCTGGTGGACCAGCCTCTGCTGGCTGGCAACACCAACGCGGCCACGGTAGCGGCCGACTACTGCCAGAACATGGTGAACATCGCCCCGGCCAGGAACAACCTGGACCTCGCGAAGGACACCGCCTTTGGCACCCCGGTCGCGGCGATCGGCGACAACCTGGCCACGTTCCTCGGCAACCGGCTGTCGATGTCCTTCGTCAACCTGGGCTGCAGCAACTACGGCGTGACCAACCCGGTCAACGTCACCCTCGACGGGAACGCCGTCGCGACCGCGGTCGCCTACACCCTGACCCAGCAGACGGCGACGGGCGCGACCGCGGCGGCACCGAACCCGATGGCCGGCCAAGGGACCGGTACGCAGGCGAACGGCTCGCGCCGCAACTTCTGGCAGAACCCCTCGGGCATGTAAGCCAGACCGACCGGACAACCCGCTCAACAAGCGCGGCGCGGCGGACCCAGGCCACCTGGGACCGCCGCGCCGCGCTTCATCGTGGGGAAAGACCCGTTTGGGACGGCGCGTCCAGGCTCGCCGCGTTCGTGTGCGTCGGCGTCGGCCAGGGCATCGCCACGCTGCGGGAAGCGCCCTGGCGGCAAGAGCGCCCATCTGCGCGCGATGTGACGGTTTCCGCCTGTTTTCGCTAACTGCTAGATAACAGCTTGGTATCAGAGTTAGTCTGGCCGCCGAGGGACCCAAAGGCGGTGGAGGTGGCCAGCGTGACGCTGATCCAGGGGGGCTTCGGCGACCGGGCGAGCGCGAGGCGGCGGGCACGGCGCCGCCGGACCGCACGGGCAGCCGCGCCGCTGCTGATCCCGCTGGCGCTGGCGCTGACCCTCGGCGTGATCCTCGCGGTGTCTTCCGCCACCCCCACGGCGCACGTCAACCAGCAGAATTCCGGCACCACAAGCACGAGCACGAGCACGCCGCGCCCGTGACGTTCGCGGGGCTTGCCGGAACGACCGTTAGCTCGCCAGGTAATTGTCTGGCACCGAGGTGCCTACCGGGGCGGTGGCCGAGTCCGCGGGAAGCGAGGACGGGCGGACGAACGTGCTGCCGTTCGGGCCCGCCTCGACGGCCATGTGCAGGGCGCTGCCCTGCAGGTACTGGTTCCAGCCGAAGAACCATTCGGTCCAGCCGTCGTCCCAGTTGCCGGCCTTGGAACTGTTGGTGATCGTGACGGGGTCGCCGGGGATGGCCATCTGGTAGTAGGTCTGCGCGTCGGCTGGGGGCAGGTTCACGCAGCCGTGGCTCACGTTCGTGGTGCCCTGGTCGACGACCGACCAGGGTGCCGAGTGGTAGTAGTCGCCGCTGAACGTGAACCGCACCGCGTAGTACACAAGCTCGTTGTAGTAGCCGGGGCTGCCCTTCTTCCCACCGCCGATCATGCGGACCGGGTTGTTCTTCTGCACGGTGAGGTAGGTGCCGTCCGGTGTCGGCATCGTGGTCCGGCCCGTGCTGATGGGCCAGTCGTACTTCATCTTGCCGTTGACATAGATCAGCGTGTAATGCGCGGTCGTGCTCGCCACGGCGATCACCGACTGGCCGATGTTGAACGTCTGGGTCAGGGTGTGGGTGCCGAACATCCCATTGCCGCCCTCGACGCCGTTCAGGTGGCCAACGAAGCTGACCGCGGTGTCGGCGGGCCAGTAGTCGCGCGGGCGGAAGTCGAGTTGCTGATCGCCGTCCCAGTACCAAGCGCCGATCACCGGCTTCGAGGTCGTGAGCTGCAGCGACCGCTCGACCGCCGCCTTGTTCGTGATCGGCTGGTCGAACGTCAACATGATCGGCATGCCGACGCCGTAGGTGGCGCCCTGCCCCTCGTAGATCGTGGTCTGGAAGCTACGTGCCGGCGTCAGCGTGCGGAACGTGCTGACCGCCTTGATCGGGTGCCCCTTGCCGTCTGAGCCGGTGACGGTCACCGTGTACGACTCGGCCGTGTCAAGCGCCCAGCTGCTGTGCCACGTCTGTCCGCCGCCGCTCATCGTGCCGCTCACCGGGTCGCCGCTGGTGCTGACGGAGACCTTGGCTATCTTGCCGCCGTCGATCGCGTCGACCGTGATGCCGTCCGACGGGTTCGCGTCTCTGGTGCCGGGAGCGGGAGTAATCCTCAGGTACTTGGCGACCGTCCCCGCCGTTTTGCCCGCCACCGCCTGCGCGTTCAGCTGGCTGGCCACCGGACTGCTGGCGCAGGCCGTAGCGAGCAGGCCAATCGCCGCGGCGAGCGCCACGGCGGCGACACGACGTGCGGTCACGGGGGTTGGGCGGCCCGACGGTGTGCGGTGGTTGCCGTACACGGTGGATCCTCTCCTCGGGGGCAGCCCAGTTTATCCGTCCTGTGCGGCGCTGGCCGGCGTGTTGGCGGATCGCGCCCGCCGCTCCTGGAAGGCGCGGGCGGCGGCATAGGCGGCCGCGAGGATGGTCAGCGTGACGATGACGTACTCCGGCCAGGCTCCGACCCGGTCGGCGAGGGTCGTGTAGGTGATCAGCGGGACCCGTGCCTCGAGTTCGGCTTGCTGCCAGGTGCCGCTTTTCATGATGAGCTGCCCGTCCGGAGCGATGATCGCGCTGTAGCCGGTGGTGCTCGCGACGATGACGGCGCGGTCGTGCTCGACAGCGCGGATCCTTGCCATGGCGAGTTGCTGGCCGGTTTCCGCGGTGATCTCACCCAACCGCTCGTACGTGGCGTCATTGGTTTGCACGGTCAGCAGGTTGGCGCCTGCGGCGACCTCCGAGCGGACCAGGCCGTCGAAGCCGATCTCGTAGCAGATCACGTCGCCCAGCCTGATCTGGCCGACGTGGAACACCACCGCCGTGTGCCCGGGAACGTCGTCCACCGGCACCAGCTGGGTCAGCGAGGTGACCTTGCTGATCAGGCCGCGCAACGGGATGTACTCGCCGAACGGCACGAGCTGCCGCTTGACGTACATGGCTACAGGTCCCTTGCCGGGTTCCCAGAGCAAGCCGACGTTGCGCTGCGGATTCTGAAGCACGGCGCCGACGAGAATGGGCCGGTCGATCGTGGCGGCCGCGGCAGCGATCTGAGCGTAGACCTGCGGGTCCAGGGTGGGGTCGATGCTGGTGGAGTTCTCCGGCCAGATCACGAGGTCGGGGGCGGGCTGCGTACCGTTCTTGACCTGCTGCGCCAGCTTGTCCGTGGCCGCCGCGTGGTTGAGCGTGACCGTGTAGTCGATGTTGTTGAGCTCCCCGGTCAGCGTCCGCGCGCGCGGCACATCGCCCTGGATCGCGGCGACCTCAGCCGTAGGGCTGCCGTGCGGGACCGGATCAAGCGGCAGGGCGGCGATGATGACGGCGAGCCCGGCCCCGGCGGCGAACGGCACGGCGGCGCGGCCAACCCGCCACCGCTCACCGGACCGGAGGGACGGGCGGGTTGGGAGGGCGATGAACATCCAGGCGAGCGTTCCTCCAACCAGCGCGACTACGAAGGACAGCAGCGGCGCGCCGCCGATAGCGACCCATCCCTGCGTCGGCGCCCCGGCCTGGCTCATCGCCAGCCGGCCCCACGGGAAGCCGCCCCACGGCCACCTATCGCGCAGCGCCTCGGCGGCGACCCACCAGCCGGCCACCCAGAGCGGCCAGAAGGGCAGCCTGAGCAGCACCCGCTGACCGATGGCGAGCACTCCGAGGATCACCGCGGAGGCGACGGCCAGGGCAACCCAGGCGAACCAGGCCACGTTGTCCACCCAGGCGAGGAGCGGGAGGAAGAAGGCGATGCCGAAGATCAGCCCGATGCAGAACGAGGCGCGCAGCGACCTGCCCAGAAGCGCTACCGCCAGCAGCGCCGGACCGGCCGCGGCCAGTGGCCATATCCCCGTCGGCGGAAACGCGACGGCCAGCAGCAGGCCGCCTGCGACCGCGGTTGCCAGTGCCCAGCGCAGCCGCAGCCGCGGGCCTGACGGCTCCGTGGGCTGCGACGTTGTGGTGGCATCCGCCTGTACGGGGATCACCCACGCAGCGTAGCCCGTGCCGGAGCGCGACGCGAAGCGGGCATGTTGTCTATATAGCGTGAACATGGCAATCCATTGCGTTATATTCGGACCCGCCAATGCCTCGTAGGGGGGGCATGCATATATCTGCTGGACTGTATAAATGCGAGGTTTAAGCATGCATGCGTGTGATCGGACTGAGTCATGATCCATGTCCGTTATAAAGAGCTGTCGCCCGGCTTACACGGTAAGACGGAGCGTTCCGGCCGCGGTATCACGGTGTACCTACTGCCGGGGCTAACCGGGCGAGAGCGAAAGGCGGCGTTGCGCAGGCTCCGGCAGGAAGCGAGCCGTGGCCTCGGCCCCGAATTGCGTCGGCGCGATTTGGCGGTGGCCCTAGCCGCGGACCGCTTCCGCGTCGGGGTCAGGAATACCGCGGCGGTGGTAAGGCTGCACCCGGCGGGAAGCTTGCTGCCCGCCGCGCTCGCCGCTGCCTTGATGACGCTGTTCGTGCTCGCTCCCGTAGGCGCGAAGATGATGTGGTTCTCCCAGTCAGCGCCCGCCGGCGGTTTGCTTCCTGGCGGCGGCACGCCCGCCGTCGCGCGTCCGCCGGTTCTCGTACACGGGAACCGGACGGCCGCTTCTGGTTCGGGCGAGCACCCGTCGGGTTGCAGGCAGGCTGGCGGTCGCGCCGATGACGTGACCACTGGCGAGGATCCGGCGCTGCGCGCGGCCTGGAAGTGCTGGCGGCCCCTGCGGCGGGCAGGCAAACATGCGACCGGGCGGTCCGGGTGGTCGCGGCCCGTCCTGCCTGACAGACGGGCTGATCTCTACGGGGCGGTGATCTCGGTCGGCTCAGGTTAATCCAGCGCCTCCGCTCGCCCTCCGCTCGCCCTTCGCTAGCCTCCGCTTGCCCTCCGCCGGGGAGTACCAGGGAATATTCGCCGCCGACGGTAACTTCGCCATGTCGGGATATTCCCTGGCAAGTATTTCCTGGCAAGGACGGCGGGACCCGATTGAGCAGGCGTGGCGCGGCCCTGTTCGCGGCGATGGGTGTCATTTGGGGCATCCCGTACCTGTTGATCAAGGTCGCGGACGGCGGTGTCTCGGTGCCGGTGCTCGTCTGGTCGCGGGTCACCGTCGGCGCGCTCATCCTGGTGCCGATGGCGCTCGCTCAGGGCGCCTGGCGCGCTGAGCAGCGCGCTGTGCTGCTGCGGCACTGGCAGTGGCTCGTCGCGTACGCGGTGATCGAGATCGCCGGTCCGTGGGCGCTGCTGTCCACCGCCGAACGCCACCTTTCAAGCTCTATAAGCGGCCTGCTCGTCGCGTCCGTCCCGGCCATCGGGGCGCTGCTCGCCTGGTTGCTTGGCCGGTCGGCGCCGGGTCGCGGGCCGGCCGCGGCCGACCGGCTTACGCTGGTCCGGGTGGCCGGGCTGGCGCTGGGATTCGCCGGTGTCGCGCTGCTCGCCGGGCCCGGTGCTGGCCGTGGCGACCTGCTGTCCGATGCCGAGGTGCTGGCGACCGCGGTCGGCTACGCGGCGGGGCCGATCATCGCGAACCGCAAGCTCGGCGAGGTGCCTGGTATCGCCGCCAACGCGGTCTGCCTGGTCCTCGTGGCGATCGTCTACGCCCCCGCGACGGCGCTCACCTGGCCGCACGCGGTGCCGTCCGCCCAGGTGCTGGCCTCGCTCGCGGCACTCGGCGCGGTCTGCACGGCCGCGGGCCTGGTTGGCTACTTCTGGCTGATCTCGGAGGTCGGCGCGGCGCGCGCCACGGTGGTCACTTACGTCAACCCCGCGGTGGCGGTCGCGCTCGGGGCAGCGGTTCTCGGCGAGCGGCTGACGCCCGCCATCGGCGTCTCTTTCGTCCTCATCCTGACCGGTTCGGTGCTAGCGACGCGCGCTCCGCGCCCGGTTAGCCCAGGGGCGGACCCGATAAGCTCGCCTGCCGCCGCGCCGGGTCGCACACGGCCCAGTGACCAGGCCCGAGGGATTTAGCCCGGTACAGGGCGGCGTCCGCCTCGGCGACTATGGACGTGGCGCCTGTCGACGCCGCCGCGCGGTCGGCTATGCCGACGCAGGCGGACACGCCGACGCGCCCGCAGCGCAGCGGCACCGGCTGGTTCACCTCGGCCAGGATGTCCTCGGCGAGCACGATCATGCCGGATACGCCAGGCGAGGACTCGGCGAGCACGACGAACTCGTCGCCGCCCATCCGCGCGGCCAGCGCCCCGTAGCGGAGCGCGACCCGTCCGATTCGCTCGGCCACCCTGACAAGAAGCTCGTCTCCGGCGTCGTGCCCGTACCTGTCGTTGACCGCCTTGAAACCGTCGAGGTCCAGGTAGCACAGGCCGATCCGGGTGCCGCCCCCGCTCTTGATGGCCGTGGCCAGCCTGCCGAACACGGCAACCCGGTTCGGCAGCCCGGTCAGCGGGTCATGCGTCGCCTGATGCCGAAGCCGCTCGCTGATGATCCGTTGTGCCTCGAGCTCCGCGCGCCGGATTGACTCTTGTTCCGCGAGCGTACGGTCGCGGAGCGCGCGGACGTAGCCGTTGGCGAGCGCCTCGGTGACCGCCGCGACGCGCTGCTCGAGGTTGCCAAGGCCGTAGGGCAGCCGTGCATAATCGGCGATTAGCTCGGGTAGCCGCAGGAGCAGCACGCGCAGGCTGCGCCCGAGCACGTCCTCACCGACGAAGTCGGCCTTGACCAGCGCGTGTCCCACGCCGGCCGCCCGGCCGGGGCCGAATGGAGTGCCGAGAATGATGAAGATGAGCTCAGCTGACTGCTCGGTCAGAACGCGGCTCGCGGTCGCGTGGTCCATCGGGATGCCTTCTCGGCCGCCTGCGGGCAGGTCGCCGTTGACCTGCAGCGCGGACAGCCACGCGCTGGCCAGTTGGCTGACCGGATCGTCGCCGCGGGGAAGCGGGGGCCAGTGCTCGGGTCGCGTGTCGCGCGGGCCGAATACCCTAGGTGTCGAGGCTGTGGAGCTGGGCCATGCAACGCGCGGAAGGGGAGTACCCAGCACGGGCGGCTGCGCGGCGAGCGGAACGGCCATACGACCGTGTTGCCTCGCCCCGTTCAGAGCCGTCTCGGCCATGGTGCGCTCCTGTTCGGAACAGCAGAAACTAGCGATCAGTGGGGCTGAGCGTCACTATAGGCGATCTTATTTATACGGGTAGTGCTAATTCGAATAATCTGTGATCGAGCGTTCGCTGTGCGTTCCCAGCCGCCGTCCGCGCGCGGCCCGGGATTTCACCGCGTCGAGCAGTGGCGAGGAGTGGGTGCCTTACATGGTCAGTTCGGAAAACGAGCAGGTCACAGACGCCGATGCCGCCGCTCAGCAGGCAGCCGAAGTCGCGGTCGAGCTGACAGAAACCGATCAGCTTGAGGACAGACGCCGGCTGACCCTCGCGCTGAACGGCATCGCCCGCTCGGCGAGCAGGGTCGCTGGCCAGGGGAGCGGCATCGCCCGGCGCGGCACGGACCTGGCCAGACGCGGCAGCGGTATGGCCAGGGAGCGTGGCGGTGGCGCGGCCAAGCGCAGCGCCGCGGCGGTGCAGCGCGGAGCCTGGACGGCCCGCCACGGGGCCGGCTCGTTCGGGAACTGGCTCACCGCGCAGGTCGTGGCCATGGGGCCGCGGCTGACGATCAGGGATCAGGCGACGTTGCGCGCGCAGTTCCCCGGCCGTTCCGAGGATGAGATCGCGACCCTGCTGATCGAGCGCGCGGCCCGCGCCGCGGCGGCGGTCGGCGGCGCCACGGGGGCTTGGGCCGCGCTGCCTGTGCTGCCCGCTTTCCCCGCGGAAGTAGCGGCAGAGACGCTCGCGATCGTGGGGATCGAGATCAAGCTGGTCGCCGAGTTGCACGAGGCATACGGGGTGCCCGCGACCGGCAGCCCCGGCGACCGGGCGCGCGCCTACATCGCGGCGTGGGCGCACCGGCGCGGCTTCTTCATGGTCCCTGGCGGCCTGCTGATTGTCGCTGGGTCACCGATGGCCAGGCAATTGCGGCGGCGGCTCACCGCCCGAGTGCGTCGTTCAACCTTCTCGCTGAGCCCGCTGTTCACCGGAGCCGTTGCCGGGGTCCTGCTCAACAGAAGGGAGACCAGAAGGCTTGGCCGCGACATCGTGGCGGATCTTCGCCGCCATCCGGTCATCACAGCCGAGCAGATACCCGGCCAGCCGCTGACCGATCCCCGTGACTAGCCGCGGCCGGTCAGGTGCGTCCGGCCGTGACTAGCGAGTCTCCTGGCCTGACTTACAACAGCCGCAGCGGACGCTGGGTGATCGCTGGCACGGTGCTTGGCTCAGGTATCGCGGCGATCGACGCGACCGTGGTCGGCATCGCGCTGCCCGCGATTGGCAAAGACTTTCACGCGACGGTGGCCAGCCTCCAGTGGGTCGTGGATGGCTACACGCTGGCGCTGGCCGGATTGCTGCTGCTCGGTGGCGGGCTCGGCGATTCGTACGGGCGCAAGAAGGTCTTCATGATCGGCACGGTGTGGTTCGCGCTCGCCTCCCTCGCCTGCGGTCTGGCGCCCACCGAAGGGTTCCTTATCTTTGCTCGTGTGCTGCAAGGGGCGGGGGCAGCGCTGCTGACGCCCGGCAGCCTGGCGATCTTGCAGGCGTCGTTCAGTCCCGACGACCGTCCGAAGGCCATCGGCGCCTGGTCTGGCCTTGGCGGAGTCGCCACCGCGGTCGGGCCGTTCCTTGGCGGCTGGCTGATCAGCGCGGTGTCGTGGCGGCTGGTGTTCTTCATCAACCTCCCGGTCGCCGTCGCGGTCATCGCGATCGCGGCGCGGCATATTCCGGAATCGCGCTCGCCGGGCCCGCGGCGGCCCGTGGACGTGCCAGGCGCCATAATGATCAGCCTGGCTCTCGCGGCGATCACGTTCAGCCTGATCGCCGCGTCCGACGCCGGCTGGACGTCGCCGCGCGTGCTGACGACCCTGTTGGCCGGCGTGGTCTTGTTTGTGGCGTTCTGTATCACGGAAGCGCGCAGCCCGCACGCGCTGGTCCCGCTCGCCGTGTTCAAGTCCCGCCAGTTTTCGGCCGCCAACGCGGTCACCTTCGTGGTCTACGGGGCGCTGGGCGGCGCGCTGTTTCTGCTCCCTGTGGTGCTGCAGGAAGTCTGCGGTTACAGCCCGTTGGAGGCCGGCGTGGCGCTGCTGCCGGTGACCGTCATCATGCTCTTGCTGTCGGCCAGGTCGGCCGCGCTGGCCGCGCGGATCGGCCCCCGGCTGCAGATGAGCGTCGGCCCGCTGACGATCGCTGTGGGTATGACGCTGTTTACCCGTGTGAACAGCAGCGGCGACTACCTCACGCAGGTACTGCCGGCCTTGCTGGTATTCGGCTTCGGGCTGGCGATCAACGTGGCGCCGCTTACGGCCACCGCGCTGGCCGCGGCGCCCGCGGAGCTCGCGGGAACCGCGTCGGCGGTGAACAACGACGTGGCCCGGGTGGCGAGCCTGATCGCGGTCGCCGTGCTCCCCGGGCTGGCCGGCATCAGCGGGGACGCCTATCTGCACCCGGCGACGCTGCTTCATGGGTTCCACACGGCGATGCTGATATCCGCCGCGGTCGCCGGCGCCGGGGGCGTGCTCGCCGCGGCCACCATCCGCAATCCGGCCCGCGTCAAGGGACAGCCGGCGGCCGCCGCCAAGGACGAGACAGCGCTCAACAGCCCGACCTGCGCACTGGACGCGCCGCCGCTGCGGACCACGTCCAACCGGTTACCCGCTTGCCGCCGCGGGATCGAACCCGTAAACGGTGATGGGACGGGCCCTGGGGTCCGTCCCATCACCGTGAGCGGGAAGCCTGCCGTCAGGCGTGCGAGAGGTCGCGAACTTCCAGCTGGTGGACGATCCGCTCGGTGGTCGCCTCGTGGACGGCGAGGTCGGCCAGGGCGAGCACGCCGACCGCGATGGCGTCAGCGAACACGAGCCAGGTGAGCGCCGTTCCGGAGAAAGCCAGCGCGGCGACCAGCGACCAGAGGCCGACGATGCCGATCAGGCCGTGCCCGGCGCGGTGCGAAACCAGCCGAGCCAGCAGGGCGCTGGCCACGGCGATGACGGTGATTCCTGTCGACACGCCGAACGCCGTCCAGCCGGCCGTTCCGGCCGACCACGCCATTGACGCGACCACTAGGAACGCGCCGGCGACGACGAACAGGCTGTCGACCAGGAACCGGGAACTGAGCTTCATGACTGAGCACCTCCACGCGCGCTGCGTAACGTGCAGCGCAACCCTTTCCTTTTCAGGCGGGTCGCGGCGGGCACCCGCTCCCACGGTGCCCGTCCGGCTCGTCTGGCGGCCTCCCGAGCCGCCATTCGCGTGCAACCGTATAGCCCCCTTCCTATATTTCACAATCCGGGCGAATCCATGACGTATGTGTCATCAATTCGCCCGGATTGACCGGATGAATGGCCCATGGAGCTGCCGATAGGGGCTGTTGCAGGTTCATTCGTGCGGGCTGCCGGTGGTCCAGGTGGCGCACTGGTTTGGGGTGCGGGTTTACGTCTTTGGCTGGTTGTGTGGCTGTCTGGCGGTGTTCTGGCCTGGTTGCCGG
>Ga0210390_10000063_pt1 | contig 108638 bp, 111 predicted proteins | sample IncBWH11OmetaG_FD_161050 | JGI IMG/M metagenome (GOLD analysis project Ga0210390, IMG submission 161050) | Forest soil microbial communities from Barre Woods Harvard Forest LTER site, Petersham, Massachusetts, United States - Inc-BW-H-11-O ...
GCCCCCGGCAACCTGACCACCAAGGACCTGACCGAGATCTACACCTGCGCCGCGAGCGCGCGCAACTGGAAGGCCTTCGGCGGCAAGAACGCCACCATCAAGCCGTTCCTCCCGCAGTCCAACTCCGGCACCAGGTCGCAGTTCCTCAAGGACATCAACGTCACCAACCCGGGCAGCTGCGTCAGCGACGGCACCGGGGCGACCGGCTCGATCGAGGAGAACGAGGGCACCAACAAGCTGCTGGACAGCGCGGCGGCGATCTTCCCGTTCTCCGTCGGTTCCTACGTGCAGCAGGCCTTCCACTCCTCCGGCAAGGACAAGAACAAGTTCGGCACCGACCAAATCGGCGTGCTCGGCCTGGACAAGGTCAACGGCATCGCGCCGCTGAGCGGCAAGGTCATCAACCACGCCATCGCCGTCTCCCCCTTCGGGCGCACGCTGTACAACGTCGTCCGCTCGATCTCCAAGACCAAGATCCTGCCGATCCTGGTGCCGATCTTCGGCACAAAGGCGCAGCACGGCTTCCTGTGCTCGAGCAAGGTCGCGGCCGCGGACATCACCGACTACGGCTTCCTGAGCTGGCCGACCTGCGGCAGCATCTCGTAAGGCTGGCCCCGCTGAACTACTAAGAACTATGACGCGTCCCGCGCCTTCGGGTGGGGACGCGTCATACTGTTCCTAGATACATCTAACAAGATCGCATATATAGGTATTTTTAACTCTCTGTTCACCTCCAGTTTGCGGTTTGTGCACCATCAGGCATGACCCTTGTCCAGCCCATCACCGAATATTGACGGACGCCGTTTCCACGGCGGGCCACGGAAAGTAAGGAACCGGGGGGAGCAATCGCGATGCCCGCTGAGGCGAACACCCGCATAATGCCGCCCGCTCTTCCTGAGGACACCCCGCGCGCGATCGTCGCCCATCACTCCACGGGAGACAGGATCTTCCGCGGCACCCTGCGCGCGTCAGGATGGTCGGTGTTCGTCATCACCGGGCTGATCCTGGCTTTCCTGATCGCTCGCGCCGCTAAGGCGTTCCGTTTCATGGGCGTGCAGTTCCTCACTACCTCGTCCTGGGTCACGCTCAGCCCGCAGCATTTCGGCATCGCGGCGATCCTGCCGTTCGGCATCATGATCGCGCTGATCGCGCTGATCATCGCGGTCCCGACGGGGATCGCGATCGCGCTGTACATCTCCGAGTACGCGCCGCCGCGGCTCAAGCGCTCGCTGATCGCGGTGATCGACTTGATGGCCGCGATCCCGAGCATCATCTTCGGGCTGTGGGGGCTGCTCTTCCTCGAGCCGCGGATCATCGGCTTCGACAGCTGGCTCGGCCGCCACCTCGGCTGGATCCCGGTCTTCAACTTCCGGCAGAACACCTCGGTAGCCGCGGACTACGCGGGCTCGACGTTCATCGCCGGTGTCGTCGTGTCGCTGATGGTCATCCCGATCGTCACGTCCCTGTCCAGGCAGGTGTTCTCCCAGGCGCCGCAGGGCGAGCGGGAGGGCGCCTACGCCCTCGGCGCGACCCGCTGGGGGATGGTGCGAACAGTCGTGCTGCCATTCGGCCGGGCCGGGGTGATCGGTGCCACGATGCTGGGACTCGGCCGGGCACTCGGCGAGACGATCGCCGTGACGCTCATCATCACGCCGGCCTGGGACTTCAACTTCCGTGTCCTGCAGGCAGGCAGCAACTCCATCGCGTCAAGGATCGCGGTGGATTTCCCGTCCTTTCCCCAAGGCGGGTCCATGGGGCTGTCCGCGCTCATGGCGGCCGGGCTCGTGTTGTTCGCGATGACCCTGATCGTCAACACCATAGGAGCGATCGTGATCGGCCGATCCCGGTCAGGACTGGCGACGGCCGACTGATGGCCGCTGACACCGAGACCACGCAGACCGCGGCCCCTGAACCCGCGGCCGACACCCCCCTGCGCCTCCGCACGGTCACCGCGGAGGGCGTGCTGACCCTCGCGGGGGCCGCCGCGGGCGCGCTCGGGCTCGACTGGGTGCTGTACGAGCGGGTGCTGCCGTTCAGCGGGGTGCTGGGCTTCTGGGTGAGCTGGTACGCGCTGTTCCTCGTCCTCTACACGGCCGTCGCCGCCTTGCAGTGGGACAAGCTGTCGGTCAGGGACAAGTTCTGCTCTGTCGCTTTTACCACCGGCGGTCTCCTCGCCACGGCGATCGTCATCGATCAGGTCGCCTACACGCTGGTGCGCGGCTGGGCGGCGGTCAAGTTCCCGCGCTTCTTCACCCAGACGATGGCGGATGAGGGACCGCTCAGCCCGATCCAGGTCGGCGGCGTGGCGCACGCGCTTGTCGGCACCCTGGAGCAGATCCTGCTCGGGACCGCGCTGGCCGTCCCGCTTGGCCTGCTCGCGGCGTTGTACCTGGCTGAGGTCGGGGGGCGCGCGGCGCGTCCAGTGCGCACGCTGGTCGATGCGATGACCGCGCTGCCTGACATCATCGCCGGCCTGTTCATCCTGGCATTCTGCGTGCTCACGCTGGGCCTGCCCAAGAGCGGTTTCGCCGCCTCGCTCGCGCTCGCGATCACCATGCTGCCGATCGTGACCAGGGCCTCGGAAGCCGTGCTGCGGATCGTGCCAGGCACGCTCCGCGAAGCGTCCTACGCGCTCGGCGGCAGCCAGTGGCGCACCGTGCTGAACGTCGTGCTGCCGACCGCCCGGTCGGGCCTGGCGACCGCCGTGGTGCTCGCCATGGCGCGCGGCATCGGCGAGACGGCGCCGGTGCTGCTCGTGGCCGGTTACGCCAGGGGCATGAACACGAACCCGTTCCACGGCTGGCAGACCAGCCTGCCGCTGTACATCTACTACGAGGTCACGAGCCCGGTGCCGGACGACAAGATCCGCGCGTTCGGCGGCGGCTTCGCGCTGGTCCTCCTGGTGCTCGTGCTGTTCACCATCGCGCGCCGCATCGGCGGCGGCGCGCCGGGAGAGCTGACCAGGCGCCAGCGCCGCCGCCTGGAGAAGCAGGACGCCGCGCGGCAGATCGAAGCGGGACAGCGCCTCACGAACTCAGGCGCCGCGGAAGGTGCGGAAGCATGAAGAGACTCCTCGCCCTGGGAGTAGCCGCCGGCCTGGCGGCCGTCCTCGCGCTGCCCGGCGCCGCATTCGCCACGGGCAGCCCGTCACCGTCGACGTCAGCGTCTGCGACGGCGAGTTCGGCACCGTCCCCCACCCCGTCCCCCACCCCGGCCAAGACCCAGGGGACGGCGAAGAAACCGTCCAAAAAGCCCGTTAAGCCCAGCGGTACGACCGTCGCCGGACCGCGCATGTGCAAGTGCACGACGAACCCGAATACCGGCGCCGTCGACGGTTCTGATTTCCGGTATCGGAGCACTGTGACCGTCAGCCAGACCAGCAACCTGGTCAACCAGATGGTGACCGTGAGCTGGACCGGGTTCACGCCGAGCGCCAACCCTCCGTACAACGCGGACACCACCGACTACCCGGTGATGATCGCGCAGTGCTCGGGGACCGACCCGACACCCAGCCAGTGTTTCGGCGCCACCCACAACGGCGTGGATGAGACAAGCGGGCCCGACGGTCCCGACAACGCGGCGTACGCGGTTACCGACCCCAACGGCACCGGCCAGGCCGAGATCCTGCTGTACACCACCGTGCAGAACCAGGCCCTCGGCTGTGACGCGACTCATGCCTGCTCGCTCGTCGTCTGGCCCAGCCAGGGTGGTGACAGCCTCGACTACGGTGGCGTTAAGGCCCAGGACTATGGCTGCAATGATCACGAAGACGACGCGGCCGACCTAGATACCGCGCAGTACGCGTTCTCGTCCATAACATCTTCGCCGGGGAGCGCGAACGGATACTGCTCATGGCAGAAGCGGATCGTCATCCCGCTGCACTTCGCACCCACTCCGAACGGCTGCCCGCAGCGCGCCTATGATTTCACTTCCGGCGGCTCGCCGATGGTCGCGCGCGCGATGCTCGAATGGGAGTCGGCCCTGTGCTTCGGCGCAAGCCCGATCACGCTGCAGTACAACTCCTCGGTCAACGAGAGCGAGGCGCGGCAGGACTTCGCCACCGGGCTGGACGACGTGGCATTCACCACTCAGCCGCTCACTGGGCACACTACGCGCCCCTACACATACGCGCCCGTCGCGGTGTCGGCCGTCTCGCTCGCCTACTGGGTGGACAATATGGGCACCGGTCAGCCGTACGTGAGCATGAAGATGGACCCGCGGCTCGTAGCCAAGCTGCTGACGACCTCCTATGACTTCACCGAGGAGGGGTGCCCGCTATCGTCGAGCTCGACCACCTATCAATTCGGGTGCGACAGCGGCGTCGATAAAAATCCTGAGAACCTGTTCGCCGACCCGGAATTCATCAAGCTCAACCCGAATATTACGAACCCGGCCGACCCGACCGGTTTCCAGATACCGACCGTGGTCGCCGGAAACAGCGACATGACGTGGGTCACCACGGGCTGGATCGCCGCCAACAAGGACGCCTCGAACTTCCTGGCGGGCCAGTTCGACCCGTGGGGCATGCATGTCGACACGTATTACCTGGGGGAACAGTACCCAACCGACCAGTTCGTAGCGGCGGACCCGTACTTCCCGCTGGCGCAGCAGTACAGCCCGACCTTCCCGCTTTCCCAGGTGGCGACGTACCAGGCATTGAACTGGATGCCCGGCGACACAGACACCAGGGACTCGTCCAACAACGGCAATTACGACGCGCTGTCCCCCGAGACGGTGGGCGACCGGGACCTGTTCGCGCTCACCGATCAAGCGGACGCGGCGGCGGACCTGTTCCCGACCGTCGCGCTGGAGAACACCGCCGGCAAGTACGTGGAGCCGACCGACGCCGCGATGGCCGCCGCGGTCAACGACATGGCCGTCAACCCGGACGGGATCACACGGTCGATGGACTTCGCCAAGGATGATCCCGCCGCGTACCCGCTCACGATGATCGTCTACGCGGTCGTGCCCACCGGCGGGATCTCCGCGGCCAAGGCAGCCAAGATCGCCCAGTTCCTCGACTTCGTCGCGAACCAGGGCCAGGTGCCCGGCACAGCGGCCGGCGACCTGCCGCAGGGCTTCCTGCCGCTGCCAAGCTTCCTGCGCCAGGAGACGCTCACCGCCGCTGACAAGGTGCTGAACCAGACCGGCGACCCCAAGCCGGCCGACCAGCATTCCGCGTCGCCGACGCCCTCGCCGTCCTCGTCCAAGACACCATCCGCGTCGGCATCGCCATCGCCGTCCCCGTCACCGTCCGCGTCGCGTACCCCGACAGCGCACTCGATCGCGGTGTCGTTCAGTCGCCCGGACGTCACCGGGATGTCCTGGGTCGTCCTGGCGCTGCTCATCGCCGGGATGGCGTTGATTGTCGCCGGGCCGGCCGCGCTGATCTACGGCAGTCCCGCGGCACGCGCGGCCATCGTCACGGGCACCCGGCGCGTCCGGCGGCTCCGGATGAAACGTTGGCAACCCCGCTCGATCTGGCGGAGGCAGTCATGATCAGGTATCGCCGCCGGCGACGCGGACCGCTATCCGCGGTCGCCACAATAATCCTCGCCGTGCTCGCGTTGGCATCAATGTCCTCGCCCGCCGCCGCGACCAACTGGACGACGCTGTCCGGTTCCGGTTCGTCCTGGGCCTCTGTCGCCCTCAACCAATGGGCGCAGGACCTGCAACCGAACGGGCTGACGGTCAACTTCAACGCGGACGGGTCCGCGTCCGGCCGCGGCGACTACATGCAGGGCAGCCAGGTGGACTTCGCGGCATCGGACCCGCCGTTCCGCAACGGCGCGGACGAACTGGCCGGCACCGGCGCGGAGACCCCCGAGTGGGGCTACTCCTACGTGCCCGACGTGGGCGGCGGCACCGCGTTCATGTACCACGTGACGGTAGGCGGGCACCTGATCACCAACCTGCGGCTGTCCGGGCTGACGCTGACCAAGATCTTCACCGGTCAGATCACCAACTGGGACGACCCTGAAATCACCCACGACTACGGCGCCCAGCTGCCCAACGAGCCGATCATCCCGGTGGTTCGCTCCGACGGCTCGGGCGCCACCTATTTCCTCACCCGGTGGATGTCGCACGAATACCCGTCGATCTGGGACGCCTTCTGCCAGCAAGTACACCCGGGGATCCAGCAGCCCTGCCCGCAGACGGAGTTCTACCCGGAGAGCTGGGGCAACGTGCGCGCGGAGAACGGGTCCAACGCCGTCTCGACCTTTATCACGTCGAGCTACGGCGAGGGCTCCATCGGGTACGACGAGTACGCCTACGCGCTCAACGCGCACTGGCCGGTCGTCGCGATGCTCAATCCCGGCGGCTACTACGTGCTGCCCAGCGCGTCCAACGTCGCCGTAGCGCTCACCCAGGCCCAAATCAACGAGGACCCGAACAGCCCGAACTTCCTGCAGCAGAACCTGGACAACGTCTACACCTACACCGATCCCCGTAGCTATCCGCTGTCCAGCTACAGCTACCTCATCGTGCCCAAGGCAGGAACAGCGATCCCGCCGATCTTCAACAACTCCGTGGGCGCGTCGCTCAGCTATTACATCGACTTCTACCTGTGCGCAGGCCAACAACAGGCCGCCGCACTCGGCTACTCTCCGCTACCGCTCAACCTCGTTGAGGGCGGCCTGCACCAGGCCAACCTCATCCCGGGACACATCGCGGGACCGAATCCGACCACGCTGGCGGGATGTGACAACCCGACGTTCACCAACGGGGTGCTGACGCTCCTCAAGAACGCGCCTTACCCGAACGCCTGCCAGAAGGTCACCGCGGCGCTGAACTGTGACCCCAGCGCCGCCACGACCACGACCGCCACCAAGACGGGCTCAAAGAAGACCAAAGACGGCAGGAGCTCGTCGACGGGAACCACGTCCAACGACCCGGCTACGGGCAGCGGGACAGGCGCCACGACCAGTACCGGGAACAGTAGCGGCGGCAACGGGAGCGTGGCGCAGAACGCCAACATCACCGGTTCGGTGGTCAACGTGCCTGGCAACGGGGCGGATCGCGTCCTGCTGGCCGTGCTCACCGCGATCGGGGTGGCAGTGGCGGTCGCCGCGCCGCCCTCTGTGGCGGCTTACCTGCGCCGCAGGCGGGGCAACGTCCGGTGACGCCGGCAGACGGGATGGGTCCCGGCCAGGATGTGGTGACGTTCGCCCCGCCGAAACCGCCTACGGCCAAGGCCAGTGCCAAGCCGCGTGGCTCCGACAGCACTGTCCGTTCCGTCGGCGTGACGCTCACCCTGCTCGCGGTGGCCATCCTCGGCTTCGTCGGTTACCTCTACTATCTGTCCGGCGTGCAGGAAGCCCGCGCGCAGACAACGCTGTACGCGCGGCTGCAAGGCGAGCTCGGAGGGGCCACCGCGCCGACCGGACCGGCGATCCCCGGCCACCCGGTGTCACCGTCGAGCGATGCGGCGGTCCCCGGCGACCCCATCGCGCTGCTGGACATCCCCGCCATCGGCATCAGCGACATGGTGATCGTTGAGGGCACCAGCCCGGAGAACCTCACGCTCGGGCCCGGCCACCTGCGGGACACCCCGTTCCCCGGGCAGGCGGGGATCTCGGTGGTGTTCGGCCGACGGGCGACGTTCGGCAGCCCGTTCAGCGACCTGCCGCTGCTGCGCACGGGCGACGTACTCACCACGACCACCAGCCAGGGGCTGGCCCGTTACCAGGTGATAGCCCTCTCGAATAGCAGTAAGCCCGTTCCGTTCAGTGAAATACCTAATCAAATCCTGCTCGTGACAGCGGATTCGCGGATCGCGCCCGCCCACTACATCGAGGTCGAGGCCAGGTTGCTCGGCACCCCCTTCCCCGAGTCGGGCTATCTGCCCACCGTGGGCTCGTCCGAGGTCGCGCTCGGCCGCGACTCCTTCGCGCTGATCCCCGCGATGGCGTGGGCGATCGCGCTGGCCGCCGCGGCGCTGACCGGTAGCTTCCTGGCCGGCCGCTGGGCCCGCTGGCCCGCCTGGATCGTCACGATCCCCGTGCTGCTCGCCATCATCTGGAACCTGTACGAGAGCCTGTCGGCGCTCCTGCCCAACCTGTACTGAGGATCCTTCGTCATGACTGAAATCGCACTGCCGCAGACCCAGCCGATCGGTGCTCCGCTGGCCGGGCTCGAGGCACGGCAGGTATCGGCCTGGTTCGGCAAGCACAAAGTACTCGAACGGGTCTCGATCGATATGGCGCCGGCCACGGTGACCGCGCTGATCGGCCCGTCTGGCTGCGGCAAGTCGACGTTCCTGCGGATCCTCAACCGGATGCACGAAATGATCCCCGGCGCGGCGCTGGCCGGCGAGGTGCTGCTCGCCGGCCAGGACATCTACCATCCCAGCCAGCGCCCGCAGCACGTGCGCAGCAGGATCGGGATGGTCTTCCAGAAGCCCAACCCGTTCCCCACGATGTCCGTCTACGACAACGTCATCAGCGGGCTCAAGCTGTCCGGCATGCGGGTCCGCGACAAGGACGGCCTGGTCGAGTCCTGCCTGCGCCGGGCCGGCCTGTGGGAAGAGGTCCGGCGCCGCCTGTCCACCCCCGGCGGGTCGCTGTCCGGCGGCCAGCAACAGCGGCTATGCATCGCGCGGTCGCTGGCGGTCTCGCCGGACGTGCTCCTGATGGACGAGCCCTGTTCGGCCTTGGACCCGACCTCCACTCGTCGCGTCGAGGAGACGATCGCCGACATCTCCTCCGAGGTCACGATCGTGATCGTCACCCACAACATGCAGCAGGCTCAGCGGGTATCGCACTATTGCGCGTTCTTCCTCGCCGCGGAGGGCGCGCCAGGCGGCATCGTCGAGGCCGGCCAGACGCGGCAGCTATTCGAGGACCCGCAGGACCCCCGCACCGCCGACTACGTGCACGGCCGCTTCGGCTGATCGGTCAGATACATTCGGGTCATGGAACCAGTGCTGGCCTGGCTGGACGGGCAGATCATCGCCATCGACCAGACCGCCCTGCCGCACGACCTGCGCAGGCTACGGCTTACCACGGTGAGCGAGCTCGTCGATGCGATCACCCGGCTAGCCATCCGGGGCGCCCCACTGCTCGGCGCGGCCGGCGCGCTCGGGGTCGCGCTCGCGGTCGGGCAGGCCGAGCGCGAGGGGTGGGACTCCGCGAGGCTCGCCGCCGAGCTGAAGCGACTCGCCGACGCCAGACCGACCGCGGTCAACCTGCGCCGGGAGGTCGACGCCAGCTCCGCCGAGATCCCTCGCGGATTCGCTGCCGTGGAGGCCGCCGCGCTGGCGAAACTGGCCACGACCGAGGCAGAAACGATCAGCATGAGCAAGCGGGGTGCCGCCTTCCTGCGCGAGCAATGCGGGCCAGGCCGGTTGCGCGTGCACACGCACTGCAACACCGGCGCGCTCGCCTGCCTGGGCTGGGGCACGGCGCTCGGCGTCATCCGCGCGTTGCACGCCGACGGTGCGGTCCGGCACGTGATCGTGGACGAGACCCGCCCGCTGCTCCAAGGTGCCCGGCTGACGTGCTGGGAACTCGACCAGCTCGGCATCGAGCACTACCTGGCCTGTGACGGCGCCGGGCCGTTCCTGATCAGCCAGGGCCTGTCTGATGCGGTCGTGGTGGGCGCCGACAGGATCGCCGCCAACGGGGACGTCGCGAACAAGATCGGCACGTACTCCCTCGCGCTCGCCGCGAAGAACAAAGGCATCCCGTTCATCGTCGCGGCGCCGGAGACGACGATCGACGCGGCCACCCCCGGTGGCTGGGCCATCCCGCTTGAGGAACGTGATCCCGACGAGATCACGGTCCCCGCGGCGCCCGCGGGCACCAAGGCCATCAACTATGCCTTCGACGTCACCCCGGCCGAGCTGGTCACCGCGGTAATCACGGAAGAGCGAATTATCCGGAACGGACAGTGGAAGCCCGCGGTCAGATCGCATCTTCGTCCATATCGGTACCACAATCGCCGTAGCTGCGGCGAGAAATCCGGAACCGTTCGGTATATCCGGAAACATTGGCTGACGCGGCGCGAAAGCAGTTTAGCGGCGTATGCCCAGTGCAACATCGAGCCTGTGGCCCGCGGGGCTGGTGAAAGTCACTTCGGCGGTCTTACGGTGGTCCTCTAGCGCATCTGCGACGGCGAGGAGGCCGCGTATGAAGATGAGCGTTACTGTCGACGGCGTACGTTACGACGACGACGTCGAACCGCGCCTGCTGCTGGTGCATTACCTGAGAGAACAAGCCGGGCGGACCGGCACGCCGATCGGCTGCGACAGCTCCAACTGCGGCGCTTGCACCGTGCTGATGAACGGGGTTTCTGTGAAAAGCTGCGCGGTGCTCGCCGTGCAGGCCGACGGGGCGGAGATAACCACCATTCAGGGGCTGGCGAACGGAGAGCTGCATCCGCTGCAGCGAGCGTTCCACGAAGAGCACGCGCTGCAGTGCGGCTACTGCACGCCGGGGATGATTCTGGCGGCTGCCGACCTGCTGCGGGACAACCCGAACCCCAGCGAGGAAGAGGTCAGGCACGGGCTCGAGGGGAACCTGTGCCGCTGCACCGGGTACCAGAACATCGTCAGGGCAGTCCTGAAGGCCGCCGGGAGCGCGGGGGTGACGGCATGACAACGGAGACCGCCGCGGCCGAGGTCGGCAAGGCCCGCGCCCGCAAGGAAGACGCCCGCCTGATCACCGGCCAGACCAACTGGACCGACAACATCACGCTGCCTGGCCTGGGATATATCGCCTTCCTGCGCAGCCCGAACGCGCACGCCCGGATCACGAGCATCGACGTGCAGGCGGCGCGGCGCTCCCCCGGCGTGATCGCCGCGTTCTCCGGTGCCGACGTGGCCGGCGAGCAGGGCAGCCTGCCCTGCGCCTGGCCGGTCACCCCGGACATCGTGATGCCAGACCATCCGGCGATGGCCGTCGACACCGTCCGCTACGGCGGGGAAATCGTCGCCGCGGTGGTGGCCAGGGACAGGTACTCCGCGGTGGACGCGCTCGAGCTCATCGACGTGAACTACGAGCCGCTCGAGCCGGTCCTGGACATGGAGGCCGCGCTGCGGCCGGATTCGCCGAAGGTACACGAGGCGGGCAACAAGTCGTACACCTGGACGTTCGAGAACGGCGACCTCGAGGCGGCCTTCCGCGACGCGCCCATCGTGCTGGAGCGCACGTACCGGCAGCAGCGGCTGATCCCGTCGGCGATGGAACCGCGCGCCGTGGTCTGCGCGCCGGTCGGCGACGAGTACACGATGTGGTCGGCCACGCAGATCCCGCACATCCTACGGGTAATGCTCGCCCTCGTGACCGGCATCCCCGAGCAGAACATCCGGGTAATCGCGCCGGACGTCGGCGGCGGCTTCGGATCCAAGCTCCAGGTCACCGCCGAAGAGGTGCTCTCGCTGCTGATCGCCAGGCGACTCGGCCGGCCGGTGAAGTGGACCGAGTCCCGTTCTGAGGGCAACGTGGCCGTACACCACGGCCGCGACCAGATCCAGCGGATCAGGCTGGCCGCCAACGCCGACGGGAAGATCCGCGGGCTGTCCGTGGACCTCCTCGCGGACATGGGGGCATACCTGATGCTGGTAACCCCGGGTGTTCCGCTGCTCGGGGCGTTCATGTTCAACGCGATCTACAAGATGGACGCGTACCGGTTCAACTGCACCGGGGTGTTCACGACCAAGACGCCCACCGACGCCTACCGCGGCGCCGGCCGGCCCGAGGCGACGTACGCCATCGAGCACATCGTGAGCGACCTGGCCGCCGAGCTCGGGGTCGATCCGCTGGAACTGCGCGAGCGGAACTGGATCAAGCACGAGGAGTTCCCGTTCACCACGATCTCCGGGCTGACCTACGACTCGGGGAACTACGAGGCCGCGACGGCCGAGGCGCGATCGCTTTTCCGCTATGACGAACTGCGGGCCGAGCAGGCCAGCCGCGCCGCGGCCGGCGACAAAGTACGCCTCGGCATCGGGGTCTCCACGTTCACCGAGATGTGCGGGCTGGCGCCGTCCCGGGTCCTCGGCTCGCTCGCCTACGCGGCGGGTGGCTGGGAGAACGCCTCGATCAGGATGCTGCCCACCGGCAAGGTCGAGGTCGTCACCGGGTCGAGCGCGCACGGCCAGGGCCACGAGACCGCCTGGTCGCAGATCGTCGCCGACGAGCTGGGCGTGCCGTTCGAGGACATCCGCGTACTCCACGGAGACACGCAGGTGTCGCCACGCGGCATGGACACCTACGGGTCGCGGTCCCTCGTGGTCGGCGGGACAGCGCTGGTGATGGCCTGCGGCAAGGTACGGGAGAAGGCCCGGATCATCGCGGCGGGCATGCTCGAGGTCGCGCCGGAGGACCTGGAGTGGGACGCCGGCCGGTGGTCGGTCCGCGGCGACCCGGACCAGGGCAAGGCGATCGGGGAGATCGCGTTCGCCGCGTTCGCCGCGCACGCGCTGCCGGAAGGGGTCGAACCGTCGCTGGACTCCGACGCGACCTACGACCCGGACAACTTCTCCTTCCCGCACGGCACGCACCTGTGCGCGGTCGAGGTGGACACCGAGACCGGGGCAGTCCGGATCCGGTCGTACGTCGCGGTCGACGATGTCGGCGTCGTGGTCAACCCGCTGATCGTCGAGGGGCAGGTGCACGGCGGCATCGCGCAGGGCATCGCCCAGGCGCTGTACGAGGAGGCCGCCTACGACTCCTCGGGCAACCTGGAGACGGCGACGCTCGCCGACTACCTGGTGCCGTCCGCAGCCGACCTGCCGTCGTTCGTGACGGCGCGGACGACCACGCCGTCCACGGGCAACCCGCTGGGCGTGAAGGGCGTGGGCGAGGCGGGCACGATCGCGTCCACGCCGGCCGTGGTGAACGCGGTGATCGACGCGCTGCGACCGTTCGGGGTGCGCGACGTGCAGATGCCGTGCACTCCCGAGCGGGTCTGGCGCGCTCTGCAAGAGGCCGGCTCAGCCGATCGCTCGGCCGGCGGCTCGGAAGGAGCGGCGCGATGATCTCCGCGAAGTTCGACTACGTGCGGCCAGACTCGCTCGACGAGGCGATCAGGGCGCTTGCTTCCGGCGGTGACGACACCAAAGTGATCGCTGGCGGGCAGTCGCTGATGCCGCTGCTGCGGATGCGGCTCGCGTTCCCCGACAAGCTCGTCGACATCGGCGGGCTAGCCGACCTGCGCGGCGTCAGGGACGTCGGGTCCGACCTCGAGATCGGCGCGCTGACCACGCACTACGAGGTCACCCGCGACCCCCTGATCAGGCAGCACTGCGGCCTGCTCGCGCAGGCGGCCGGGCTGATCGCGGACCCGGCGGTGCGGCACCGCGGCACGATCGGCGGCGGGCTCGCGCACGCCGACCCGGCGGGCGACTTGCCCGCTGTCATCACGGCGCTCGACGCGATTCTGGTCGTCCGCGGGCCGTCCGGGGTGCGGGAGATCAAGCCTGCCGACTTCTTCTCCGATTACCTCACGACGACGCTTGAGCCCGGCGAGATCCTCACCACCGTGCGGGTACCCAAGCTTTCCGGCTGGGGCTACCGGTACGAGAAGTTCAACGTCACGGCCCAGGCGTGGGCTGTCGTCGGAGTGGCCGCCGTAGCGCGGCGGGCTGACGGGCACGTCGAGCAGGCCCGCGTCGCCCTGACGAACATGGGCTCGGTGCCCATCAGGGCGCGGGCGGTCGAGGAGGCGGCGGCAGGTGCGCAGGCGACGGCCGCTGGCTTGGCGGCCGCGGCGGCGCACGCCGACGAGGGCACCAGCCCGCCGAGCGACCTGCGGGCGGCGGCGGACTACCGGCGGCACCTGGCCAGGATCCTCACCGGCCGGGCACTGGCAGCGGCGGCGGGCACATCCTGATCGCTTGCCGCGCGGCGAACCGGGCCGGGAGTCTTGCGGGGCGCAGACTCCCGGCCCGTCGCTTGTTTGACCTGTCGCGGACGCGGAAGAGGCATGCGCATACAATTTTCAGCTAGCAACGAACCACGGAGAAAGTAGTGACGTATGGCTATCGAGCTTGATAATTCGTTCACCGTTCCCGTGCCTCCCGAGCAAGCGTGGGACGTTCTGCTCGACGTGGAACGGATCGCTCCGTGCATGCCAGGCGCCAGCGTCACCTCGGTCGAGGGAGACGAGGTCACGGGCCAGGTCAAGGTGAAGCTGGGCCCGCTCTCGCTGACTTACAAGGGAACCGCCAAGTTCACCGAGAAGGACCAGGAAAACCACACGATGGCGCTCGAGGCTTCCGGCAAGGAGACCCGCGGCTCCGGCACGGCATCCGCGACCGTGCATGCCGGGCTGAAGCCGGCCGACGCCGAAGGCCAGACCACGGTGTCCATCCACACCTCGCTGAACGTCACCGGCCGTCCCGCGCAGTTCGGCCGCAGCCTGCTGCCCGAAGTGAGCGGCAAGCTGATCGCACAGTTCGCCGCGAACCTGGAAGCCCTGATCACCGCGGACGGCACCGCGGCAGGCGGGGCGGCCGCGCCGGCGCAAGACGCTTCCGAGGCGGGCGCAGCCGAGGCGGGTTCCCCCGAGGCGGGCGCAGGCGAGGCGGGTGCAGCCGAGGCGGGCGCAGGCACAGATTCCGCCGAGGCGGGCTCGGGCTCCGGTTCCGGTTCAGCCACCGCGGTGGCCACGGCGACCCCGCCCGCGGTGGCGCTGCCGCAGCAGGAAGACTCGCTCAACGTGATCAAGCTGGTCGGCGGCCCCCTCCTCAAGCGCGTTCTCCCTGTCGCCGCGGCCGGCGCCGTCCTAGCCCTCCTAGCCCGCCGCTTCCGCCACCTCCTCCGCCGCAACAAGTCCTAACTTGCCTCGGTGCGTACCTGGGCGCGAATAGCGCACCTAAGTACGCTCAGCGCCGGGGTCGCATCTAGCCCGAGGGCAACCTCAGCCCCGCTGGTTACACCACTGGCTGGTTCTTCCTGCGCCGAAAACACGATAGAACGTAGTGCTGAAGATCGGACCGGCTATGACCGGTCAACCCTTCAGCACAATCGGAAATCACACCTGGACACGCCATAGCCCCTCCTCGTCGGACGATCGTCGACGTAGCTGGCACACGCCTATGACGAGTCGTTACGCGGGTGGCTGGTGTGCCGGTTACCGGCCGCACCCGTCGCGGTGAGCCGGCGGGGACGGGGCTAGTGGACTAGGACGTCGGTTACCGGGAGGGATGAGTCGGCGGGGAGGCCCAGGGAGGACGGCGGGCGGCCGGTCGCGACGATTTCGGCGCCGAGCGCGGCGACCATCGCGCCGTTGTCGGTGCACAGGCCAGGACGCGGGACGCGCAGCCGGATGCCGGCCTGCTCGCAGCGTGCCTGGGCCAGGGCGCGCAACCGGGAGTTGGCGGCCACGCCTCCGCCGATCACCAGGTCGGACACGCCGTGCTGACGGCAGGCGTCGATGGCCTTTCTGGTCAGCACGTCGGCGACGGCCTCCTGGAACGACGCCGCGACGTCCGCGACGGGCACCGGCTCCCCGGCGTCGGCGCGGGCTTCCACCCAGCGGGCCACCGCGGTCTTCAGGCCGGCGAATGAGAAGTCCAGCGTGCCGTCGTGGTACTTGGCGCGCGGGAACCTGATCGCCGCGGGGTCGCCGGAAGCGGCGGCCCTGTCGATCGGCGGCCCGCCAGGGAACGGCATGCCGAGCACGCGGGCCACCTTGTCGTATGCCTCGCCCGCCGCGTCGTCGATCGTCGCGCCAAGCGGGTGCACGGATCCGGTCACGTCAGGCACGAGCAGCAGCGAGGAGTGCCCGCCCGACACCAGCAGCGCCACGCACGGCGACGGCAGCGGGCCGTGCTCGAGCTGGTCGACAGCGACGTGGGCGGCTAGGTGGTTCACGCCGTAAAGCGGCTTGCCGAGCGCGTAAGCGTAGGCCTTCGCGGCCGCCACGCCCACCATCAGCGCCCCGGCCAGCCCCGGTCCCGCGGTGACCGCCACCGCGTCGAGGTCGGCCGGACGGACACCCGCCTTGGCGAGCGCCCCCTCGAGCACCGGGATCATCGCCTCCAGATGGGCTCGGCTCGCCACCTCGGGCACCACGCCGCCGAATCGTGCGTGCTGGTCCATGCTCGACGCCACCTCGTCGGCGAGCAGGTCCCGGCCCCGCACGATGCCCACCCCGGTCTCGTCGCAGGACGTCTCGATGCCGAGCACCAACGGTCCGTCGATCAACGCAGCAGGTCCTTCCGCATCACGATCGCGTCCACCCCGGACGGCTGGTAGTACCCCCGGCGCACCCCGATCTCCTCGAAACCGCGCCGCTGGTACAGCCCCCGCGCCCGCGGGTTGTCCTCGCGGACCTCGAGAAAAACCTCGGCGCAGCCACGCTCCCGCGCTGCCTGCAGCAGCTCGCCAAGCAGCGCCGACCCGATACCTCTGCCCCAGTATGTCCGGGCGACCGCGATCGTCAGCACGTCCGCCTGGGTGCCGCCAGGGACGAACATCATCCCCGCGTATCCGGCCATCTCATGGCCGCCCTGGTCGGCGGCTTGTGTCTCGGCCACGAGGTACAGCCGGCTGGTCTTCGGCTGGACGACCTCCTCGGCGAACATCTCAGCCGTCCAGGGGTCGTCGGGAAACAGCTCGTGCTCCAGCGCCAGCACGTTCGTCAGGTCGGCCGGCTCCATCGGCCGCAGCCGCGTGGCATCGGGAGCGCGCCGTGCGCGCCATCCGGTCATCACTGCGACACCCGCTTCGGGGCGCCAGGCTCGCGAGCGTCCGGCCGCCGCAGGTACAGGGGATCGGCGGGCAGCAGCACGCCACCGGCCGCACCGTATCGGTCCGCACCGGCGGCATCGGCCGCACCCGGTGCGGCGAGGGCGTCAGTAACCACCCGGCAAACAGTCGCGGCCGCGGGATAGGTTGGCCCGTGGCCGTTCGGAAGAAAAGAGGGGTAGAGCAGACTGCCCTCGCCGACAGTCAGCAGCCCGCGGTCCGGCGCGGGGATGTCGGCGGGCGCGCTGACCTGGGGGGCGGTCATCCGGCGGCCGACGGCGTCGTAGCGGGCCCAGTAGACCTCGCGGCGGCGCGCGTCCGTCGCCACGAGAAAGTCGCGGCCGCCTTCGACGTCGGCGGCGATCACGTCGAGGGTGCAGACCCCGTACACGGGTATGCCGAGCGCCTCACCCAGCATCTTGGCGGTCATGATCCCCACGCGCAGGCCTGTGTACGGCCCGGGGCCGACGCCGACCGCGACGCCGGTGAGGTCGCCGCGTTCGGCTCCGGCGTCGGCGATCACCTTGGCGATCGCGGGCGCGAGCAACTCCGCGTGGCGGTGCGCGTCGACGGTGACGAGCTGGGCGAGCGGCTGTCTCCCGTCATGCAGCGCTACCGTCACCGCGGGCGTGGCGGTATCCAAACCAAGCAGCAGCACGACGTAAAAGGGTAGTCGACGCTGAGCTGCTTCTGCGCACGCTCAGTGCACCAGTTTGCCGGCGGCTTCCTGGGCAACCGTCTGGGCGGCCGTGGCGAGGTCGCTCATCGCGACCGGGCCGTAATTGCCGACGCCGGAGTGGTCGAGACCGTTCATCACGACGGTGACGATGACGTTGCGGTACCGGACGACGACCGTCGCCACGTCGGTGGTGGCGCCGTTCACGTTGAAGACCTGCGTGGCCTGGAACGCCACCGTGTCGTTGCCGCCTGGCATGCTCGACAGGTCGGTAACCGCCGCCTTCGGCTGGCCGCTGTGCGCTCCCGGATCCTGCTTGAGCTGCTGGTCCTCGGCGTACGCGTCGATCGCGGCAAACGTGGCGCTGCCGTCGCCCGAGGCTAGCCCGCTCGGCGTGTACGCCTCGATGTTCACCTCGAGCACGCGGTAGAGCGGCGCCTTGTCCAGTGTCCAGGTGCACTGGGTGTTGAGGCCGGAGTTCAGCGGCGGTACCGCGACCCTGGTCTGGCCGGGCAGGTACTGGCCGAGGGTAGCGCTGGACACGGTGTCACAAGCGTTCGGCACCTGCTGGATCTCGCCGGGCAGGAACGAGGTGATGAGCGAGTTGAGACCGACCCCCGCTGGATTGCCGCCGCCACCGGTGACGGAGATCACGATGTAAACCACGACCGCGATGACCACGGCCGCCGCACCGCCGCCGATCAAAAAGTGCCGCCTGCGCTTGCGGCGATCCGCGCGCCTTTCCTCGCGTGACTCGCTGCCGCGTCGGCGCCAGCGCTCGGAGAACGCCCCCATCGGGTCGTTGTCGGTCGGACCGGCCCAGTCTGAGTCCGGCCGCTCCGACTGAGGCTGGACCGGCGAGACACGCGAGACCGGCGAGCGCCGAGCCTGCGGCTGCGGCTGCAGCGACGACTGCGGCGGCTCCGGCTGCAGCGCCGACTGCGGGATCTCCTGAGGCACGGACGAGGGCGCGGACGAAGGCGCGGAGGCGGGCCAGGGCTGGTCGTCCCACGGAGCCTTCGCCCGCTGATCCCGCGGCACAGCGTCATATCCCGCCCAGTCAGGCACGTCGTCTGGCACGTCATTGTCGCGACGTGCCCGACGGCCACGCGGCCGGTCAGGGAATGACCCATGCTGAGTCACGATGTGCCTCCGGTGAGGGGTTGGCGGTGCGGGTTCGTGACCTATAGACCAGGTAGACCCAAGAAGCCTGATACGTACAGGCCGAACTATAGACGATCGCCGACTTCCGCGGGTGGCAACTCAATGTCCTGCCAGCGCCCGCCAACACCGCGAATCCGCACGGTGCGGGGTGTGCTCTCAGGTTCTTCTCCCGAGCTGTCCGCGGGCATCCCCCGGGGCAAATCACCAAGGCCGACATCCCCGCTTGGGCCCGGGACGATGGTGATCTGAGGCGGTCATCGGCCAGCCCTTCCGCTAGCCCTTCACCCCATTCCACGACGGTGACCGAGCTCGCGGTATCGGCGTCCAAGTCCAGATCGTCCAGTTCAAGGGCACTGCCCAGGCGGTACGCGTCCGCGTGCACCAGAGCCGGCCGGGGCCCGACGTGCCCGCCCGGGTGCCCGCCGACGTACCGGCCGTCGCGCCAGCCGGAGCCAGCGCCAGACCGCAGCGCGCCCGCCAGCGGCGGGTGGACTCGCGCGATGACGAAGGTCGGCGACGTCACAGGTCCGCGTATCCCGAGCCCGTCCCCAATCCCCTGGGTCAGCGTGGTCTTGCCCGCGCCGAGCGGACCGCTCAAGATCACCAGGTCCCCGGAAGTCAGCACGGCGGCGAGCCGCCGCCCAAGCACGCGCATGTCCGCCGCCGTCGCGATGGTCACTTCCACGTTCACGCGTACGACCTTGGCACACGGCCGCCTATTCCGGTAACGATCTCGTAGGAGATGGTGCCGAGCAGTTCGCCCCACTCCTGTGCCGTAGCCTCACCGCTATCCCCCGGCCCGAACAGCACAACCTCATCCCCCACCGCCACCGGCTCATCGCCGAAGTCGATGACAAGCTGGTCCATGCAGACCGTCCCGGCAATCGGCCAGCGCCGCCCGCGCGCGAACAGCAGCGGCAGGCCCGAGGCCGAACGCGGCACTCCGTCGGCGTACCCAAGCGGCAGCAGGCCAAGAGTAGTCTCGCGGGCGGTGACGTACCGGTGGTTGTACGACACGCCGCTCCCGGCCGGAACCCGTTTCACCATCGCCAGCCTGGCCCGCAGCGTCATCGCTGGCCGCAGCCACGGCGGTGCCCCACCGGGCAGCGTGGACAGGCCGTAGACGCCGCCGCCGATCCGGACCAGGTCATAGCGCGCCTCGGGCACGAGCAGCGCCCCCGCCGTGTTCGCGATGTGCCTGACCCCGGGGGTGACTCCGGCCTTTTCCGCGACGGCGACCGCCTCGCCGAACGCGGCCAGCTGCCCCGCCACGGACTGGTTGCCAGGTTCGTCGGCGGACGCGAAGTGCGACCAGAGCCCGACGACGCTCACCCGCCCCGCAGCCTGGGCTGCCAGCGCCTCGTCGAGCACGGCCGGCCAGTCGGCGACGGTCGCGCCGCCCCGGTTCAGCCCGGTGTCGGCCTTGAGGTGCAGCCGGGCGGGGCGCCGGGGCCGCCCCGCCGCCTCGGCGGCCGCGGCGATCCGCCGTACCATGTCCACCGAACCGGCGGTCAGGTCGACGCGGGCCTCGATCGCCGCGCGGTGCGCGTCAGAATCGATCGCCATCAGGCACAGCATGGGGCTGTCGATGCCCGCCGCGCGCAGTTCGAGCGCCTCGGCCACGTGCACTACGCCAAGCCATTGCGCGCCGCCATCGATCGCCGCGCGGGCCGCGGGCACCGACCCGTGCCCGTAACCGCCGGCCTTGACGACCGCCATGACCGCACTGGGCGCGACGTGCTCGCGCAACGCGGCGACGTTGCCCGCGATCGCATCGAGGTCGACCAGGGCTTGCGCGTGACTATCCATGACCGTCTATGTTAAAGCGTGCGGAAAGCCATCGGCAGCGCCCTGACCACGTCGGACGCGCCTATCGGCGCCTCGCCGCCGGCACCGGCGGCACCGGCGGCACCGGCGTCCGCCGCCGCGAGTCGCCCGGCGATCCCGTGCAGGTAGGCGGCCGCTATCGCGGCTTCTGGCGGCAGCAGGCCCTGCGCGAGCAGCGCGCCGGCCAGCCCCGACAGCACGTCGCCTGAGCCGGCGGTGGCGAGCCACGATGTTCCGGTGGTGTTGACGAGCACCGGATCCGTTCCGTCTGGCGGCGCGATCACGGTCGTCGACCCCTTCAGCAGCACGCACGCGCCGACGGCCGTCGCGGCCCGCCTGGCATGCTCGAGCCGCCGCGCTTCGACGTCCTCGGGGTCGGCGTCAAGCAGCCGCGCGAGTTCTCCCGCGTGCGGGGTGAGCAGCGTCGGTGCCGGGCGCGGCAGCAGGTCCCGCCGCCGGGCCAGCAGCGACAGCCCGTCCGCGTCGACCAGCACCGGCAGGCTGGTCCCGAGGACGGCGGCCAGCCGCCGCTCCGCTTCCTGCGTCACACCCATTCCAGGGCCGGCGACCCACGCCTGCACCCGTCCCACGTTGTCAGGGAACTCGCCTGCTGGCGAAGATCCTTTATTTTCTTCTGAACGATCGGGGCTTTCTCTCCCGAGTTCAGTTATCACGACCTCGGGCCAGACCTGGCGGACGGCCGCCGCCGCGGCTGGCGCGGTAACGAGCCGGACCATGCCGGCGCCGCCGTGCACCGCGCCACCGGTAGAGAGCAGCGCGGCGCCGGTAAACCTGTCGCTGCCGGCCAGCAGCCCGAGGACGCCGCGCCGGTACTTATCCGACTCAGGACCAGGGCGCGGGATCATCGCGCTGATGTCGCCGCGCTGCGGCGCCGACGCGTCGGGAGGCTCGAGAAGGTGCGGTTCGAGCCCGATATCAACGAGTTCGACGACCCCGGCGTGCCTGGCGCCCGGGTCGATCAGGAGGCCGGGCTTGACCGTGCCGAACGTCACGGTGATGTCTGCCCGCACGGCGGGTCCATCGACCGCCCCGGTGTCCGCGTCGATACCGCTCGGCAGGTCGACCGCGACGGTCGTCCCGGCGGCATTCGCCGCCAGCTGCGCCAGCGTGGCGTACGGGTCGCGGAGGCCGCCCTTGCCGCCGATGCCGAGCATCCCGTCGATGATGACATCGGCATGCCCGATCGCCTGCTGTATCTCGCGCCCGGCGTCATAGCCGTCAGCCAGGTCTGGCCTGGTGTCATCGACGGCTCGGGGTGCCGCGACAGCGGTGAGCCGGCCGCCGGCGGCCCGCAGGGCAGCGGCGCCGCCCGGGTGAATGCGCGGCCCCGCCTGGATCGCGGTCACGGCGGCACCGCGGCCGGCGAGCTGCGCCGCCGCGTACAGCGCGTCGCCGCCGTTGTCGCCGGTGCCCGCGAGCACCACGACCCGCGATCCGTACACCCCGCCCGGCTTCGCACGCAGCACCGTCACGCACACAGAAGCCAGCCCCGCCGCGGCCCGCTGCATCAGCGCGCCGTCTGGGACCAGCCTCATCAGGGCGGCTTCCGCCACCCGAACCTTGGCTACCTGGTAAGCGTCACGCACGTTGGATAGTCTGCCCTATCCCGCACGTGTTCACCCTCGGTGAACAGCGGGCGGCCGATCAGTGCATCGCCAGGCGGACGGCGTCCGCGAGCTGGCCCGCGAGGTCTTCGGCCAAGACGGTCTCGCGCGCCTCGACCATCACGCGGATGGCGGGTTCGGTGCCGCTTGGCCGCAGCAGGATCCGCCCGGCGGCGCCGAGCTGTTCTCGCGCGGTCCTGACCGCCTGGTCGAGCGAGGGGTCGGCCATCGCACGGTTCTTGTCGCCGCGGACGTTGATCAGGACCTGCGGGTACCTCGTCATCATCTTGGCCGCGGCGGACACCGGAATGCCGCTGCGGTTCACCGCGGCCAGCAGGTGCAGGCCGGTCAGCACGCCGTCGCCGGTGGTGGCGTGGCCCATCTGGATGATGTGACCCGACTGCTCTCCGCCGAGCACGTACCCGCCGTCCCGCATGGCGGCGTAGACGTGCTTGTCACCGACCGGGGTCTGGACCACGGTGATGCCGGCGGCGCGCATAGCGTCGTGGAAGCCGAGGTTGGACATCACCGTCACCACGACGGCGTCGCCCGAGAGCTTCCCGGCGGCCTTGAGTTCGGAGGCGAGGACGGTCAGGATCTGATCGCCATCAAGCGGGGCGCCGTCCGCGTCCACCGCGAGGCACCGGTCGGCGTCGCCGTCGAACGCGAGGCCGCCGTCCGCACCGTGCTCCACGACGGCCGCGGCAATGGTCTCCAGGTGCGTGGACCCGCAGCCGGCGTTGATGTTCAGCCCGTCGGGAGCGGCCCCGATGGCGATGACCTCCGCGCCGGCCCGGCGCAGGGCGCGGGGCCCGATGCTGTAAGCGGCGCCGTGCGCGCAGTCCACGACGATCCGCAGTCCGTGCAGCGCGGGTCGTCCGCCTTCTGCTAGCTGGAGGCTGCCAAGCAGATGGTCAAGGTAGTCCTCGTGCTTGGAGTAAGCGTCCGTGACCCGGCCGAACCCGGCCGCCGGCTCCTCCCCGGCGCCGGCTTCGGCGGCGGGCAGTCGCGCCTCTATCTCGTCCTCGACGTCGTCGGGCAGCTTGACCCCGCCGCGGCCGAAGAACTTGATCCCGTTGTCCTGAGCCGGGTTGTGGCTGGCGGAGAGCACCACGCCGAATTCCGCGCCAAGCGCCCCCGTGAGGTAGGCAACACCTGGCGTCGGGATTACCCCCAGCCTGAACACGTCCACGCCCGAACTGGCGAGACCCGCGACGACGGCGGCCTCGAGGAAGTCGCCGGACGCGCGAGAATCGCGTCCGATCACCGCTGTCGGTCGTCCCGGGCGTCCCGGGCGTCCCGGATGCGCGGACGGAATGGCGGTCGGTGCGAGGACCGGCACCGCCGCCAGGGCTAGATCCATCGCGAGCCGCGCGGTCAGATCTCGCCCAGCGACTCCTCGAACACCGTCAGTACCGAAGATTCGGCCCATGTCGGCTTGCAGGGGTGCCGGCCGACGGCTAGCGCTTGGAGTACTGAGGAGCCTTGCGGGCCTTCTTGAGGCCGTACTTCTTCCGTTCCTTCACCCGGGCGTCCCTGGTGAGGAACCCTGCCTTCTTCAGCGACGGGCGGTTCTCCGGGTCGACGAGGATCAGCGCGCGGGCCAGCCCGAGCCGCAGCGCGCCGGCCTGGCCGGTCACGCCGCCGCCACCGATGAGCGCGATCACGTCGAACTTGTCCTCCGCGCCGAGCGTCACGAACGGCTCGCTGACGATCTGCTGGTGCACCTTGTTGGGGAAGTACCCGTCGAGGGTGCGGCCGTTGATCTTCCACTGGCCGGTGCCCGGCACGATCCTGACGCGAGCGACGGCCTCCTTGCGGCGGCCCGTGCCAGAGGCGTGCCCGGTGATTACCGGCCGGCGCGCGGCCGCGCGCGGCGCCGCGGCTTCTGCCGACTCGGTGGTGTACTCGGACGGGGCTTGCTCGCTGTCGACACTTTCGCCTTCGCCTTCGCCGGCGCCGGAGACCTGGTCGTTGAAGTAAGCCACTTCGTCTGCGGGCGTCTGTTCGCCAGTGGACTCGGACACGTTGCTGTTCCTCACGCTTCCTTGCGGCACTTACTGGGAAATCTGCCTGATCTCGTACGGCTGCGGCTGCTGGGCCTGGTGCGGGTGATGCGGACCCGCGTAGACCTTCAGCTTGCTCAGCGTCTTGCGGCCGAGGGAGTTCTTCGGCAGCATGCCCCTGACCGCCTTCTCCACCACGCGCTCCGGGTGCTTGGCCATCAGGTCGGCGTAGCTGACGGCGCGCAGGCCGCCCGGGTAACCTGAGTGGCTGTATGCCTGCTTCTGCTGCAGCTTCTCGCCGCTGATAGCGACCTTGTCCGCGTTGACGACGATGACGAAGTCACCGGTATCGACGTGCGGAGCAAAAATGGGCTTGTGCTTGCCTCGCAGCAGCACTGCCACATGGCTGGCCAGGCGGCCGAGCACCACGTCAGTGGCGTCGATGACATGCCACTGCCGCGTGATGTCACTGTCTTTCGGGCTGAAAGTGCGCACAGTCGTTAAGCCTTCGCATGTGGTTCGTGATCCGGGAGACCCTGCCGCCGGGCCGCATCAGCCTGAACATCTACCGATGACTTATCCGCCGGCGGAGTCTGTCGCTCCACCCGCATCCGCGATCGGGGCAGCGGGCGAAACACCCGGTGCTGCTCATCGCGGATAGCGCCAATGCAGCATACTCCGAATCCGTGCCTAGTGCCAAAGCACACGGATCCGTTGCCGCAGGAACGTCTCAGTGTAGCGCCTCCAGCCACAAACAGCATCACGCTGGCACCGGGGGGCCCAAAGTTCTGCTACCAGCCGTGTCAGGCTTGCATCGACGCTACGCTCGTTGATATGGGATACCGGGGTGACGACGCCTCCCGTACCCGAGCGGACTCACGGCGCCAGCCCCGGCAGTCGTCGTCGCGCACGGGACCGGGGGCTCTGGGGTCATGGGACGACGGTTCGGCGGGTTATAGCCAGGACGACGAGTACGCGACCCCTGGCGGCGAATACGGCGGCTACACACCGGACGACTCATACGCGGGGTACGAGAACTACGGGCAGCCCGGCGGCCACGCCGCCCCCGGCCCCGGCCCCGGTCCCGGCGCTTACGGGGACACTGACGGGTACGCGAGCGGGAACCGTTACGCGGACAGCGGCGGATATGCCACCAACGATGGCTACGCCGACAGCGGCGGGTACCCGACCAACGGCGGGTACGCGGACAACAGCGGCTACGCGGACAACGGCGGCTACGCGGACAGCGGCGGCTATCCCGCCAGCGGCGGCTACGCGGACAACAGCGGCTATCCCGCCGGCGGCGGCTACGCCGACAGCGGCGGCTATGCCGACAGCGGTGGTTACGCCGACAGCGGCGGCTACGCGGACAGCGGCGGCTACGCCGCCGACGGCCGTTATGGCACCCAGTACGACCAGCACTCTGGCTACGGCCAGCAAGGCGGCTATGGCGGCTATCCGACCCCCGGCTACGGCGGCTCGGGCGGCTATCCAGCCCTTGGCGCTGGTTCCGGCGACCAGGAGCCGGGGCGGTATAGCGGCGCGGGCAACGACTGGTACAACGCCCAGCCGGCGGCCGCGTCGGGTTCGGGCTTCGCCGATACCGGCACCCTCGACACGCGCGCCGTCGGCGCCTACGGCACCGGCCCTCGCCCGGCCGCTCCCGACCTCGGCGGATATGACGAGACGGGATACGACGGATACCAGGACGACGACGCCTCGTCCCAGCTCTCGGCGCACGATCCGGCCCGTGGCTTCCCGCCCTCGCGAACCGGGCCGCGGGCCCAGTTGGACGCGGCCCCGCAGGACCTGGGGCACTCTGGTCAGCAGGAGCGTTATGACGACGGTCAGTACGACTCGTACACCGGTTACGACGGTCAGGGCGAATACGACCAGACCCAGGGCTACAGTCAGGTCGGCGGATACCAGGCGACCCGCGGGTACGACCAGTATGGCGAGCCATCGGCCTTCGATACGCGCCGCTACGACCTCGATTCTGACTACGACGCAGGACCGGCGCTTGACCTCGTTACCGGTTACGACGACGACGACCCGTATCAGGAGCGCTACGGCGACAGCGGCACGGGTCCCCGGCCCCACGGCGGGAAGAAGCAGAAGAAGAGAGGCGGCAAGCGCGTCAAGCTGCTGCTGCTTTCTGCTGCGGCGGTCGTCGTCGTGGGGATCGCGGGCGCGGCCGTCTACACCTTCGCCCTCAAGCACAAACCGGCGGCCAGTAACTCGTCGCTGGCCGGCCCGCTGCCCAGCGCAGGCTCGACCTCGGCCGCGACCGCCGCCTGCGTGAAGCAACTTGGCCCGTATTGCCATATCCAGCTGCGCACAGAGGACCCCGTGCCGCTGACGCTGACCGAGCTGTATCCGCCGGCCTTCACGAACGAGACCGACCACGCCTCTTTCACCCGGCTCGCCACCAAGCTGGACAAGACATGCTCCAACGCGGTGATCGGCCAGGACCTGATCAGCGCGCTGAAGTCCGATAAGTGCACGCAGGTGCTGCGAGCAAGCTACGCGTCCGGCGACAACACGATCCTGGGCACGATCGGCGTCCTCAACCTGGAGTCCACCAACGACGCGCACCACGCGGGCAAGCTCGTAGGCCAGAACGACTTCATCGCGCCACTCAGCACGTCGAAAGGCGTCGGCAGCAAGCTCGGCTCGGGAACAGGGGTCGTGGAGGCCGAGTACAAGGGCCACTACCTGATCCTTATCTGGGCGGAGTTCGCCACGGGGAAAGCTCCCAAGACCCCGGCGCAGGATCACCTGCTCGAGCAGTTCGAATCGGACCTGGTGGCCGGCACGGCCAACCCGGCCCTCAGCGAGCGCATGGTCAACGGCTCCCCGTCGACCACCGTCGGGTAACCGGGGCTCAGTCGCGGAGCCGGCGAGTCTCGGCCGCCCGCTCGGCGAGCCGGTGCGGGTCCGGATAGCAGACTTCCTCTAGGCACAGGCCGTGCGGCGGGACAACCCGGACCGCCGGGTCCCGGACCGCGGTCGCCAGCACGGAGGACGGCCAGGAAGCCGGGCGGCTGCCCTGGCCGACCGGCAGCAGCGCGCCGACCAGCGCCCTGACCATGTTGTGGCAGAACGCGTCGGCCACCACGCAGCCCACCGCCACGCCTTCGGCGTCCCGCTGCCAGTCCAGCCGCCGCAGCGCGCGCACCGTCGTGGCGCCCTCGCGGCGCCGGCAGAAGGCCGCGAAGTCATGCTCGCCAACCAGTTCGGCCGCGGCCGCGTTCATGGCGGCAAGGTCGAGGCGGCGGGGGTGCCAGAGCGTGTCGTACCGGCGCAGCGGATCGGCGGTGGCGGGGTCGTCGCAGATCCGGTAGGAGTAGCGGCGCCACAGCGCGGAAAACCTGGCGTCGAACCCGTTCGGGGCCGACCCTATCGCGTGCACCCGGACGTCGGGCGGCAGCGCCCGCGCCAGGCGCCGCAGCGCCTCCCCGGCACCGGCGGCCCAGGCGTCCTCGGGCAGATCCGCGTGCGCCGCCTGGCCACGCGCGTGCACTCCCGCGTCGGTACGGCCGGCGACGGTGAGCCGCGGCGCTTCCGGGAGCCTTAGCACCCGTTCAAGACCCTGTGCCAGCACGCTTTCCACGGTGCGGCGGCCAGGCTGCGCCGCCCACCCGGAAAATCCCGTCCCGTCATAGGAAAGATCAATTTTTACCCGAACGGACAGCGCTTCCTCCCCAGGGTCCGCTCCGGACGCCCGGCGGGCACGGCCACCGGAGGCTGACATGATTGTGGGCCGAAGAGTTCCCGCTGGGGATCCCTCCGGCCCACGATCATCGTTGCTTGCCCACGCAAGCCAGGGCGCTGTCAGGCCTTGGTGTCGTCCTCGACGGCGGCGTCCGCGTCGGTCTCGTCGCCGGCCGCCGCGGTCACCTCCGCCTCGGGCTCGTCTTCGGCCTCGTCGTCGTCCTCGTCGGCCTCTTCAGCTTCGGCGGCTTCCGCATCGAGGGCCTCGGCGTCGGTCGCCTCATCCTCCGCAACCTCAGCCTCGGCGGCCTCATCAGGCGCGGTGGTCTCCCCGACCGTGGCGGCCGAGGAGCCCGCGGCCGCCGGAGCCGTGGCGCGGCGGGCGCGGCGGCGCGGCCTGGCCGCGGTGACCTCGTCGCTGACAAGCTCGATGACCGCCATCGGGGCGGCGTCGCCCTTGCGCGGACCGAGCTTCGTGATGCGGGTGTAGCCACCGTCGCGGTCGGCGAAACCGGGACCGATCTCGGTGAACAGCGAGTGCACGACGCTCTTGTCAGGAACCACGGTCATCACCTGGCGACGCGCGTGCAGGTCACCTCGCTTCGCGAAGGTGATCAGCTTCTCCGCGTACGGGCGCAGCCTGCGCGCCCGTGCCTCGGTCGTGGTGATCTTCCCGTGCTCGAACAGTGCGGCGGCCAGGTTCGCCAGCATGTGCTTCTGGTGAGCCGGGCTGCCGCCCATCCGGGCACCCTTGGTAGGCGTGGGCATTGGAACCCTTTCTATTGCGCCGTACCGGGCCAGTACCGCTTAGTACTGCTCGGTCTCGACGTAGCTCTCTTCTTCATCGCCGGCGAAGGCGTCCACGGCACTGCTCGGGTCGAACCCGGGCGGGGAGTCCTTGAGCGCCAGGCCCATGTCGACCAGCTTCTGCTTCACTTCCTCGATCGACTTCGCGCCGAAGTTCCTGATGTCGAGGAGGTCCTGCTCGCTGCGCGCGACCAGTTCGCCCACGGTGTGGATGCCCTCGCGCTTGAGGCAGTTGTAAGACCGGACGGTGAGGTTCAGGTCCTCGATCGGCAGCGCCAGGTCCGCCGCGAGCGCGGCGTCCGTCGGCGACGGGCCGATGTCGATGCCCTCGGCGTCGACGTTGAGCTCCCTCGCGAGGCCGAACAGTTCCGTCAGCGTCTTGCCAGCGCTCGCCACCGCGTCGCGGGGACGCATGCACGGCTTGGTCTCGACGTCCAGGATCAGCCGGTCGAAGTCGGTGCGCTGCTCGACGCGGGTGGCCTCCACCTTGTAGGTCACGCGGAGCACCGGCGAGTAGATGGAGTCGACCGGAATCCGGCCGATCTCCTGGCCCGGCTGCTTGTTCTGGGTAGCGGAGACGTAGCCGCGGCCGCGCTCGACCGTGAGCTCCATCTCGAGCTTGCCCTTGCTGTTGAGCGTGGCGATGTGCAGTTCGGGATTGTGCACCTCGACACCGGCCGGCGGCGCGATGTCGGCCGCGGTGACCGCCCCAGGGCCCTGCTTGCGCAGGTACATGACCACGGGCTCGTCGTGCTCGGAAGAGACCACAAGCTGCTTGAGGTTCAGGATGAGGTCGGTGACGTCTTCCTTTACCCCGGGAACCGTGGTGAACTCGTGCAGCACGCCCTCGATGCGGATCGAGGTGACCGCAGCCCCCGGAATGGAGGACAGCAGGGTCCGCCGAATGGAGTTCCCGATCGTGTAACCGAACCCGGGCTCCAGCGGCTCGATCGTGAACTTCGACCGGTAATCGCCGACTTGTTCTTCACCAAGCGATGGACGCTGTGCGATGAGCATGTGACTTTCCTTTCCCGACGACCGCTATATGACGCCGGAACGGCGACGAGCGCTTGTCGCTCGTCGTTTCTTACTTCGAGTAATACTCGACGATGAGCTGCTCCTGGACCTGGGTGTCGATCTGCGCCCGGGCCGGGAGCTGGTGCACCATGATGCGCATCTGGTCAGGCAGCACCTCGAGCCAGGCGGGCACGATCCGCTCGCCGGCCTCGGCGCGGGCGATCACCATCGGGGTCAGCTCGAGAGACTTGGGCGTGACCTCAACGACGTCGTTGTCGCTTACCCGGAAGGACGGGATGTCGACGCGCCTGCCGTTGACCAGGAAGTGGCCGTGCCTCACGAGCTGGCGGGCCATGTCGCGGCTCTTGGCGAACCCGGCACGGTACACCACGTTGTCCAGGCGGCTCTCCAGGATCTGCAGCAGGGTCTCGCCGGTCCGGCCGGACTTGCCGGCCGCCTCGGTGTAGTAGCCACGGAACTGCTTCTCCAGCACACCGTAGATCCGCCGAGCCTTCTGCTTCTCGCGGATCTGCAGCAGGTACTCGCTGTCCTTCTGGCGGATCCTGCCGTGCTCACCCGGCGGGTACGGCCGGATCTCGATCGGGCACTTCGGCGAATCGCACTTCGAGCCCTTAAGGAACAGCTTTACCTTTTCGCGGCGGCACAGCTTGCAGTCCGCCCCTGTGTATCGAGCCATCAGTCTCTCCTCAGACCCTGCGCCGCTTGGGCGGACGGCAGCCATTGTGCGGAACGGGGGTGACGTCCTGGATGGAACCCACCTCAAGACCGGTCGCCTGCAGCGACCTGATCGCGGTCTCACGACCGGAGCCCGGTCCCTTCACGAAGACATCTACCTTGCGCATCCCGTGCTCCATGGCACGCCGCGCCGCGGCCTCCGCAGCCTGCTGGGCGGCATACGGGGTGGACTTGCGCGAGCCCTTGAACCCGACCTGGCCCGAGGACGCCCACGAGATCACGTTCCCGGTCGGGTCCGTGATCGAGACGATGGTGTTGTTGAACGTGGACCGGATGTGGGCGTGTCCGTGAGCTACGTTCTTCCGCTCCTTGCGGCGCACCTTCTTCGGCGCGCCCTGGCTGCTCTTACGAGGCGGCATCTGCTTCCTGACTCCTGAGGTGATCGGTCCGCTGGGGGACTACTACTTCTTGCCGGCCTTCTTCTTGCCGGCGACGGTCTTCTTCTTGCCCTTGCGGGTGCGCGCGTTGGTCTGCGTTCGCTGACCGTGCACCGGTAGCCCCCGGCGGTGTCTGATGCCCTGGTAGGAGCCGATCTCAATCTTACGGCGGATGTCGGCCTGCACCTCGCGGCGCAGGTCACCTTCGACCTGGTAGTTTGCGTCGATCCAGTCGCGCAGCTTGAGTAGGTCGTCGTCTGACAGGGAGTGGACCCGGGTGTCGGCACTAACGCCAGTCGCGGCGATGGTCTCGAGAGCCCGGGTGTGGCCGATGCCGTAGATGTAGGTAAGCGCGACCTCGAGCCGCTTGTCACGCGGCAGGTCAACGCCGGAAAGACGTGCCATGGGCGGGCAGTTCTCCTTCGTGTGGTGGAGGTCCTGCGCACCGCTCCCCGTCCCTGCCCAGGACCGGGCCCCGGCCTCCAACCGGGGGATGCGGGCCACTGCCCGCCCGCGATGCGCGTACTACGTCGCGTATTCGGTTATGTGCGTATTCAGCTTATGCGGCCGGGCTACCCGTATTACCCTTGACGCTGCTTGTGCCGAGGGTCCGAGCAGATGACCATGACGCGGCCGTGGCGACGGATGATCCTGCACTTGCTGCAGATCTTCTTCACGCTCGGCTTGACCTTCACGGCAAACTCTCCTCTAGCCCGCCTCGCGGGCCGGTTGGCCTCCGGCGCCTGGACGCCGGGACTTTGTTACTTGTACCGGTAGACGATGCGACCGCGGCTAAGGTCATACGGGCTCAGTTCCACGACCACCCTGTCGTCGGGAAGGATCCGGATGTAGTGCATCCGCATCTTCCCGCTGATGTGGGCGAGAACCTTGTGCCCGTTGTCCAGCTCCACCCGGAAGAAGGCATTTGGCAACGTCTCGACCACCGTGCCCTCGATCTCGATGGCGCCGTCTTTCTTGGGCATATCCTCCGCGCTTCGTCGTGCGTAGTCTTGGTTGGTTATCGTGCTGGTTCGCAACTGCCCAGGCAGAATGCCGGGCTGGGCGTGACGCGCTCCCCGTGGCGCAAGGCCACATGGAAAGCCAGCCGACGGGCCGCAGCAGAGTCTACTAGACCGATCACCCCAGCGCGAACTGTGCTGCATAACAGCGCTAGCGGGGCACATATTCCCGGCCGAGCATGGCTGGCCCTGGGCGACTGAGTACCGAGCATAGCGAGCCCTCACGCGGATGAGTAACGCAATCGGGGAGGTAAGCGCTGTCGGCGCGGGAGCCCGTGCATCGATCGCACGGGCCCGACTCAGGAGGAAAGCATGCGCACATCCCTCACCCGGGCACTCGCCGGGACCGCGGTTGTCGCGGCGGCGATGCTGGCGGCGGCGGGCACCGCCAGCGCGGCGGGCGCGACACCCAAGTTGCCGACGACGCTGACGGCCACGGACGCCAAGGCTGTCATCGCACCCGGCCAGACGGACCTCATCACCGGCACCCTGAGGTCCGGCAGCAAGCCGGTGGCGGGCGAGTTTGTGTACCTCGACCGCCTCGTCAAGGGCAAGTTCGTCGCGGTCGCGGGCGACCGTACCGGCTCGGCCGGTCACGTGTACTTCACGGTCAAGCCGTCGGCGACCACCAGCTTCCGGCTTGCGTACCTGGGCACGGCCAAGTACGACGGCTCACACAGCAATGTCGTCACGATCCTGGTGATCAAGCCGAAGGCACCGACCACGCTGACGGCCACCGAGTCCAAGACCACCATCAACCCCGGCCAGACGGACCAGATCACCGGCACCCTCCTGTCCGGGACCAAGGCGGTTTCCGGCAAGCACGTGTACCTCGAGCGCACCGTCAAGGGCAAGTGGGTCGCGGTGCAGCAGGACGTGACCGGCGGGTTCGGCCACGTGTTCTTCACGGTCAAGCCGGCGCAGACCGCCACTTTCCGGCTCGTGTTCCTCGGCACGGCCGCTTACAAGGCCTCACACAGCAATGTCCTCACCGTCCTGGTAGTCAAGGCGCCGACGTCGCTGACGGCTACTGAGTCCAAGACCACCATCAAGCCCGGCCAGTCGGACCTCATCACCGGCACCCTGCTGTCCGGCACCAAGGCCGTGGCGAGCCAGTTCGTGTACCTTGACCGCCTCGTCAATGGCAAGTTCGTGGCGGTGGCGGGCGACCGCAGCGGCGGGGCCGGCCACGTGTTCTTCACGGTCAAGCCGTCAAAGACCTCTACTTACGAGCTGGTGTTCCGCGGCACCAGCTTCTACGCCAGCTCGCACAGCAATGCCGTTACCGTCGTAGTCAGCTAACAACAAAATAAGACCGGCACGCGGGCCAGCGGATCCAGGCCATCGGATCCGCTGGCCCGCAGGCGCGAGCACGGGGACGGCACATGCGCATATGCCAACATTCAGGCTTACGGATGTGGGACCATGCTGACGCGATGGGGACCGGGGCGGACGGCTTCGATGAGGCGCTCGCGCGCGCTAGGTCGGGCGACGAGACTGGTTTCCTGCTGCTCTGGGACGCGCTGCATCCGCGCCTCCTGCGTTATCTACAGGTTCTCGGCTGCGACGACGTCGATGACGTGGCCAGCGAGACCTGGCTGCAGGTAGTGCGCGACCTGCACAAATTCAAGAAGGGCGGCGCGGACGACTTCCGCGCCTGGATATTCACCATTGGCCGTCATCGGGCGGTCGACGCGGCCCGGTCAAGGATCCGGTTCCGCGACAAGATTCTGGCCACGTACGCGGTGCCGCCGCAGGTCGACCCGAACCCGGTGGAAGACGAGGTGCTCGCCGGGCTATCCACCCGACAGGCGGTGGCCATGGTGGCCCGCCTGTCCAGAGATCAAGCGGAGGTCGTAGCGCTGCGGATCATCGCCGGACTTGACACCGACGCGGTCGCCCGCATCCTGCGCAAATCGCCGGGCGCGGTCCGCGTCGCCCTGCACCGGGGGTTGCGGACGCTGTCTGACGACCCGCACATCCGAGACATCGAGAAGGTGGAGCAGTGAGCACGGGGTTTCGTGATGAACCCGGCTCCCGCGAGCCCGGGCTCGATCAGCTGATCAGGGCGCTGACCGCGGACGGGTATCCGCAGGAGCTCGCCGGACGAGAGACGGCCCTCGCGGCCTTCCGCACCGCGCGGAGACAGCCCCAGCCGCGCCGCCGGGTTTGGCTGAACGTCCGGCCCACCGGGTCCGCGCGGCTCGGCGCGGTGGCGGGCGCCGTCACCGTGACCCTGGCTGCCCTCACCGCTGCCGCGTACGCGCAGGCACTTCCCGCGCCTGTGCAGCGCATCGCGTACAGCGTGTTCTCCTCGTTCGGCGTGCCGGACAGCCATCCTGCCGCTCCCGCGCAGCCGCATGCTTCTCCTAGATCGGCGCACGTCCGGGGCACCTCCGGGCGCCACAGCGTTCCCTCGCGGTCCGCGAGGAGCCGCTGCCCATGCGCGGCTAAGGGCACACACCGCGCGATCAAGGGCTCCACCCTGACCCTGGCGGCCGCACGTACACAATTCCCGGCGAACGGGTGGGACTCCTTCGCGGGCAGGCTGAGCTACCAGGGTCGCTCGGAACAGGGCGTGCGGCTGGTTCTCCTCGAACAGACAGCCGGCAGCTCCAGCTGGCGGCACGAGGGCAGCGGCGTGACGGGACCGCGCGGCCGGGTCAGGGTCGGCGTACCGCATCTGACACGGAACGCCAGCTTCGAACTCGCCTCGCCGAACGGTACCGTCGTCAGCCCGCCGATTTCCGTCACGGTGATCCCGCACGTGTCATTCTGGCGCGGATCCGCGCAGCCGGGCATCAACCGGCTGGTGGCGGGCTCGCACTTCGGTGACGTCGGTGATGTGGTCGTCCTGGAGGAACTGGTGGCCGGCGCCTGGCAGACCGTGGCGAGTCATCCGCTCGACAAGGCCCACCAGGCATCTTTCGATCTTCCCGAGGCCAAGTCAGCCGGACACTATTACCGGGCCCTGCTACCGGCCACAAGCTCGCACGGTGCCTCGGTCAGCCAACCCGTCCATGAGCCGGCCGCTAAGGTTCTCACCGGCGATCGGGTTGTAGCGACCCATCCCGCCGCGCTTCCTACCGACATACCAGGCCACCGCACGCCACATCATCACCAAGGCGGTCCGGTCAGCCCGGGTCCGGCCCCGACGTATATCGCCCCCACGTGGATCGTGACCCCGGGTCCGTCGCCGAGTCCGTCCCCGAGCCCTGCCGCCGAGGTTAACGACCTGGTATAAGACCGCGGGCGGTGTTACGGGTGATCGGGTGGCCGACGCACGATGATCATTCCCCACGGCACGACCACGAGCAGGAACCACGGGACCCACGCCGCGCCGCCTGAGACTATGCCAAGGCCAAGCCACGCGACGAACAGCAGCGCGCTGATCGCCGCGAAGGCGGACCAGTTGGCGATTCGCTGCGGGCTCACCGCGCCCCCGGACCGCCGGTCAATGGCACCCTCGCGAGAGCGGGGCCGCCGCGCTCCAGGCGGGGCCGGACGGATCCCGGCGGCCGGCAGCCGGTACAGGTCGATTCCGGGCAGGTCGCCCAGCAGCGCGTCTAGTTCGCCAATCGTCTTGGCCGCGAACACCCGGTCTACCCGCTCGCTGAACTCCTCCGCGGTCAGCCTGCCCTCGGCGTGATGCTCACGCAGCAGCGTCGCCGTACGTTCCCGGTCCGCGTCCGAAGCACGCATCCCGGGGTCACCGGGCATCGGTGCCGTCTCCAGTCTGATTGGATAGGTCGCTCAACACGGGGGTCGTCTCCTCAGCGGTCAGCACCCACGGGCCTTCCGCGGTGATGGCCACGGTGTGCTCGAAGTGAGCGGCGCGGGACCCGTCCGCCGTGACGACCGTCCAGCCATCGGAAAGTTCGGCGGTGAGCCGACCGCCGCGGGTGATCATCGGCTCGATCGCCAGTGCCATCCCCGGGGTCAGCCGCGGGCCACGGCCCGGTGGGCCGTAGTTCGGGACCGCGGGCTCCATGTGCATCGCGGTGCCGATCCCGTGCCCGGTGTACTCCCTGATCAGGCCGTACGCGCCGGACGAGCGAACCGACCGTTCCACCGCGTGCGAGATGTCGCTGAGCCTGTGCCCGGGCGTCGCCTGGGCGATTCCCTGCCAGAGGGCAGCTTGGCAGGCATCCATCAGCGCCTGGTCGGCCGGGTCGATGTCCCCGACCCCGAGTGAAATCGCCGCGTCGCCGTGCCAGCCCTCAAGGATCGCGCCGCAGTCGATCGAGATGATGTCCCCCGCCTCGAGGCGCCGGCTGTCGCTAGGGATGCCGTGCACGATCTCCTCGTTAACCGAGGCGCAGATCGTCGCCGGATAGCCGAAATACCCCAGGAACGAGGGAATGGCCCCCGCGAGCTTGATCTCTGCGGCGGCGATGGCATCGAGTTCAGCCGTGGATATGCCGGGACGGACGGCCTCAGCGAGCACCCGCAGGGTGCGCGCCACGACCAAACCCGCCTGGCGCATACGATCAAGCTCCTCCTGGCTCTTGATCTCGATCACCCGATCGCGCCGCACCCGCATGCCACACCTCCACTACAACGCTACCCGCGCTGAACCCCGTGCGGGACTCCTCCCGCCAGCCAAAGGCGGCCCCTTCCCAGCGAGCCAAAGGGCGCGCCGCTGTCTGGACTGAGGAGCGATGAAGCGAGCTTCATCGCGACGAGGGAAGACAGCGGGCAAAAGCGCCCGGCGGCGAGCGGGGCCAGCAGAGCGAGCGGAGCTAGCAGAGCGCTATCTTACGTAAGGGCTGAGCGCGGACAGCCCGCGGCTGGTGACCTCCTCTACCGGGCCGGTCGCGTCGATGCCGACGAGGATGCCCTCGTCCGCGTAAAAGGCGATCAGCGGCGCGGTCTGGCTGTTGTACACCTCGATCCGGTGCCTGATCACTTCTTCCTTGTCGTCGTCGCGCTGGAAGAGTTCGCCGCTGCAATCGTCACAGACCCCGCGCTTGGCGGGCGGGTCGTACAGCACGTGCCAGACCCGCTCACAGCGACGGCAGGTGCGCCGCCCAGAAAGTCGGCGGACCACCTCGTCCTCATCGACCACCAGTTCGAGCACGACGGTGAGCCGAATGTCGAACTCGGCCAGCATCTTCTTCAGCGTCTCGGCCTGGGGGACATTGCGAGGGAAGCCGTCAAGGAGAAAGCCCGTCTGAGCGTCATCTTCCGCGAGCCGGTCGCGCACCATGGCGACGGTGACCTCGTCGGGGACGAGGTCACCGCGCTCCATGTATTCCCTGGCTTTAGTGCCAAGCTCGGTGTTCTGCGTGACGTTGTAACGGAAGATGTCACCTGTCGAAATGCGCGGGATCGCCAGATGGGATGCGATGAAGTGGGCCTGGGTCCCTTTGCCCGCTCCGGGTGGCCCGACAAGGACGATGCGCACTATCGCAAGAAACCCTCGTAGTTACGCTGCTGCAGCTGGCTCTCGATCTGCTTGACGGTGTCCAGGCCGACGCCGACCATGATGAGCAGACTGACACCGCTGAACGGAAACTGGTTGCCCACGCCGATCGCGGCCAATGCGACCAGCGGGAACAGGGCGACCACGCCGAGGTAGAGCGAGCCGGGTGCGGTGAGCCGGTTGAGCACGTAGCCGAGGTATTCGGCGGTCGGCCGTCCAGGCCTGATGCCGGGGATGAAGCCGCCGTATTTCTTCATGTTGTCGGCAACTTCGGTCGGATTAAAGGTGATCGACACGTAGAAGAAGGTAAACGCGATGATCAGGGCGAAGAACGCGCCCATATAGAGCCACATATCGGACAAGCTGTTCGTGCTCCCGATCTCCAGGTACCGCTGCACCCAGTTCGCCCATGCCTGTGGACGGCTGGTGCTGCCGAACAGCGAGACCGCGAGCTGCGGGATGTAGAGCAGGCTGGACGCGAAGATGACCGGGATGACGCCCGCCTGGTTGACCTTCATCGGGATATAGGTCGACGTGCCGCCGTACATCCGCCGACCGACCATTCGTTTGGCGTACTGGACCGGTATGCGCCGCTGGGCCTGTTCCATGAACACCACGAACGCGACGACCACCATCACCACGATGACCGAGAGCAGTGCGGTGAACGTGCCGCGGGTCTGGAAGATCGTTAGCAGCTCGCCGGGGATGACAGCGATGACCTGTGTGAAGATCATCACCGACATGCCGTTGCCGACACCGCGGTCGGTGATCAGCTCACCCATCCACATGATCACCGCGGTGCCCGCGACCATCGTGATTACCATGGTGGCGATCCGGAAGACCGACGTGTTGGGGATGATCGGGTAGGTGCTCTGCGAGCAGTTCTCAAACAGGGTGCCGTTGCGGGCGAGGGTGATGTAGCCGGTGGACTGCAGGACCGCGAGGCCGACCGTCAGGTACCTGGTGTACTGCGTGATCTTGGCCTGTCCGGCCTGACCCTCGTTCTTCAGCGTCTCGAGCCGGGGGATGACGACCGTGAGCAGCTGCAGGATGATGCTCGCGGTGATGTAGGGCATGATGCCGAGCGCGAACACCGACATGTACTTAAGCGCGTTGCCGCTCAGCAGGTCGACGATCTGGTACACGTTCGCGGCGCCGCTCTGCGCGGCAAGGCCGGCGCAGGTCGACACGTTCTTCTCGTTGATGCCCGGCACCGGCAAGGTCGAGCCGAATCGGAACAGGGCGATGATGCCCACCGTGAACAGCAACTTTTTGCGCAGGTCGGGCGTGCGGAACGCCCGGATGAACGCGGTCAGCATGTGCGATCCCTCTTCATCGGTATTACCTGCGTTTCAGCGGCTTCCAAATCCTACCCGCAGGCCTGCCCGCCGGACTAGCCAGCAGAGCCTAGCTCGTCCGCATCTGATGCGATACGAGCTAGCTCAGGCTAACCGAGGAGCGTGACTGTTCCGCCCGCGGCTTCGATCTTCTGCCGGGCCGACTGGGAGACCGCGTGCGCGCTGACGCGCAGCGCGACGGTGACGTCCCCGTTGCCGAGGACCTTGACCAATTCGCCGCGCCGTACCGCGCCGTTCGCGGCGAGGCCTTCCGGCGTCACCTCACCACCGGAGGGATACAGCTCGGCCAGCCGTCCGGTGTTCACCACCTGATAGGTGGTGGTGAACTTGGCGTTGGAGAAGCCCTTGAGCTTCGGCAGCCGACGAGACAGCGGCATCTGGCCGCCCTCGAACCCGGCCGGCACTTGGTAACGGGCCTTAGTGCCTTTGGTGCCGCGGCCCGCGGTCTTGCCCTTCGACCCCTCGCCCCGGCCGACCCTCATCTTCTCCTTGTGGGCGCCTGGAGCCGGCCGCAGATCATGCAGCTTCAGCATTGGTTAGTCCACTTCCTCTACGCGGACCAGATGGCGGACAGCGTGGATCATGCCGCGGAATTCCGGGCGATCCGGCTTGACAACCGTCTGGCCGATGCGGCGAAGGCCCAGCGATCGCAGCGAGTTCCGCTGCGCGCTGTTCCCGCCGATCTTCGACTTGACCTGGGTGACCTTGAGCTGTGTCATCACGTGGCCCTCGCTATGCGTTCGCCGCCGCCGCGGCGCGCGCCTGCAGCATCGCCTTCGGCGCCACGTCCTCGATGGGCAGACCGCGCTTGGCCGCGATCTCCTCGGGACGGCTCAGCGCCTTGAGCGCCGCAACCGTGGCGTGCACCACGTTGATCGGGTTAGATGAGCCGAGCGAGCGGGACAGCACGTCGCTGATCCCTGCGCACTCGAGGACGGCGCGTACCGGACCGCCGGCGATGACACCGGTCCCGGGGCTGGCCGGCTTGAGCAGCACCACGCCCGCCGCCGCCTCCCCCTGCACCGTGTGCGGGATGGTGGTGGCGATCCGGGGAACCCGGAAGAAGTGCTTCTTGGCCTCTTCGACGCCCTTGGCGATGGCCGCGGGCACCTCCTTGGCCTTGCCGTAGCCGACACCCACCATGCCGTTGCCGTCACCGACCACGACAAGCGCGGTAAAGCTGAACCTGCGGCCACCCTTGACCACCTTGGCCACGCGGTTGATAGTGACCACGCGCTCTAGGTAGACCGCCTGCTTCTCGGCCGGGCCGCCGCGCCGGTCGTCACGGCGCTCGCGCCGCTCACCGCCGCCACCGCCACGACGCGGAGCTCCTGGCATAAGCTGTTCCTCCTAATTACTTTCATAACGGTACGCATCACAGCGTCAGCCCGGCTTCCCTCGCGGCATCCGCGAGCGCTGCCACGCGGCCGTGGTACTGGTAGCCGCCGCGGTCGAAAACTACGGCGGTGATGCCGGCGCTCTTCGCCCGCTCGGCGACGAGCGCGCCTACTAGCTTGGCCTTGGCGGTCTTGTCTCCGGTCGCCGTCCTGACCTCCGCGTCCATGGTGGAAGCGGACGCCAGCGTGCGGCCGACGCTGTCGTCGACGATCTGCACGAACATGTGCCGCGCGGACCGGTTGACGACCAGCCGCGGGCGGGCTGTGCTGCCGCTGACCTTCTTGCGCACCCGCAGGTGACGCCGGACGCGGGCGCGGGTCTTCACCGCGGTGCTCGGCCCGACCCGCCCGGTGGCGTACTCGCGCGACGACCTCTTGGCCTTGGTACCAGCCATGACTACTTACCAGCCTTCCCGACCTTGCGGCGGATCACTTCGCCCTGGTACCGCACGCCCTTGGCCTTGTACGGGTCGGGCTTGCGGAGCTTACGGATCCGTGCCGCGGTCTCGCCCACCAACTGCTTGTCTATGCCCTCGACCACGAACCTGGTCGGCGCCTCGACGCGGAAGGTGATCCCTTCGGGCGGCGTGATCAGCACCGGGTGGCTGAAGCCGAGAGAGAACTCGAGGTCCCTGCCCTTGGCTTGCACACGGTAACCAACGCCCACGATCTCCAGGGTCTTGCTGAAACCCTGGGTGACACCGGTCACCATGTTGGCGATCAGCGTGCGCGACAGGCCGTGCAGCGCACGTACCTTGCCTTCGTCGCTCGGCCTGGTGACCCTGATAACGCTGTCTTCCTGAGCCACCGCGATCGGCTCGGCGACGGTGAGCGCCAGGGTGCCCTTGGGTCCCTTGACGGTGACCGCCTGGCCGTCGATAGCCACGTCCACACCACTGGGGATAGGCACGGGAAGACGTCCAATGCGTGACATTCCTGCTGCCCTCCCTTACCAGACGTAGGCGAGAACTTCTCCGCCTACACCGCTCTTTTTGGCCTGCTTGTCGGTCATCAGCCCGCCCGACGTCGAGATGATCGCGACGCCGAGCCCGCCGAGCACCCGAGGCAGGTTGTCCTTCTTCGCGTAAACCCGCAGACCGGGCTTGGAGACCCGCTTGATCCCGGCGATCGAGCGCTCCCTGCTGTTGCCGTACTTCAGCGTGACCACGAGGTGCTTGCCGACTTCGGCTTCCTCGACGCGCCATCCGGCGATGTAGCCCTCCTGCTGGAGGATCTCCGCTATGTGCGACTTGATCTTCGAGTACGGCATGCCCACGGTGTCGTGGTAAGCCGAGTTAGCGTTTCGCAGACGGGTCAGCATGTCCGCGATTGGGTCGGTCATTGACATGGCCTGGTGGCCTTCCTCGCTGTGGTTTCCTCCCTGCCTGCCCTAGGGGACGCCCCCCCCGGGAACCCCCCGGGAGAACAATCCCTCCAACCCCCGAAGGGGAAGGGCCAGCAGGAAAGACCTGCGGCGTCTGTTGTTTACCAGCTGGACTTGGTGATACCGGGCAGTTCGCCCCGGTGCGCCATCGTGCGGAAGCAGATGCGGCACAGGCCGAACTTCCGGTAGACGGCGCGTGGTCGGCCGCAGCGGGTGCACCGCGTGTAGGCGCGGACGGCGAACTTCGGCTTACGGTTGGCCTTGGCGATCAGTGCCTTCTTCGCCACCTGTCAGCCCTCCTTGAACGGGAAGCCAAGACGCCGCAGCAGCGAGCGGCCCTCAGCGTCGTTGGTAGCCGTGGTGACGATGGTGATGTCCATCCCCCGCTGCCTGTCCACCTTGTCTGGGTCGATCTCGTGGAACATGACCTGCTCGATCAGCCCGAACGTGTAGTTCCCCCGGCCGTCGAACTGACGGTCGGACAGGCCGCGGAAGTCACGGATGCGCGGCAGCGCGATCGACAGGAGCCGGTCAAGGAACTCCCACATCCGGTCGCCGCGCAGCGTGACATGCGCGCCGATCGGCATGCCCTCACGAAGCTTGAACTGGGCGATGGACTTCTTAGCCCGCGCCACGGCCGCCTTCTGCCCGGTGATGGCGGCAAGGTCTCTGACGGCACCATCGATGAGCTTGGCGTCCCGCGCCGCCTCCCCCACGCCCATGTTTACGACGATCTTGGTCAGCCCCGGGATCTGCATCACGTTGCTGTACGCGAATTCGTCCTTCAGGGCCTGGGCGATCTCGGTTTGGTACTTCTCCTTGAGCCGCGGCTTAGCCGGCGCCTCGGTGGCCATCAGATTTCCTTCCCGCTCGGACGGAGCACGCGGACCTTCTTACCGTCCTCGTTGGTCTGGTGGCCCACCCGCGCCGGGCGCTTAGTCTCCGGGTCGACCAGCTGCACGTTGCTCACATGGATGGAGGCCTCCTGGGTGACGATGCCGCCTTCCTTGGCGCCGCGCACCCCCTGGTTGGTGACCTTCTTGTTCTTCTTCACCATGTTCACGCCCTGCACCAGGACACGCTGCTTGTCCGGGTAGGCCGCGATCACGGTCCCGGTAGCACCTTTGTCCTTGCCGGCCACGACCAGCACGTGGTCGCCCTTCTTGATCTTCATCACAGCACCTCCGGCGCCAGCGAGATGATCCGCATGAAGCGCTTCTCCCGCAGCTCCCGGCCGACCGGGCCGAAGATGCGGGTGCCGCGCGGATCACCACCATCCCTGATCAGGACGGCAGCGTTTTCGTCGAAGCGGATGTAGGAACCGTCCGCGCGGCGGCGCTCCTTGCGGGTGCGCACTACGACCGCCTTGACGACGTCGCCCTTCTTGACGCCAGCGCCGGGCAGCGCGTCCTTCACGGTCGCCACGATGACGTCACCGATGCCCGCGTATCGCCGGCCGCTGCCGCCGAGCACGCGGATACACAAGATCTCCTTCGCACCCGTGTTGTCGGCGACTTTGAGCCGCGACTCCTGCTGGATCACGTCAACTCCTGATCGTCACGCCGGGATGGTTTCACCGGCGGTCATCCCTACTTACTTGGCCTTCTCCAGGATCTCGACCACACGCCACCGCTTGGTGGCGGACATGGGCCGGGTCTCCATTAGCAGCACACGGTCACCGACACCGCAGGCGTTCTGCTCGTCGTGTGCCTTGTACTTCTTAGTACGGCGCAAGACCTTGCCGTACTTGGGGTGCTTCACGCGGTCTTCCACGACGACGACGGCGGTCTTGTCCATCTTGTCGCTGACCACGTAACCCTCGCGGGTCTTGCGGTAACCGCGGCCATGCGGCTCCTCGGCTTCCGCCGCTACGGCCTCCGCCGGTGTTGTGCTCACTGCGCTGTGCTCCCCTCGGTGCTCCCCTCGGTGCTCACCACGACGTCGAGCGGAGTGTCCTCCTCTTCCTCGACGTCGAAAATGATGCCAAGCTCGCGTTCCCGCATCACGGTGTAGATGCGGGCAATCTCCTTACGCACGGCACGCAGCCGACCGTGGCTCTCCAGCTGGCCGGTCGCGCCCTGGAACCGGAGGTTGAACAGCTCCTCCTTGGCCTCGGCCAGCTTGCTGCGGAGCTCCTCCGCGGAGGAGGAGCGCAGCTGTCCGGCGGTCAGTTCCGCGGCCATCAGCCTTCACCCATCTCACGCTGAACGATCTTGCATTTCATTGGCAGCTTGTGGATCGCGCGGCGCAGCGCCTCGCGGGCCACCGGCTCCGTGACTCCCGCCAGCTCGAACATCACCCGGCCCGGCTTCACATTGGCGATCCACCACTCCGGTGAGCCCTTGCCTGAGCCCATGCGGGTCTCGGCTGGCTTCTTCGTCAGCGGGCGGTCCGGGTAGATGTTGATCCACACCTTGCCGCCGCGGCGGATGTGCCGGGTCATCGCGATACGGGCCGCCTCGATCTGACGGTTGGTCACGTAGGCGTGCTCGAGGGCCTGGATGCCGAACTCACCGAATGCCACCCGGGTGCCACCGGTAGCGGCGCCGGTCCGGTGCGGCCGGTGCTGCTTGCGGTGCGCGACCTTGCGCGGAATCAGCATTGATCAGCCCTCCCCCGTGGTCGCCGGCTGCGGCTCGCCCGCCGGGGCGGCGGTACGCTCCTGCCGGTCGGTCCGGCCCTCGGGGCGGTCGCGCCGGGGACGGCGCTGTGTCTGGCCTGGCCTCTCCCGGTCCCGGCGCTGACCGGCTGCGCGCAGCGCGGCCTGGGCCGCTTCGCGGCCGGCTCGGGTGGGGGCGGCGTCACCGCGGTAGATCCACACCTTCACGCCGATCCGGCCGAAGGTCGTCCGCGCCTCGTAGAAGCCGTAGTCGATGTCCGCGCGCAGCGTGTGCAGCGGCACCCGGCCCTCGCGGTAGAACTCCGAGCGCGACATCTCGGCGCCGCCGAGACGACCGGAGCACTGCACCCGGATCCCCTTGGCTCCACCCTTGATCGCGCTCTGCATGGCCTTGCGCATCGCGCGGCGGAACGAGACCCGGCTGGACAGCTGCTCGGCCACGCCCTGCGCCACCAGCTGCGCGTCAACCTCGGGGTTCTTGACCTCAAGGATGTTCAGCTGGATCTGCTTGCCGGTCAGCTTCTCCAGGTCGCCACGGATCCGGTCGGCCTCCGCGCCGCGGCGGCCGATGACAATGCCGGGCCGCGCGGTGTGGATGTCCACCCGCACCCGGTCCGTCGTTCGCTCGATCTCCACCTTGGAGATGCCGGCCCGCTCCATGCCGCGCTGCAGCATGCGCCGGATGGCCACGTCCTCGGCGACGTAATCCTTGTACTTCTTCTCCGCGTACCAGCGGCTCTTGAAGTCGGTGGTGATGCCCAGGCGGAACCCATGGGGGTTCACTTTCTGTCCCACTAGTGGTTCCCTCCCTCGCTGTCGTCGGACAATACGACTGTGATATGGCTCGTTCGCTTCATGATCCGGTAACCGCGGCCCTGCGCACGCTGCCGGAAGCGCTTGATCGTCGGCCCCTCGTCGACCCACGCCCGGCGCACCCAGAGCATGCCCCGGTCACGCCCGCCAAGCTGGTCCGCGTTGGCCATCGCGCTGGCCAGCACCTTGCCAACCGGGTCGCTGGCGGCCTGCGGGGAGAACTCCAAAACCGCCTGCGCCTGCTCGGCGGGCAGCCCGCGGATCAGGTCCACCACGCGGCGGGCCTTCCGTGGCGTGACGCGGACGTACCGCGCCTTAGCCCTGGCTTCCATTGGTGCGTTCCCTTTCAGGCTTATCGCCGGCTTCGCCGGTCATCCTTGACATGGCTCCGGAAGGTCCGCGTGGGAGCGAACTCGCCGAGCTTGTGCCCGACCATCGACTCGGTGATGAACACCGGGATGTGCTTGCGGCCGTCGTGCACGGCGATGGTGTGACCCAGCATCGCCGGAACGACCATGGACCGCCGGGACCATGTCTTGATTACAGTCTTGGCGCCCTTTTCGTTCTGCACGTCCACCTTCTTCATCAGGTGGTCGTCCACGAAGGGGCCCTTCTTCAGGCTACGAGGCATCGAGGCTTGCTCCCTACCGCTTGTTCTTGCCGCGGCGGCGGCTGATCAGCCGGTCACTGGGCTTGTGTGCCCGCCGGGTACGTCCTTCCGGCTTGCCCCACGGGCTGACCGGGTGGCGACCGCCAGAGCTCTTGCCCTCGCCACCGCCGAGCGGGTGGTCGACCGGGTTCATGGCCACGCCGCGAACCGACGGCCGCTTGCCCTTCCAGCGGTTGCGGCCCGCTTTGCCGAGCTTGATGTTGCCCTGCTCGGAGTTGCCGACCTCGCCCACAGTGGCGCGGCACTCCACGCTCACCCGGCGGATTTCGCCCGACGGCATGCGCAGCGCCGCGTAGCCGGCTTCCTTGGCGAGCAGCTGGACTCCCGAGCCGGCCGAACGCGCGATTTTCGCCCCGCCACCGGGACGGAGCTCGATCGCGTGGATGACCGTACCGGTCGGGATCGACCGCAGCGGCAGCGCGTTGCCCGGCTTGATATCAGCCCCGGGCCCGTTCTCCACCCTGTCGCCCTGGGACAGCCCATGCGGCGCCAGGATGTAGCGCTTCTCGCCGTCCAGGTAGTGCAGCAGCGCGATGCGGGCCGTGCGGTTCGGGTCGTACTCGATGTGGGCGACCTTGGCCGGAACGCCGTCCTTGTCGTGCCGCCGGAAGTCGATCAGCCGGTAGGCGCGCTTGTGGCCGCCGCCCTGGTGCCGCGCGGTGACCCGCCCGTGCACGTTGCGACCGCCCTTGCTGTGCAGCGGACGAACCAGCGACTTCTCCGGCTCACTCCGGGTGACCTCGGAGAAATCGGAGCCGCTGGCGCCGCGCCGGCCTGGGGTGGTCGGCTTGTACTTACGGATACTCACCTGCGTCTCCTTAACTAACCGGTCCGCCGAAGATGTCGATCCGGTCGCCCTCGGCCAGGGTCACGATCGCGCGCTTGGTGTCCACCCGCTTGCCCCAGCCCTGCCGGGTCCGGCGCCGCTTGCCCTGCCGGTTGAGCGTGTTCACGCCAGTCACCTTGACTCGGAACACTGCTTCGACCGCCATCTTGATCTGTGTCTTGTTGGCGCTGGGCTCGACGATGAACGTGTACTTGCCCTCGTCGAGAAGGCCGTAGCTCTTCTCCGACACCACAGGGCGCAGCAGGATGTCCCGCGGGTTGTACAGCTTGCTCACTCCGAGCCCCTTTCAGCGAGCGCGCTCAGCGCGGCCTCGGTGAAGACCACGTGGTCACTGACGAGCACGTCGTAGGTGTTGAGCTGGTCCACGGCGAGCAAGTGCACGGCGGGGACGTTGCGCAGCGACTTCCACGTGATGTCGTCGTCGTGCAGCGCGACCACGAGGATGTTCCTCGTCGCCCCGTCGGTGACCTTGTTCAGCACGGCCATGGCGTCCTTCGTGCGCGGCGCGTCACCCTCGACGAAGGAGGTCACGACGTACACGCGCTCGTTGGCGGCCCGGTCGGACAGCGCGCCGCGCAGCGCGGCGGCCTTCATCTTCTTGGGCGTGCGCTGCGCGTAAGACCGCGGCTGCGGGCCATGCGCCACGCCGCCCCCGGTGAACTGCGGCGCGCGGGTCGAGCCCTGCCGGGCCCGGCCCGTGCCCTTCTGCCGGTACGGCTTCCTGCCGCCGCCGCTGACCATGCCGCGGGTCTTCGTCGCGTGCGTGCCCTGCCGGGCCGCCGCGCGCTGCGCCACCACGACCTGGTGCATCAGCGGCACGTTCACCTGCGCCGCGAAGATCGCGTCGGGCAGTTCAACGGTGCTGGTCTCCTCGCTCGTCGGCGAGAGGACGTTCACGGAAGTCATCGGGTCACCTCTCGTGCCGCGGAGCGCACCATGACGAGCCCACCGCGGGGGCCGGGGACCGCGCCCTTGATCAGCAGCAGGTTCTTGTCGTTGTCGACGGCGTGCACGGTCAGGCTCTGCACGGTGGTCCGCGCGGCGCCCATCCGGCCCGCCATCCGTACGCCCTTGAAGACCCGGCCCGGCGTGGCGCAGGCACCGATGGAACCGGGCGAGCGGTGCTTGCGCTGGGTTCCGTGTGAGGCCGAGAGGCCGCGGAAGCCGTGGCGCTTCATAACACCGGCCGTGCCCTTGCCCTTCGACTTGCCAGTCACATCGACCTGCTGGCCCTTCTCGAACAGCGAGGCCGAAACCTCCTGGCCAAGCTGGTAGGTAGAGGCGTCCTCGGTGCGGATCTCGGCGACGTACCGGCGTGGCGTCACCCCGGCCTTCTCGAACAGGCCGGCCACTGGTTTGGTGACCTTGCGGGGGTCAATCTCCCCGAACCCGATCTGGACAGCGGAGTACCCGTCGTTGTCCGGCGTACGGACGGCCGTGACCACGCACGGACCAGCCTGCACCACCGTGACAGGTACCACCTGCCCGGTTTCGTCGAAGACCTGGGTCATGCCAAGCTTGGTGCCCAGGATCCCTGTCATTGCCATGATCAGTGAGTCCTCAGAGCTTGATCTCGATGTAGACGCCAGCCGGAAGGTCGAGCCGCATCAGCGAGTCGACCGTCTTCGGCGTCGGATCGATGATGTCGATCAGCCGCTTGTGCGTCCGCATCTCAAAGTGCTCGCGGGAGTCCTTGTACTTGTGCGGCGAGCGGATGACGCAGTACACGTTCTTCTCGGTAGGCAGCGGCACGGGACCGGCGACGCGCGCGCCGGTACGGGTCACCGTGTCGACGATCTTGCGCGCCGAACTGTCGATGATCTCGTGGTCATATGCCTTGAGCCGGATGCGGATCTTCTGTCCCGCCATTGTGGCCTCGGTTCCCTCTACTTCTTCTAGCCGCTGTCAACTGGGGTGACATGTTGCGGCGGCCGAGCCATCGCGGCTCGGCCGCCGCAGCAGCCAACTACTTCAGGATGTTGGTGACCAGGCCGGCGCCGACGGTGCGGCCGCCTTCCCTGATCGCGAACTTCAGTCCCTCTTCCATGGCGATCGGCTGGATGAGCTGCACCGACATGTTGGTACGGTCACCCGGCATCACCATCTCCGTGCCCTCGGGCAGGTTCACCACGCCGGTAACGTCCGTGGTGCGGAAGTAGAACTGAGGCCGGTAGTTGTTGAAGAACGGCGTGTGCCGTCCGCCCTCGTCCTTGGACAGGATGTAGACCTCGCCCTCGAACTCGGTGTGCGGGGTGTTGGTGCCCGGCTTGATGATGACCTGGCCGCGCTCCACCTCCTCGCGCTTGATGCCCCGAAGCAGCAGGCCCACGTTGTCGCCGGCCTGACCGTCGTCGAGGATCTTGCGGAACATCTCCACGCCGGTGACCGTCGTCGTCTGCTTCGCGTCCTTGATCCCGATGATGTCGACGGTCTCGCCGGTGTGGATCGTGCCGCGCTCGATCCGGCCGGTCACCACGGTGCCGCGGCCGGTGATCGAGAACACATCCTCGACCGGCATCAGGAACGGCTTGTCGACCTCGCGCGTCGGCTCCGGGATGGAGTTGTCGCACGCCGTCATGAGCTCGAGGACGCTCTCGCCCCACTTCTCGTCGCCGTTAAGCGCCTGGAAGGCCGAGACACGCACCACCGGCACGTCGTCGCCGGGGAACTCGTACTCGGTGAGCAGCTCACGGACCTCGAGCTCGACCAGCTCGAGGATCTCCTCGTCGTCCACCATGTCGCACTTGTTCAGCGCGACCACGATGTACGGGACGCCGACCTGACGGGCCAGCAGCACGTGCTCACGAGTCTGCGGCATCGGGCCGTCAGTGGCCGCGACCACGAGGATCGCGCCGTCCATCTGCGCCGCACCCGTGATCATGTTCTTGATGTAGTCGGCGTGCCCCGGGCAGTCGACGTGCGCGTAGTGCCGCTTCTCGGTCTGGTACTCGACGTGCGAGATCGAGATCGTAATACCGCGCTCCTTCTCCTCCTTCGCGTTGTCGATCTGGTCGAAGGGGGTGAAGGGGTTGACGTCCGGCATCTTGTCGTGCAGCACCTTGGTGATCGCCGCGGTCAGCGTCGTCTTGCCGTGGTCGATGTGCCCGATGGTGCCGATGTTGACGTGCGGCTTAGTCCGCTGGAACTTTGCCTTCGCCACTGGTGTCTCCTCGTTGCGATCCGCCCCACCGCGGTGGGTCTGGAGTATTTCCCTGTTCTTTGTGCCTACTGGTGCGCGCCGCGAGGGTCGTTACTCGCCGCGCGCCTTGGCGATGATCTCCTTGGCGATGCTCGGCGGCACCTCGGAGTACGAGTCGAACTGCATGCTGTAGCTCGCCCGGCCCTGGGTCCTGCTGCGCAGGTCCCCGACGTAACCGAACATCTCGGATAGCGGGACGAGAGCCTTGACCACCCGGGCCCCGGATCGTTCGTCCATAGCCTGAATCTGGCCGCGCCGGCTGTTGAGGTCGCCGATCACATCGCCCATGTAGTCCTCGGGCGTTGTGACCTCGACGCTCATTACCGGCTCGAGCAGTACAGGACCTGCCTGCCCGGCGGCCTTCTTGAAGGCCATCGAGCCGGCGATCTTGAAGGCGAGCTCCGAGGAGTCCACCTCGTGGTAGGCACCGTCGGTCAGCGTCACCTTGACGTCGACCATCGGGAACCCGGCCAGCACGCCGAACTCGGCGGCTTCCTGGCAGCCGGCGTCCACCGACGGGATGTACTCCCGCGGGATGCGCCCGCCGGTCACCTTGTTCTCGAACTCGTAGCCGCCGCCGTCGCCGCCGGTCGGCTCCAGGTTGATGATCACGCGACCGAACTGGCCGGAACCGCCGGTCTGCTTCTTGTGCGTGTACTCGACCTTCTCGACCTTCTTAGTGACGGTCTCCCGGTAAGCGACCTGCGGACGGCCGATGTTGGCCTCGACCTTGAACTCGCGCCGCATCCGGTCGACTAGCACCTCGAGGTGCAGCTCGCCCATGCCCGCGATGATCGTCTGACCGGTTTCCTCGTCGGTCCTGACCTGGAAGGTCGGGTCCTCCTCGGCGAGCCGCTGAATAGCGGTGCCCAGCTTCTCTTGGTCGCTCTTGGTCTTCGGCTCGATCGCCACGTTGATAACGGGCGCCGGGAAGGTCATGGACTCCAGAACGACTGGAGCGTCCAGCGCGCACAGCGTGTCGCCGGTGGTGGTGTCCTTCAGGCCCATGACCGCGACGATCTGCCCAGCGGTCGCGGTCGGGCGCTCCTCGCGCTTGTTCGCGTGCATCTGGTAGATCTTGCCGATGCGCTCCTTGCGGCCCTTGATCGAGTTCAGGACCTGGGTGCCGCTTTCCAGCGTGCCGGAGTACACCCTGATGTAGGTGAGCTTGCCCAGGTGCTGGTCCGCCATGATCTTGAAGGCCAGCGCCGAGAACGGCTCCTTGAGGTCGGCGTGCCGCTCGACAACCTGCTCCTCATTGCCCACCGCGTGACCCTGGATGGACGGGATGTCCACCGGGCTCGGCAGGAACTCGACGATGGCGTCGAGCATGGGCTGCACGCCCTTGTTCTTGAACGCCGTGCCGCACAGCACCGGGGTGAGCGCGCTGGCGATGGTGGCGCGGCGAATGGCCGCGACTAGCTGCTCCTCGGTGGGCTCCTCGCCCTCGAGGTACAGGACCATCATCTCCTCGTCGTTCTCCGCGACGGTCTCGAGCAGCTTGTCGCGCCACTCACGCGCCGCGTCGACGTGATCGGCGGGAATGTCCACGACGTCGTACTTGTCGCCCTTGCCCTCTGTCTGCCAGACCAGGCCGCGCATCCGCACCAGGTCGATCACGCCGCGGAAGTCGGACTCCACCCCCCACGGCAGCTGCACGACCAGCGGCGTGGCGCCGAGGCGGCTCGCGATCATCTCGACACACCGGTGGAACTCAGCGCCCACCCGGTCCATCTTGTTCACGAAGCAGATCCGCGGCACGCCGTACTTGTCGGCCTGACGCCAGACAGTCTCGGTCTGCGGCTCCACGCCGGCCACCGCGTCGAAAACGGCGACCGCGCCGTCGAGTACCCGCAGCGAGCGCTCGACTTCCACGGTGAAGTCGACGTGCCCGGGCGTGTCGATGATGTTGATCGTGTGGTCCCGCCACGACGTGGTGGTCGCGGCGGAGGTGATCGTGATGCCGCGCTCCTGCTCCTGCTCCATCCAGTCCATGGTGGCGGCGCCCTCGTGGACCTCACCGATCTTGTAGTTGATACCGGTGTAAAACAGGATGCGCTCGGTTGTCGTAGTCTTGCCCGCGTCGATATGCGCCATGATCCCGATGTTGCGGACCTTGGCGAGGTCTACTGCGGTCTGGGTGGCCACGTTAAGCGTCCTTAGTTCGTAGGTTTCTGTAACCGCTGGCGTCTGTCACCAGCGGTAGTGCGCGAACGCCTTGTTGGACTCCGCCATCTTGTGCGTGTCCTCACGGCGCTTGACGCTGGCGCCAAGGCCGTTGCTCGCGTCGAGCAGCTCGTTCATGAGCCGCTCAGTCATCGTCTTTTCCCTGCGCTGCCGCGAGTACGTAACGATCCAGCGGAGCGCCAGCGTGGTGCTGCGCGAGGCGCGGACTTCCACGGGGACCTGGTAGGTGGCACCGCCGACCCGGCGGCTGCGGACCTCAAGCGTCGGCTTGACGTTGTCAAGCGCCCGCTTCAGGGTGACCACGGGGTCGTTGCCGTTCTTCTCCCTGCAGCCCTCGAGCGCTCCGTAGACGATGCGCTCGGCGAGCGAGCGCTTGCCCTCCTTGAGCACCTTGTTGGCGAGCGCGGTAACCAACGGCGAGCCGTAGACCGGATCGGTGACAAGCTGCCGCTTCGTCGCGGGACCCTTGCGCGGCATGTCAGCTCTTCTCCTTCTTCGCGCCGTAGCGGCTGCGGGCCTGCTTGCGGTTGCGGACGCCCTGCGTGTCAAGGGAGCCGCGGATGATCTTGTAGCGCACGCCGGGCAGGTCGCGGACACGGCCACCGCGCACCAGCACGATGGAGTGCTCCTGCAGGTTGTGCCCGACCCCCGGGATGTAAGCGGTGACCTCGATCTGGCTTGTCAGCCGCACCCTGGCGACCTTGCGCAGCGCGGAGTTCGGCTTCTTAGGGGTGGTCGTGTACACGCGCGTGCAGACACCACGACGCTGCGGGCTCTGCTTGAGCGCCGGCGTCTTGTTCTTCGACACCTTGTCCTGGCGGCCCTTGCGGACCAGCTGCTGGATCGTGGGCAACCGAGTCTCCGTCTTTTCCGTCGTGTTCCTATGTCAAGCTTGCGTGCTCACCGCGTGCTCACCGGTAAGCGGGCGCCGCGAACGAGTTCAGAAAATCGCCGGTTTCCCGCCGTTTCCCACCCGTTTGACCTGCGATTTCTCCTTCCCCTCCGACCCCCGAGGTCGGGTGTGTCGCACTCGGCCTTTGGCCGATGGCTAACACCGTCTCGGAGTCAGCAGCCCACAGTGTTCTGGACTGCGGAGGGGAAAAGTCCACGCGGCCAGCCGCTCAGCCACCCGCATCCGGTCCGATGGACCAACGTCTCGCTGACTGCTGGCACGCAGGCACCCGCACGGTCACGGGCACGAATGTAAAAGGTACCACCCGTATGCCCGCGAGCCAAATCCTCTCCGGGGGATACGGGGGATTCGCCCCTCCGAAGAAGACTGTGAGCTTTCGCACGGCTTGCCGACGGCTAGTCTAGCCGCACCTCGAGCCGCGCACGTGCGTAGCACTCCTGCTAACAAACCTTGCAACACCCCGCCGCCCAGCTTCATTCCCAGCCCCACAACGGAAACCAGTAGAAGTGGCCGGGGAGGCGGTGGGCGGCGGCCGGGCGGAAACGGCGGGCGGCCGGCCCCCTCAGGGAAGCCGGCCGCCCGCCGCGAAAATTGCAGTGTCCTGCTATCGGTTGTAGGAGCCGAAGTCGTACTCCTCAAGCGGCACTGCCTCGCCCGAGCCCTGGCCGAAGGCGTAGGTTTCCGCCTCCTGGTAGGCCGCGGCCGGATAGGCGGACGAGCGCGCGTCGTCGGTGGGCTCGACCCGGATGTTCCGGTACACCTGCATTCCGGTGCCGGCCGGGATCAGCTTGCCGATGATCACGTTCTCCTTCAGGCCGAGCAGCGAGTCCGACTTGGCGTGGATCGCCGCGTCGGTGAGCACCCGCGTCGTCTCCTGGAAGGAGGCCGCCGACAGCCACGACTCGGTGGCCAGCGACGCCTTGGTGATACCCATAAGCACCGGACGGCCAGAGGCCGGGGTGCCGCCGTCGTTCACCACGGCGCGGTTCATGTTCTCGAACTTCGGCCGCTCCACCAACTCGCCGGGGAGCAGTTCGGTGTCGCCGGACTCCAGGACGTTCACCCGCTTGAGCATCTGGCGGATGATGATCTCGATGTGTTTGTCGTGGATCGACACGCCCTGGGAGCGGTACACCTCCTGCACCTCGTGCACCAGGTGCTGCTGCACCGCACGGGAGCCGAGGATGCGCAGCACCTCGTGCGGGTTCACGGCACCGGCGATGAGCTGCTGGCCGACCGTGACATGGCCACCGTCAGCAACCAGCAGCCGGGACCGCATCGGGACCGGGTAGGCGACCTCTTCGGCACCATCGTCGGGGACGACGATGATCTTCCTGGTCTTCTCCGTCTCCTCGATCTTGACCCGGCCCTCGACCTCGCTGATCGGGGCCATGCCCTTGGGGATACGGGCCTCGAACAGCTCCTGGATACGCGGCAGGCCGTGGGTGATGTCCGCACCGGCCACACCACCGGTGTGGAAGGTACGCATCGTCAGCTGGGTGCCGGGCTCGCCGATGGACTGCGCCGCGACGATGCCGACCGCCTCGCCCACGTCGACTCGCTTGCCAGAGGCCAGCGAGCGGCCGTAGCACTTGGCGCAGACACCGATCTTCGCCTCGCAGACCAGGACGTTGTGTACCCGGATCGCCTCGACACCCGCCTCGACCAGCCGGTCGATCATCGACTCGGTGGTGTCTTCACCAGCCTTGGCCAGGACGGTGCCATCCGCCTCGACATCCTCGGCGAGGCTGCGCCCGGTGCCGGTGTTCTCGATGTTCGGCAGCTTGCGCAGGGTGCCGTCCGGGCCGCGCTCGGCGAGCTGCATCACGAACCGGCGGTCCGTGCCACAGTCCTCCTCGCGGACGATGACGTCCTGCGCCACGTCCACTAGCCGCCGGGTCAGGTACCCGGAGTCGGCGGTACGCAGCGCGGTGTCGGCAAGGCCCTTGCGGGCACCGTGCGTGGAGATGAAGTACTCCAGCACGGTCAGGCCCTCGCGGAAGCTCGACTTGATCGGCCGGGGAATCGTCTCGCCCTTCGGGTTCGACACCAGGCCTCGCATGCCGGCGATCTGCCGAACCTGCATCGGGTTACCACGGGCGCCGGAGTTGACCATCATCCACACCGGGTTGGTGGGCGGGAAGGCGTTCTCCATGTCCTGAGCGACCTCGGCGGTAGCGTGCGTCCAGATCTCGATGAGCTCGGAACGACGCTCGTCGTCGGTGATCAGGCCGCGCTCGTACTCACGCTGCACCTTGTCAGCGCGGCGCTCGTAGCTCTCCAGGATCTGCGCCTTGTTCGGCGGGGCGACCACGTCCTCGATCCCGATCGTCACGCCCGCCCGCGTCGCCCAGTGGAACCCGGCGTCCTTCAGGTTGTCCAGTGCCGTGGCGACCTGGACCTTGGCGTACAGCTCGGCGAGCGCGTTGACGATGCCGGTGAGCTGCTTCTTACCCACCTCGTAGTTGACGAACGGGAAGTCGTCAGGTAGCGCCTCGTTGAAGATGCACCGTCCGAGCGTGGTCTGGAGCCGCAGCGGCATTCCGACGCGCCAGTCCTCTGGCACCTCGAAGTCCCTCGGCGGCACGACGTTCTCTAGCCGGATGTTGATCTTCGCCTGCAGGTCGAGTTCGTTCCTGTCGTAGGCCATCAGCGCCTCGGACAGGCTGGAGAACGCCCGGCCTTCGCCGGGCACGCCCTCGTCCTGCCGGGTTAGGCAGAACAGCCCGATCACCATGTCCTGGGTGGGCATGGTCACCGGCTTGCCGTCGGCCGGCTTGAGGATGTTGTTCGTGGACAGCATCAGGATCCGCGCCTCGGCCTGCGCCTCGGCGGACAGCGGCAGGTGAACCGCCATCTGGTCACCGTCGAAGTCCGCGTTGAACGCGGTGCAGACCAGCGGGTGGATCTGGATCGCCTTGCCCTCGACCAGCTGCGGCTCGAAGGCCTGGATGCCGAGGCGGTGCAGCGTCGGCGCCCGGTTAAGCAGCACCGGGTGCTCGGTGATGACCTCCTCGAGCACGTCCCACACCACCGGGCGGGCCCGTTCCACCATCCGCTTAGCGGACTTGATGTTCTGCGCGTGGTTCAGGTCGACCAGCCGCTTCATCACGAACGGCTTGAACAGCTCGAGCGCCATCTGCTTGGGCAGGCCGCACTGGTGCAGCTTGAGCTGCGGACCAACGACGATCACGGACCGGCCGGAGTAGTCGACGCGCTTGCCGAGGAGGTTCTGGCGGAACCGCCCCTGCTTGCCCTTGAGCATGTCGGACAGGCTCTTGAGCGGGCGGTTACCAGGCCCGGTGACCGGACGGCCGCGGCGGCCGTTGTCGAACAGGCTGTCGACGGCCTCCTGGAGCATCCGCTTCTCGTTGTTCACGATGATCTCGGGTGCGCCGAGGTCGAGCAGCCTCTTCAGCCGGTTGTTCCGGTTGATAACACGCCGGTACAGGTCGTTCAGGTCGGACGTGGCGAACCGGCCACCGTCCAGCTGAACCATCGGCCGCAGGTCCGGCGGAATCACCGGGATGCAGTCGAGCACCATGCCCATCGGGCTGTTGCGGGTGTTCAGGAACGCGGACACGACCTTGAGCCGCTTCAGCGCGCGGGCCTTCTTCTGCCCCTTGCCGGTGCGGATGGTCTCCCGCAGGTCCGCCGCCTCGGCCTCGAGGTCGAAGTTGGCGAGCCGGTCCTGGATGGCCTGAGCGCCCATGCCGCCGCGGAAGTACCGGCCGAACCGGTCCCGCATCTCGCGGTAGAGCAGCTCGTCGCCCTCCAGGTCCTGGACCTTGAGACCCTTGAACCTGGACCACACCTCGTCGATCCTGTCGATCTCCTTGGCGGCCCGGTCGCGGATCTGCTTCATCTCGCGGTCGGCGGACTCACGGACCTTGCGGCGCGCGTCGCCCTTGGCGCCGGACGCCTCGAGCTCGGCCAGGTCAGCCTCGAGCTTCTTCTGCCTGGACTCGATGTCGTTGTCCCTGCGCTGCTCGAGCTGGGTCCGCTCGACCGTGATCCGTGCCTCGAGGCTGGGCAGGTCGCGCTGCCGCGCCTCGTCGTCCACGTACGTGATCATGTAGGCGGCGAAGTAGATGACCTTCTCCAGGTCCTTCGGCGCCAGGTCGAGCAGGTAGCCGAGACGGCTCGGCACGCCCTTGAAGTACCAGATGTGCGTGACAGGCGCGGCGAGCTCGATGTGGCCCATCCGCTCGCGACGCACCTTGGCGCGGGTGACTTCCACGCCGCAGCGCTCGCAGATGATGCCCTTGAACCTGACGCGCTTGTACTTACCGCAGTAGCACTCCCAGTCCCGGGTCGGGCCGAAGATCTTCTCGCAGAAGAGCCCGTCCTTTTCCGGCTTGAGCGTGCGGTAGTTGATGGTTTCCGGCTTCTTCACCTCACCGTGGGACCACTGCCTGATGTCCTCGGCAGTGGCGAGGCCGATGCGGAGGTCGTCGAAGAAGTTGACGTCTAGCACTGTTTTGGTTTCCCCCTTCTTGGTCAGACCTCTTCGACGCTGCTCGGCTCACGCCGGGACAGGTCGATGCCCAGTTCTTCCGCCGCGCGGAAGACGTCCTCGTCGGTGTCGCGCATCTCGATGGCGGCACCGTCGCTGGACAGCACCTCCACGTTGAGGCAGAGCGACTGCATCTCCTTGATCAGCACCTTGAAGCTCTCCGGGATGCCTGGTTCGGGGACGTTCTCGCCCTTGACGATCGCCTCGTACACCTTCACGCGGCCGAGGACGTCGTCGGACTTGATCGTGAGCAGTTCTTGCAGCGCGTAGGCGGCGCCGTAGGCCTCCAGGGCCCACACCTCCATCTCACCGAACCGCTGACCGCCGAACTGCGCCTTACCACCCAGCGGCTGCTGGGTGATCATCGAGTACGGGCCGGTGCTCCGCGCGTGGATCTTGTCGTCCACCAGGTGCAGCAGCTTGAGGATGTAGATGTAGCCGACCGACACCGGGTCCTTGAACGGCTCGCCGGTGCGACCGTCGAACAGCGTCGTCTTGCCGCTGGAGCCGATCATCTGGTTGCCGTCCCTGTTGGCCAGCGTGGAGCCGAGCAGGCCGGTGATCTCCTCCTCGTGCGCGCCGTCGAAGACCGGGGTGGCGACGTTGGTGCCGGGCAGGCTGGAGTCTGCGCCGATGGCCTGCAGTCGCTGCTTCCACTCTTCGTCGTCACCGTTGACCTGCCAGCCGGCCTTGGCCACCCAGCCCAGGTGCGTCTCGAGAACCTGCCCGACGTTCATCCGGCCGGGGACACCGAGCGGGTTGAGCACGATGTCGACGGGGGTGCCGTCGGCGAGGAACGGCATGTCCTCGACCGGCAGGATCTTGGAGATGACGCCCTTGTTGCCGTGGCGGCCCGCCAGCTTGTCGCCGTCGGTGATCTTGCGCTTCTGGGCCACGTACACCCGGACCAGCTGGTTGACGCCGGGCGGGAGCTCGTCGCCATCCTCGCGGGTGAACACCCTTACCCCGATGACCTTGCCCTCTTCCCCGTGCGGGACCTTGAGGGAGGTGTCACGGACCTCGCGTGCCTTTTCACCGAAGATGGCGCGCAGCAGGCGCTCCTCCGGAGTCAGCTCGGTCTCGCCCTTGGGGGTCACCTTGCCGACCAGGATGTCGCCGTTGACGACCTCGGCGCCGATCCGGATGATGCCGCGCTCGTCGAGGTCGGCGAGCACTTCATCGGAGACGTTCGGGATGTCCCTGGTGATCTCCTCCGGGCCGAGCTTGGTGTCCCGGGCGTCGACCTCGTGCTCCTCGATGTGGATCGAGCTAAGGACGTCGTCCTGAACGAGGCGCTGCGACAGGATGATGGCGTCCTCGTAGTTGTGGCCTTCCCAGGGCATGAACGCGACGAGCAGGTTCTTGCCGAGCGCCATCTCGCCCTGCTCGGTGCACGGGCCGTCGGCGAGCACCTGGGTCTCCTCGACCCGCTGGCCCTCGTCCACGATGGGCTTCTGGTTGAAGCAGGTGCCCTGGTTGGACCGGCGGAACTTCTGCACGTGGTACGTGGTCCGCGTGCCGTCATCGTTCATCACGGTGACGTAGTCCGCGCAGGACTCCTCAACCACGCCGGCCTTCTCCGCGAGGATGACGTCACCCGCGTCGGTCGCGGCACGGTACTCCATGCCGGTGCCGACGAGCGGCGACTCGGACCGCAGCAGCGGCACGGACTGGCGCTGCATGTTGGAGCCCATCAGCGCACGGTTGGCGTCGTCGTGCTCGAGGAACGGGATCATGGCGGTGGCCACGGACACCATCTGGCGGGCGGACACGTCCATGTAGTCGACCTCGTCCGGCGGGATCTGGTCGACCTCGCCGCCCTTGCGGCGGACGAGCACGCGGTTGGTCGCGAAGGAGCCGTCGTCCTCGATCGGCGTGTTGGCCTGCGCGATGACGTGGCGGTCTTCCTCGTCCGCGGTCAGATAATCGATCTGGTCGGTCACCGTGCCGTCGGTCACCTTGCGGTACGGCGTCTCCACGAACCCGAACGCGTTCACCCGGGCGTAGCTGCTCAGCGAGCCGATCAGGCCGATGTTCGGCCCTTCAGGCGTCTCGATCGGGCACATCCGGCCGTAGTGGCTGGGGTGCACGTCACGGACCTCGAACCCGGCCCGCTCACGGCTCAGGCCGCCAGGGCCGAGCGCGGAGAGCCGGCGCTTGTGGGTAAGGCCGGCCAGCGGGTTGGTCTGGTCCATGAACTGGGACAGCTGGCTGGTGCCGAAGAACTCCTTGATCGACGCCACCACCGGGCGGATGTTGATCAGGGTCTGCGGCGTGATCGCCTCGACGTCCTGGGTCGTCATCCGCTCGCGGACCACGCGCTCCATCCGGGCCAGGCCGAGCCTGACCTGGTTCTGGATCAGCTCGCCGACGGTACGCAGCCGCCGGTTGCCGAAGTGGTCGATGTCGTCGGTCTCCAGCGGGATGGTGTGGCTGGCGACGGCCATCTCCTCCTCGCCAGCGTGCAGCCGGACCAGGTACTCGATCGTGGAGACGATGTCGTCCTCGGTCAGCGTGCCCTGCCGGATCGGCAGCTCAAGGCCGAGCTTCCTGTTGACCTTGTAGCGGCCGACCTTGGCCAGGTCATACCGCTTCGGGTTGAAGTACAGGTTGTCGAGCAGCGCCTGCGCGGATTCGCGCGTCGGCGGCTCGCCCGGACGCAGCTTGCGGTAGATATCGAGCAGCGCGTCATCCTGGCCGGCCGTGTGGTCCTTTTCCAGGGTGGCCCGCATGGACTCGTAGTCACCGAACCGCTCGAGGATGCGTGCGTCGTCCCAGCCGAGCGCCTTCAGCAGCACGGTAACGCTCTGCTTGCGCTTGCGGTCGATGCGGACGCCGACGCTGTCCCGCTTGTCGATCTCGAATTCGAGCCATGCACCCCTGCTCGGAATCACCTTGCAGGAGTAGATGTCCTTGTCGCTGGTCTTGTCGACCTGGCGGTCGAAGTACACGCCAGGCGAGCGCACGAGCTGGCTGACCACCACTCGCTCGGTGCCGTTGATGATGAACGTGCCCTTGGCGGACATGAGCGGGAAGTCACCCATGAACACGGTCTGGCTCTTGATCTCGCCAGTCGTGTTGTTGATGAACTCCGCCGTCACGAACATCGGGGCGGAGTACGTCATGTCCTTGTCCTTGCACTCCTCGGAGGAGTACTTGGGCGGCTCGAACCGGTGGTCGCGGAACGACAGGGACATCGTTCCTGAGAAGTCCTCGATCGGGCTGATCTCCTCGAAGATCTCCTCGAGGCCAGACTGCTCGGGGACGTCCTTGCGTCCCGCCTCCTTGGCGGCCTGGATACGTGCCTTCCACTTGTCATTGCCTAGCAGCCAGTCGAACGACTCGGTCTGCAGGGCCAGCAGATCAGGAACCTTTAGAGGCTCGTTGATCCGCGCGAAGGACACGCGGCGGGGACCAAGATTTGTGGCGGAGGCGCTGCGCGATGCTGCCAACAGGGGTCCTTCCGAACTTGTCGCGGAACTATCACCGCACGCACGCCAAACGCCCCGCGGCAGAAACCCCAGAGAGGCGAGAGAGAGACCGAGGACGTTAGAGTGCAGCGCAAATGGTCAGTGTAGCCAAAGACTGCACTGCCTGTCAACGGTACGCCAAAATGTGGTTCACCTTGCTCTGCAGCATCCCCTGTCGGGGACGAAACGTCAAGCCGAAACGGCATGGTTCGCGCGGGTTAGCCGCGTGATCGATGCCACACGTGTGCGGATGTGTAGGGTGTAACGATGCCGGGTACGTAGATTATTCCGGCCCGCCCAGCGCAGGCCGAAGGCGCCGCCGGAGCTTACCCGGGCGGCGCCTTCGCGGTACAGCGAACTACTTGACCGTGACGGTGGCGCCGGCGCCCTCGAGGGCAGCCCTGCCCTTGTCCGCGGCCTCCTTGTTGACCTTCTCAAGGACGGTCTTGGGCGCGCCGTCCACCAGGTCCTTGGCCTCCTTCAGGCCCAGGCTGGTCAGCGAACGCACCTCCTTGATGACCTGGATCTTCTTGTCGCCAGCGGCCTCCAGGATGACATCGAACTCGTCCTGCTCCTCGGGCGCCTCGGCCTCGGCGGCGCCAGCGCCGCCGGCGGCGGCCACGCCCGCTACCGCGACCGGAGCGGCGGCCTTGACGTCAAACGTCTCCTCGAAAGCCTTCACGAACTCGGATAGCTCAAGGAGGGTCATCTCCTTGAACGCGTCAAGCAGGTCGGCGCTGCTGAGCTTCGCCATGATCGTTTTCCCTTCGTTCCCTTTAGTCCTGAGTCTCTGTCTGCGTGTCGGGCGCGGCTGATGCCTCCGCCGCCTCCGCGGCCTCCGCGGGCGCCGCCGGGGCGCTCGGGGTGCCGGCCTCGACCTTGGCCCGCAGCGCGTCGGCGAGCAGCGCCATCTGTGTCGGCAGCGCGTTGAACGTAGCCGCCGCGCCGGCCATCGACGCCTTCATGGCACCTGCCAGCTTGGCGAGCAGCACCTCGCGCGGCTCGAGGTCGGCCAGCTTGCTGACCTCCGCGGCGGTGAGCGCCCGGCCATCGAGCACGCCACCCTTGATCACGAGCAGCGGGTTCGCCTTGGCGAAATCCAGCAGGCCCTTGGCCGCCTGCGCGACATCGCCCTCAACGAACGCGATCGCGGACGGCCCAGACAGCATCGGCGCGAGCTGGTCACCCAGTCCGGCCTCCTGCACCGCGATCCTGGTAAGCGTGTTCTTGACCACGGCGAACGTGGCATTGCCCTTGAGCGTTCCACGCAGCTGCGACATCTGGGCCACCGTCAGGCCGCGGTACTCGGTGAGCACCGCGCCGCTGGAGTCCCGGAACTTGCCGGCGAGCTCCTCGACCACGGCCGTCTTCTCGGCGTTTGCCATGAGCCTCCTTCCCATTGTCGTCCCTGCCATATGACACCGAAGACGACAAACGCCCCGGCGCGAGGCGCACGGGGCGGCAGCCACGGCTGGCTTGCCCGGAGCGGGCACGTCAACCGCGGATGAAGCTCACGGTCACCTGCGCGGGATGTCCGTCCACGGGGGCGAGGCCCCCGCCGGAACCTTCGGCGCGACCATCACGGCCACGCATCCAGCGGTCTTCGGCGACTCCAGCATACGTCCCCGTCCCCCAGCACCCAAATCGCCGCGCCTGCGCCCCGCCACCGGCGACCTGCCGGCGGTGGAGGGTCAGGCGACGGCCTCGGGCTCCTCGACGAAGCCGCGGGTCTTGTTCGGGTCGACAGGGATGCCCGGGCCCATCGTCGTGGTGAAGGTGACCTTCTTCAGGTAACGGCCCTTAGCGGCGGCCGGCTTGAGCCTGATCACCTCGTCAAGCGCGGCGGCGTAGTTCTCGAGCAGCGCGTTCTTCCCGAACGACGCCTTGCCGACCACGAAGTGGAGGTTCCCGTGCCGGTCGGTGCGGAACTCGATCTTGCCGCCCTTGATCTCGGTCACCGCCCGCGCCACGTCCGGAGTGACGGTTCCGGTCTTCGGGTTCGGCATCAGGCCGCGCGGACCGAGCACCCGGCCAAGACGGCCGACCTTGCCCATCAGGTCCGGCGTCGCGACCACCGCGTCGAAGTCGAGGAACCCGCCCTGAATGCGCTCGATGAGATCATCCGACCCGACAAAGTCCGCGCCGGCGGCGCGCGCCTCCTCGGCGCGGTCGCCAGTGGCGAACACCAAGACGCGGGCGGTCTTGCCCGTGCCGTTCGGCAGGTTGACAGTGCCGCGGACCATCTGGTCCTGCTTACGAGGGTCGACGCCGAGCCGGAGGTTGACCTCAACGGTCGGGTCGAACTTGGTCACCTGGGTCGTCTTGGCGAGTTCCATCGCCTCCGACGGGCTGTACAGCCGGGCGTGGTCGATCTTCTCGTCGGCGTTCTGGTATGCCTTGCTGCGCTTCATGATGCTCTCCCTGGAGTGGAAGTTGTGGTCGTAGGGACCCGCGCTAGGTCCTGCCACGGATGTTGTTGAGTTGCAGGTCAGCCTTCGACCTTGACGCCCATCGAGCGCGCGGTGCCGGCGATGATCTTCATGGCGGCCTCGATCGTGGTGGCGTTCAGGTCGGGCATCTTGGTTTCCGCGATCTGCCGGACCTGAGCGGCGGTGAGCGTGCCGACCTTGGTCGTGTGCGGTTCCTTGCTGCCCTTGTCGATGCCGGCGGCCTTCTTGATCAGCTCGGGCGCGGGCGGCGTCTTGGTGATGAACGTGAAGGTCCGGTCCTCGTAGATCGAGATCTCGACCGGGATGATGTTGCCTCGCTGGGACTCGGTGGCGGCGTTGTACTGCTTGACGAAGTCCATGATGTTGACGCCGTGCGGGCCCAGCGCGGTACCGACAGGCGGGGCCGGGGTGGCCGCGCCGGCGGGCAGCTGCACCTTGACGACGGCAGCGAGTTTCTTCCTTCTTGGCGGCATGACTGTGGGGTTCCTCTCTGTCTCCCGGGGGAGCGACCCCCCGTGCCTCCGACCTAGATCTTTGAGACCTGGTCGAATGAAAGCTCCACCGGTGTCTCCCTGCCGAAGATCGACACGAGTACCTTGAGCTTCTGCGTGACCGCGTTGACCTCGTTCACGGTCGCGGGCAGCGTCGCGAACGGTCCATCCATAACGGTAACCGACTCGCCGACCTCGTAGTCCGGCGTCGACTTCTTCGCGGTCGCCGCCTGCGCTGTGGTCTCGGCCGGTGCCGGGGCGAGCAGCGTGGCGACCTCGCTCAGTGGCAGCGGGGACGGACGGCTGGAAAGGCCGACGAAGCCGGTGACACCCGGGGTGTTCCTGACCACGGCCCAGGACTCGTCGGTGAGGTCCATCCGGACCAGGATGTAGCCGGGCAGGACCTTCTCGTTGACCGTCTGCTTCTTGCCGCTCTTGATCTCGGTCACCTGGTGGGTGGGGACCTCGATCTGGAAGATGTAGTCCTCCATGTTGAGGGACATGATGCGGCTTTCCAGGTTGGTCTTCACCCGGTTCTCGTATCCGGCGTACGAGTGCACCACGTACCAGTCGCCGGGCAGCATGCGCAGCTCGCGGTTGAATTCGGCGACGGCGTCGGACTCCTCCGGGGGGCTGGCGCCATCGGCGTCTTCGGCGGCTACGTCGCTGACCTCGGGGTCAACTTCGTCCGGCGCGGCCTCGTCGCCGACGCCCTCGTCAGCGAAGCCGGAAGTCTCGTCGGTCACGTCGGCTGCCTCCCCATCCGCTGCGCCGGTCTGGAGGTAATCCTCGGTCTGCAGTCGGAACTCGGACACGGTTACTCACTCTCTTCTCTACTCGCCCGGCCAGCACTTGGCGGCTCACCCAACGAGAGTCCCCGGTGATCATCGTGCCACGCTGCGCTAGGCGCTCAGTGCGAGCCCCGGGAAACTCCGGAACTAGGCCGGGCGTGGCACGCCTCCAGGGGTGCCGTGGATTTCGGCGCTAGCCGAAGATCCAGAACATCAGCTTGGTGAACCCGTAGTCGAGGGTCAGCACGATCGCGCTCATGATGATGATGAACACGAGTGCCACCACCGTGTAGGTGATGAGCTCTTTACGGGTTGGCCAAATAACCTTGCGGAGCTCCGCGGCGGTCTGCCTGGTGAACAAAGCAGGGGTCGTGCGGTCCCGCTTCGCGGCACGCCCGGACCCGCTCCGTCGCTCCGCGCCCTGGCCTTGCGTCTGGGTTGCCATGTCCTCACCTGTACAGAACTGAACGGATCACTACGCGTGACCAGCCGGACCGTGCTGGTCCCGCCGGTCCGCACTCGCAGGGCAGGAGGGACTCGAACCCCCAACCGCCGGTTTTGGAGACCGGGACTCTACCAATTGAGCTACTGCCCTCCGGATTGCAATCACCAGAGTGTACGTCGAACGCACCCCCTCCGTCGAACCGTGCGTGCAGACGAACGGTGAAACTGATTTCAGGCGGCCCGGGGGAAGGTGACACCATGGAGTCATGCCAACCACGAGAATATCGGTCCGAGTGTCTGCCATCTCCGAATCAGCCACCCTGGCCGTGGACGCGAAAGCCAAGGCGCTGAAGGCGGCTGGCCGCCCGGTCATCGGGTTCGGCGCCGGCGAGCCCGACTTCCCCACGCCCGACTACATTGTCGCGGCCGCCCAGCGGGCAGCGGCCGAGCCCAAGTTTCACAAGTACACCCCGGCCGCGGGCCTGCCCGAGCTGCGCCAGGCCATCGCCGACAAGACCGCCCGCGACTCCGGCTACGTCGTGACCTCCGACCAGGTGCTCGTCACCAACGGCGGGAAGCAGGCCGTTTACGAGACGTTCGCCACCCTGCTCGATGACGGGGACGAGGCGCTGCTGCCCGCGCCGTACTGGACCACCTACCCGGAGGCGATCGCGCTGGCCGGCGGCGTACCGGTGCCGGTACATACCGACGAGAGCACCGGCTACCTCGCGTCGGTCGAGGCCCTCGAAGCCGCGCGCACCGAGCGCACCAAGCTGCTCGTGTTCTGCTCCCCGTCCAACCCGACGGGCGCCGTCTACCCGCCTGACCAGGTCAAGGCGATCGGCGAGTGGGCGGCCGACAAGGGAATCTGGGTCGTCACCGACGAGATCTACGAGCACCTCGTCTATGGTGACGCCACGTTCTCCTCTATCCCGGTGCAGGCGCCCGCGATCTCCGACCGCTGCGTGGTGCTGAATGGCGTGGCCAAGACCTACGCGATGACCGGCTGGCGAGTCGGCTGGATGATTGGCCCGAAGGACGTGATCAAGGCCGCGACCAACCTGCAGAGCCACGCCACCTCCAACGTGGCGAACGTCTCGCAGGCCGCGGCGCTGACCGCGGTTTCCGGTGACCTGTCCGCCGTGCACGCGATGAAAGAGGCCTTCGACCGGCGCAGGAAGACGATCGTCCGGATGCTCAACGAGATTCCCGGCGTGGTCTGCCCCGAGCCGCTTGGCGCGTTCTACGCCTATCCCAGCGTCAAGGGCGTGCTGGGCAAGGAGATAGCGGGCAAGCGGCCGCAGACCTCCGCGGAGCTGGCGAGCCTGATCCTCGATGAGGCCGAGGTCGCCGTGGTTCCCGGCGAGGCGTTCGGGACGCCTGGATACTTCCGGCTGTCCTACGCGCTCGGCGACGCCGACCTGGAAGAGGGAGTCGCCCGGATCGGCAAGCTGCTTGAGCAGGCCAGGTAACGTGCCGCGACTCGGCGCCGCCATGGGCAGAATTAGTGGATGCACGATCTGGCGGCGCTCCCCAAGGCGCACCTGCACTTGCACCTGACCGGTGCGATGCGCCACTCCACGCTGGTCGAGCTGGCCCAGCTGCACGGAGTCGCCCTGCCACCGGCGCTCACGCAGGACTGGCCGCCACGGCTGAGCGCCGCCGATGAGCGCGGTTGGTTCAGGTTCCAGCGCCTTTATGACCTGGCGCGGTCCGTGCTGCGAACTCCGGGCGATGTGTATCGCCTGGTCAGGGAGACCGCGGAAGACGAGCGGGCCGAAGGGTCGGGCTGGCTGGAGCTGCAGGCCGACCCCTCCGGCTACGCGGCCCGGTTCGGCGGCCTGACCGCGTTCACCGAACTGCTACTGGACGCCGCGGCCAGCGCCGCCGCCGCGACAGGGGTCGGGATCGGGATCGTCATCGCGGCGAACCGGACCAAGCATCCGCTCGACGCGCGCACGCTCGCCCGGCTGGCCACCGCGTTCCGCGGGCACGGCGTCGTCGGCTTCGGGCTCTCCAACGACGAGCGGCGCGGCCCAGCGGAAGACTTCGAGCACGCGTTCGCCATCGCCGAACGGGCCGGCCTGTTGCGCGTCCCGCACGCAGGGGAACTGGCCGGCCCGGCCAGCGTCTCCGCCACCCTGGACCGGCTGCACGCCGACCGGATCGGGCATGGCGTCCGGTCGGTCGAGGATCCCGAAGTCGTCAAGCGGCTCGCCGTGACCGGCGTGACCCTCGAGGTCTGCCCGTCCTCCAACGTCGCGCTCGGCGTCGCGGCCAACCCCGCCGCCGTGCCGGTGCGCACCCTGTTCGAGGCGAACGTGCGAATCGCCCTCGGCGCCGACGACCCGCTGCTGTTTGGCCGGCGCCTGGTCAGGCAGTACGAGATCGCCCGCGACGTGCACGACTTCACCCCGGCAGAGCTGGCCGAGCTAGCCCGCACCTCCGTCCTGGCCTCAGCCGCCCCGGCCGCCACGCGCACCAGCCTGCTAGCCGCCATAGACACCTGGCTCGCCGCGCACTGATCGCGAAGACTTATTTCTTCGCGAAGACTCTCACGAGCAATAGCCGCCCTAGAGGGTGACGCCTATCAGGGTGGGCTCTGGGTCCAGGGTGACGGCGAAGGCGGCGTGGACGCCGGCCCGGATCTCGCGGGCTAGCGTCAGCAGGTCCGCCGTGGTGGCGCCGTCTGCGTTGATCAGGGCGAGCGTGTGCTTCGACGACACCCGGACCCGGCCCGGCGCGCCGTACCCCTTGCCGAATCCGGCGTGCTCAATCAGCCACGCGGCGGGCACCTTGACCCGGCCGTCACCCGCCTCGAAACGGGGAACGGGCCCGGCGGCCGTGGCCTCAAGCCGAGCGAACTGCTCCTCATCGAGCACCGGGTTCGTGAAGAACGAGCCCGCACTCTTGCTGTCCGGGTCCTCGGGATTGAGGAGCATCCCCTTCCGTGCTCGTATTTTCAGAACTCCCGAACGAACCGCGCCGACTCCCGCTCGCGCACCTATCTCCACCCCGAGTTCCGACGCTAGTTCGGCGTACTTCACGGGCATGGAAAGCGACTCCTGGGCAAGCAGAAACGTTACGCCAAGGACCACGTACCGGCCGGGCTTACCGGCCTTGAACAGGCTGCTGCGGTACGAGAAGCAGCACGCTTCGTTCGGGATAATTCGAATTTCACCGGTCAGCCTGTCGAATACCCGCACGGTGGTGATCGCCTCGGCCACCTCCTGGCCGTAGGCGCCGACGTTCTGGATCGGGGTCGCGCCGGCCCGGCCCGGGATCCCTGACAGGCACTCGAGGCCGGCCAGGCCTCGCGCCACGGCGCCGGCCACCACGTCGTCCCAGTCCTCACCGGCGGCTACCGTCATGGCGACGCGGCCGCGGCCGTCGGGTTCATAGCGGACGCCGCGGGTGGCTATCGAAATGACCGTGCCGGGAAAGCCGTCGTCGGCGATTACCAGGTTGCTACCGCCGCCGATGAGCAGCACCGGTTCCCCCGCCTCATCCGCGGCGCGGACGGCCTCGATCAGGTCGGCCTCGGTCGCGGCGGGTACGAAAACCTTCGCCGGGCCGCCGAGGCCCAGCGTCGTGTAGTCGGCGAGGTTGGTCACGGGAGGCGGACGACGGCGCGGGCGCGGGTCAGCACCTTGGTCCCGTCGGCACGCGCGGTCAGGTCGATCGCCACCTTGTTGTCCGCCAGCTTGTTCGTGACCCTGCCGCTGATTTCGATGGTCGCGCCCCGGTCGTCGTCGGGGACAGGAACCATCGCGGAAAACCTGACGCCGAACTCCGTGACCGCGCCCGGATCACCCGCCCACTCGCAGACGTAGCGGCCGGCCTGCGCCATCGTGTACATGCCGTGCGCGATGACGGTTGGCAGGCCCACGGAACGAGCCATCCGCTCGTTCCAGTGGATGGCGTTGAAGTCCCCGGAAGCGCCCGCGTACTTCACCAGGTCCAGGCGGGTGACCCGGTAGCTCTTCGGCGGGATCTCGGTGCCCGGCTCGATGTCGGCATAACTGAGCGCCATCGCTATTGCCTGCGCTCGACGATCGAGGACCTCGTGGTGCAGACGTGCTCGCCGTCCACGGTGCTGATGTCCGTGGCGGTGAATAGCATCGACGTAGCGCCGAGCGCCTTGATTGATTCGACCGTAGTAGTAGCGACCACCACGTCGCCGGCGTGTAGCGGGCGGCTGTAGCTGAAGCTCTGGTCGCCGTGCACGACCATGGAGAAGTCGAGGCCGAGGTCGGGATCCGCGTGTACCAGCTCGTCCGATCGCCAGCTGATCACGAAGGCGAATGTCGGCGGTGCGATCACATCCGGATAGCCCGCCTGCTGCGCAGCCTCACGATCGCGGCACAACTCGCTGCGCTCGCCAATAGCGTCGGCGAAATCGACGATTTTTACCCGGCTCACCTCGTAAGGCTCGTCCGACCTGAAAACGCGGCCGACGAACTCCTGGTTGAGGGCCACCGGGTGCGAATCCTGGTTAGCGAGTCTCGCGGTGCGCGCGGTGGCAGCGGCAGTTCGGGCAGTACTTCTTGAGCTCAAGGCGGTCCGGGTCGTTACGCCGGTTCTTCTTCGTGATGTAGTTGCGGTGCTTGCACTCCTGGCAAGCCAGCGTAATCTTCGGCCGGACATCGGTGGCAGCCACGGTGGAGTGCCTTTCTACACGGGACCCTGGTCAGTCAAGGGTACTGGACGTCGGTGATTGAACCCGCAGTAGCGGAGGCCGGACTTGAACCGGCGACACAGCGATTATGAGCCGCTTGCTCTGCCTGACTGAGCTACTCCGCCATTCGGACCATGTAAGGCTACCCGATCCGGCGCGTGCGCGCGGCACGACGCCGGACCGGGCATTATCCACAGGGGGACTGGTGTGCGTCCACGCAAGATCACCGTAAATCCTGGTATATCCACACGGGCGCAAATGGTTGCACACAGGTTTTCCACAGGACTTCCCGTGCGTCACGAGGCCGTGCGGCACTCACATGCGCAGGGCGTATGCGCCGTGCCCGGCGCGCTCGCGGCGGCGTCCCTGACCAGCGTCAGAGCGGGCCGCGCGGGGTGCGCAGGGCGTACGGCGTGCTCGGGGAAAGCCGGGTGCTCGGTGACCGCATCTCGCCGACCACGGAACACCTGGGACACCGCCTTGGCGAATTCACCGGCGCGGACCGCGTCAGCTCGGCGCTCGGCGGCTGTCCTGGGACGCTCTGCCTGGTACAGCAGGTACGCGATGTTCATTTCTGCTCCCTTTCCTTGACTACTTCCACCAAGGTAGGAAGCCGGTGTTCCCGCGGTGTTCCCGCGCGGTCAGCCCGTCGGCCCGGCTGTCAGCGCCGCCCGGATGCGGGGAAGGCCCGCGCCCGCCCACTTGCCCACGGCGGCCTCGAGGTCGCCGAACTCCGGTTCGGTTATGTAGAGCCCGCGCGCCGGGACGACCGCGCCGAGTTCGACGAGGACCGGGCGCAGGTGCACCTCGACCGCGAGCAGGTGGCCGGGCCACCCGCCGGTCATCAGCGGGACCGCCACCAGGCCAGCCAGACCGTTCGAACCGTACCTATCGAGGAACGCCTTCAGCATTCCGGTGTAGCTCGCCTTGTATGTGGGCGACGCGAACACCGCCAGGTCGGCGGTGGCCACCTCGGCGGTCAGCCGGGACAGTTCGGGCGCGGCCCAGTCGAACAGGCTCGCGGCGTGCTCGGCGAGATCGATCACCAGGTGGTCAGCCGGTGCTCCAGTGGCCTCCGCCAGCACGTCAGCGACCGTGACGGCGGCCCCGAGGGTGCGCGATGCGGGCTTCGGGTTGCCGACGACGACCGCGATGCGCTTCGCGGCGCCTGAGGCGCCTTCCTCGGCGGTCATGATGCCGTCGCGGACTGTTGCACCTGCACCGCGCCCCGGCCTGCGGGTCCCGGGCTGGCCTGGCCGAACGGCAACCAGTTGAACCGCAATGACATCCGGCTTCCCTCTCTGTGGTCAAGGCTGCCCGGGCCAACCGCACTCAGGCTAATTATAACTTTTTCTATGTGCTTAGTAGGATGGATGTCAAGGCTATCTGCTGTTCGTCGATGGCCGGACGACAGCAGTCACTAGAGCCTCTGAACGCTGCCCGACGCCACGCCCAAAATGGCGTCTGGGCGGTGGGCCGATCGCGCATTTGGCCTGGCTAGAGTGGCTTCTGGTTGCGGTACGTAACGGAAAGGGGTCCGTGGGGCTGCAGTGACACACGGGCCCGCGCCAGACAAACCAGCCCGTATATATTTGCGGTTTTGGGTGTTCTGACACCGCAAACCGCAAATACATCGAATCGGCCCGCGGCCATAGCCGCTCGGAGAGGCCAGCCCCGTCGCAGGTCAACCCCGGCTGCTCACCACGGCTCCGACCAGCGCCTTTCGCGTCTGGTCGTGACCAGCACAACTTTTGACGCACACCCCTCACCTGCTGTGAACCAGGCGGAATGTCGGCGGGGCGAGGTACCGTGAGCGGATGCTGGGGTCCTTTCATCCCGCGGTGCGCACCTGGTTCGAGCAGCGGTTCCCCGATGGTCCGACCGAGCCGCAGGCGGCCGGGTGGCGGGAGATCGCTGGCGGCGGCCACACGCTGATCGCCGCCCCGACGGGGTCAGGCAAGACGCTGGCCGCGTTCCTGGTCTGCATCGACCGCTTGTACCGCGCCTGGGAGGCCGGCCAAGGCGAGGCCGGCCGAGGCGAGGCCGGGAACGGCCCGTCGGTGGTGTACGTCTCGCCACTGAAGGCGCTCGCCGTGGACATCCAGCAGAACCTGGAAGCGCCGCTGCGGGAGATCGCCGCGGTGGCCGCCTCGATGGAGCTGGCGGCGCCTGACATCAGGGTCGCGGTCCGCACCGGCGACACCGCTGCGGCTGAGCGCGCCGCGATGCTGAAGCGGCCCCCTGATTTCCTCATCACCACGCCCGAGTCGCTGTACCTGATGGTCACCGCGGAGCGCAGCCGCGCGATGCTGCGCAACGTGCGCACGATCATCGTGGACGAGATCCACGCTGTCGCGGGGAACAAGCGGGGGTCGCACCTCGCGCTGACCGTGGAGCGGGTCGCGTACGTCGCCGACGGGCGGGTGCAGCGGGTGGGCCTATCGGCGACGCAGCGCCCCATCGACGCCATCGCCCGGCTGCTTGTCGGCGCGGGTCAGCCGTGCGCGGTCGTCGACACCGGCCACCGGCGGAAGCTGGACCTGGCGCTCGAGCTACCCGACGACGAGCTCGGCGCGGTCGCGACCGGCAGCCAGATGGCGGAGATCCTGGACCTGATCACCGCGCACGTGGCCGAGCACCGGACCACGCTGGTGTTCGTCAACACCCGGCGGATGGCCGAACGGGTCGCGCACGAGCTTGGCGAGCGGCTGGGTGCTCTGCTAACCCGGGAGGACGAGACCCCCCGGGACCCCTCGGAGTTCCCCGAAGCCATCGGGGCGAAGGTCGCCGCCCACCACGGGTCGCTGTCCAGGGACCGGCGGCAGCGGGTGGAGCGAAGGCTCCGGTCCGGGGATCTGCGGGCGCTGGTCGCCACGGCCTCACTCGAGCTGGGCATCGACATCGGGCCGGTGGAGCTGGTGTGCCAGATCGGATCGCCGCGCAGCTTCGCCACGTTCCTGCAGCGGGTGGGGCGGTCCAATCACACCAGGACCGGTATACCGGCCGGCCGGCTGTACCCGACGACGCGGGATGAGCTGGTGGAATGCGCGAGTCTGCTGCGCGGGGTGCGGTCCGGCCGGCTCGACGCGATCGTCATCCCGCAGGCGCCGCTGGACATCCTCGCGCAGCAGCTAGTGGCCGAATGCGCGGCGGCCCCCTGGTCAGCGGATGAGCTGTTCGAAGTGGTTCGGCGGGCGGCGCCGTATTCGGAGTTGACCCGCGGCGCTTTCGACGACGTGGTGGAGATGCTCGCCGAGGGGATCAGGACCGGTCGCGGCCGCAGGGCCTACTACCTGCACAGGGACCAGGTCAACGGCATCCTCAAGGCACGGCGCGGCGCGCGGCTCGCCGCGCTGACCTCCGGCGGCGCGATCCCGGAACTCGGCGACTTCCGCGTGGTCGCCGAACCGGACGAGACCGTTCTCGGCACTGTCAGCGAAGACTGGGCGGTGGAGAGCTCGCCCGGCGACATCTTCCTGCTCGGCACCCACTCCTGGCGGATCAGGCGGGTGGAACCCGGCGTGGTCCGGGTGCTCGACGCGGGTGACACACCGCCGTCGGTGCCGTTCTGGCGCGGCGAGGCGCCCGGCCGGACCAGGGAACTGTCCGAGGAAGTATCAGCCTTGCGCGCCGCGGTCGCGGAGCGTCCCTACCACGAGGCGATCGACTGGTTGTCCACCGAGTGCGGGGTCGACGGCCCGGCGGCGGCGACGATCGTGAGCTACCTGCACGCGGCGCTGGCCTCGCTCGGGGCGCTGCCGACGATGGACACGATCATCCTGGAACGTTTCTTCGACGACGCCGGCGGCATGCAACTGGTCGGGCACGCGCCGTTCGGCGCGCGGCTCAACCGCGCGTTCGGGCTGGCGCTGCGCAAGCGGTTCTGCGTGACGTTCGACTTCGAGCTCGAGGCGTCGGCCAGCGACGACGCGATCCTGCTGTCCCTCGGACCGCAGCACAGCTTCCCGCTTGACCGGGTGCCCAAGTTCCTGGCCTCGGCGTCGGTGGAGCAGGTCGTGCGGCAGGCGGTGCTGACCGCGCCGCTCTTTCAGTCGCGCTGGCGGTGGAACCTGAACACGTCGCTGACCGTGCTGCGGATGCGAGGCGGGCGGAAGAACCCGCCCGCCATCCAGCGGATGGAGTCCGACGACCTGATGGCCGCGGTGTTCCCCGTCCTCGCCGCCTGTCAGGAGAATGTGGCGCCGGGGCCGATGGAGATCCCCGACCAGGTGCTCGTGCGGCAGACGCTGGAGGACTGCCTGCACGAGGCGATGGATATCAACGGGCTGCGGTCGATGGTGGCCGGGATCGAGTCGGGCCAGATCACGGTCCTGGTGCGGGATACCACGGAGCCTTCTGTGCTCGCGCACCAGATCCTGAACGGGGCTCCATTCACCTACCTCGACGACGGCGAGTTCGAGAACCGGCGCAGCCGGAATGTACGGGTGCCGCGTGGCCTGCCGGTCGAGGCGCGCGACCTGGCCCGGCTGGATCCCGATGCGATTTCCCGGGTCCGCTCGGAGGTCCGGCCGGCGCCTCGGGACGCTGACGAACTGCACGACTTGCTGCTCACGCTGTACCTGATGCGACCGGTCCCGGCGTGGGCGCAGTTCTTCGCCGAGCTGACGGCGGCCGGGCGGGCCGGGACAGCGAGCGACGGAGCGTTCTGGTGCGCGACCGAGCGGCGAGCCCTGGTCACGGGGCCGGCCTGTGACCCGGAGGTTGCCGCGGAGATGCTGCGCGGGCACCTGGACGTGCTTGGCCCGGTCACGGTGCCCGAGCTGGTCTCGGCGACCGGGCTGACCGCTTCGGATGCTGAGCTGGCGCTGCTGCGCCTGGAGAACGAGGGGTTCGCGCTGCGCGGACGGCTCAGCGATCCGTCCGGTGCGGAGGAGTTCTGCGCCAGGCGGCTGCTGGCGCGAATCCACGCCTACACCCGCGAGCGCAGGCGCCGCGAGATCGAACCGGTGACCCCGCGGGACTTCATGCGGTTCCTGCTGCGCTGGCAGCATGTCGCGGACGGCACCCGCCGGGAAGGCAGCTCCGGCGTGCTCGCCGTCGTCGAGCAGCTGCAGGGTTTCGAGCTGGCCGCCGGCGCATGGGAGAAGTCGGTACTGGCCGCGCGCGTGACCGGCTATCAGCGGGAGTGGCTGGACGGTCTGTGCCTGTCGGGGGCGGTCGCGTGGGGGCGGCTGTCGCTGCGGTCCGACGACACCGAGGACGTGCCGCGTGGCCGCGGACTGAGCCCGTCTCGGGCGACGCCGATCACGCTGACTGTCCGGGAGGATCTTCCGTGGCTGCTGCGTGCCGCCCGCGGCGACCGGGCGCCGGTCCAGCCGGGTCCGGGACGGACGCTGGACGTGATCGCGGCGCTGGCCGAGCGTGGTGCGTTGTTCCCCCCGGACCTAGCGGCGTCGACCGGCCGGTTGCCGAGCGAGATCGAGGAAGCGCTGTGGGAAGGGGTCGCCAGGGGCCTGGTGACCGCGGACGGATTCCGGGCCGTGCGGGCATTGCTGGCCAGGCGGCTCCTGGCCAGCGCCAGCGCCGGAGGAGGCGGCGGATTCGGCGTCGCGCAGACGCGTCGCCGGCTACGGCGGGCCGGCCAGCACACCACGCCGGCCGGCGGCCGATGGTCGCTGCTGCCGTCCGCCACCCCGGACTGTGACCCCGACGAGCTGGCCGAGGCGGTCGCCGAGCAACTGGCCGTTCGCTGGGGCGTGGTGTTCCACGACCTGGTTGTGCGAGAGAACGTGGCGGTGCCATGGCGCGAGATCCTGTGGGCGTTCCGGCGGCTCGAGGCCCGCGGCCTGATCCGCGGCGGGCGGTTCGTCAGCGGGTTCAGCGGTGAGCAGTACGCGCACCCGGACGCCGTGGACGTGCTGCGCCAGGTGCGAAAGCAGCCGCGGAACGGGGAGACGGTCCGGCTTTCCGCGGTCGACCCGCTGAACCTGATCGGCGTCATCCTGCCCGGCACCCGCGTACCGGCCGTGCTGACGAACACCGTCACCTACGTGGACGGCGCGCTGCCCCCGATGCCGGAGGCGGAAAGCGCCGACCTGGTGCTGCCGGCCTGATCCGCCGGTGGTCGGCGCGGGGCTGGCTTCGCAACCAACGAGTGGCTGTTGTCCCCAGCGGGAATCCTGTTTCCGTTGGGTTCGATACGGCCACTGAGGTGGCCCTGCTGAAACCTCAGGAGACGGTGACCCATGGAGTACCTCGTAACGATGACCACCCGCGTTCCTTACGGAACTCCAGACAAGGACGTCGATGACATTCGCGCCCGCGAGGCCGCTCGGTCACGCGAGCTCGTGGCGCAACAGCACCTGCTGCGCCTGTGGCGCCCCCCGCTGAAGCCAGGCGAATGGCGCACGCTCGGGCTGTTCGCCGCCGACGACGACGGCCGGCTGGAAACGGTCCTGGCCTCCATGCCGCTGCGCGTGTGGCGCACCGATGAGGTAACGCCGCTCGCGCCGCATCCGAACGATCCCGGCCCTGACCGACCGCCGAAGAAGGCAGGCGTCGAGTTCCTGACCACCTTCATCGACGCCGTCCCGCCTGGCGCACCCGGCCGGGCCGTGCACGACGCTCGGGCGGGCGAGGCGAGGCGCGCGCGCGAACTTGCCGAGGAGGGACATCTGGTGCGGCTGTGGGTGCTGCCCGGCAAGGGTCGCGCGCTTGGCCTGTACCAGGCCGCGGACGCCGGCGAGATGCAGGGCATCCTCGAATCGCTGCCGATGTACCCGTGGATGAAGGTGGAGACGATACCGCTCACTCAGCACCCGAGCGACCCGGCGATCGCGAACCGCTGAAACGAGGACCCCATGAGCGACAAGGACCAGCGGGTCGTCGTCGTCACCGGTGGCTCGCAGGGCATCGGCGCGGGGGTGGTCGCCGCCTACCGCCGGCTTGGCTGGGCGGCCGTGGCCAACGCCCTCACGATCAAGCCCGGCGAGGACCCGGAAGTGCTCGCCGTCGAGGGAGACATCTCCGATCCCGCTACCGCGGACCGGGTGATCGGCGCCGCGATCGAACGCTTCGGGCGCGTCGACACCCTCGTCAACAACGCGGGCCTGTTCATTTCCAAGCCGTTCACCGACTACACCGCCGACGACTACGCCTTGATGACCGGTGTCAATCTCACCGGGTTCTTCTGGATGACGCGGCGCGCTATCGCCCAGATGCTCAAACAAGGCCGCGGCCACGTCGTCAACGTCTCCGCCACGGTCGCCGAGCGGGCGAGCTCCACGGAGCCAGCGGTGCTGCCCGCCCTGACCAAGGGCGGCATGACCTCGGCCACCAGGTCACTGGCGATCGAGTATGCATCGCGCGGCATCCGGGTCAACGCGGTGTCGCCGTCCAACATCCAGACGCCGATGCACACGCCGGAAGAGTACGAGGCGCTGGCCGCGATGGTCCCGCTCGGCCGCATGGGCCAGATCAGCGACGTGGTCGACGGCATCTTGTTCCTGGAGGCATCGCCGTACATCACGGGCGAGATCGTGCACATCGACGGCGGCGAGATCGCCGGTCACTGAGTCAGCAGATGCGCGCGGCAGTCGCCACGCCCCCGTTCGGATGAAAGATTTTATTTATCCTGAACGGACCGTCGCGCCTCTGATCCCGCTATGTCTTCCTCGCTCTAGCTGGAGTTCTTCGCGTTAAGGCTAGACAGTTCCTGCGCAACCGAAAGCATGGCATGCGCCTGGGCGATGGCGATACGCCGGTCGATCGATAGCTCTTCTTCTTCGGCGTCCCGGACAATTGCGGTAATTTCGTCCATCGTATCCTGCCATAGAGCCACGGAGGGCCTCCCTTACCGGTGACAATTCGGTCTTCGACCTCCCCCGCAGTAAACCAGGCCCGGGCGTCGTCGGCACCGCCGGGTAGCGGCAAGCCGCGGATGGGATCCTGGGGGGACGACGCCGGCGCTGCCGACCTGGCGCGGTTAAATGAGGTGCGCCCCGATTGGGGCGGCGGCCATGATTGGCCATGGGCAATGATCCGAATCTCACCTCCATGCGCGAGTACTACGATCAGGGCCGCGAATTGACGAGGCTCGCCGAATCACGCGGAAGCTAGAGTTTGAGCGGACTAAGGAAATCATGCTTCGGCACTTGCCGAATCCGCCCGCGATAGTCGCCGATATCGGCGGCGGCCCGGGCCGTTACTCGCTGTGGCTGGCCCAGCTTGGCTACCAGGTCCTGCATCGCGACCTGATCCCTTTGCACGTCACGCAACTGCGGGAAGCGGCCGACGGCAATCCGCGCAACTGCTTGGGGTCGGCCCGCACCTGCTCGTGACAGCCCGCGGGCGCGAGAAGGGAGGGACGGCACCCGGGCCGCCCCTCCCTTCATCGGTCGAGTGTGTTTAGTGGTGGTGGTGACCAGGCCCGCCGGAGTGGGCCAGGGCGGGAACGAACGAGGCGGCGTTCACGGTGCCCCATCCAGTCGCGTCGTTGTAGTAGCCGTCGGCGTTGAAGCCGGGGACGGTCACGAGGTCGGAACTCGAAGCGCACGAGTCGTCGCTCTGGATGTCAGCGGACAGGCAGAACGTGTAGGTGTTGGTGCCCTGCGAGATCGGCACGATGCCATCGCGCGATCCGCCCCGGGCCATCGCGTACAGGTCCGGGTTGATGTAGCCGAGGCTGTGCCCCGCCACCTGGTCGGCCAGGGCCACGATGCCGGAGAAGAGCGGGGTGGCTTCACTGGTCCCGCCCACGATCCCCCAGCCGGCGACTCCCGGGTCGGTGGTGTCGTAGAAGTCGACCGCCCCGTTGACCGCGGCGCTCATCGCGATGTCAGGCGTGCCCCGGCTGTGGCCGACGACGCCCCTAACCTCGTTCTGGAACCGTGGACGGGAGAAGACCTTGGACTGGCCTCCGCCACCCGCCCCCCAGGTGTAGACGGGGCCTGTCACCCCGACCGTGGTGCTGAGGTCGTCCCAGACACTGTCAGGAGCGGTTCGGTTGCCCTCAGCGTCGAGGTGCAGCTGGGTGCCTCCGACCCCGGTGACCAGCGGGTCCGATGACGGCCAGTCAACTGTCGAGGTCGACGAGCAGCAGACAGCGTTGTTCGGGTTGGCGCAACCTGTGCCGCTCGGGTCGCAGTAGTAGTCGCTGGATCCCTGGTCACCGGTCGCCGCGAGGACGGTCACCCCGTGCTTCGCCGCGTTGATATAGGCGGAGCGCAGCGAGTAGATCTGGCGCGTACTGGTGAAGGTCTGCTCGCCGGCGCCGAAGCTCTGCGAGATCACGTCACCGAGGTGATGGTTGATGACGTAGTTCTCAGCCTCGACGATCTGCGGGAACCCGTAGATGCCTTCGGTCTCCGTCATCGGGGTCTCGACCAGGAGGATGTTGGCCTCGGGGGCCATGGCGTGCGACCACTCGACGTCCAGGCTCGTCTCGTCGGTCCAACCGTAGTAGTCGGAGCACAGGTCAGGGCCGGTCGGGCTGTACGAGGACGCGCAGTTCGACGGGTTGGTGGTGACCGGACCCGCGGGGGTGATCACCTTGAAGGAGGGCGGGTTGGGCAGGCCCTCCTGCGAGTCGAAGGTCTTCAGGTCGGATGCGATGGACGGAGAGCCGAAGGCGTCGACGATCACGATCGTCTCGCCCTGGCCCTCAATGCCCCTGGAGTAGAGCGGGGACACGTTGTAGGCCCGCTCGAGCTGGAAGGCCTGGTAGCAGGCGATGCCGAAGTCTGCCTCACATTCCGCCGTGGTCGGCGGCTGCGCCATGTGGCCCGCCGCCATTATGTGTCCGGTTGAGAACGGGACGGGCTGGACCGCGGCGACAGCCGCGGGAGCCACCGCGACGGCGGCCACCGGAGCCAGGGCAGCGCTGCCCGCCCCGAGCGTGGCGATCGCCGTCATGGCCGCGCCGCGAACCACGACCAGTGCGCGAGAAACTCTCATCCAAATTCCTCCAGTACGCCGACCTTTCCCTGCTGCTTTCTGGGTCATGATCATCCAGCAAGCAGGTCTTCGAGTCCAGTAGACGCAAAGGGGCTTTGAATATCGATTCCGCATCCCCGGCACGGCTGCCGCCGATAACAGCGGCCACGGCGCGACAGTAGTGCCGACCGTGGCCACGATCGGGCTAGTCATCGGTCTTCCCGCACCGTCACGCCCGCGATGAGCTGGTCGAGGACCTCGATCATCTCGGCCCGCGCCAGCGCCGGGTCGGTCGCTTCCGCGACGTACAGGGCTGCTTCGTCCCCGGCCCCCATGAGCGCGTGCGCGAGCGGCCGCGTCGGCTGCGCGCGGATGCGACCAACCTCGATCCCCTGCGTGACCAGGGCCTGGACCAGCCCGAACACGTGCTGCTTGCACACTTCACGCCACCGCGACCAGCCCAGAACGGACGGCCCGTCGATGAGGGCGATGCGGTAGATCTCCGGCTCGACGCATATCTCCAGCCACGTCCGCACCGCGTACCGCAGGGCATCGACCGGATCGGTTATCCCGGCGGCGGCCACCGACTCCGCCAACCGCCCCGCGATGTCGGCCTCGACCGCTCCCATGACCGCGTCGAACAGCGCCGTCTTGTCCGCGAACTGGTGATACAGCGCCCCGCGCGTGACTCCTGCCGCAGCGACGATCGCGTCGGCCGGCACCTCGGCGAAGCTCCGCGCCGCGAACAATCGGCGCGCCGCCGTCACCAGCGCGTCGCGGGTCGCGGCGGAACGATCGGCCTGAGTGCGCCGCGCCCTCGGCGTGGCGGAAGTCTGCGATGGCATTCTCCGATTCTCCCCGCTGTCACCTGGCCGGACCAGATACCTCTCGACATACATACGTACTGACTGTATGTTTCTTTTATGACAACAGATTACACTCCCGCCGGCTCCTCGGTGGCCGACCTGCCGCAGGGCAGGCTCGCCTACCGCACCGCGGGTCCTACCTCAAGCTCAAGCCCGCCGGTCGTGTTCGTGCACGGGATCCTCGTCGATGCCAGGCTCTGGGAACCCGTGGCCACGCGTCTGGCGGCCGAAGGCATCCGCAGCTACGCGCCGACGCTTCCGTTCGGATCGCATCAGCGGCCTATGAACTCCGATGCGGACCTCTCGCCGCACGGGATCGCCCGGCTCATGCTGGACTTCATCGCCGTGCTCGGCCTCAATGGCGTGACGATCGTCGGCAATGACACCGGCGGGGCGATCTGCCAGGTCATGCTGGGCGCCGACACCAGCCGGATCGGCGCCGCGGTGCTGACCAACTGCGATGCGCTGGGCACGTTCCCGCCCCGGGGCCTCGCGCCGCTGTTCGGCGCACTGCGCCATCCCGCGCTGGTCGCTGGCCTGGTGCCTGGGCTCCGGTCAGAAAAGATCCGGCGCGGACCGCTCGCCTACGGTCCGCTCACCAGCCGTCCCATAGACCCCGTGCTGACCCTCGACTGGGTCCGGCCACTGGCCCAGGCGGCCATCCGCCGCGACCTCGCCAAGTTCGCCAGGGGTGTCCATCCGCGCGTTCTCCTGGACGCCGCCAGCCGGTTCGGCCAGTTCACCGGCTCTGTGCGGATCCTGTGGGGAGAGGCAGACCGGTTCTTCCGGCCGGAGCTAGGACGCCAGCTGAGCGAGGCGTTTCCGCACGCTACCTTCAGCACGGTCCCGGGCGCCAGGACGTTCCTGCCGCTCGACCACCCCGGCGAGGTCGCGGCCGAGATCACAGCCGCCATCAGGGATACAGCGCCGCACTGACCGGGCAGCCAGTGCGCCGACCCTCTCACCCCGGAACACCAGCATTTCAGCAGCTACCGGCCCGGATGAATGGCCCATCCAGCTGCCGATAGCAAGCTGAGTGGGCCATTCATCTGCTGGGGCCAGCGCTAGCGAGGGCGCTTGCCCCGCGTCTCGGCGGTGACCGCCGCATAGAGCTCGGGGCGGCGGTCGGCCAGCAGGTCGTTGTTCGGGCTGACGCGCTTGTCCCGCGCGGCCGACAGGTCGCAGTCGGCGGTGAGCAGCGCAGGACGGTCCGCGAGGACCGGGCCGGCCAGCGGGAAGCCGCCGGGGCCGACGATGAGCGAGCCGCTGATCCAGCCGACGCCGCGTTCGGTCCGGCAGCGGTCGGCGACGGCGACGAAGACGCCGTTGACCGCGGCAGCCGCCTGGGCCTTGATCACCTCAGCCGGGCGCTCGTGCTCCGGACGGCTGGCGGACGGCCAGTTCACCGGCGCGGCGATCAGGTCGGCGCCGCTGAGCGCCGCCAGCCGCGTCCATTCCGGGAATTCCAGGTCGTAACAGATCATCAGGCCTACCCGGCCGAAAGGCGTATTCACCACCGGGGGCGGCCCGTCGCCCGGTGTGAAGACGAACTTCTCGGCATCCCACAGGTGGGTTTTGCGATAGACAGCACGGACTCCCGCCGCGTCGACCACGGCGGCGCTGTTGTACAGCCGGCCGTCGGCACCCAGCTCACAGAACCCGCCGGCGATCACGACCCGGTGCGCCGCTGCGAGGTCGCACCAGCGCGTGACGGTACGCCCATCGGCAGGCGTGGCCAGCGAGCGCGCCTCTGCTTCGCCGGTGAACACATAGCCGGAATCGGACAGCTCCGGCAGGATCACCAACCGTGCGCCCGCCGATGCCGCGGCCGCCACCGCTCCTGCGGCGGCCTCAAGGTTCGCGTCCGGGTCGCCCACGACGATCGCGAGCTGGGCAGCGGCGATGACCGTCATGCCATGCCACCCATGAGCCGGCCCTGCTCGATCGGTGCGGCTTTCGTCTCGTTGGTGGTGCTGGTCACGAGGCACCCTCCTAACTGAGGCTCGCGCGGATCGCAGCCGCACCGGTCACGTCGCGGTATAGCCAGATTGTCCACCCTTGACGGCCTGCTTGGTCAGGCCTGGTAACGGCTCGGCGGACGATCAGGTCGCAGATTTATTTGCCTGCGCAGATAAATAAATTTAGGCTAGGGCAGTGCAACTCGCTCAGGCCGTCGTCCCGGCCCGCCCTCTCAGGAAAGGAACCGGTGCCATGCCCGCAACGCGAATGACCTCACCCACCCCGGAGCCAGGCAGCCGCGGAGTGCGGCCGCCACTGACCCGCCGGACCCTGTTGGCCTCGGCGGGCCTGACGGCGGCGGCGGCAGTGCCGGCGGCAGCACTGCTCGGCCAGCCGACCGCGGCCGCCGCGGCGGCCGCCGGATGCCCGCCGACCACGACCGCGCCCGTCCCGCCGCCGGCGAAGGGCCCGGCCATCCCCAAGTCCGGCTACCTTGTCCAGGAAATAGCCGAGCGGACCTTCTGGCTGACCGACGGCCTCTATCAGATGATTTTCCTTGTTACCGCCGAGGGGGTCGTCGCGGTGGACGCGCCGCCCACCATCGGGAACAACATCCTGCGCGCGATCGCGAGCGTGACCAAGACCCAGGTCACCCATGCCATCTACAGCCACCACCACGCCGACCACACCGGTGCCATGGTGCTGTACACGGGTGCTCGCTACTACGCCCAGCGCGAGGTCGCTGGCCTGCTGCGTCAGGTCAGCGACCCCAACCGCCCGCTGCCGGCTGTCACGTTCGACGACCGGCTGACCATCGCCGCCGGCGGGGACCGCATCGAGCTTGCCTACCATGGCCCCAACCACTCCCCTGGCAACATCTTCACCTACCTGCCGGCCCAGCGGGTCCTCATGCTCGTAGACATCGTCTTCCCTGGCTGGGTGCCGTTCGCCTACCTGGCCGAGTCGCAAAACATCCCGGGCTGGCTCGAAGCCCCCGCCCAGGCCCTCGGCTACCCGTTCCACACGTTCATCGGCGGCCACCTCACCCGCCTGGGCACCCGCGACGACGTCATCATCCAGCAGGAGTACGTCGCCGAACTGAAGGCCGCGGCGGCGAACGCGATCGACACCTTCAACGTCGATTCCGTCTACGCGTCCGTTGACGACACCAATCCGTGGGCCATCTTCCGCGGCTACCTCGACGGCGTGGCCGCCCAGGCCGCCGGCGCGGTCGTCCCCCGCTGGATCGACAAGCTCGGCGGCGCCGACGTCTACACCCTGGCCAACGCCTACGAACTCGTCGAGTCACTGCGGATCGATTACGGTCACCTCGGTCCGTTCAGCATCCATCCATAGGTCCGGACGTGCAGCCCGGCACCCGGGCGCCAGGCCGCAACGACATCGTCAGCACAGCCATGACACCGCATGAGCCGACCGCGCGCGTCAAGAAGCAGCGCCCGTACTTTGCTGCGCGAGCAACTAAGCTGTGCGAATGCCGGAGGAACTGACACCGCTGGACGCCATCGAGGAACCCACTTGGCGTGCCCTGGCGCGTTTCTTCGTCGTCGCACCGCGTCTTCTGGACGAGGACCTGCAGCGCGGCGCGCACATGTCGCTCAGTGCCTACACCATTCTTCTGCACCTATCTGAGGCTCCCGGCCGGACACTGCGGATCACCGAGTTGGCCAACCGCGCCTACCTGTCAGGGAGCCGGACCACCCGGCTGGTCGACGAGCTCATCGCCGACCAACTCGTGACCAAGGAGCGCAACGCCACAGACGGCCGCGGCTTCGACGTGACCCTGACCGAACAGGGACTGGCAGCGTTGCAGCAGGCCTACCCAGTTCACCTGCGCAGCGTGCGTACGCGCGTACTGAATCACGTCGACCGGTCCGCCCTGCCGTGCTTCTCCACGGTGGTGATCGCCATCGCCGAGGCGCTCGAGTAACCTGACAGTGCAGGTCAGACCTTTACGGAACCGAATTATCCTGGATTCATGGCGTGCAAGACGACCGTGACGCTCAGCGATGCCGAACCCGTTTCGTAGGCGTTCCGCGCCGCTGCGATTCAGCCGTGCGGAGCTGGCCGCGCTCTGGATACGAGCGGGCGGGAACCCGGGACGGGCCCAGCTGGCCGCCGCCGTGGCGCTGGCCGAGTCGGCAGGCGTCCCCGACGCGGTAGGCCCGGATCAACGGGCCGGGCTGTGGCAGCCGCCCGCCTGGGGAAACCGCCACTCGGTTGTCCGGGCGCTGTTGAACCCGCTGAACAATGCCCAAGTCACGGTCACACTGACCCAAAACGGCGACGACTGGTCAGCATTCCCGGGATACACCAACGGCACCTATCTGCGATTCCTCACGCAGTAACCGAGGGTGAATCACCCCGCCGGGGTGGTGCGGGCTCCGGGAGTCACCGGGCAGCGTGAAGCGTTCGCTGATCTGACCAGGAGGCCGGGGTGGCAGAGCACTTCGACGTGATTATCGTCGGTACGGGAGCTGGCGGCGGCACGCTTGCGCATACGCTCGCGCCCTCGGGCAAGCGGATCCTCCTGCTGGAGCGTGGCACCTTCCTGACGAGGGAGACGGATAACTGGGCCCCAGGGCCGGTATTCGTCGATGGCAAGTACATCTCGCCCGATACCTGGTATGACGGCGATGGCACTCCCTTCCAGCCCCAGGTGCACTACTTCGTAGGCGGTGCGACGAAGATGTACGGTGCGGCGCTGTACCGGCTGCGGCCCGCGGACTTCGGCGAGATACGGCACGTGGACGGGATCTCACCGGCCTGGCCGGTCAGCTATGCGGACTTCGAGCCCTGGTACACGAAGGCCGAGTGGCTGTACCAAGTCCATGGCGCTCACGGCGAGGACCCGACCGAGGGGCCGTGGTCACGGCAGTATCCCTGGCCGCCGGTCTCGCACGAACCGCGAGTCCAGCGGATCTCCGATTCGCTCACCAAGGCCGGCTACCACCCGTTCCACGCACCGTGCGGCATTTTGCTGAACGAGGCCGACCCTCCCGCCAGTATCTGCATGCGCTGCGCAACCTGCGACGGGTACCCGTGCATGGTGCACGCCAAGGCCGACGCCGACACCATCGGTGTCCGGCCGCTGCTGGAGCTCTCCAACATCACGCTCCTGGTCAACTCTGAGGTCGTGCGCTTGCTAACCGACCCGGCCGGCCGGACGGTCACCGGGGTGGTCGTCGATCACGGCGGGGATGGCAAGGAAGATATCTATTCCGGCGACATCGTCGTACTGGCCGCAGGCGCCGCGAACACGGCCAAGATTCTGCTGCGCTCGGCATCGGACGCGCACCCGGCAGGCTTGGCGAACGGATCGGACCAGGTCGGTCGCAATTACATGTTCCACGTCAGCAAAGCCGTGGCCGGCTTCGGCGAAGAGGCTAATGACACGGTGTTCCAGAAGACCCTGGGACTGAACGACTTCTACCTGGCAGGCGACGACCGGGAATGGCCGCTGGGCAACATACAAATGCTCGGCAAATCCAACGCGGGCGCGATGAAAGGCGAAGAACCGCACCTCACCAAGCTGGTCCCGCACTGGAGCCTGGCGGAGGCAGCGGGGCACGCCGTCGATTTCTGGTTGACGACAGAAGACCTGCCCAGGCCCGGCAACCGGATCACCGTGGACCAGGACGGCAGCATCCACCTTGCCTATACCGAGTGCAACCAGGCCGAGGCGGCGGGGCTGTACGAGGAATTCCGGAAGATATCCAATCACATCGGGCTGGCCAAGCACCATGTGCTGCACAAGAGCTTCTACATGAGCATGAACATCCCTGTCGCCGGCGTGGCACACCAGGCCGGTACCTGCCGGTTCGGCACCGATCCGGCCACGTCAGTCCTGGACGTCAACTGCAAGGCCCACGAGCTCGACAACCTGTACGTGGCTGACACCAGCATCTTCCCGAGCATAGGAGCGGTCAACCCGGCACTGACGGCTATGGCCAATGCCATCCGGGTCGGTGAGCACATCGCCGAGCGGCTCGGCGCCAGCGGGAGCGAAGCGTGGGCACCCGCACAGCGCACCGCCGAAGCGGCACGCCCCGAGTCGACGATCGGGCATGACGCTTAGTCACCTCGTCCCGCAGCTTGTCCCGCAGCCCGCGCTCTACAGGAGGGTGTCGACCCACTCGCCGAGCTGGCGGAGATTGCGTACTTCCGTCACGGTGTCGCACTCGCCGCTGTACCGGCTGATGGTGGAGTCGGTGGTATCCCACTGCGCTCGCGGTTCGGGGTTGAGCCAGTGAACACGGCGCACCCGCTGGCGCAGTGCGTGCAGCAGGTCGGCCCGTGGGGCACGGTAGTTCCCCCTGGCGTCGCCGCAGATGAGCAGCACGCAGTCCCGGGACAGTTCGCGGCCGTGGGCGTCGAGGAACTGCCGCAGAACCGATCCGTAGTCGCTGTGCCCGTCGCGGCGCACCACGCCCGGCCGTGACAGCAACAGCCTGCTGTCGATCACCCCTGGACTTCCACGGACCAGGTCGGTCACCTCGGCCAGTCCGTCGGCGAAGACGAAGGAGCGCAGCCGGGGCAGCTCGGCGTGCAGCGCGTGCAGCAGTGACAGCGTGAACTTCGCGAACTCCGCGACCGAGCCGGACACGTCGCACAGGACGATGAGCTGCGGCCGCGACCGGCGCCGCTGAAGCCAGACCGGGTGCAGCGGCACCCCTCCGTCAGCGACGGCGCGGCGCAGCGTCCTGCGAACGTTCAGCCGCCCCTCGCTGTGCAGCCTGCGCCGCCGCCGGGCCGCGGCGGCAAGCCGCCGGGCCAGCGGTCGCACGGTCCGCCGCATCGCCGCCAGCTCCGCGGGCCCGGCGCGCAAGAACTCCACGTCCGCGATCGACTCCCGCAAGTGCTCAAGCGAAGACTCGGCACCGCCCAGGCCGGCGAGCTGCCACTGTAGCTCGGCGGCGATCTGGGCGCGAAGGTCCTGCAACCGCTCCCGCTGCTCGATGGCCGTAAGCCGCCGCTCCAGGCCAGACGAACCGGCTTGCTCCTCTAGGCGCATCGCGCGCATCAGCAGCTCACTGATGTCGAGTTGCCGGAGAACGCGGTACTGGTAGTACCGCTCCGAGCCCGCCACCTGGCCGGACCCGAGCCCCGCGAACGCGGCTACGGCCTGACCGGCCAGCACCCGCATGCCAGCGCCGGGCTCTCCGCGCAGCGCGGCGACCAGGCGGTTTAGCAGATCATCCCGGGCGGGCGGGTCGCCTGGTTCCGCGGCGATCCCGTTGCCGTGAGGCTCGTCGCCTGGCTGCCCCGTAGCCGCGTCCGCGGTGGCCGCGGGGAAGAACAGGTCGAAAGCTGTGTCGAAGGCAGCGATATCCGCGGACCGCTTGACCATCGTGATCCGCAGCAGGCGGCGGAGCCGGTCGCGGTCATCCAGGCCGCCGTGCTGGACCGCCCGTAGGGCGTCGGTCAGCTCGACGATGGACAGGTCGAGGCCAATCCAGCGCAGCCGCCCGGCGAACGCGGTGACCAGTTCTACAAGCGCCGCGCTCAGCGCCATGGCTTCCGCGCTGGGCGCGCGGCTAGCATTCTGGCTCATGGGCGAAAGCGTACGAGCATCGGCCGACCTCGGGCGAGAGCCGACGGCGGCGGTCGCACCGGCCGCGCGCACGCCCGGACGGCTCGGGCTTAGCGTGGTGGCGGACGGCCGCTCCGGGGCCCCGGCCGTCGGTCAGCTGGCCAGGCTGGTCGGCCGCCTGGATCTGGCCGGCGTGTGGTGGCGCGAGCCGCCGCTGACCGGCCCTCCCGCCGTGGATTTTCCCGCGCTGCGCGACGTGCTTCTGTCCGCGTCGGCCGCCGCCGCCGTTGGCCTGATCGCGGACTCTCGCCGACTCCGCGCCGTGCCGGAAATATCAACTGGATTCAGAACGGTCGGTGGTTTCCCGATCAGGCTCGCGGTCTGCGGACAGTGGCCGCTCGCCGAGCCGTGGCCAGGACACCTGGCGGAGCTGCTCGACGCCTTCGGCGGTGGCCTGGCGCTGCCGCCGTCCGGGGAGGCCGGCCAGCTCGCGATGGCCGGGGCGGCCGCTATCTTCGTGCCGGTCTGGCCCGATCGCGATCTGGACGCCGCCGTCTCCGGTGCCGCCGCGGCGGCGGCCGGTCGGCCGGTGCTCGTCGAGGTAGCGGTGTCAGTGGGCAGGACCAGCACCGAAGCCCGCGTCAGAGCGGACGGCGAGGAGCTTTTCGCCGCGACCGGGCATCCCGGCGACCAGGGCCTGTTCGGCACGTTGGAGGAGTGCCAGGTCGCGGCGGCGAGGCTGCTGCACGCCGGCGCGACCGAGCTCGTGTGCTACCTGCCCCGCTCGCATGATCTCCCGGACGTGCTCGCCCAGCTGCGCGCCATATCGGCAGCCGCCGGCGCGCTGCGTCCGGGAGAACCGCCGTCCGCGCCGCCGCCACCGCCCGCCGGCTGGGGTGGCAGGCGCCCGGCCGCGGACTGAGGCCGCGGCGCGGCGGACGATCAGCCCTTGCTGGTGGTGTGCTTGTCTACCGTGGCCGCTGCCTGCAGCAGGGGCGGGAGGAACTCCTCCCGCATCCGCTCGGCGGACACCCGGCTGGCATGCGCGCACACGTTCATCGCGGCGATCACAGCGCCGTGCTTGTCGTGCAGCGGGACAGCGAGTGAACGCACCCCCTCCTCAAGCTCCTCGTCGAGCAGGCACCAGCCCTGGGAGGCCACCGTCTTGAGGATGTTTCGCAGTTCCTGCTCTGCGGTAACTGTCCGCGGGGTGTACGGCTCGGGAGCGATCTTGCTGAAGTAGCCGTCGAGGGCGGCAGGCGGCAGGTCGGCTAGCAGGATTCGGCCCATGGACGTCGCGTGGGCGGGGAGCCGGGTGCCGATCTCCACGAGGACGGTCATGATCCGCTGTGTCTGGACGCGGGCGGTGATGATGATGTCGGTTCCGTCGAGGACCGAGGCGGAACTCGACTCTCGCACCTGCTGTACCACGAGTTCCATCTGCGATCTGGCGACATCCCACAAGGTCATCGAGGATAGGTAGGCGTAGCCGAGGTCGAGCACCCTGGGCCGCAGGAAGTAATTCCGGCCGTCCCTACCCACGTAGCCGAGCGCCTCCATGGTCAGCAGGAAGCGCCGCGTGGTGGCACGGCTCAGCCCGGTCAGCTCCGCTACCTGTGCCTGGCTGAGCATCTGGTGGCGCTGGCCGAAGGCGCGGATGATCGCGAAGCTCCGTTCGGCCGCCTGCATCAGAGCAGGTGGCGGGATGTCCTCTTCTGCTGGCACGCGGCCCCCTGGGACGAGTAGGCAATCATGGGCACGCACTTGCACCACGGTTATCAAATCATGCTCGACGGTTATCAGCGCAATCTTGACGCCCCCGTCCGCCAGGGCAAGACTTGGCTTACTAAGCGAACATTTGTCCGTCTAGTGAGCGGAGCTTGCCATGACCTACGTTACCCGGCTGGCATCCCTGGACGACTACGAGAAGGGCGGGGTCGAAGTCATCGACGACGACCCGAAGAACTACGCCTTCTCCAACATCTTCGAGGTTGCCTCGCACGCCAAGCCGTTCGAGCAGATCGCCGTCGGGAAGAACTTCGAGTACGTGCTCGAGGTCGTCCGGGTCGAGGGAGTCTCCGGCTGGCGCGGCTGCTCGCACGACCAGAGCGCGCTCGTGCTCGACGGCGAGGTGGAATTCACGCTGCGCACGCTGAACGCCACGGAAAGCCTGCCGCCCAACGGCTCGGTCGGCGTGGCCGACGAGGCTATCGGCGCCGCGATGGGCCGGGTGGTCGCGCGGCGCGGGCACCTCACCCTGCTGCCCGCGGGACGCGCCTACCGGTACGGCTCGGGCCGGCCGGCCGTGCTGCTCATCCAGACGGCCGCAGGTGTGGACACCCTGTACCGCTGGGCCGAGATCTGCCAGACCGCGTGACGGCCTTGTACCGAAGGGATCAGCCATGACCACCACGAAGGCCCCGGCGGCAGGCCGGAAGGACGGGCCGAACGAGTTCGGCTACCGCGAGTTCTCTCTCGGGGAGTTCCGCTTCAGCCGGGACGAGTACTTCGCCTACGTGACCTGGCCCACCGGCCGACATGTGATGAGCGTCGACGCATTCCTGCGCGCGCTGCAGCGCGATGTGGCCTGGGAGTTCTTCTACGGCATCGTCAACTTCGACGGCGTGCTCGGCACGGTCAACCATTACGGGACCGTGGACCTGTTCGCTGGCCGGTACAACGACGCCTACCGGAAGGCGGAACTGGACCACGTCGAGAACATCGACACTCCGGTCATCCGCGAACTGTTCGCGGAGATGCTCGACGACTGGACGAACGCGGGGTTCGACCCGTTCGCCAGTCCGCAGGAGACCGGATCGGCCTTCGGCAACAAGCACGGGCAGAACACCGCGGCCGTCACCCGGCACCGGGTCACCGCCAAGCGGATGGTCTCGCTTCCCGGCGACGAGCCGCTGCGGGACGACGCCAACGGGCACCCGGTGAACCGGATGTTCGCCGACGTCACGCAGGACGAGCCTGAGGTCTACCCGGAGCCGGGGTTCGAGGCTGAGGTCGGCTCTTTCAACCTGTTCTCCTACCTGGCGCGGTCGCAGGTGACCTGGAACCCGAGCGTGGTCAGCGTGTGCCGTGATTCGCTGTACTGCCCGACGACCGAGGAGTACATCCTCCCGATCATCCACGGCAACGACCGCGCCGAGTGGTTCGTCCAGCTCTCCGACGAGATCATCTGGGACGTCGAGGACAGGGACACCGGTCGCAAGCGCGCCAAGGTCGTCATGAAGGCCGGCGACGTGGCGGCGATGCCGTCCGACATCCGCCATCAGGGCTATTCACCCAAGCGTTCCATGTTGCTGGTGTGGGAGAACGCAAGCCTGAAGATCCCCCAGCTGATCAGCAGCGGGCAGTTCCCGACCCAGCCCGTCGAGTTCTGAGCGTGCGGACCAGGCCCCGCAGACCAGCCCCGGGGGATGGCGGTGAATGACCTGCTTGGTGGCCCGGTACCGGTCAAGGACAGGCTCCGCGGTGCCGGCTACCTGGCCGAAGACGAAATCGCCGACGCCCTGGTGCTGGCGGACGGGCTCGGCAAGCCGCTGCTCATCGAGGGGCCGGCCGGGGTGGGCAAGACCGAGCTGGCCAAGGCGGCCGCCGCCATGACCGGGTCACGGCTACTGAGGCTGCAGTGCTACGAGGGCATCGACGAGGCCAAGGCCCTCTACGAATGGAACTACAAGAAGCAGCTGCTGCGCATCCAGGCGGGCGACGAGGAATCCTGGGACGAGACGGAAGCGAACATCTTCACCGAGCATTTCCTGCTCGAGCGGCCTTTGCTCGCGGCCATCCGGGCGACCGACCCCGTCGTACTGCTGATCGACGAAGTCGACCGGGTAGAGGTCGAGACTGAGGCGCTCCTGCTTGAGGTCCTGTCCGACTTCCAGGTCTCGATCCCCGAGCTCGGGACCTTGACCGCCCACCGCCAGCCGCTAGTGTTCCTGACCTCAAACGCCACCAGGGAGCTGTCCGACGCGCTCAAGCGCAGGTGCCTGTACCTGTACTTGGACTACCCCGGCCCGGATCGAGAGCGCGAGATCATCCGGCTCAAGGTACCCGGCCTCGACGCGGCGCTGGCCGGACAGGCGGCGAGGATCGTGCACGCGCTGCGCTCGCTGGAGCTGGACAAGCCGCCGAGCATCTCGGAAAGCGTCGACTGGGCGCGAAGCCTTGTCCTTCTCGGTGTGACCGCGCTGGACGGGGCGATGATCAGCCGGACCCTCCCGGTACTGCTGAAGAACAAGCGCGACATCGAACGGGCACGCTCGGAACTCGAGCTTTCCGGCTCAACCCAGCTGGCACCGGGCCAGCCGAAATTAGCCCATCCCAGGAAGGAGGCGCGGCAGCATGATCCGGCCGGCGGGCGCAGCCCACGAGCACACACCAGTACTCGTATGCTGCCGGTCGCCGCCGTCGGCGACCGGGCACAGCAGGCTGGTGGGACATCCTCGCATTATTCGGAGAAGACGGACGCAATTATCGAGCGCGCCCGCACCTGCCTGGAATACCGCGACCCGGAGGGCTGGAGATCTTTACTGGCCCGTGTACCACGCTTCTTTTCGATAAGCAAGATCTAGATCACCGCCGAGGTCGTCGCCCGTCCCCTTGAGGGCCAGCGATCAATGGTAAACGGCTCATTGGCCGTTCGGGAAATGTACAGACTTCTCATGCCGAACGGCCGGCCCCTTCATCCGCCATTGACGAGCTTAATCCAGGCAATCACGCTATTCCTACCCGCATGAAACGAGGAGGTTTCAGATGAGTACCGCAAGCACTGGCGCCAGACGGACATCCACGCTGGTCAGCCGCATTCCAACGGACGATTCCCTGCCGCGCTGGCGGGCCTGGGCTGCCACGCACCCGATCGGCAGCTCGCTGCTGGCCGGCGCCGTCGCGACCCAGTTCGCGACCGTTTTCGGCATCTGGTTCCGCGGCTTCGGCCTGCCGACGCTCAACTGGCCCACCGTGAACGGCGCGCTGATCATCCCGACCGCTTCTCCCGGTGCGCAGTATTTCGCCGGACTGCTTTCCCACTTCGCCGACGGCGTTTTCTTCGCTCTCCTTTTCGCGCTGCTCTTCCATCCCCTGGTCCCGCTGCGCAACACACTCCTCGGAAATCTCATCAAGGGGCTGCTTTACGGCACCGTGCTCGCGATCATCAGTGCCGCCTGGTGGGTGCCGGCCGTGTACGTCCCGCACCACGCGGGCTTCCTCAGCACTAGCCTCGGATGGAAGCTGACATTCGGCATCTTCCTGTGGCATTGGATCTACGGGTACTTCCTCGGCACCGTCTACTGCCCGATGCCCAAGGCGCCCAGGGCACCTGGAGATGAGATGCCGAGCACCGGGCCGAGCGCGGAGTCGACGCTCACCAGTACCAGCTCCGTGTAGCGGGCCTACCGGACATGCAGTCCGGTAGCCACGCGCCTGTTCCGGCAAATTCTCGATTGCATCGCTGGGTCTGCGCCTTCGCCAGCTGGCGAAGGCGCAGACCATGACCGGCACCCGAAGAGGCTTGTTCCAGGGGCTTACGGACGCCGAAAATATACGATAATACATCCTCATGCCGGCGCTACTTCGGGTTCCAAGGCCGACGGCACTTCAAAGCTGAGGTGAGACTGATCGTGGCATCGCAGGAAAAGCCGAGGATCTTCCCGGTAGATGATTTCGTCCGCGACGAGCTGTACCCGGGGTATAAGCAGGCGTTCGGCAGCCAGCCGTTCGTGGCAGGCCCGGTGCGACCGTTCAGCAAGGCTGACAATGCTCGCTACTGGCTGCGTGACTCTCTGCACTTCAGCGAGGGGATGGTGCCGGCCAGCATCGCCCTGCTTGACGATGCGCAGACCTGGGGCGCGCAGCTGGGCGCGGAGATCGTGGGGGTGCCGCCGACTAGGGGGTCGGTCAACCGACTGGCGGGCACGCATGTCTACATCGGCACGATCGACGTTGACACGGACTGGCAGGTCCAAGCGCGAGCCGCCCGGTTCGGCCAGTACGTAACCCCGATCCTGGCCGACTTTGACAGCTACTGGGCCATGCGGGCGGGCGAACTGCAGTCGGCCTACGATTATTTCGACACCCTCGACCTCACTGCGATGGACCCCCGCCAGCTATGGACCGCGGTCAAGGACGGGTACGCCTTCCACCGCCGGGCCTGGTTCATTCACTTCGAGGTGATGTACGTCCTTACCGCCAACTACCTGGCGTTCTATCAGCTCGCCGAGGAGATCGGGCTGGAGGGCTCGCTGGTGTCCGCCTTCTTGTCCGGCCAGCAGACCTTCTACAGCAAAACCGACGAGGGGCTGTGGAAGCTGGCCGACCGCGCCCGCGAACTGGAGGTCACAGCGCCGCTGCTGCACGCGGACCCGCCCGACATGCGCGCCCAACTCGAGGCGCTACCGCACGGGAAGACCTGGGTAGCCGAGTTCGACGCCTTCCTCCAGACCTACGGCTGGCGCACGGAGGAGACTTGCCGGATCGACACGCCGTCCTGGATCGAGGACCCGTCGCCCGCGTTGTACGCGATCGGCTCCTTCCTCACCAAGCCGACCGGGTTTGACTTCCACACCACTCGACAGCAAGCGGCTGCCGAACGTGACGCGCAGATCGAGGCGGCCCGGCGCACCGTCAACGGGTCTGACCTGCAACGCTTCAACGAGGCGCTGGCCAGCAACCAGGCGGCGAACTTCGCCTGGTGGAATGAGGAGCACAACTACCTGATCGACCGGCGCGCAGCGATCCCGGTCCGCCGCGCTAGCCTGGAGCTAGGCGCCCGCCTGGTGAACGAAGGCAAGCTGCGGCAACCCGATGACATCTTCTTCCTTTTCAAGCCGGAGCTATTCGCGGTCATGGAAGACGCCGGCCCAGGATGGGGCGAGCTAGCGTCGATGATCCCCGACCGGCGGGCCTACTTCGAAGACTGGCGGCGCCGGGGACCCGAGCTGCCCACGATGCTCGGCACTATTCCCGATACGGTGCCCGATCCGATCATGATCGAGGTCTTCGGCTTGTCCGGGCACTTCCTCGAGACGCTCAAGGGCGGCGCTGGGGCGGCCGAGCTCAGAGGATTCCCTGCCGCCAAGGGCATCGCGGAGGGGGTGGCGCGGGTGATAACGTCCGTGACCGACCTGCACATGGTCCAGCCCGGCGACATCCTGGTGTGCGGCGGCACGACCACGGAGTGGACGCCGGTCTTCGGCATCATCAAGGCCTGCGTGTGCGACACCGGGGGCAGCCTGACCCACGCGGCGATCGTTAGCCGCGAATATGGCATCCCCTGTGTCGTCGGAACGGCGGCGGCGACACAGACGATCAAGACCGGCGACCGCGTCCGGGTGGACGGCAGGCAGGGCACAGTCCAGGTCTTCCCGAGCCAGGACCCGTGATGACATCAGCGACCGCGAGCCGGCAGTGACCAGCGGCGTCCTTGACCTCAGCGTCATCCGGATCACGGACAGTCAGCGGGTGGGAGCTAAGGTGGCCCGCCTTGGCGAACTTGCCTACCGCGGCTGGCGGGTGCCCGACGGGTACGCGGTCACCGTGGACGCGCTGGGCAGCTGGCTGCCGACGGCCGCCAGATCGGAGCTGGCCCGGCTGCTGCGCGGGCACACCGAAGGCACGGCGGCGCTCGACCGGCTGGCGACGCAGGCGCAGGCACTCATCGAGAGCGAGCAGCTGCCGCCCTGGCTGGAGGACGCCGTGACCGCCGCCCACGAGCGGCTGCGGAAGCGCACTGGCCTCGGGAGCCGGTTGCGGGTCGCGGTGCGGTCCAGCGCCGTCGCAGAAGACGGCGCGGGCGCGAGCTTCGCCGGCCAGTTCAGCACGTTCCTCGGCATCCAGCGCAACGAGGACGTCCTGCACCACATCAGGAAATGCTGGTCGAGCAGGTATACCGCCCGCGCGCTGGAGTATGGCCGACGTATCGGCAGATACCCGCTACCCGCCCACGATCTGGCCGTCGGCGTCCTGCAGCTGGTGGACGCGCGGTCGGCGGGCGTCATCTTCACGCTCGACCCGGTCACCGGGGACCGCGGCCGCATGGTCGTCGAGGCCAACTGGGGGTTCGGCGAGAGCGTGGTGTCCGGGCATGTCACACCGGACCAATGGGCCGTCGACCGGGCCAGCGGCCGCATCCTGGACAGGACCGTCGGCGCGAAGCGCCACTGGTCGGTCTTCGACCCGACGGCGGCGAAAGTCGAGCTTAAGCCGCTGCCCGCAGACCTCACCGGGCTGCCCTGCCTCGACGACGATGAGGTCGGCTACCTGTGCAGGAAGGCGGCGGAGATCGAAACCGCGGAAGGCGTCCCGCAGGATGTCGAGTGGGCGATCGCTCGCGACGCCCCGTTCCCCGACAACGTGTTCTTCCTGCAGCACCGCCCCGAGACCACCTGGGCAGAGCAGGCTCCTGCCCAGGAGCCAGTCCCGGCGGACCCGCCCGCGAGGGCCTTCGACCCGGTCCAGTACGCGCTTCGCAACGTGTTTAAGGTCCCCGGTACGTGAGCCGGGCACTGGAGGTGGCGGTTGCCGCGGCCCGGGCAGGTGCCGTGGCACTCGGCGCCGCCGCGGGCAGCGACCTGGAGATCTCCTACAAGGACGACCGGGCGAACCTGGTCACCGCCGCGGACAGGAAATCCCAGCAGGCCATCACCGAAGTCATCCTGGACGCCTTTCCCGGCCACGCGATCGTGGGCGAGGAGGGCACGACAGGAGACCCGGACAACACGGATGTCTGGTACGTCGACCCGCTCGACGGCACTACCAACTACACGCACGGCCTTCCCTATTACTGCGTGTCGATCGCCCTGCGCACCGCGGGCGAGACGACAACCGGGGCCATATACGACCCCAGTCACGACGAGATGTACGCGGCCGCGCGCCACCATGGCGCGACCTGCAACGGGAAGAAGCTGCACGTCTCGGGCGTGACCCGCCTGGACCGCGCGCTGGTCGTCGCCCAGGCCCAGTCCGCCGACCCGGCAGAGATCAAGGCGTACGCCAACCTCGCCGAGCGCCTGCTGAACGTGTCCGGCGGACTGCGCTCTCTAGGGTCGCCGGCCCTGACCCTCTGCGCCATCGCGGCCGGACGGCTCGAGGCCTACTGCGAATACGCCATGGACTCGTGGGACATCGCCGCAGGCCAGCTGATCCTCGAGGAGGCGGGCGGCGCGCTCACCACGTTCGCCGGCCACCCGCACCGCACGGCAGACCGGGCGGACGTGGTGGCGAGCAACGGGCGGATCCACGCCGAACTCGTCGCCGCGCTGAAAGACCTCTGACAATGCACTGAACGCGAACAGAAAGGCGGCCACGGTCTATGAGCACGTACCAGTATCCGGACACCCTGCCGGTCACTACTACCGGAGGCTGGGCGAGGCCGGGCTGGTGGGACATCCTCGCGGACGGTGAAAAGGAGGGCCGCTTCGGGCCGGCCGACCGCCAGGAACTCTTCGACGACTACTGCCAGCTGGCCATCTACGACCAGGAGACAGCCGGGCTGGATATCCTCACCGACGGCGAGCATCGACGTCTGGGCTGGATCGAAGGCATCACCGGCTCGATGCCCGGCATCAAGATGCGCCCCGCCGCGCGCAAGCTTGGCGCCATCGGCTGGGATCAGCTCCCGGTGTACGAGGTGCAGCGGACGCTCGACGACATCGACTCTATCTGGGACTACGCGAGCGAGTACCGTTTCCTGCGGGCCCGCACCGACCGCCGCCCCAAGATGGGGATGCCGGGCCCGTATGGCATAACGACCGAGCTGGACTTCAGCCCCGTGTACCGCAACCGCCGCGACTGCGCCGAAGCGCTGGTCCCCGCCATCCGCGGGGACATCCAGAAACTAGTGGCGGCGGGCTGCGACTACATCCAGATCGAGGAGCCGCTGACGCCCTCGCACGCCGCCGAGGACCGGACAGCGCAGAACCTGGCCGATCTCATCAACAAGGTGGTCGACGGCATCAGTGGATGCACCTTCGTCGTGCACATCTGCTTCGGCTCGTTCCGCCGCCTGCCGTACGCCAAGCGCACCTACCGGTGGCTGTTCCCGGCGCTGCTCGACGCCAACGTGCACGGGTTCAGCCTGGAATTCGGCGCCCGCGAGATGGCCGAGATCGACCTGGTCGGCAAATGGGACCGGGAGCGGATTCTGTCCGCAGGCCTGATCGATATCAAGACCCATTACTCAGAGACGCCGCAAGACATCATCGAGCGCGTCCGCACCTGCCTGGAATACCGCGACCCCGAGCGGCTGGAGATCTCGACCGACTGCGGCCTGCGCCGGGTCCCGCGCTACCTGGCGATCAGCAAGATGTCGGCCGCGGCCGAGGCGGCCCGCCGCCTGCGGGCCAGCGGCTGACTTTCTCATCCCGCACGGCCAAGGGTTCCCGGCGGCCTGTAGTACTCCTGAAACTCCCGGATCATCGGCGCGGCGAGCTGGGCGGGGTGTCCGGCGAAGCGCTGTACCCCCTCGCCTCCAGCTCGACGAGGCCGAGACCTCCCACCTGTTCGCAGGCAACTACCGTGCCCGGATGAATGTCCCGTTCAGCTGCCAATAGCAAGCTAAACGGGACATTCATCTGCTGGGGCCAACGCCAGCGAGGGCGCTTGCCCGTGCAGCACGACTGCCCGGGCTGCGGGCTATGGCGCAGCAGTCCAGGTGCCGGGGGATCCACGCGCGCTGCCGGGCGCTGCTCAGCGACGGCCAGCACGCGGAGGACTCCTGCCGCGAGGCGGTGGACCGGCTGAGCCGCACCCGCCTTCGGCCCGACCCGGCCCGCGCGCACCTGCTGTACGGCGAGTGGCTGCGCCGCGAGGCCCGGCGCGCTGACGCGCGGGCGCTGCTGCGCGCGGCGCACGACATGTCGGTGGCGCGTAGCTGTTGGTCCAGGTGGGCTGGAACCCGATGGAGATGCTGCCCCCTGCCGTGATCACGAGACGTGATGCCGATCAGGGTAAACATCGGATGTCTTTGTCACCGCATGGCGTCCGCAGACCGTCAAGCCCTCGTACCGGTCCGCGACCCGGGCCACAGCGAGGCAAGCCGGAACGAGCTATCTCGCGTTCTCGGTTCCGGAGCCGGAACCTGAAATTTTCAACCCCTCGCCAAGGCATTGGCCTGCGGGAAAGCCGGGCGTGCGGCTACGGGATTTTCCGCCGCGAGCATCCCATGCGAGCATCCGCGTCAGAACCAGACGATGTTAACGCTAACAACTTGACCCGATGTTTGCCGTCGCGATCCGGTCCGGGCGATGCCCGCGGAAAGGAGAATCTGGATGACTGAGTCCCATTACCGGTCTCGTCGGCTGGCCGCGTTCGTCGCGGCGGTGGCGGTGGCGGGGGCCGCGGCAGTGGCCGGCGTCGCCTCGTCCAGCGCGGCGTCGGCTGGATGTTCAGTTGCGTATACCGTCACTTCGCAATGGCCGAGCGGGTTCGGCGCCAACGTTGACATCACCAACCTCGGCAGCGCAATCACCTCGTGGACGCTGACCTGGAACTTCACCGCAGGCCAGACGATCACTCAGGGCTGGAGCGCGACGTTCTCACAGTCGGGCACGCTGGTCACCGCCGTCAACGCGAGCTATGACGGCTCCCTCGCCACCGGCGGCTCCACCACGATCGGCTTCAACGGCTCGTGGAACAACTCAGCCAACCCCGTTCCGACGAACTTCGCCGTCAACGGCGTCGCCTGTACCGGCAGCCCGACTTCGTCACCCAGCCCAACGCCGACGCCGACACCCACCCCGACGCCAACACCCACCCCGACGCCGACGCCAACCCCCACGCCGACGCCAACACCCACCCCGACCTCGACATCGATCCCGACGGGCCCCCTGCCGAGCACGTTCAGCTGGACTTCCAGCGGGGTGCTGATCAGCCCGCACTCCGACTCCCAAGACATCATCGCTGTGAAGGACCCGTCGGTGGTGTACTACAACGGCGAGTGGTACGTGGCGGCCTCGACGGCGAACTCCTCCGGTTCCTACAGCATGGAGTTCCTGAGCTTCCCCAGCTGGTCCCAGGCGTCCTCCGCGGTACCGGTCTACGCGGACCAGACGGCGATCGGCAGCGGCTACAAGACCGCCCCGCAACTGTTCTACTTCGCCCCGCAGAACCTGTGGTACCTGGTCTATCAGACCGGCAGCAACATCGGATACTCCACGAACACCAACGTCGCCAACCCCCTGGGCTGGAGCGCGACCCAGTACTTCTACTCCGGGATGCCGTCGATCATCTCGCAGAACATCGGCTCCGGTTACTGGGTCGACTCGTGGGTCATCTGCGACAGCGCCAACTGCTACCTGTTCTCCATGGACGACAACGGGCACCTCTACCGCTCGCAGACCTCCCTGGCGAACTTCCCCAACGACATGAGCCAACCGGTCATTGCTGCGTCCAACTCCACCCCGGACAACTTCTTCGAAGCCGACAACGTCTACAACGTCTCCGGCCAGAACGAGTACCTGCTGATCGTCGAGGCCATCAACTCCAGCGGCCACCGGTACTTCACCGCCTACACGTCCCCCACGATCAACGGCGCCTGGACCGCGCTGGCCGCCAGCCAGAGCAACCCGTTCATCGCCGCCAGCAACGTTTCCTTCGGCAGCGGTGGTGCGTGGACCGATGACTTCAGCAGCGGCGAGATGATCCGCGCCGGCTACGACCAGACGCTCACCATCAGCCCCTGCAAGATCCAGTACCTCTACCAAGGCGATGCTCCGGGCTCCTATAGCAGCTACAACGCCATTCCCTGGCGCCTGGGCATGGTTACCCAGACCAACTCCACCTGTTGACCCCGCGACTAGCAGCGGTGCAGGCCTGCCCTCGGGCCGGCCTGCACCTACCGGGGGATGCTGAGCCCGAATGTCATGGCGTGGAAAGACCACGCGCCCAGGACGAACATCGCCGTGACAACGGCGGCTGACATCAGCCCGGCCAGCCATGCACGGCCGGGAATCCTGGTCACGAGCCAGGCGCCGAGCAGGGAGATCGCGCCGATCGCCGGAACGTAGAACCTGACAACCTGCAAAGTGGTCATGGACGGGTAATCGGCCGTCCAGTAGTACGCGGAGTAGAGGCCCCAGATCGCGAACCACGACGCGGCCACGGCCAGGCCGACGCACAGATCGCGGCGGGCCGCGGCGCGGGCCTGGCCGCCGGCCCGGCGCAGCAGCAGCCCCCGCACGAGCATCCACGCCAGCGCCGCAAGCCCGAGCACCAGCATCGGCATGGCCTGCATCAGATGCGCGGGCATGTACCGCAGGTTCGGGACGATGGCACCGAGGCCGAACATGACCTCACCGGGCTGGTACCCGGTCGTCAGCGGGCCGCCGTAGACCAGGTCATCGAAGATGGCCACGCCAGCACAGAAGACGGCCACCGAGGCAAGCCACCAGCACAGCATGCGCAGGGGCAGCCTCGCGGCCCGCAGCCGCCACGCCACGATCGCGGTCACGACCGCGCAGCCGAGTATCACGATGTCGGGCCAATGCAGCGGCCGGGACTTGAACGTCGGTCGCAGCGATGACTCCCGCGATGGCCAGACGATGGCGCAGAACCAGCATGGGGCGCTCCTGCTCTCGGGTTGGCTCCCCAAGTCCACGGAGGGGACCCAAGATCAGCCCTTCAGTGCCCTTAAAAAAACCTAAGAACGCAGTCCCAGGCAGAGGCAAACCAGGCACGGTCCAGCTCAGCCTGCGTCAGCAATTGGAAGCAGTTCGGGGCGGTGGCCACCCGTGACGGCAAGCGCGACTACATCTTCAACGGCGCCCTGACCGTGCGGCGATCGTGTCTGGCTGCGCGACATCGACCACGAGCCATCGGGCACGCCCTAATCGCGGTTCTCGCTGCCGACCGCCTGGGACGCATCGGCTGACGGTGATGAGTCTGACCGGCCAGGCGTACGGTCGCCGGCGCCGTCCTGGTCCTGCACGACCACGCCGTCGTGGACGATCATTACCGGCCGTTGCGATCGGGACGCGACGTCTGCGGCGACGCTTCCGGCCACGCGGCCGCCGAGCCCGGCCCGGCGGTGGGAGCCGAGGACGATGAGGCTGGCGTCGTGATCGTCGGCGGTGTCGATGACTGCCTTGCCGGCGGGCGTTCCCTGGATCGCCAGGGGCTGCGCCCGGAATCCGGCCGCCTCCGCCAGCGCTGCCCCGTGCGCTGCCGTCTGCTCGGCGGCCTGCCCGACCTCGCCGGCGCACGCCGCATCGAGCCGGGTCCCGGGTTCGGGGATAAAGCCGACGTTGAACGTCCGCCAGACGGTGAGCACGAGCGCGTCGCGCCCGGCGGGGAGTTGGCGGCCAGCCTCCGCGATCGCGGCCATGGCCAGCCGTGAGCCGTCGTAGGCGAACAGCACCGGGCCAACCGGCTCCCGCTCGCGGACCGCGTGCCAACGCGGAAGGCCAGCCGATGCCGTAACCAGGCGCCCACCGCCAGACAAGGCGGCAGCTGCGGCCGTCCTGGCCAGCGTCGGCAGCGCGGCGCCTGGCCGGAGCGCGGCCAGCAGCGGCGGGGACTCCCACGCCGGTTCCTCGCCGCCCATCCACCGCTCCAGCGCCGGAGCCGGCGGTCGCACCCGGCCGAGCAGATACAGCAGAACGCCGACGACCGCCCCGCCGACCGACAGCCCGAAGCAGATCCACAAGGCGGTGTTCATGGCCGGGCTCGGAAGGCCTGTCAGCGTGATGGCGAAGTGCAGCAGGATCGGCGCGATCAAGAACGCTGCCAGGGCCCGCAGCAGTTCGAGTATGGCGAAAACGCGCTGTATGGAGGCCGAGCGCAGCGAGAAGCCAGCCAAGAACAGCGCCGGAACGACCGAGGCGCCGATGCCAATGCCGACCAGCCCGGAGCCGACCAGGGTGAGCGCGGAGTTCGGCGAGATGGCAGAGCGGAGCACCACGACCCCGACGGCCAGGATCGCCATCCCGGTCAGGGCGTAGTAGTGGATCAGGCGCGTGCTGAACACCACCCCGAACGCGATCGCCGTGACAACGGCCGCGGCCAGCTCCGGGACGAACAGCAGTCCCAAACGCAATGGCGTGTAATGGGGCGCCAGCACGGTCGCGGTCAGCGCGATCGCCGAGGTTGCCGCCGCCGCCGCGCATATCGCTACCACGATCCCGGTCACCGGGATCGTACTGGCCAGGTTGCGCAAGATGAGCAGGGGATGACGGGCGCGGTATTCGTACACCACCAGGGCCACAATCAGTGCCAGCCCGACCAGTAGCGGAACCACGGCGACCGGGTCCAGGAACCTGTGCGTGAGCAGCTCCGCTGCGCCCCAGAACGCCGCCAGCGAACCGGTGGCCGCCAGCCCGATGGCGGCGGGGTCTCGCGGGGCGCTCAGATCGGCGGGCGGCGCGTCAGAGAACGTCAGGAGCGACATCACCAGCCCGGCGAAGGCGATGCCCGCCACGATCCAGAACAGCGGCCGCCAAGCGTGGAACGACGCCTGGGCCCCGCCGATGAGCGGGCCCGCCGCCACCGCGCCAAAGATACACAAGTTGAAGATGACCGCGGTCGAGCGCAGCTTAGACACCGGGTAGCCCAGGACCAGCGGCGGCGTCGCGGCGATTAGCAGCAGGCTCGTGCACAGGCCCTGCAGCACGTGTCCGACGATGAACATCGCCGGCCCCGTCGCGGCGGCCGCGAGCACCGACCCGATCACCAGCAAGCAGGCGTAAACCACCATCATCCTGCGTTGCGGCTGATGCTGGGCGATCTGCACCGCCAGCACCGTGCCGACCGCATAGCCGGCATTGGCCAGACCATAGCCGAGGCTGATCGTCTGCAGGCTCACGTGCAGCTGCGACGCGATGATCGGCGTCAGCGGCAGCAGGGCGGACGACAAGCCCAGGTAGGGAACAAGGAACAAGACCACCATCGCCGCGGCCGGGCCGTAGCGGCCGGCCAGCGGGCCGGGCCGTATCGGCTCCGGCCGCTCACTCCCCGCCCCAGGACGCGGCGGACTCGGCAACATCCTCGCGCGTGCCATCTCGTAATTCTTGCCGACCACCGACCGCGCGCCGTGACCGGGCTCGCCGGTTGGGCGAAATCCGCCGGTTCCGGAGAATTATGCTCCATGGCTGAAACGCACCGGTACGCCTGGAGGAATCAGTGCCCGGGATCACAGTCAGCACGGTCCGTTCGGGACAATTAAATTCCTTTCATCCGAACGGAGGCGTGGCTTCTGCCCGGCGCAAATGGCACGCCAAGAGCAGGACGCCGGCGCCGAACAGGACGGGCCTCACGGCAAGAGACATGTAGTTGTCGGTAATTTCGATGGTTGTTTTAGCCCTCTTTCGGGCTGGCTACGAGGATGTCGATGCTCAAGGCCAGCACCCACGCCGGGAACAGCAGCTCCACCCAGGCTGAGATGCCCACAGTGACCAGCAGCACTAGCGCCGCCACGATCCCGGCCACGGTGAGCCACCGGGACACGATCTCGGTGCGCCGCGCGATGGTCACAGTAGTCAGCATGAATACCCCTGCCATGCGCATGGAGTAGATATTCACCAGGCTCCCGGTCACGTCGCGGCCCAGCGCCAGAGTGTCCTCGCCCGGCGGCCCGGACGACCGCGCCGCCGCGGTGAGGAGCCCGCCGGCGATTGCCGCGGCCACGAAGAGCATGGCCACGAACAACAGGCCGCTGCCCAGGAACACGGTCGCGAAGAAGCGGTCCTCGCGCTGGCCGACCCGGTCCCTGAGCACCCCGATGAACCAGAGGAAGGCGATGCCGGCGAACGGGATGAGATTCAGCGCGATCGCCACCGCGGTCCTTCGCCCCGGATCGGTCAGCCATGTGCCGGCCACGCGGGGGTCGGCTGGAACAGAGAGCCTGAGCAGCACGAGCGCTGCGGCCAGGAGCACGGAAAAGACGATCCCGGCGACGGCCGCCGCCCGGGGCGTCCGCAGCGGGCTTCCGGCCTGCAGCGGCCCCTGAGCCACATCTCCCTGGGTCATCGGTCGCCCCCTTCCGCGAACAGCCGATCTCGCCTGCGCCGGAGGCCAGCGGATGCCATCGAGGTGTTCGCGTACGTCGGCTCGCCCCGTCATGCTGGCAAAGGTCCATTCCGCCGGGCATCACCCGCCTGGAGTGAGCCATCCATTCACCTGTGCTCGCACACGTCCGGGCCCTAGAGGACGTTGATCGCGCGGGCGATGACGAGCGCGGCCAGGACGATCGAGCAGCCCGCCTCGAGCATCATGAGCAGCTTGGCCCAGGGCTTGATCGCGGAGATATCGGTGGGGCTGATCGCGGTCGCGGTCCAGAAGGCCAGCGACAGGTAATCGACGAACCGGGGTACCCAGGTGGCGGGTACGTACGCCGAGTGCTGCATCTCCGGGAAGACGAACGCCGGGTTCCTGTCCGGATGGTGGGCCCGGGACGCGGCACCGCCGCGATCAAGGTCCCAGTACCAGAGCCCGAAGGCGATCACGTTCGTCGCCCAGACCACGCCGCCAGCGGCGAGCAGACCGCCCGGGTGAGCGGCGAAGACCTTGTTGTTGGTCAGGATCTCCGCGACGAGCCGGCCGGCGGCGATCAGGTTCGCCACGGTCAGGAACGCGATGACGACGCCGGTGACAACTCGCAGCCAGGGTTTCTGCCTGTCGATGCGGCCCGGGTCCCCTGCTATCAGCACGGCCAGCAGCCCGAGCAGTACCGTAGGGACCACCCAGGGGGGCTGGACCCGGTACCGGGCCGGCAGCGCGACATGCAGGCCGGCCGCGACAATGATCGCCAGGGCGACCGGCCACCAGTGCTCACCCCGCTCGGCTGGTTCGGCTGGCGCGGGCGCCGCGGATCGCGTACTCATCAGGCGCCAGCGTCGCTGTCGGCGCCGGGCCGCTGGCCCAGCCATTCCGCATAGGACCTGGATTCATCTGGGCCCGGCTCCACACCGCCGGGCAGGGCCTCGGCGAACACGAGCGCGGCGGCGGCCTCGAGCTCGCGGCGAAGCAAATCGGCCGGCCCGGTCGCCTCGAAACCCAGTGTCCACCAGTCCTGGCCACTTACGCGGACCTCGGTGAGTTCCACCTCGCACCGCGGCTGCTGGCCCAGCGCCGCGGCGGTCGCCGCGATTGTTCGGCTGGCCGCGGAGAACCGGGTAATGCGTCGCCGTTTGCGTACCGGCCGCCAGCCGGGTGGGTCGCCGCTGCCGGGGCTGAGCGGGCTGAGCGGGCTGAAGGGAAAGGACCACCTCTGCCAGGACTCCAGCCGGCCGCAGGCGCGGCCCGCCACCTCGAGGATTGCCGGGCTCCCGTGGTACACCTTCACCTCCAGTGCCCTGCCCCCGCGGACCTTCACCGACAACCCGCGCATCGGCGGATCCAGCAGGTAGGTGTCCTCGCGTGACTCCGTCCCGGCCGGGAACCGCCCGAACCAGCCGGCCACCGCGGTGTCCAACTGGCCCGGGAAGATCCACCGCACCTCGAGGCTGCGGACTGGTTCGGCCACCGTGCTGCCCGAAGGGCCGGTCATTGCCCGCTGCGCTGAGGACCGGTGTCGGCGCTGCCCGGAGGGATGACCTTGCCCTTCTCGCTGTCCCGCGACAGTTCCGCCTTGTCCGCCTTGGCGGATGGGGCCTCCTGGTCCAGTACGCCGGAGCCCGCCGCCCGCCCGATGACGCCGCCGCCTGCGCCGCGCAGCACGTACGCGAAGCCGACGGCGATCAGCATGCCGACGACCGGCCCCACCAGATACACCCAGTAACTCGTCCAGTAACCGCTGGCCAGGGCGGGGCCGAAGGAGCGGGCCGGGTTCATCGACACGCCGCTGACCGGGGCCGCCCACAGGCCGGCCAGGGCGACATAGCCGCCGACGCCGAGCGCGGCGATCGCGCCGACGTTCTGCGCTGCCGACGCGGTGCCCAGGATCACGCTGACCAGCACCACGGTTAGCACGATCTCCATCAGCAGGGCCTGCCAGTTCTTATACCCCGGCCCCGGCAGCGTGGCCCCCAGATGCTCCACGTTCCCGAACACCCAGCGCAGGAACAGGCAGGCCAGCGTCGCGCCGATGAGCTGGATGATGATGTAGCCGGGGACCCGCTTCCACGGGAAGTCCCCGCGCAGCGCGAACGCCACCGACACGGCCGGGTTCAGGTGCGCGCCTGAGACCGCGCCCATGAACAAGATGACCGCTGTCACCATCAGGCCTGGCGCGACGACCGCCGCGGCCAGGCTGATCTGTCCCTTCGCGTGCAGAAGCCCGCCGCCCGCGGCGGCCAGCACCAGCGCGAAGGTGCCGAGTAGCTCCGAGAACAGCCGCCGCCATTCCCGGCGCGGGTCATCGAAATCGGCACGGTCCCCGAACTCGAGCATGAACACGTGGCGCGTGCGCGGGAACGCCGTCCCCAGCGCCGCCGGGTCGATCTCCCGGCCCGTCGGGCCGCTCACAGCATCCGCCCCCGGCGCGGCCGCGTGCTGGCCCGGACCATCCGCCCGGCTCCCCGGCACGTTGCCCGCCACGTCCCAGTCCCTCCAACAACACCATCGAAGAAGCTACACAATGAGGATCGCAACCCCCGAGCCCGGCCTGTACTTCGAAGAAGCCTTCGTGGATCATCGCTATCCTGCGCAAATCCTCCTGGAATCTCGTGATCTGGCCCATACACCTGCTGTACCTGCGCTCGCTGTCTGGCGGCATTGCACCTCGCGGTGAGGCCGAGTTCCATCCCCCTCACGGGGTGAGAGATGGGCCGTCACCCTCAGAGGCCCGGACGGCTCTGGATGTGGGCTAGACGATGATGCCCCGGGACCGCAGACGGCTCGGCTAGCGATATCACACCCTCAGTGAGGAGCCAGGCCGTAGAACTTCCGCGCTCGCGGTCACTGCAAGGCCAGCCCCGCATCCCCGGCTGTCAATGTGTAGCGCGCAAGAGCTACACTGCGGTATGCTGACGTCAAGGACGTAGGAGGTCAACCTGTGGCTGCAAGCACATCGTTTCGGATTAGCGATACAGCAAAGGCCCGCCTGGCGTCGCGGGCTGCCCGGGAGGGCATGACCGCCACAGCACTGCTTGATCTGCTCATCATCGAGGGAATCGGCCAGCTCGACTATCCAGGAATCGTCTTCCGGGGTCCTGCCCACGACCGGCGTGCGGCTCTAGCCGCTGGCCCTGATGTGTGGGAGGTTATCGCGCGGCTGCAGGAGCTGGAGGGCAGCGCGGAACAGCGGATCAGCCTCCTTTCAGCAGAGTCGGATCTGCATCCCCGGCTCATCAGGATCGCCCTTGACTACGCTGCGGAGCACCCAGACGAGATCCGGGAGCGGATCGACCGCAACCTCGACACGATCGACCGGAGCCGCAAGATAGCGGAGCAACGCCAGGCGCTCCTGGCGTGACGTCCTTCCTGGTCGATGAGATGTTTCCGGTCGCCGCAGCTGAACTGCTGCGCGATACCTACGGCCAGGATGCTGTCCACGTGGCCGAGGTCGGTCTCAGGGCCGTTGACGACGCTCAAGTCGCCGCGACCGCCCGAGCGGAGGGCCGGGCGGTCGTCACTGAGAACGTGGCGGACTTTGCCGCGGAGCGTGACGTAATCCTGGCGTTCGTACTGAAGAAGAACCTCCAAGCGGGCGGCGGGCAAGCTGCTGCCCTTGCAAAAGTCCTCGACCGCTGGGCGCAAGATTTCCCAGACCCCTATATCGGTGTCCACTGGCCAAGAACTGGCTGACTCCCGGCCAGCGATCAGTGTGCGAGTCCAGTAGATGACGTAAAGGTCACGTACTTGCAACTCCCAGCACGGGCAAGCGCCCTCGCTGGCGTTGGGCCCAGCAGATGAATGTCCCGTTTTGCTTGCTATTGGGCCTGTTGCAAAAGGTCAGTGCTGTCGGTGTTCGGCCCGGTTTCTTTTCCGGGCGGTGCGGCGACTGTGCGCGGGATGACCGTTTTTACCGTGGCTGCGGGTGTTTCCGGGCGTGCCGCGGGCCGGGCCGGGTCTGCGGCCCGGCCTGTTGCCTGCTGCGGGGGTTATGCCGGGCTGATGCCGCGCCGCCAGCCGAGGTGGATGTTGCAG